>Ga0075015_100000126_pt1 | contig 21358 bp, 21 predicted proteins | sample AleBraG_ABR_2013_FD_71476 | JGI IMG/M metagenome (GOLD analysis project Ga0075015, IMG submission 71476) | Freshwater sediment microbial communities in response to fracking from Pennsylvania, USA - Alex Branch Run_MetaG_ABR_2013 | ecosystem: Environmental > Aquatic > Freshwater > Creek >...
GGCAAGACGCTGCGTGATTTGCGGGTGGCCGAAGTGGGCCGATTGGATCTGCAGCTTAAGAACGGCAAGGTTGAAGCGTTCCGCGCCCGAGTCAGCGTGTCCTTCAAGTACGAGGGTGGTACCTAAAGGTCGGTTGATTGCACGCTGTCCTATAGGTCGAGCGTCAGCCCGTTGCCGTGGGCGCGGGAGACGCACTTGCCCTGCATGCACGCGAAGGGCACGTCGATGCCGATCTTGCCAGCGCGTCGATTATCGTTTCGTCCTTCTTCACCTTCAGCGCACGATGCGCGCGCGCCAGGCTGAGGGTAAAGGTCTGCTCCTCGGCATCCGGCACGGCCACCCCGCGCGCACAAACTTGACAACGCTAGCCCAAATGGCAAAATAGAGAAAACAACCATTTGTTTGTTTTGGGGGCAAGGTGGTAAATGGGCCGACTGGGCTATTAGTAGCGCTCGAGCGTACGCTCCGAGTCGCGACGGCTTTTGGGCGGTCAGGTGAGCTTGCCCGCGTTTCACGCTGCAACCCATCCGCCGACCGAACTCACCACATCTAGTCGTCTGACGGGTCGTTAATCACCAATGCAACAAGGAGACCGCTCATGAGTGGAAGACTTCAAGGAAAAGTAGCCGTAATAACCGGCGCCGGCTCTGGAATGGGCGCAGCGTTTGCCCGACAGTACGTCGCCGAAGGGGCTAAGGTCATAGCGGCAGACGTCTCAGGCAACGAGGTCAAGGTCGCCAAGGAATTGGGTGCCGCGTGCATCCCAGTTCATGCGGACGTATCAAAAACCGCTGACGTGCAGGCGATGTTGAATACGGCAGTCAGCAAGTTCGGTCGCCTCGATATTCTCTGCAATAACGCGGGCATTGATGGCGCTCAGGCATTAACGGGCGAGTACAAAGAAGAAGACTACGACCTGATTTGGAGCATCAACGGCCGGGGGGTCTTTCTCGGAATGCGCTATGCAATTCCACTCATGCTGAAGTCCGGGGGCGGTTCGATCGTCAACACGGCCTCCATGGCCAGCGTTGTCGCATTTCCGCAAATGGTTGCCTACTGCGCTGCCAAGGGCGCCGTATTGATGATGACCAAGACGACCGCTGTTGAATATGCTGCCAAAGGGATAAGGGTTAATGCGATCTGTCCGGGCGTGATTCGCACTGCCATCACCGCGCATTTGCCAAAGGAATACATCGACGCCGTCGCCAAGGCGACGCCCATGGCGCGTATCGCCGAAGCCAGCGAAGTGGCGCAGCTGGCCGTATTTCTGGGAAGCGACGAGTCCTCTTTCATTACAGGCACTTCAGTCTTGATCGACGGCGGATACACCGCCATCTAGAGGGACGCACAACGGGTATCTCCTAGGGCTGTCCGCGCTTTTGGGTAACTCAGGGGATATCCGACATTGGCTGGCGCGGCGGACCCCGCAGGCGTCCCACGACCACATCGCCGCACCGCACATTGCCTTTAGCATTTTCTGGGGCCATTGAGCACCGGACTGCTATCGCGGCGGTAAGTGAAAATGACTCCTATGCGCGATGTCGCATCAGCTGTCTTTCGCACCAAGGCGGCTAAATACACGCTACGCAGACTTAGCCTCAGGACAGTCGTGGCACCACACCGACGCTCATCAGATAACCAATTATAAGTGTCGTGGCCACCACGGCGTTCCATGCTGCGTAGAGCACCCCCCAATGCTTCGCCGCCTGCCCCACCTCCATGAAATGCACAATGACCATGCGCGATTTTATGGACGCAATGAGCACGATAATCGCGGAGGCATAACCTCGCAAACCCGCATTTTCTGCCAAGCTCACCGAGACGACGGTGAGTGCACAAAGAAGCCCCCAGATCACGGATGGCCGTCTCCAGGATGGTTTCAAGCTACTCGCCCCACTAGATAGAGCAGCGGAAAGATAAAGATCCACAGAACGTCCACGAAATGCCAGAACAGCCCGACATTTTCCAGGCCGGTGACATATCGCTTGGTAGCAGCGCTCGCCCTTGCCACTGAGCGGAAGTATGCAATGAACATCATGCCGGCAATTACATGCATGAAGTGAATGAACGTAATAAAGAAGTAGTATGAATAGAATGGATTGCTTGCGGGTGTAATACCCGATGTGATCGTGTGGTAATACTCGGCAAGCTTGTTGACACAAAAAGCCAGTCCGAGAAGCCAAGCCAAGCCCAGATAGCGACGCGTATTTTTACCGCTCCCCGTCCTGGCCGCACGGATGGCTAAAACCACCATCCAGGAGCTTGTCAGAAGGATCAGTGCATTCGCAAATCCAAAGGCCTCATTGAGGTGCTGCTGCGACTGAACAAACACCGCCGTGCGCCTCAATCGCTCACCCATGAAAGTCAGGAAGATCATCTGGAAGATAACCATGTCGATGAACACGAAAGTCCATAGTCCCTCCGAGCCTGGCGCGTGCGGTGCTCTTTGGCGATTCAGGACGCTCTCATCAGGATGAACGATGGGACTCATTCAGAACTTTCAGGAATCGAACTCGTCGGGGGACCTGGGTGGCCCCCCGAAGAGTGCGGCGGGATCTGGTGCTAATGCGAGTGCGATAGCGCCGTGCTGGTGAGATCCAGCTTGCCCATCGAAGACTTGATCATGTAATAGCCAATCGGGATTTGAAAGGCAAATAGCCAGATGCTAAACACAAAATAAAAATTCCAACTGCCGTTGACGGCGAATGGCCCCTCAGACACAAAGGGCATCAATACGAGCGGGACGAACGATATGCCAATGGCAATAGCGCACCAGCCGGTCCAGGCTGGAAATATTACCTGCCTGGCACTTAGTACAATATAAGTCCCCAGCGCCAGGAGCTGGATGGTCGTGATCATGTAAGTGCAGTCGAATATTATCCAGGTCATGATGTGTATCGAGCGAACTATATCAGGATGAACACTTGTCGCCAGAAATGCGCACGCTGCCCACATCGCCGGACAGAAGGCCAGCAGCCACCCCGTCAATATGCCGCCGGCGCCCTCTATAAGGCTGAGGACACCAAGCGAGCCGTCCTCATCTCTTAGCATGGTCGCCAGCAGCAATGACCAGGGCGTATAAAGCATCCCGATGGTTGCCGAGCCAATCATGCCGATCTCGATTTGCGTCTGATACTTGGCGTAGTAATCAGTCACCAGTTGAGCCGAGGTCATTCCCATCATATTGGGTGGCGGCACATTGTGCCCCAATATCGCCCAGCAAATAAGAAACCCAATAACAAAGAGTGGCCCACACCAAGCAAGTGCAATGTTAACCATTCGTTTTCGCTGGCTGTTCATTCAGAAGTCTCCCCTAGCTATGGCGGCCGGGACCGCAAGTGCAGTTGTCAATTCAATTGCTCACTCTTCGATTATCGTGATCGCGCGCTCAGGGCACTTCGCAGCACCGAGTCGGGCGGCAGCTTCGAGTGCTTTGGCAACTGGAATGGTCTTGCCTCGATCGGCGTTATAGCCGTTGTCGTCCAGCTTATAAACTGCAGGTGCAACCACCATGCAGCGACCATGCCCTGTGCAATGCTCCTCGCTGATTTTAATCTTCACTGTTGATCTCCCTCATCGCATTCCTCTGGAACAAACGAGTTCAGTCGACAGACTCAGCGCACGTCCTTCATACGACCGGATACGGGCAACTGATCAATCGCTGCGAGCGCCTCAAAGGCGAGGCCATAGCCGAGACCCTCGTGCATGAGTCTTTTAATACGTTGAGTTAGAGCTAGACGCGTATAGCGGCGGGTCAACGCAGGCATAGCCGCAATATAGTTTGCAAGCTCCAGGGCTCTGCCCAGCAATTTGCCGGCCGGGAGCACTTCGTTAACTACGCCATAGTCAAGGGCGGTTTTAGCGCTGAATTCCTGTCCAGTGATCAGAAAGTATCGCCCGCGATTGGGACCAAGGATATGCGGCCAGACCACGTGCGCGCCATCACCCGGCACGATACCCGACATGAAGTGCGGCGCGTCTTGAAACAACGCGGTATCAGAGGCAAGGACCACGTCCGAGAGCACAGGAATCTCCGGATGGATGCGCACTGGGCCGTTAATGGCGGAGATTACCGGGACCTCAATGTCCAATAAGTTGGTCAGCAGGCGACGGCCGTCGTAAACGATGTGATCCCAGTCCCCTGCGGTGCTGAGTTTGAAGCTCGCGGCGTTGATGTCGACACAATAGTTATCGCCCGTGCCGGTCATGATTACGACCTTATTGTCGCGATCCGCACTCACCTCAGTGAAGCATAAGCCCAATTCCTCGTGGGCCTCTGCGCTCCAAACAAAAGCCCCACCCTTGGTATGAAACGTCATTGCAAGAATGCCGTCGTTACGCTCGAGTTTGATGTTCTCGTAGCGCTTCTGGTACTGATCGAGTTTTGATGTAAGTTGTGTCATGGCTGCTAAAACACTAATTCCAGTTTACGCATGGATCGGAGGAACCCCGTTTCGTAGGTCGGCGCAGTTCCGGGCTTTAGCCCAAAATCTGGAATTCTCTTAAGCCACTCATCTAGCGTGGCTCGCAATTCCAACCGTGCCAGATTTGAACCTACGCAGCGGTGGGGACCGACACCGAAGGTCGAATGCAGCACGCTCTCGCGCGTGATATCGACCTTGTTGGGATCCTGAACGGTGCGCGGATCCCGCGAACTGGCCGAATAGGCCAGCATCACAAAATCGCCTTCTTTCATCTGGGTGCCGGCAATCTCAACATCACGAGTACACGTGCGCCCGAGGCCCACAACCGGCGGAAAGACCCGAGCAAATTCTTCGATGGCATTTGGCATCATGGTCGGATTATCAACGAGGGCCTCGCGATCGCTCGGATGGATCGCCAGATAGTGGATCGCGGAGGCCATCACGTAAGTGGTGGTCGCGATGCCGCCAAAAGTCAGATCGACCAAAATGCTGAGTTTGTGCTCCCAAGGTGCAGGCGTACCGTCTTCGTAGGTGACGCCCTTGAGAATGGTATCAACCATGTCGCCTTTAGGTTTTTCGCTGGCGCGTTGCTTCAGGAAACCGTCTAGATAGCCGAAGACCGTTCCAAAATGACCTGCACGTTCATTGGGTGGGCCAAATGTTCCGCGTTCAACCCCATCGACCAGAAGCTGCAGATCATCGACGGGCACACCCAATATATTCTTGAAAAAAGCCCAGCCAGGCAAAATGGATCCAAATTCGCTGATGAATTCACAGTGCCCCTTGTTTATAAATCGGTCGATCAGGGCATTCACGTCTGCGCGAACATTAGCTTCGTACCCGGCCACGACGTTTGGGCTGAGGTGAGGATTTATGGCGTTTCGCCACGCCGTGTGCCGCGGGGGATCACTCTCCTCCGGCATTAGCAGCGGCAGGCCCTCAGGCCGATTAGGCTGGTACCCCATTGCATTCGAGAAGGTCTTCCAGTCCTGGCCAATGCGACGCACGTCCTCATTGCGGCTCACCCACCAGTAACCCGTGCCAACTGTGCTTCGTGCCACGGGACAATAGGCGAGGTGAGCCTGGAGCGTGTCGACGAACGTGTCATTGAACTTTGGATCGTCGAAGTCAAATTCGCGGAAAATGTCCCGACCGAATTTGGCCTTAAGTTGCTCCGGGGTTGGTGCCCCTGCTTCGACCTTCACCTCGGGGTTTCGGCGCGAGATGGGGCATTGTTTTGAGTTATCCATAGCTCTTCAGTCCCCCGATTATAATGGATCAAAAACAAACACTTGTTTTATAGGCTAGCCGCTAGATCTCGAGCTGTCAAGCGAGATGAGCGCCGTCCCTGGAATTGAAGTTGATGTTGGGGCAATGCGCGTTCTGAGAGCCTCTTACTGAGTCTGACGTTGCACTGCCGCACGATCAACCAACCGGGCCCCTCTCCCGGCAGTTCTGTCACTTTTCTTGCGCTGCATTCAACACTCAAGTCATTAGGCCAACTTTGGCTTGCCGCGACGCGAAATGGCCACGCTTCCTCGAGCTTTTCCGCGTGAGGGAGCATCGCGCAGGCCGTAAATTAGGGTGTCAGCGAGGCTGTTGGCAATGTCCGTTGCGGTCACCGGCCCTTTGGGCGAATACCACTCCGGGGCCCAGTTGAGCGCACCCAGAACCGTAAACACAGCAATCCGTGTGTCAAGCTTCATACTAAATGCGCCGCTGGCCTTACCCGCATCGATAATCTTTACGAAGGTGTCGGCATACCGCCGACGCATCTCGATAGCAGTTGAACGACTGGGTTCGCCCAGGAAGCGCCACTGGTGGAAGACCACTAGAGCACGCTGAGGATCTTCGGCCACGGCCTCAATGTGTCCCTGAATCGCTTTACGCAGGCAGACCTCGGGTGAGTCCCCGAAGGCCTCCAGCACGTGTTCAACTGTCAGAAATCGCGCGATCCCCTGCTTGACGATATCAAGCAGCAGCGTCTCCTTGCTTGGGATGTGCGCATACAGGCTCCCCGGCAGCACTCCGACTGCTTTCGCGATATCTCGCATGGTGGTTCCCGTATAGCCATGCTCGCCAAATAGGCGAATGGCAACGTCCGTGATCGTATCTCGTTGGCTGGAGGTCTTTACTGCTACTTTTTTCATTCGGATTTATCCAAGTACCGTGAATTCCAAGGTTGCCCGTTAGGCCGTACAGAGCACAACACTGGCCATACCGTCATCCATGCGCCGCTCTTCGACAAGCCCCATTTCGCAGCGACTCATGGGATTGCCATGGCGAGGCTGCAGGGTTCAGTCACGCGATCAAGTACTGACATCGGCATGGCGGCGGTGGTCCTCATGCGACCGGCACCGGGACGGATTCGCCGCGCCTCATCGGCATGCTGTGAAGCAGAAAGTCTTTCGGGCAGCCTACGCTGAATACTGCACATACCTGTGAGGAGTTACAACACAACACAACATAGCGCTCCTCTTCGGCCGTGCCTTTTATCCATTTGAGTTGCGGCCTCTCCGGCACTGCGCCGGCAAACTGCAGGCGCAAGCCGTGCTGATCCGACCAAAAATAGAAATCCTCTACGATGGGTCCCGGGTCGGGTTGCCCCATAATGGCCCCAGCCACTCGTTGCGCTTGCTCGGTCACTGCCGTCCATTGGCGCGTCGGGCGATAGCGGCCCTCCGCCACGGTGCAGGTCGCGTCCCCCACCCCGTACACTCGCGGGTCAACGGTGCGCCCATGCGGGTCGCAAACCAGTCCTCGCCTGATCTCGAGATCGCTCTCGGCAAGCCACTCGACGTTGGGAATCTGTCCCACACCGACTACCACATCATCAACGGGAAGAGTCTCGCCACTGGCAAGTTCCAAGGCCTCAATGTGCTGGGTGCCCTTGGCGCTGACGGAACATGCGTCGCAGTGAAACACCACACCTTTCCGTTCGTGCCAGCGCTGGATACAGCGACCCAGTTCGGCTCCTAGAATTGATGCCAGGGGGGTGCGAGCCATCTCGACGACAGTCACCGAACAATCCATTTCCAAAGCAGCGGACGCAATTTCCAGACCGATAAATCCACCACCAATCACGCCTAGTCTACGGCCAGGCCGGAGCACCTCACGTAAACGATCTGAATCATCTTTGCTGCGCAGAACATGGACATTGCTGAAATGGTTGAATTGGGCCAAACGAATCGGGCGCGCCCCGGTAGCCACCACAAGATACCCATACTCCAACGCTGTGCCGTCGGCTAGGCGTACCTCGTGTAACTGTCGATCGAGGCCCTCAACGCGACTGGATAGATGCAAATCGATATCAAGCTCTGCGAGCCGCTCGCCCGGTAACAGGCGAACCTGCTCGGCTTGTGCTTTCCCCAGCAAATAGGCCTTCGATAGGGGCGGGCGATCGTAGGGCGGTATCTGCTCGTCACTGAGCATCGTAATACGCCCGTCATACTGCAGATCGCGCAGGGCCTGCGCGGTGCGCACTGCCCCAAGACCTCCGCCAGCAATGACGATATTGTTTAGCTGCCTAGCCACCGGACACCCCTACGCCGTCGGCGCGGATCAATCAGGCGTGCGTCGACGCTCTTGGCGCAAAATCTTAAATTTCCCTCATTGCGACGGAGGTGACCGACGGCCCGGTGAACTGCATCAATGCGCTCTGGTCCTATCTCAGCAAGCTCAGAGACGCCCGGGGCCGCGCATACGTATATTCCGAAGCCATCGCATTACGCCAGATCAACTATAATCTTGGTGGTCATCGCTCCGCTCTGCCGCTCGCCTGCCGCTGAGTACGGGTAGCGCATTTGTCGCCAGCACGCCCAGCCTCAGAATTACTGCCAAACAATCATTTGTTCATTATGGGCGCCTAGACTCTGGAAGTCAACGCGGGGAATTGTGCGTTGCCATCAGTTGGGGTAGCTGATGGGGCCGGCCCACGTTGAAGCGGTTTTTATTCCGGAAGCATGGACGGAACGCGGCTTGACGAGGGCCGGCTTGCCAATTAGAGTTTCGAAAACAAATGATTGTTTTGATAAATGGGGATGGCGATGCGCAGCTTCCAGGATCCGCAGGATAAGACATTCGAGGATTTTGCAGTTGGGGACGTCATGGTGACCCGGGGTCGCACCGTCGACGTCAGCGATCTGATCGCATTCGCCGGTCTTACCGGCGATCACTATCCCCTGCATACCGACGAGCAGTATGCAAAGACCACGCGCTTCGGAACACGAATTGCCCACGGACCGCTGACCTTCGCCATCGCAGTTGGCTTGGTCGGTATGAGCGGCTTCTACGGCGATGCCATTACTGCATTGCTCGAAGTCAAGAGCGTGCGCGCGCTGAAGCCGGTCATGCCGGGAGATACCCTGAAGGTAAACGCCGAAGTGACTGAAATGACCTCAGGGAGCAACCCAAAGTACGGAACGCTGCATGTGAATTACTCCGTGCGCAATCAACTCAGCGAAGAGGTGATGAGCTTCCTACAAATCATGCTGGCTCGGCGCCGCCCAACACAGGAGGCATAGATATGGCTGAAACATGGCCATTGAACGTAACGGCGACGGACGCAAACGATCCACTATTTGTTGGCGTTGGCGAACTGCCTTCCGGACGTTACCCAGACCGAAATTTCATTGGCGATCTGACGCATGTGGGCTTACGGGCGCTCTCCGATGCGCACATGGTGCCGCGCGACGTTGATACAATTCTGCTTATCCCCTGTCTGCACTCGGCTGTTGACCAGGCCGACCTGATCTTCTCCCGAATGGCAGAGGAACTTGGCCTTATCGGGCAACTAAAATCGAGCTTCATGGTCCATTCGGGCGGTTCCACGAGCGATAATGCCGTGCGACTCGCTTCCGGTTTAATAATCTCTGGCCATGCCCGTACCGTCCTCCTTCTCCAATGCGAGCGCTGGGGCTCGGCCGACGTCAAGGAGATGGTCACGATGCTCAGCCGTTACGGTATTCCAAATGAATGGGAAATGCCGACGGGTCTGCAATTCAACGCCATCGGGGCTCTCATCACGCGTCGCTATATGCACGCCACGCACTCCAGTGCCGAAGAGATGGCCAGCGTCTGCGTGACCCTGCGCAAATGGGCGCAGTTGAATCCAAACGCTATGTATTACGGAAAGCCCCTGACCGTGGACAAGATACTCGCTTCGAAGATCGTCGCCGATCCCTTGCACGCTCTGGAGTGTCCGATGCTGGCTGACGGTGCAGTGGCCATGGTGATGACCAGCGCAGACAACGCCCGCAAACGAGGGCTGACCGATGCTGTCAGGATCGCCGGCTCGGGGGGCTGCGTAAGCCACTACAGCATTGGCCAGGAGCGCAATCTGGCCACGCTGGGCTGGGCGACAGCTGCACAGCGCGCGTATGAGCAATCGGGATGGGGACCGAAGGACGCTCAGATTGCACAAATCTATGACACCTATACGGCTGTGATTACGAGCGCAGTCGAAGGTTTGGGCTTCTGCGATCCCGGCGAGGGGGCCCGCTGGTTTGCATCCGGTGCGACGGACCCGGGCGGTAAGCTTCCCTGCAACACCAACGGCGGCATGCTCTCGGCTGGTCACACTGGCGTTGGCGGCGGCACAGCACTGCTGGCCGAGGGCGTGCGCCAATTACTTGGGCGCGCCGACCCACGCCGCCAGCTACCGGATGCGCAGCGATGCATCGTAGGGGGAACCGGCGGCAGCTACATGGATGCGCAGGTTCTATTGCTGGAGCGCAGCTCCTTAGGGAGAACCCGATGAGCAACATTATCCGGGATGAATACCGTGCCGGACTCACGCGCGGCGAGTTGCTCCTGCAAAAGTGCAACGACTGCAGCAAGCTTAATATGTATCCGCGCCATGCGTGCCCATATTGCCAGTCCCTGTCACTCGGGTGGCAGAGAGCTTCCGGACAGGGTGTATTGCACAGCTACACGGTATTGCGCGTCGGCGCACCTGAAGGGTTTGAAGACGAGCTCCCGTATGCCCTCGGTGTTATCAAGCTTGCCGAGGGCGTGCAGCTACTGGCGCGGCTGTGGCCGGACACAAGTGGAGATTGGGGCGCCTACCGCTGTGATGATCCGGTGCGCTTTAAGCCCGCCGATGCTGCCTCGGCGACCCGGCGGCCATGCGCCTGGTTTGCAAAGACACCCAGATAGGAGTGTCAAATTGAATACCTTTATCTTTCTGAAGAAAGCCGCCATGCTGCGGCCCGACCAGCCTGCACTTGTACACGGAACCGAGGTGATCTCCTATCGGGAGTTTCACCAGCGCGCACTCAGCCTTGGTGGAAATCTACTGGCGCTTGGGCTGAAGCCCGGGGACAGGGTGGCATTTTGCCTCGCCAACAGTCCGCGAATCTTGGAAACCGTATTCGCCTGCTTCGCGGCCGGCTTGGTTGTGGTTCCCATAAATGCACGCCTACACCCACGTGAAATCGCCTACATTGTCGGCAACTCTGGGGCCCGGGTTCTAATACACGGAGAGGAGTACCAGCAGGGAATCATCGATCACGAGACTGACTTTGGCACCCTCGAGCACCGCGTATGCACTGAGCCGGAAATGGGTGCCATACCTTTTCGCAGTTTGCTTGACGGGCCAAACAAGCTAGAGGACGCAGCGGAGGTATCGGCCACCGATCCTTGCTGGCTGTTCTACACATCGGGCACGACGGGTAAGCCAAAAGGAGCGGTCTGGACCCATCGCACGGTGAAGGTGGTCGTCATGAACTACCTCGCGGACGTGCATAACATTCAGCCCGGTGATGTGGTTGCGCATGCGGCGCCCCTGTCCCATGGCAGTGGCATTGTCGCGCTCCCGACCATCGCGCGAGCTGCTACCAACGCGATTCTCCCGACCAAGAGCTTCGAGCCTAGGAGCCTTTTCGCGATGATTGAGACAATGGGCGTATCCCATATCGCATTTCTGGCACCAACCCAGATCATAAAAATGCTCGAAGAGTTTGTGCCTGGCGCCTACAACCTCTCGAGTCTCAAAGCCGTTTGTTATGGCGGGGCGCCTATTTATGTCGAGCACCTGCGAAATGCAATCAAGGCGTTCGGGCCGGTATTCGCGCAGATCTACGGCCAGGGCGAAGCTCCCATCACCATCAGTGGCCTGAACGCCGCCGAGCATGCGCGCCTTTTGGCAACCGACGATCCGCGCATCGGTTCAGCCGGCACCATACGCACCGACGTGGACGTGCGATGCGTTGACACCCAGGATCAACCTCTACCAGCCGGCCAGGAAGGCGAAATTGTAGTCCGGGGTGACATTGTTATGCAGGGTTACTGGAATGATCCGCGGGCCACAGAGGAGACGCTACGCAACGGGTGGCTGCACACTGGAGATATTGGCATGCTGGACCAACACGGATATCTCTACCTGCTTGACCGCGCCAAGGACATGATCATCAGCGGCGGGAACAACGTCTATCCGCGTGAAGTCGAAGAGGTTCTGGTAAAGCATCCTGCAGTTGCGACCGCAGTCGTTTTTGGAGTTCCGCACCCCTACTGGGGCGAGGCCGTGCACGCCGTCGTCGTTCTCGAGCCAGCCGCCCAGGCAACTGCCGACGAACTTATTGATTATTGCGGCCAAAACATGGCCGGTTACAAGAAGCCCAAGAGTATCGATTTTGTTGAGGCGCTGCCGGTCAGTGGCTATGGCAAGGTCATGCGACGCGAGATCCGCGCAACGTACTGGCAAGGGCATGAGGGGCGCATCGGAGGTGGGGCGCCTAGGGGCCAAACACAGAGCAAGGAGTCAATACAGTGAGTAGAGTTCTAATCGCAGGTGTCGGCATGACGCCCTTTGGTCGTTTTCCAGGACGTGGTCTCCGTGCCCTTTCAGTAGCCGCCATCGACGAAGCTCTAAAAGATGCCGGTATTCCGGCCGATGATGTGGAGCGCGTCTACTTCGGCAACGCCGTGGCTGGAATCGTATCTCAACAAGAGATGATTCGCGGTCAAGTGGCGCTTCGCCATCACCCGATGGGCCGCAAGACGCTCATTAACATTGAGAACGCTTGTGCATCAGGTGGATCGGCTCTACAACTGGCTTTCGAAGCTATTTCCGGAGGGCACGCCGAAGTCGCGCTGGCCGTCGGCGTTGAGCAACTTAATCACTTGGACCGATCGCGGCCCTTCACCGCGCTGCGCGGCTCTACCGACATAGAGGATATAGGCGAGTCGGTGCCCGGCCAGGCGGCCGCGAATTCGATTCTAATGGACTATTACGCTGGCGTGGCGCGAACGTATTTGGAAACCCACCAGGCAACCGCGGAAGACTTCGCTCTTGTCGCGGTGAAAAACCGTCAGCACGCGAGCGAAAATCCGCTGGCTCAGTTCCGTACGCCGCAGACATTGGCTGATGTAATGAACAGCCGAATGATTGTCGATCCGCTGCGGCTTGCGATGTGCGCCCCGACGACCGACGGCGCGGCGGCTCTGATTCTATGCTCTGCTGAGTATGGGCGGCGTCTTGGACGCAACGCCGTGTCGCTGGTGAGTTCGCACGTGGCGGCAAGTCCTGGCATCGGACTGAGTCCGGTCACGCCGGCCGCAAAGGCCGCTTACGAAGCCTCTGGAATTGGGCCGCACGACTTTGATCTGATTGAACTCCACGACGCCGCAGCCCCGGCTGAACTCCTACAATACGGGGAAATCGGCCTTTGTGAAGAAGGCGAGGCACATCACATGGTACGCCGGGGAGAAACCAGCATCGGCGGTCGGATACCAGTCAATACCAGCGGTGGACTCCTCAGTCGCGGCCATCCGCTTGGCGCTACCGGCTGTGCCCAAGTGGTCGAACTTTGTCAGCAGGTGCGCTGGAATGCCGGCCGTCGACAAGTCGCCGATGCTCGGGTCGGCCTGGCCATCAATGGCGGAGGCTGGCTGGATGGCACCTATGCATTGGCGGTATCTTCGGTGGTCAAGCGACTCGATTGACTACAACCAAGGGGCAGACGCCATGAAGAACCGCGTGGATCTGGAAACCTGTTACTACGAATTGGTCGCCGATGGCGTCGCCTTGCTTACCATGAACCGTCCGGATCGTGGCAACGGTGTCGTACCAGAAATGGCACGGGACCTCCTCAACGCGCTTGCCACACTCGAACAGGACAACACCGTTCGGGTTTTGGTTCTGACCGGGGCTGGGCGCCAATTCTGCGCTGGCGCGGATTTGATCGAGTTCCAGCGGTACATCGAGGAGCGGCTGCCCATTGAGCACGAACCGTATAACGCTCGCGTGCTGTGGCCTGTGACGCAGCGACTCGTGGCGTGCCGCCTGCCTGTCGTTGCCGCAATTAACGGAGGAGCGACCGCCGGCGGCCTCGACCTGGCGCTCGCCTGCGACATCCGCATCGCTTCGGCCAAGGCAAAGATGGGGGAGACGTATATCAAACTGGGTCTTAACCCCGGAAACGGCGGGACCTATTTCCTGCCGCGCCTCGTAGGATCGGGTCTGGCAGCAGAGATGGCCTTGACGGGGGATATTTTAGACGCACAGCGGGCACTGGAAATTGGGCTAGTCAACCGCGTAGTGGAGCCGGAGCTGCTGCTTACTGAGAGTATTGGGTTGGCGGCGCGAATCGCCGCCCATCCTCGGCTGGCGCTCGAGGCGACCAAACAGCAATTGCGACAGAGCTGGCATCTCGATCTCATCAGTTCCATGACCGCGAGTTTTTGGGGCGTAGCGGCCATGAGTCACACGGAGGATCTAAAGGAAGGCATCGCTGCGGCCCGTGAAAAACGGGCACCGCGTTTTAACGCACAGGACAAGAAGGGCTCGTCATGATCAAAGACCAGATCGTCGTCGATGCAGTGGTTCACCCATGCGACTTATCCCCGCAAAACCAGGTACCCAGTGCGGGGCAGCCGCTGGACTCTGTGTACGCGGCTCACCGAATGGCCTCCGACGCGAAGCATCAGAACTACGTCCACCGCGCCTTGACCGAGCAGGATCGCCGCAACATCTTGGGTCTGAGCTACATTCGTATGCACGGTCTGGGCCCGGCACAGGTATTGCGCGAAATCTCAAATGATGAGTTCACGCGCGCGCGGGCAGGTAGTATTCCGCAGCCCTGGAGTACGCTTCGGAACACACCGGTGGCTATGGCTGCATGAGCCTGCCGGACACATTCCGCGGGCTGCGCGTGCTGGATCTGGGCACGAACATTGCGGCGCCTTTTGCTGCCATGATGCTCGGCGACATGGGCGCTGATGTCGTTAAGATTGAACGACCCCCCATCGGTGATGATACCCGCGCCCTGCCACCCTTTAGTGGCGACGAGGCGACTGTATTTCTTGCCGTCAACCGCAATAAGCGCAGCGTCCTGCTCGATATCAAGACTGCGATCGGTCGAACGGCCCTGGACAAACTGGTGGAATCCGCCGATGTTTATATCGAAAGCTTTCCACCAGGGCTTGCCGAGTCGCTTGGGCTTAGCTTCGAGGATTTGCGCCTTCGCAATCCACGGTTGGTTGTCTGCAGCGTGTCCGCATTCGGCGACGGCCCACTCGGATCGACAATGCCGGGCTATGATGCCTTGGTGCAGGCGGTATCCGGGTTGATGAGCTTTACAGGCCAACCGGGCAGCCCCCCAATAAGGTTGGCTCCGTCTGTCCTTGACCTGACCACCGGCATGTGGGCGCTGATTGGCATCATGGCGGCTCTGGTCCGGCGGGGCAGCAGTGGCAAAGGCGGACAGGTCTGCCCGTCGCTCCTGGACTCGGCGTTTGCGCTGATGTGTCATCAAGTCCTGAGCTTTCAGGTAACCGGGCAGTTACCACAGAAGTTGGGCTCGGGCGCGCCAAGCGCGGCACCCTATCGGGTGTTTGAGGCCGCAGACGGGAGTTTCATGTTGGCCACTGCCAGTGACCGACAGTTCGCAAGGTTATGTGGGACGCTAGGACTGCCGGCGACAGCGATTGATCCTCGATTTGCCTCGATGCCTGCTCGGCTCACCCACAGAGAGGCGCTGGATGCACTCTTGGCTGACAAGTTTCGCCATCATTCAGTCGCCTTTTGGATCAAAACTCTAGGCGACGCCGGTATTTCAGCCGGCCCCGTCAATGACCTGCGGGACGCTCTCGCCCTCCCAGTGGTTACTGAGCGCCACCTGTTCGCATTGCCCCAGTACAAACCAGGGGCAGGCGGTCTCCCACTGTTGCGCCTGCCTATTGATAAACAATGCGAGGGCGTAATGCGTCCACCACCCAGGCTCGGCGAACACACCGCTGAGGTGCTTCGCGAAGCCGGCGTTGAAGAGGTGGCCATAGTTCAGCTGACCCAAGCACCTCCATCACAGCCAGACGCGACCTCATTTCACAAATGACACAGGCGGTGAATGAGCGCATAAGGCGTAAGGCTGCGCTGCAGCGCTGGTCCGCGCCCTGCACTAAATCGACGGTTAACGGGTTTCTCTTTGACCATGCCGCCAAGGCACCTTCCGAATGATGCAGCTAAATATGGGAGCTAATATGAACAGACTGAGCGGCAAGATTGCGATTATCACTGGCGCCTCACAAGGCATGGGCAGCGCGCATGCGCGAGCCTTCGTAGCCAATGGTGCCAAGGTTGTGCTGACTGACCTCAATGACAAGGCGGGCCTTGCGTTGGCCGCCGAGCTTGGTCCGAACGCCGTATTTGCCAAACAGGACGTTGCTAACATTGATAACTGGAAAGCGGTCCTGCAGCTCGCTGAAAAGCGCTTTGGATCCGTGACTGTGCTGGTGAACAACGCAGGTATCCTGGGTAAGCTGGCCGCAACAACGGATTTGCCGGAATCTGAATTCCTGCACGTGTGTGCAGTTAATCAAACCGCAGTGTTTTTAGGAATGCAGGCGGTCATACCTGGCATGATCAAGGCGGGCGGCGGTTCCATTGTCAATATTTCGTCGATTGCCGGCCTGGTGGCGATCTATGGTGCGCCAAACTTGGCATACGTAGCTAGTAAGTTTGCGGTGCGCGGCATGACCAAACAGGTGGCGGTGGAATATGGCGATAAAAAGATCCGCGTGAACTCCGTGCATCCCGGCTATATCAAGACACCTATGATGGTCGCGGCGACAGACGAGGGCGGCGGAGAGGCTCTGTCTCAAATTCCGCTGCGCCGTATGGCCGACCCGGGCGAGGTCTCAAACCTAGTAGTGTTTTTGGCATCCGATGAGTCCGCGTTTATTACCGGGGCGGAGCATGTCATTGATGGCGGCATGACTGCGCTGTAGTTCATGAACACTCGCCAGCACCCAACGCCCGTGGACAGCAGAGCGCTCGTTGACCCGGAGCTGCTGCCAATGCTCGAGCTATTTCCTGAACTCGACCTCAGCGCTGGGGGATTGGGCGCAAGCCGGGTAACGCTGTCTAATCTCATGATGGCACTGAATGCTGGCGCAGCGCCCGGCCTCGCTGTCGAGGTGCCAGGTCGTGATGGAGCGCCAGACGTCCACTTGCAACTCTTCAAACCGCCAGGCCTCGCCCTGCCCCGTCCTGCGATTTATTACATGCATGGCGGAGGCATGGTGCTTGGCAGCGCCGCGCAGTCATCCAAACAGCTGTGGGAATACGCGCTTGATCACGAGGCGGTTGTTGTCTCTGTGGACTACCGGCTCGCGCCCGAAGCCCAGTATCCTGCGCCACTAGAGGATTGCTATACAGGACTCCTATGGGTGTACTCCAATGCCGATGCTTTGGGAATTGATCGCTCACGAATTGCTGTCATGGGCGAGAGCGCGGGCGGAGGGCTCGCTGCCTCGCTGGCTATCCTGGCGCGAGACCGAAATAGCGTACCCATTTGCGCGCAGATTCTGACCTACCCGATGCTTGACCATCGCACAGGAGGTCTTGAGTCGACGAGTCATGCCAATGCGACGGGCCAGTTCATTTGGCTACGGACGCACAATCGGCTGGGCTGGAGTGCCCTACAAGGGAACTACAGCTTCTCAGATCTGCACAAAGGCTACTTTTCCGCCGCGCGAGCCACGCAGCTAGCTGGGCTACCATCAACGTTTATAGCGGTAGGAGCGCTAGACCTGTTTCTCGACGAGGATCTGGACTATGGAAGCCGCCTTGCCTGCGCCGGTGTGCCGGTTGAGCTGCATGTATATCCCGGGGCGATTCACGGATTTGATCTAATGCCAGATGCCAAAGTATCCGTGGCAGCCAAGGCAGCCAGAACATTCGCGCTGCGACGCGCTTTGGCCCTCGCCACATAGTCATGTCGACGGGACAGTAGCGCGGGCGTGGCCCCAATGTAAGGCAGCCACGCCAGCGCAGACCCCGTTACGCAATCGCTGTCACTCCGTCATCCCCAATCGGCGATCGTCCTAATTAGAACTTGGCCGAGAGTTCCACGCCAAACATGCGCGGTGTGCCCGGGATCGCACTGTTCTCGCCTGTCACCGCACCCAGCGGAAAACCACCGCTGTAGTAGTCCCTGTTAAGCACGTTGTTTGCAAAGAGCGCCGCGTTGAACTTGGACGCGTAAAGGTTATTCCACTCAGCACGCACGTTGGTCAAACTGTACCCGGGAATTTCGCAACCTGGAACAATGGTGTTGTTCAAGTTGCTATAGTAAAAATAGCCCTGCGCGTAAAGCTGCGCGCGAAACGCCAGCTCGCCCTTGCTCTGGGGCAGGTCCGTGGACAAGCGGAAATAGACAGAACCACTCTCCTTTGGGGTATCGGCGTAGGGACCAAAGTAGAAGCTCGCGCCAGCAACCGTTGCATGTGGATTGGTGTAGCGAGCGTCGGTATAGGTAAACGCACCGCCAATCTCGAACCAGTGTGTGAGTTTGAATGAAGAATCGAACTCCACGCCGGTCACCGTGGCCTGGTCCACATTGCCTGCCAGTGCGGAGATATTAAGGTAGGGGGCCCGCTGAACATTGTTGATGATCTGATTGTAGATCGCGATATTCACTCGAGTTGGCACATCCCGCAGCGTGCCTGCATATTTGGCACCGAATTCAAAATCATAGGTCGTTTCGGGCTTAAAAGTTGCTGCATTGGGAGCGCTCGCAGCCGAGGTACCATTGAACCCTCCGGTGCGCCAGCTCCCACGTTGATTGAAGTAAATCATGAGATCAGGCGTGATTTTGTAGTCAATACCGACCAGCCAACTGGGCTTGGCGTCCTTGCGACTGCCAATGCCACCATTAAGAAAGGCCAAATCGCTGTTTGCGGATTGCAGAATAGAGACGTCTTCCCAGGTATAGCGCAATCCCCCGGTGAGGTTCAGACCGCTCGTCAACCCGTAGGTCAGTTGTCCGTAGAGCGCCTTTGACTTATCGTACGTTGTGAAGTTGTACGCGCCTATCGGCCCCGCCCCTGGTACAGCAGGTAGTTGGGGATACAGCGTAAGAGGAATACCGGTGAAATCCTGTTCCTGCGACACGTAGGCGCCTGCAATGTACTTGATGGCCCCCGCCTTGCCGTTGACTTGCAACTCCTCCGACCACTGATTCGTTTGGAAGGTGTAGCCCTGCCCGCCTTGGCCCGGGTTACCGCCTACCCCAAGAAAGGTGTAGGGATCGCCCTCGATATCTGACTGCTCCTGGTGAAGTAGGTAGTTGTAGCCGTAGATGTTCTTGATCTGAGCCTGCTCACCCAGCTGATACGTCGTTGTATTCGTGACCAGCGTGCCTGAGCCATTTCGAAGGTCAGATGAATTTGTCCACAGGTCGTAAAAACCAGCTTTTGCCTGCTGTATGAGGAAATTTCCTACGCCACCGAATTGCGAGTTGATATAGGCGCTATTTGGCCCAGACACGACGACGCCCGCTGGAAATAGGTTGGCCATATTGGCTATGAGCGGCTGGGTCGTTCCTGTAAGAGGGTCAAAGTACGTGGAAGGTGCCCCGTTTACGCCGTTGGCGTTCAGCATTTTGTCCTGGCCGACGTAGCCGCCATCTTTGCTCTGCTGAACCATCGTCACGTTCTCAAAGCCTGAGCCGGGCGGCGCGATAAGCAAGCTCACGCGACCGACACGCGAATCAATGGAATCGACCCAGGTATTCAAAAGCACGTTGTGCTCGTAGCCGCCTCGGTTCTGGGTCTTCCCAGCGATACGCACAGCGATACCGCTCGCTATTGGGAGAGTCAGGGCCGCCTCAATCTCTTCGTCGTTATAGTTGCCGTAGTCGACCGTGGCATCGGCCTCAAAATCCGAAGTCGGCTTCTTGGCGCCGTACAGTACCGCGCCACCGGTGGCATTGCGTCCAAAGAGAGTGCCCTGCGGCCCTTTCAAGACCTGAATGGCCTCGAGATCAAACAACTGCGAGGCAGCGCCGCCTCCGATCGGAACTTCATTAAAGTAGGTGACTACAGCTGGTGAGGCGAAGGAGAAGGCGTCGATGGATTGGCCCCGGATCGAGTAGTTCAGCTGATCTGAGGAGCCTGTCTCCCGCACGGTGAGTCCGGGCGTTGCGAACTGCAGGTCAGCTTGGGTTGTAATGTGCTCATCAGCGAGCTCCTCGGCGCTGATGGCAGCGACTGCCACCGGCACGTCCTGCAGCTTTTCCGCTGTACGGCGCGCGGTAACGGTAATCTCCTCTAGTCCGCTTGCCGGCGCGGTCGCCACGGGCGTCTGTGCGGCGATTGGCATGGAGAGGCCCATTGAGGCTGCGGCAAGAACCCCAGCGCAGATGACTGTGAAAAATTGGTCTTTCCCTGCATCAATCCAGTCAATGCGTTTCATTTGATCTACCCCCTTCAGAATCAATTTGGTGTGGCTTGGGCTCTTTGGCGTCGGTCGAAGAGAAACAAACACTTGTTTGTTTTTTATTGTTAGACATTTTTTGTGGCTTGTCAACCCTAGGTGCAAAATCACAACAAATTGGCGCCGAACTACCGCTTAACTCGATCAGCGGGGCAGTAAAGGCGCGTGCCGGCTAGATGCCCATCTCCTTGGCGATGATGCTGCGCTGGATTTCGTTCGTACCGCCTCCGACCATGCCGTGCTTGGCCTCCCGAAAGTAGCGCTCCATGTCGTACTCGGGTAGCTGGGCGTAGCCCCCAAGTGCCTGCATGCCGTTGAAGGCGATTTTGAAGAGCACCTGGGAGCAGAAAAGTTTTGCTATGGAGACTTCCTTCACGGCCCGCTCGCCCCGGGCCATCTTGCTGGCGGCCGAATACACTAAGAGTCTGGCGGCCTCTAATTCCGCCTCATTTTCGGCCATGCGGTGCTTAAGAACCTGAAATGAGGCGAGCGTCCGGCCGAACTGCTTTCGATCCTTCGTGTAGCGGACCGTATCGTCAAGTGCCGTACGTGCGTTGCCCACCTGGGAGGCGGCAATGCTCAGCCGCTCGTACTCCAGATGTTCGCCGATGTACTGCCAGCCTTTACCTACTTCACCTAACAGTGCGTCTTTGGGAATGCGCAGGTTGTCCATGAAAAACTCGGTGGTGCCAAGGCTCTTTCGAACGATGGTATTCATCTTTTTGATCTGCAACCCCGGTGTCGTATTGGGCACCAGAAAAAGGCTGAAACCGTCGTAACGGCCACCGGATGTACGCGCCAGAATCGCTATGGTAGCGTTTGGCAGGTGGGCTCCGGAGCACCAGACCTTGTTGCCATTAAGCACCCACTCATTTCCCTCCAAGACGGCCGTAGACCGCGCGGAGGCGGCGTCTGATCCGGCTTGGGGCTCGCTGATGGATATTGAAAATTTGCCGTTGCCGGCCAAAAAGGGTTCCAGATAGCGCGTTTTCTGTTCGGGTGTGCCATGACGCGAAATATTCGTCGCCGTGAACATTGACGTCATAATGCATGCCGCCGTGTCGAGGCTGAACTTGCCTATTGCCTCGCAGAACAGCGCGAACATGACCGGATCCGCGGCACTGCCCCCGTTCTCCTCATCCACCAGCAATCCCAGCCACCCAAGCTTCGCCATCTTTTGGAATACTTCTTCTGGAAATTCCCGATTGGCGTCATGTTC
>Ga0075015_100000127_pt1 | contig 21315 bp, 17 predicted proteins | sample AleBraG_ABR_2013_FD_71476 | JGI IMG/M metagenome (GOLD analysis project Ga0075015, IMG submission 71476) | Freshwater sediment microbial communities in response to fracking from Pennsylvania, USA - Alex Branch Run_MetaG_ABR_2013 | ecosystem: Environmental > Aquatic > Freshwater > Creek >...
TTTCCACAGACTGGCCGATAACCATATTTGCCACGTCCGCTGACCAGTGGGTCTTCGGTATCGTGGGTCGCAGGAGTTGCAGGTGAGCGACTTCTCCACAGACCGCATCAGCCCGCCGTCGGTGCCGCTCCCGGTTACTTCGCAGGGGCCGCGCGACCCGCAGCAGCGGCCACCGCGCCAGCGTCACAAGCATGAAGAGAAGCACGACGAGCCTCAGAGTCCCGACGGCGACCAGAAGCACAACCTCGACGAAACCGCCTAGGTTCTGCCTCGCCCCCTCCTCACATCCATGGGTGACCTGAGTCACAGAAAACACGTTCGTCACACCAAATAATCCCCCAGACCGGCCCATCAGTACAAAACTAGGTTCTACGGGGGATCCCTCATGGCGTACCCACCACGCAAGCCCTCGACGTACGACGTTCTCAAATCCCACGGCGTTGATCGCAGAGACTTCCTGAAATTCTGCACCGCGATGACCGCCGCCATGGGTCTCGAAGCGACTATGATTCCCCAGGTCGTGCATGCTCTCGAAGCCAAGCCGCGACTTCCCGTGCTTTGGCTGCACGGCCTCGAGTGCACGTGCTGCAGTGAGTCCTTCATTCGCTCTTCGCACCCCATCGCGCAGGACATCGTCCTCAACATGATCTCGCTCGACTACGACGACACGCTGCAGGCGGCCGCAGGCGAGCAGTGTGAGGAAATTCGCAAGAAGATTATGAAGGAGTATCCGGGCGAGTACCTGCTCGCGGTCGAAGGCAATGCGCCCACCGCGGATGGTGGCGTTTACTGCACCGTCGGAGGGCAGACCTTCTTGAGCATTCTCCAGGAGACCGCCGAGAAAGCGAAAGCCGTGGTTGCCTGGGGATCCTGCGCCTCGAACGGTTGCGTGCAGGCTGCCAAGCCGAATCCGACCGGTGCCAAGCCCGTGCACGAAGTTATTTCGCACAAGGCCATCATCAAGGTTCCGGGATGCCCGCCGATCGCCGAAGTCATGACCGGCGTTCTGACTTACGTGCTCACCTTCGGCACGCTGCCCGAACTTGATCGCGTGGGCCGCCCGAAAATGTTCTACGGTCAGCGCATTCACGACAAGTGCTATCGCCGCCCGTTCTTTGATGCCGACCAGTTTGTCGAAGCCTGGGACGACGAAGGCGCGAAAAAGGGCTGGTGCCTCTACAAGATGGGTTGCCGCGGGCCGGTGACCTACAATTCCTGCTCGACCTTCAAATGGAACAACGGCGTTTCCTTCCCCATCGGCTCCGGACACGGCTGCATCGGCTGCAGCGAAGCCAACTTCTGGGACAACGGACCGTTCTACCAGCGCCTCACCAACGTTCCGGTGCCGGGCATTGAAGCCACACCCGACCAGATCGGCGTGGTGCTCGGCGGTGCCGCCGCCTTAGGCGTCGCCGCGCACCTGGTATCAACGGCCGTAAAAGGCGTCGCCCGGACCCCTCAACCCAAGAAACCTGCCAATGCAGAGAAGGAGTCGTAGGCCATGCCAACCAGAGTGGTAGTCGATCCCGTTACTCGCATTGAAGGTCACCTGCGCGTTGAGGCCATGCTCGACGAACACGGCAAGATTCACGACGCCATGTCGTCCGGTACCATGTGGCGCGGCCTCGAAGTCATTCTGCAGGGCCGCGACCCGCGCGATGCCTGGGCCTTCACCGAGCGCATCTGCGGCGTCTGCACCACGGTGCATGCGCTCGCGTCGGTCCGCAGCGTGGAGAACGCTCTCGGCGTCAAGGTTCCACCCAACGCCGAGATCATCCGCAACATCATGTATCTCACCCAGATGGTGCAGGACCACGTGATCCACTTCTACCACCTGCACGCACTCGACTGGGTGGACATCGTCTCCGCGCTCAAGGCCGATCCGGCTGCAACGTCGGCGCTGGCGCAGAAGGTTTCGCCCTCTTGGCCGATAGCCAGCACCGGCTATTTCCGCGACCTCGCCGTCACGCTGAAGAAATTTGTCGACTCCGGCCAACTGGGCATCTTCCAGAACGCCTACTGGGGACACCCCGCCTACAAGCTCCCGCCGGAAGCAAACCTGATGGCGGTGGCGCACTACCTCGAAGCGCTGAAGTGGCAGAAGGAAATTATCAAGATTCACACCATCTTCGGCGGCAAGAACCCGCACCCGAACTATCTCGTGGGTGGAATGGCCTCCGCCATCTCCATGCAGAGCGACAACGCCATCAACATGGAGCGCCTGAACTACGTGAAGGGCCTGATCCAGGACGCCATGGCGGTCGTCGAGCAGATGTACATTCCCGACCTTCTTGCTGTGGCCTCGTTCTACCCGGAATGGACCGCCATCGGCGGCGGCCTGGGAAACTACATGGTCTACGGCGATGTGCCGCAGAACGGCTTCCAGGATGTAGGAAGCTTCCGCTTCCCGCGCGGCGTCGTGCTCAACAAGAACCTGGGCGAAGTCCTGCCGCTCGATCTGGCCGATGCCAACCAGATTCGCGAAGAAGTGGCGCACTCCTGGTACGAGTATCCGGAAGGGAGGGACGCTCTGCATCCCTGGGATGGCGTGACCAAGCCGCATTACTCCGGCCCCAAGCCGCCCTACAAGCAACTTGACGAAAACGCCAAGTACTCGTGGCTGAAGGCGCCGCGCTGGAAAGGCAACGCCATGGAAGTCGGCCCGCTGGCCCGGATGATCGTCGGCTACGCCAGCGGCAAGCCCGAGTTCAAGGAAGTCGTCGGCGCGGCGCTGGGCGCGCTCAAGCTGCCGGCAACAGCCCTGTTCTCGACCCTGGGACGCACCGCCGCCCGCGGACTCGAAACCAAGCTCGCCGTGCACTGGCTCATGGAGGAGTACGACCGCCTCATCGCCAACCTGAAAGCCGGCGACTCCGCGACCGCCGAAACTTCGCGCTGGGAGCCTTCCACCTGGCCGAATGAAGCCAAAGGCTTCGGCTTCACTGAGGCGCCGCGTGGCTCACTCGCCCACTGGATCCACATCAAAGACCAGAAGATCGCCAACTACCAGATCGTCGTTCCTTCCACCTGGAACGCTTCTCCCAAGGACGGCAAAGGCCAGCACGGCGCCTACGAAGCCGCGCTCCTCGGCACGCCCATGGCCGATCCGAAGCGCCCGGTGGAAATCCTGCGCACCATTCACTCTTTCGACCCGTGCCTGGCCTGCGCCTCGCACGTGCTCGGACCCGACGGCGAAACGCTTGCGGAAGTCATCGTCCGCTAGGAGGCGATTCATGGCAACCACCATCCCGCCCTTCGATCCCAAGGACGTCGCCGCCCATCCCCGCGAGTTCTTCCGCCGCGAATACGTATGGGAGTTGCCCGTGCGCATCACGCACTGGGCGAGCGGTCTCACGCTGATGGTTCTGTTCCTGACCGGAATCTACATCGCGCATCCGGTGCTCGCACCGAGCGGCGAAGCGTACCGCCACTTCGTCATGGGCCGCGTGCGGCAGGTTCACTTTGCCTCGGCCATGATCTTCATGGTCAGCTTCTTCGTTCGCATCTACTGGTTCTGGGTTGGGAACAACTACGCCCGCTCCGGCTTCCCGTTCGTGTGGCGCCCGAGATGGTGGGCTGACCTCTTCCGCCAGGCGAAGGACTACCTCAAACTCGAGCGCGGCCACGTCCACCTCGGCCACAATTCGCTCGGCGGCCTCTTCTACACCCTGTTCGTAGTGATGCTCGGTTGGGCGCAGATCATCACCGGCCTCGCGCTGTATTCCGAGTCGCACCCCGGCGGCTTCCTCGATCACCTCGTCGGCTGGGTCATTCCCATTCTCGGCGGATCGTTCGGCGTGCGCCTGCTGCATCATCTGTTCGCGTGGGGATTCCCGATTTTCATCCTGCTCCACGTCTACATCATCCTGTACGACTCGGCCCAGTACGGAAACGGCCTGATCACTTCCATTGTGTCGGGCTACAAGTTCTACACCGAAGGCGACTTCAAAGACGATCGGTGGGTTAGCTGACATGCACCCCGAACCTCCCCCAATTCTGGTTCTCGGTGTAGGTAACGTCCTGCTCGAAGACGACGGCGTAGGTCCAGCGCTCTTGGGCCTGCTCTCAAGCCTGCACGGCGCCGACGAGCGCGTGGAGTTCGTCGACGGCGGCACACAAGGCCTCGCCCTGCTCGGCTACCTGAGCGGACGCCAGGCCGTTCTGATTCTGGATGCCGTTGCCTTGGGCGCCGAACCCGGCTCCGTGCACGTGCGCCACGACCTCGAAGTGTTGAACCTCAAGTCGAGGCACGCCACTACCGCCCACGAAGGCAATGCCGGAGAACTGCTGCGCGTCGCCACTCTTCTCGGCGACCTGCCCGATCGCATGATCCTCGTCGGCGTCGAACCGAAAACCATCCGCACGGGACTTGGGTTGTCGCAGGACGTGCAGGCAAGTCTGCCTGTGGCTCTGCAGGAAGCCCAGTCGCGATTGGAGCAGATCGTGGGGAGTTTGACGGTGGCGCAGGCGAGCTAGGGCTGTTGAATCATTCCTGTGCTGGGCCTTGTTCGGGCAAAACGCGGAAGCACTCTCCACCGAACGAACCACCCCAACCCACCCCACAACGACATCTGGATACCCCCGAAGATGTACGCACCGCCAGGTCCTGTCAGCCTCAGCCGCAGGGGAACAATCTCGTCCCGCGTCGCCTCGTAAATAATGCCATGGATACCATCGCCCAATAACTCCAGTTGGATTCGCTGTCTTGAAGGACTGATTTGCTTAACTCGGATGATCCACCCGGCATCGGCTCCATCTGGTGCAGGTGTGCTCGCTACTTTGCTCTTAACCCATGCTTCACGATCAGGAGGGACGGCGAACGTATAGCCTGCATCTGTGGGGCGCGGTGAAACCTCCGAAGCCTTCCGGAACCACCGAATCTCAACATGATCAGGCCACACCAGCAGGACCGGGCAGTCAGAGTCCTGTTCTTTCGGGAAAGGGTGAGTGAACGTGCGGTCGGCGAGCAGCCATGAAATCGGGACGAGACCGATAAAACTCACGATCAGGAAGATGACGAAGCCGATTTTTCGCCGCGAGGCCATTCAGGCAGCCCTCGTTTCTTCCATGCTGTTTCCGATCGCGCAAATTCTTGCAGAAATGCCAGTTAGAGAACGCTAAGGGCGGTGGACCTTGCACTCATTTTCGAGCACACGCTTATCCCTTCTCGGCGCGCGGGACTTACAATTGTGGCCGCCTGACTCCAACCGACAGACACTACCTTGGCGGTCTCGGGTTCCGCAACTGGCAATCGACTCCGCTTGCTGTACCCGCCAACCCAAGCGGTTCCAAACGGTTAACCATTGTATTATCTGTGAGATAAGCGAAGTCGGCCAGATTGACCTCGGCTGAACGCCCAAGCCAGGGTCTGGCCAATCGCTAGAATGCCCTTTAAACCAGGCAAGGAAGCCCCAGGATCGATCTTCACGCGGTGAGTGATGTCCTCGGGGCCGTCCTGGCGCCAGCGACCCGCTATAACGCGTCCTAGGCGTCATCCATTAGCTCGAAGAATATGACCCAGGGACAAAACCGGTTGTGCCAATCTCGCAGCCCTGCCCAACTGTCAGCACTAAGAAAGCGGGAAGGACAAGACTCCCAATTGTCAGGCTACGGGGAAGCGGCTTTCAGGCCGCTGGGGGATTGGGGTGATGGTCGACCTATCAGTTCTCGATCATCGTGCCCGACCCACGAGCACGGGCGGGGACGCCCGTGAAGCGGATTCGAGGGCGAAGAACCGCCGGAGCGCGGTTGCGTCTGGGAAGCAGTGGGGGAGGCCACTCAACTCCGCCTCGCGAGCGTCGAGAAACTGCAGGACCTCGGGAAGGGCTTCCGCCACTTCTGCGGCCGTCTTGCGCAGGACCTCAGACGATCGGACTCCCGGAGTCGCGTCGCTAATCTCAATGCCTAGCAGAACGATTCGCGGCGACGTCAGCCCGAGGGCATTGCGCAGAGAAAGAACTTCGCCCAGATTCCAGGCGTGGGTGGAGAATGCGGTGAAGGAACGCGGGTGGACACATTCGCTGGGCAGATTGAGCAAGTGGATCGTGCCCTCCGGGGCGGCGGAGACGACCGCGTCCAGGAAAAGCACCGGACCTGGGCGGTCGAGCAGGTCGAAGAGGCGCGCGCCTGCCAGGGGAAGCTCCACATAGTTGCAATTCAGCGCGGGGCGCGGTGCGGTGCGCACTATGTCGAGGCCGACGGCATCATCGCTCGCCATCGCGTTGCCCAGGCCCACCACCAGCCAGCGCCAGCATTCGCATTGGGCTCGTGGCGCCAAGACTCACCTGCGCTCAATCCTCAGCTTCAGAAAATGCGTGGAGCAGGAGATGCAAGGATCGTAGCTGCGCACCAGGTGCTCGCACGCCTGGATGATCTCCTCGTCGGAGTGCTGCAAGAGCGGCGGGAGCAGTTGCCGCAAGTCGTCCTCGATGCGGCGCATGTTCTGCGACGTGGGTGGGACGATCTTGGCGGACTCGATCAGGCCTTGCTCGTCAACGCGATAGTGGTGGAAGAGCAGGCCGCGCGGCGCTTCCGTCGCGGCACACCCGTCGCCGCGGCGCGGCTTGAAGTCGACGCGGGCGCGCTCCGGCGGGTGATACGAGTTGATGATGGCCAGCGCCTCCTCGCAGGCGTACACTGTTTCGATGGCGCGTGCCAAGATGCCGGTATAGGGATTGTTGCTGGGCCAATGGATGCCGCAGTTTGCTGCGGCCTTGCGCGACTGGGGATGCAGCAGGTGGAGGTTCAGATTCAAGCGGGCCAGCGGACCGACGAAGTAGCTGGTGCCGCCGTCGGCGCGGACAGAGTGTAGCGCCGTCGAATGCGCCACGTGCTCTTCGAGAAAGACGCGCTCGTACTCCGCCACTTTCAGGCGCAGGCCGCGCGAGGAAATGACCTCGCCCTCGTTCATCGGATATTCGGTGGGATGGGTGAGTGAGACAAACTCGTAGTCCGGCTGGAAGTTGGGAAAACGCAGGCCTGCCACCCAGGGTACGACTTCGAGCGAAGCTTCGAGCGCCCATTCCAGGTGCGATTTCAACGCCTGCAGTTCGCTGCGCGCTGGAACTTTGTAGAATCCGCCGACGCACGCTGATACGGGATGGATGGCGCGCCCGCCGAGAACTTCCACCAGGTCGTTGCCGATCTTCTTGATGCGCAGGCCGCGTTCCACTTCCATGCGGTGGTTCTGCGCCATGGCGATGCCGCTTTCGTAGCCAAGAAAATCAGGCGCCTGCAGCAAATGGATGTGCAGGGCGTGGCTCTCGATCCATTCGCCGCAGTAGAGCAGGCGGCGCAGGGAGCGGATCGCCGGGTCAATCTGGATGCCCTGGGTTGCCTCGAGCGCGTGCACCGCGCTCATCTGGTAGGCAACAGGGCAGATACCGCAGATGCGCGCCGTGATGTCGGGCACTTCCTGCAGGCCGCGTCCGCGCAGGAACGCTTCGAAGAAACGCGGCGGCTCGAAGATGTTGAGCTTGGCTTCTTTTACCTTGCCGTCTTCGAGGCGAACGAGGAGGCCGCCTTCGCCTTCCACGCGCGTCAGGTTCTCTAGGCGAAGAGCGCGTTCGGAGCGAACCGTCTGCGTCATTGCGGCCTCTTTTCCAGAGCTTCGCTGGCGGCGCGGAATGCGTCGGCGTAGCCATTGAAGTTGCGCAGCAGGCGCACCAGTTCAGCCGAACTGCTCCCGTTGGCTTGCAGTTGATGCACCAGCGAATCCGGGTTGGAGCTTTCCATGGGGCCGAAGCAGCCGTAGCAACCGCGGTTGTAGGCGGGACAGATCGCGCCGCAGCCGGCGTGAGTCACAGGTCCGATGCAGGGCGTGCCGTGAGCGACAAGAACGCAAGTGGTTCCCCGCCGCTTGCATTCCACGCACACCGAATGCGCGGGCGTGTGCGGCAACCGCCCGAGCAGCAGGGAAGTGAGCACCTCCAGTAACTGGTAACGATTGATGGGACAGCCGTTGAGCTGAAAATCAACTGCCACGTGGGCGGAGATGGGCGTCGAATCGTGCAGAGTGTCAATGTAGGAAGGCGTGGCGTAGACGCAGCGCGTGAACTCTTCGACATCCTTCCAGTTGCGCAATGCCTGGATGCCACCGGCGGTGGCGCAGGCGCCGATCGTGACCAGGTACTTCGAATCGGCGCGCACTTCGCGAATGCGCTCGATGTCGTGCTGGGTGGTGATGGAACCTTCGACGAGGGCTACGTCATAGGGGCCGGGCAGGGCGGTGCTGCGCGCCTCGAGAAAATAGGCGATGTCGACGGCCTGGCTGAGCGCCAGCAGTTCGTCTTCGAGATCGAGAATGGAGAGCTGACACCCGTCGCAGGAGGAAAACTTGAAGACGGCCAGGCGCGATTTGTGGGTGTCGGCCATGTCAGAAATCCTCCCGGCCGAAGAATGGCTCGAGCGTCGTGTAGTTCAGTACCGGGCCCTGCTTGCAAATGAAGTGTGGGCCTAATTGGCAATGTCCGCACAGGCCGACGCCGCACTTCATGTTGCGTTCCATGGAGACGAAGATGGATTCTTTCGGCACGCGCCGCGCCAGCGCTTCGTAGATGACGAAGCGCATCATGACTTCAGGTCCGCAGGTGAGGACAAGCGCCTTCGAGTGATTGATGTTGATGCGATAGAACAACATGGGTACCACGCCAACTTGCCCACGCCAGTGTTCGTCGGCACGATCGACGGTGACGTGGACCTCAACGCCCTGCTTCTGCCACTCGGGGAACTGCGAGGTGTAAAGCAGGTCCTGCGGGGTGCGAGCGCCGTAGAGCAGGACCACTCGTCCGAAGGCTGCGCGCTGGCGGAGCACGGCGAGAATCATGGGACGCAGTGGCGCGAGTCCGATGCCGCCGGTGACGATGAGCAGGTCTTTGCCCTCGGCCTGCTTGGCGGGCCAAGCCGTACCGAAGGGGCCGCGCACGCCGAGGATGTCGCCGGGTTTCAGGCGGCCCATGGCACGGGTCACACTTCCGGCATAGCGAATGGTGTGCTCGATCGTCTCCGGTTGGGCGGGGTCGGAACTCATGGAGATGGCGACCTCGCCAAAACCGGGCAGGTAGAGCATGTTGAACTGTCCGGGCTGGAAGGCATACTTCTTGGCTGCGGCCGCGTCGTCCAGTGCCAGGGTGAAGGTGGAGATGCCATAGGCCTCGGGGCGAATGGCGCGGATGGTAGCGGAACTTGGCACCATGGGGTCGTGCCGGGCATGGATGTCTTGTTCCATCGGTGTCGTGCTCATCGGGCTCCAGTCTCGCGGATTGCAGCTACTTCCTCCGTCAGATCAATACCTACCGGACACCACGTGATGCAGCGGCCACAACCGACGCAGCCGAGGACGCCGAACTGGTCCATCCACGACGCCAGCTTGTGAGTCAGCCACTGGCGGTAGCGCGAGCGCGTAGTGGGGCGCTGGTTGCCGCCGTGCACGTGAGAAAAATCGGAAACGTAGCACGAATCCCACACGCGGGTGCGGCCGGCGGCGGCGCCGAGCAGGTCGCTCGTGTCTTCGACTGTGGTGCAGAAACAGGTCGGGCAAACCAAGGTGCAGTTGGCGCAGGAGAGGCAGCGAGCGGCGACCTGGTCCCAGCGCGGGTGCTCCAGGTTGCGGTAGAGCAATTGCGGCAAGTCGTCGGTGCGCATCGAGCGCTGCATCTGGCGCTGCGTGCTCTGCAGGACCTGCGCGGCGCGGCCAAGATCGAAGGCGGTGGCCAGCTGCCATCCGGTGGAGCGCAGCGCTTCGGAACCAACCTCGGAGCCGACCTCGAGCAGGAAGGCGTCCGGCAACTCGGTGAGGGCGAGGTCGAATCCGGAGGTTGCCTTGGGCCCGGTCTTCATCGAGGCGCAGAAGCAGGACGACGAGGCAGTGCTGCAGTTCACGGCGAGAACGAACATCTGCTCGCGCTGGCGGGTGTAGTGCGGATCGCGATAAGTTTCGCTGATGAAAATGCGGTCCTGCACGAAGATGGCGTTCAGATCGCAGGCGCGAACGCCGATGAAGGCGTAGTGCAGGGCCGTGCTCTTCGGCCGCTGCAGGTGCCAGGTCTTTCCATCCTTTTTCACCGAGTACAACGCGAGGCGGGGCGGCAGCAGGAACTGCTTCCAGGAGTGCGCGCCGGGGGTGTACGCGAACCAGTTGCCATCGTTCCGTTGGCGCAGGCGATACGAGCCGGGCTTCTGCTCATCGCCGAAGCCGCGCGGCAGATCGTCCACCGTGTCAAGTTCGCCAATGACAACGGCCTCGTCGCGCAGCGCGGGACCAACGAGCTGGAAGCCTGCTTTCTGTAGGTTCTCGAAGATTTTCTGCAGTGCAGTTTTAGGCAGGACCACGCTGGCGGTGACGCGGGGAATCTCAGCGGCTGCCATCGTGCCTCCTAAGAGTTGTCGTAAATGTCCAGCACTTGCAGCCGGGTCGCTCGCAGGCGCGAACTGACGGTTCCCACCAGAGCGCGGTAAATGTCGCTGCAGAACGGACAGTCCTTCTTGCAGGACAGGACGAGGGCATCACCGCGGACGCCGAGCACCTCCGTGTCTTCCAGGGCGCGCGCGGTCGCGGTTTCGATGTGCGGGAAGACAACCGCAGACCAGCTGAAGATTTCTCCCTGGCCCACGGTGTCAATTCTCCGCGTGCCCCGCGCGGGGATGTGAATCTCGATGGCCACGTCACCCTTTTTGATCAGGTAGAGGTAGCGAGCCACGTCGTCTTGCCGGAAGATGACTTCGCCGGCGCGGAAGTGAAACGTTTCTGCCAGAGAGAGGAACTTCTCCCGGGCTCGGTCGGTCAAGCCGGACAGGAAATCGCTGCGAAAAACTTCGTCTTCCGGGGTCACGGGTAGATTCCTCGCGGGTTCAGGCATGAAACGGCTCGCTACCGGGACTATGGGCCAGAGCCGCGAAAGGGGCTAGGGCGGGGGTCACAGGAGACGGTGACGGTTGAGGCTAACTTGCTGTAATGACGGCTTTTCAGCACCGGGCCGCGGTGTTCGCCGGTGATATACTCGCCTCTTTGTTTTTCGCATCTTAGGAAGAGAAATTCGAGTCCAGAATGAGCGAAGCGAGCACTGCGACGAGCGTCAGCGCACCGCGTTTACGAAGGTCTCTGACCCTGTGGGACCTGATTCTCTACGGCATCATTGTCATCCAGCCGGTAGCCCCGATGTCGGTGTTTGGAGTGCTGAGCGATGCCGGGCACGGGCATGTGGTGACCACGCTGCTCATCGCGATGGTGGCCATGCTGTTTACCGCGTTCAGCTATGGCCGGATGGCGCGAGCGTATCCGAGCGCGGGCTCGGCGTTTACGTACGTGGGTCAGGAGATCAGCCCAGCCTTGGGTTACGTGACGGGCTGGAGCATGGTTATGGATTACATGCTCAATCCCATGATCTGCATTGTGTGGTGCAGCCAGCAGGCGCACGTGTTTGCGCCGGGGGTGCCCTACTGGATATGGGCGGTGTTCTTTGGGGTGGTGTTTACCTGGCTGAACGTGCAGGGGATCAAGACCTCGGCGCGAGTGAACACGGTGCTGGCGGCGGCCATGGGCGCGGTGGTGGCTGTCTTCTTCATGGCCGCGGCGCGCTACATTTTCGGCAACCCCCACGTTGGGGCTTCGTTCTTCACGCGACCGTTTTACGATCCGCAGCTGTGGCAGCCGAAGGCGGTGCTGGCAGCGACATCGATCGCGGTGCTGAGCTACATCGGGTTTGACGGCATTTCGACGCTTTCGGAAGAAGCCGAGAATCCACGCCGCAACATTATGCTGGCGACGGTACTGACGTGCTTTGTGATTGGCATTCTGTCGGCGCTCGAAGTGTATGCAGCGCAACTGGTGTGGCCGGCGTCGGAGTCCTTCCCGAACACGGACACGGCATTCACTTTCGTGGGTGGGCGCACGTGGCCGCCTTTGTTCGCGGTCATCGGGTTCACACTCTTGGTGGCGAACTTCGGTTCCGGCATGGGGGCGCAGATTGGCGCCGCCCGGCTGCTTTATGGGATGGGACGCAGCAAGGCGCTGCCGGGGAAATTCTTTGGTACGGTGGATTCGAAACGTCACGTACCGCGCAATAACGTGATTTTTGTCGGAGCCATTGCACTGGCGGGCGCGCTGCTGGTGACGGTTGGGATGTTCAGCTATGGCCTTGGCGCTGAGATGCTGAATTTCGGGGCGCTGATCGCATTCATGGGCGTGAATATGGCGGCCTTCGTCCGCTATGACGTCCGCGAGGGCGGGAAGAGCATTTGGCCACCACTCGGGATCGCGGCGGCCGTGATCGTGCTGGTGATCTGGCCGAGCGCGAATTGGGCGCTGCTGGTGATTGCCGGAGTCGGCCTTGCTGTGTTGGCTGTATGGACTCCGCCGCTGGCCGGCTTCACCATCTGCTTCTTCCTCTGGAAGAATCTGAGTTGGAAAGCGTGGATCGTCGGCGGCATCTGGATGCTGGCGGGCATTGCGGTAGGTGCGTGGAAGACTCGCGGCTTCCGCGGAGATTTGGTGAACTTCGATATTCCGGCTGACGAGGTGGCGTGAGCAACTCACCTCACCTCACTTTAGAATCAGGTGACTCAGTTGATACCTGGTCCGAAGGTCAACGGAGCAGATGCAACCGTCCTTCACCGCGGCCCCTCTGGCACTTGAAAAATGGCCCCCATGCGCGGAGACTTGGACTAGCCGTACACCGTTGACCAAACACTTGAATTTCTCTCCGGTCCTGTAACGGCTGCGGCTGTGATCGCTTGTCACCGCATGAGGTCTGTAAGTCACCCCTCGTCGTGATAACAGTCACGGTTAGGACAGGCCCACACAGGTTTAAATGCGAACGTAAGGGGAGTGCAGCGTTGCGGAGAGTCACCTACGGCTCGTACACCGCAAACAGAAAACTGGAGGAAACACTATGAGTTCTGGCATCTTGACGCCGCCGGGAACGAAGTCTGGCGACTACATTGGAGAAGTAATGGCAACGGTGAAGGCGAAGAATCCCGCCGAGCCGGAGTTCTATCAGGCAGTTCAGGAAGTTCTCGATTCACTCAAGCTGGTATTAGCCAAGCATCCGGAATTCCGCGCGGCACGGATTCTGGAAAGAATCACCGAACCCGAGCGGGTCTTGATGTTCCGCGTGCCCTGGTTCGATGATCAGGGAGAAATCCATGTGAACCGCGGCTTCCGCATTGAAATGAACAGTGCGATCGGGCCTTATAAAGGCGGGCTGCGCTTCCACCCGTCAGTCAACCTGGGAATTTTGAAGTTCTTGGCGTTTGAGCAGGTATTCAAGAACTCGCTGACCACCCTTCCCATGGGCGGCGGCAAGGGCGGGTCGGATTTTGATCCTAAGGGCAAGAGCGACAACGAAGTGATGCGCTTCTGCCAGAGTTTCATGACCGAACTGCAGCGTCACATCGGGCCCGACACCGACGTTCCCGCCGGCGACATCGGCGTGGGCGGACGCGAAATCGGCTTTATGTTTGGACAGTACAAACGGCTGCGCAACGAATTCACGGGCGTGCTGACGGGCAAGGGCCTGGCCTGGGGCGGTTCGCTGATTCGTCCGGAAGCGACCGGCTATGGCTGCGTGTATTTTGCGTCAGAAATGCTGAAGTCGCGCAAGGACTCGCTCGAAGGCAAGCTGTGCTTGGTTTCGGGCAGCGGCAACGTTTCCCAGTACACGGTCGAGAAACTGCTCGATCTGGGCGCGAAGCCGGTTACTCTTTCCGACTCGAATGGCGTGATCTTCGATCCGGAGGGAATTGACCGCGAGAAACTAGCCTACATAATGGATCTGAAGAACGTGCGTCGTGGCCGCATCCGCGACTACGCCGACAAGTACAAGAAGGCCGTCTTCATGCCGACCGACGTGAAGCTCGACCACAACCCGCTGTGGAACATTAAAGCGGATTGCGCATTCCCAAGCGCGACGCAGAACGAGATCACCGCGAAAGATGCGGCCAATCTGATCAAGAACGGCGTCAAGCTGGTGGCAGAAGGCGCCAACATGCCGAGCACGCTCGAAGCGACACGGCTGTTCCTCGAAGCCGGCCTGATGTATGGACCGGCCAAGGCAGCGAACGCGGGCGGCGTGGCAACCTCGGGTCTTGAGATGTCGCAGAACAGCATGCGGCTCTCCTGGACGCGCGAAGAAGTGGATGATCGTCTGCACAAGATCATGATCGCCATCCACAAGACCTGCTTTGAGACGGCGGATACGTATGGGACTCCGGGGAACCTGGTGAACGGAGCGAACATTGGCGGCTTCCTGAAAGTCGCGAATGCCATGCTCGACCAGGGACTTGTTTAAAACGAAGGCGTACCTTAGATCAGGCGGGGTGGAGCGCATCCACCCCGCTTTTTTCATATACTCGGGTGATCGGCGAGGAATACATAATTCACCACGGAGACACGGAGGAAATGATCTATCTTGGGTTTCTCCGTGGCTCCGTGCCTCCGTGGTAGGAGCTCTTTTTCCGCAATAGAACGGATTTCTAGCATGACAGCGCGGCGCAGTGGCGGCGAACTGATTCTCGATGCAGGCGAGATGCTTGAGGGTTTTGACAACCTCATGCCGTTTCGCGTGCAGGATATCCTGCTCGTCTCCAGCCTCTACGATTCCTTCATCATGCGCGAGGATGGGCGCCTCAACGAGCTGCTCATCGGCGAGTCGCGCGACATGAACCTGCAGCAGATTCCCGGCCTTACGCACGTCTCGAACTGCGCCCAGGCGCTGACCCTGGTGCGCTCGCAGCCGCGTTTCAACTTGATCGTCACCAACTTGGCGGTTGGCGAGATGAATGCCGCGCAGTTAGCGCGGGAGATCAAGAACTCGGGGCTGGATGTCCCCGTCGTGGTGCTGGCCTACGACTACCGCGAGGTCAAGAATTTCATTGCGCGCAACCCAGTGTCTGACATTGACCGCATCTTTCTGTGGCAAGGGAATGCGCGCATCCTGATTGCCATCGTCAAGTACATCGAAGACAAGAAGAACGTGGCGCACGACACCAAGGCGGTGGGCGTGCCGGTGGTGCTCGTCGTCGAGGACAACATTCGGTATTACTCGTCATTTCTTCCGGTGGTCTACACGGAAGTGATCACGCAGTCGCGGCGTGTGATCCGCGAAGGGCTGAACGTGTCGCACAAGCTGGTGCGGCAACGGGCGCGGCCGAAGATTCTGCTGTGCTCGGACTACGAGGATGCGGCGCGGCAGGTCATGGCTTACCGCGACAACCTCATCGCCGTCGTCTCGGACGTGCAGTTTCCCCGTGGAGGCCAGCAGACGCCGACCGCGGGTTTCGAGTTGGCGCACATGATCCGCGATCTCGTGCCGGATGTGCCCATCATTCTGCAGTCGAGTCACACCGAGTACCGCGAACGGGCTCACGCCGAGCGGCTGTCGTTTCTGCAGAAGCGGTCACCGACACTACTGCGCGATCTGCGCAAGCTGCTGACGCAGCAGTGCGCGTTTGGCGATTTCGTGTTTCGTATGCCGGATGGCAGGGAAGTGGGCCGGGCGAGCGATATGCGGTCGATGGAGGTGGCCCTGCACAACGTGCCGGCGGAGAGCGTTGCCTACCACAGCGCGCGCAATCATTTTTCGCACTGGCTCATGGCGCGCACCGAATTTGCTTTGGCGGCCAAGCTCCGGCCGCGCAAGGTCTCCGACTTTGCGGACAATGAGGAATTGCGGCGCGACCTCATCGACTCGATCAATGACTACCGGCGCGAGCAGAACGAAGTCCTGATCGGCGATTTCAACGCGACGACGTTTAAGGCGGGCAGCGCGTTCTTTCTGCGCATCGGCGGCGGCTCGCTGGGCGGGAAGGCGCGCGGGTTGGCGTTTGTGCGGCACTTGTTGCACAAGCGGCGCGGGGCACATCGCTTTCCGGGTGTGCGGGTTGCGGTGCCGCCCGCTCTGGTATTGACCACCGACGTGTTTGACCGCTTCCTCGCTGAGCACAACCTGCTCGACTTTGCCATCCACTGCGGCGACGATGCGGAGATTCAGCGCCGCTTCCTGCAAGCGTCGTTGCCCGCGTCGCTGCGGGACGATCTGCTGGCCTTCCTCGCGGAAGTGCACTTCCCTCTGGCCGTCCGCTCCTCGAGTCTGCTGGAAGACTCGCACTACCAACCCTTCACGGGCGTCTACGAAACCTACATGCTGGGCAACGAGCAGGCCGACATCCAGCAACGGCTGGAGAACCTGATGGAGGCCATCAAGCTCGTTTACGCTTCCACCTTCAAGCAACACGCCAAGGCTTACGTGCGCGCCACTCCCTACCGGCTGGAAGAAGAGAAGATGGCGGTGATTCTGCAGCAGGTAGTGGGCGCGCGGCATGGGCAGCGGTTCTATCCAGATTTCTCTGGCGTGGTGCGCTCGCACAACTTCTATCCCGTGGCTCCGATGGCGCCCGGCGATGGGATTGCCGCCGTAGCCCTGGGCATGGGACGCGCGGTGGTCGAGGGCGGACAGTGCCTGCGCTTCTGTCCGCGATATCCGCGGAACCTCATCCAGTTCTCGGCGGTGGAGGACATTCTGGCGAACTCGCAGACGGAGTTCTGGGCGCTGCAGCTCGGCGCCGGTGCGGATGGAGGTAACGGAACGGCCTTACGGGAAGTGCGCTTCGGTCTCGATGCGGCAGAAGCCGACGGCACTCTGCATGCCGTGGGTTCCACTTTCAGCCGGGACAATCACGCGGTGTATGACGGGCTGAATCGCGCGGGGTCGCGCATCGTCAGCTTTGCTCCGATTCTGAAACATGAGGTGTTTCCGCTGGCAGCCATGTTGGAGCAGCTGGCGCGAACTGGCGAAGACGCTCTCGGACAGCCGGTGGAGATCGAGTTCGCGGTGCGCATGCCGCGAAAGCCGGACGAGGCAGCGGAATTCGGGTTCCTGCAGATTCGGCCGCTGGTTGTTTCGCGCGAGGATGACGATCTCAAGATCGAAGATGTAGCTCCGGAGCAACTCATCTGCCAGAGCACGCAGGTGCTGGGCAGCGGCTCCATGCAGAACATTCGCGATGTCGTCGTTGTGGACTCGCACCGCTTTGAGCGCGGGCGCAGCCAGGAAGTTGCCCGGGCGGTGGCTCACCTGAATGCCAAGCTGACCGACGCCAACACGCCGTACCTGCTGATCGGCGTGGGCCGCTGGGGATCGAATGACCCGTGGCTGGGCATTCCGGTGGATTGGGACGAGATTGCCTCAGCGCGCGTTATCGTGGAGGCCGGTTTTCGCGATTTTCGCGTGGCGCCCTCCCAGGGAAGCCACTTCTTCCAGAACCTGACGGCCTTTCAGGTGGGCTACTTCACCGTGAATCCGGATGCGGGCGAAGGCTTTGTGGACTGGCAATGGCTCGCGGCGCAGCCAGCGGTGGAGGAAGAGGATTGCGTCCGGCACCTGCGTTTTGATCAACCTCTGCGCGTGGTGATGAACGGGCGGACGCGGCATGGGATGATCTTCAAGCCGGAAAGGGTTCAGAAACCAGCATAGGCATGGCACACCGCCGATGGGCTTGTTAGCTCGCGGATTGTCATGCTGAGCGCAGCGAAGCATCCCTAGACCCGGCGCGCTCTTGTGACGGGAGCGATTCCTCGCGTTGCTCGGAATGACAATTCAGCAGGCCATTCTGCGGGTTCGCGGCGGAGTCGCTTTGAAGATCGAGGTCCACCCGAATTACTCCTCGCGCAGCAAAATCATGGGATCCACCGACAGCGCGCGTCGCGCTGGAATCCACGTAGCCAGCAGCCCCAGAAGCAGCATCACCAGAACAACACCGGTCAACACCAGCGGATCGCGGGGAGTGGCCTGATATACGATGAAAGCCAGCACCCGGCTAGCCATAATTCCAAGCAGCAATCCTGCCACCGAACCAAACCCGAGCAACTTAAGAGCCCGTCCTAACGCCGCCTGCAACACTTCCTTACGCCGCCCACCGAGAGCGATGCGAATCCCGAACTCCCGCATGCGCTTGCTGACCGAGTACGCAGCCATTCCGAAGATACCCGTCACCGATAGCATTGCCCCCATCATGCCTAAAACACCCAGCGCGATCGTCGCTACACGTGATGGAAACAGAACTACGTCCATGCGACTGGTCCACGTGCCGGTGTCCACGGGCAGGCCTGCATCCAGTTCGCGCAGCTTACTCCGCACGGCGGCAGCAACTTGTTCCGGATCACGGCTTGAGCGCACCACCAGATATGTCGCACTCGCCGGCGATTGCAGGAACGGAAGAAACATCGCCAGCTGCTGATCTTCGGTAAGGTTCATGTATTTTCCGTTCTCGACAACCCCCACAACCTGGACACGCGATCCATCCGGCAGCTTGAAATATCTGCCGACCGCGCTGGTGACCGAGCCCAGCATCTTTTCGGCAAACTCCCGGTTCACCACCGCCACCCGAGGCGCGTTCTTATCGTCATGCCAGGAGAGGTCCCTGCCCGTCAGCGAGGTTGTGGCGGCCGCATCGAAGTACCCGGGAGATACGTCATACCGGGATGGTTTGGCAGCGGCATTCGATGGCCTCAGATCGCTGGTGTTATCCTTAAAGACGTTCGTCTTAAAATCAGCGGTGTAGACCAAGGGAGGGTAATTATTCACCAGTCCCACTCGCTCTATGCCGGGTATGGTTTGCACCGCTTCGATCATGCGCTTCTGCATAGCGGGCACCTCGTCGCCCTTGTAACCGGCCATCGCCAGACTTGTGTCGACAAGCATTGCGTTGTGCGGTTCAAAACCGAAGTTGCTGCGCAGCGAGCTCACCAGTCCACGCACGGCGACCAGCGAAGATGTGACCAGCACGGCACAGATCGCAATCTGGACGACCAGCAGCGCGTCCCGCACCGTCATCCGCCGTCCGACTCTGCCGCTGTATCCCGCTTTGACGATCTCATACGGATTGGCCCGGAGGACCTGGCGCACCGGAACGATCCCAAAGAGGAAGCCGCTGATTAGGGCCAAAACCAACGCGACCACGTAGATTTTGGCGTCGGGGCTGATCGGCACATGTACAGGGGCGCCGGCAAAGGGCTGCCACATGCTGAGCCGATGCAACAGCACCACGCTCCCTAGGACTCCGATCACGCCGCCGACGAAGGAAATCAGCATGGCTTCGGTGAACAATTGCCGCAGGATGCGTTGACGGCTCGAACCGAGCGCGAGGCGCAGTGCCACCTCGCGGGAACGGTCGGCAGCGCGCGCGGCGAAGAGACTGCCCAGGTTAGCGCACGCGGCCAGCAGAATTAAACCTGCCAGCACCATCAATCCCGCGACGAACGCCCGCACCGGACGGGCAAAGGAACTGAGGCCTTGACGTGACAGTGAAGCAGTTTTGTTACTAACCTCTTTGGGATAGGTCTTTTCCAGATACGCGCCCATGGCGTTCACATCGGCGATCGCCTGTTCTGGAGTAACTCCCGGCTTCAGATGTCCTAGCGCCGCAAAAATCCCGCGGTCGCTCCCGCGCGCATTCAGAAAGCTCTCACCGTCCAGCTGTTCCTGGTTGACGATTGGCGCGAAGAAATCGGGGGAGAGAAACAAGATTGTTCCATGGAACCCCGGCGGCGCCACACCGATGATGGTGAAAGGATGCTTATTCAGTTGAACCGTGCTGCCCACCACCCGCGGATCGTCCTGGAAGCGACTGTGCCAATAGGCGTAGCTCAGCACGACATAGGGGGCGCTGTTGGGGCCGCGCTCATCCGAACTGCGAAAGAAACGGCCAAGATACGGCTGCAGCCGCAATACATCGAAGTAGTTCCCGCTTGTTGCAAAGCCCGCGGCGAGGGTGGGATCGTTGCCCTTGTCGAACCCTACAAAGACAAACTTAAAAGCCGCAAGATCATCGAAGGTGTGGTTACGGTCGCGCAGATCGAGATAGTTGGGATAGGACTGCCAAGCGGAGCCATCCCCATACTCGGTACCCCAGAGGCTCTCGGCCTGAGGCACGTTCAGCGGGCGCAGGATCAGAGCATCCATCAAACCGAAGACCACGGCGTTGGCGCCAATGGCCAATGTCAGCGTCACAATGGCGGCGATGGTGAATCCGGGTGACTTGCGCAACAGGCGCAGGGCGAAGCGCAGGTCCTGCAACAGGATGGTCATGGGCGGCCTCCGGGTGACAATGTGGCCCCACGGAAGGAAAGGCAATTCGGGAGCCAATGTGTCGCGTCTGTAACTCTATGAGAAGAAGCGGACTAGGGAATCTCGCGGTGGCATGGATGGGGAACGTCTGTCCGGTTTCACCGCAGGGTGCCCGCCAATGAACAGTAGCGGCAGCGATGACTTGCCTCCGCGAAGACGGCTGCGTTCGAGTCGTCGTTCAATAGGGTAGCGCCGCCGTTGGGTTCTCCCTCAGAAGCCCAATCACATCGGCACGTGACATACATTTCCTTACCGGAAGACTCCCCAGGTACTTAGGGACGACCGAGTCGTATTCAGCTGTCGTCGCCGGCTGGGAGCACTGCTTCGTGAACAACAGTCAGGACTCTTTGCTCCGCAGCTCGTGCCAAGTTCGGAGCGCTGGAGTAAACACCGAAATGGGGGTTAAAGGAGGACAGGGACAGGAAACGCGACGGGTTCGGCGACGACGGCTCCCTCCGCCATGGCCTCGTCAACCCGCACCATGCGTACGTTACGCGTCATTGCCAAACTGGGAATGTAGAAGTTCCTGTCCGCCTGCTCTGTGAGGAAGGGAAGAACCAAAAGAAGGCAGGCATCGCAGAGCCAGTAATACTCGACTGTGACGGAAGTGCCGTCGGCGTCGGCCGTGTCGTCGAGCCTGGATTCAACCCGAAAAGCCTTACCATTCTGCGAGTAGTGAAATGCTCGGTCACAGGAAGAGTTGGCGCACTTTCTTAGCATGGAACGTCTCCGCAAAAAAGGGGGGCATGCGGGATGCCATCCGCAGGGACTCGCAGGCGACTTTAGTTCCAGGGACAGAACTCGCTTAGCTAATTGAGGTTATTGGAAACATGAAACACAAGTTCAAGTCCGGCAGCAAAGGCTATCGCCGGGATTGACCGTTACTCGACACGAAATGACCAAAAATGGGCGGGCCCGTTTGTTGGGTGCGGACGGGAGCCGTAATCCTGGCGTCAGTCCGTGACCGAAGCCCACGCCCAGGGAAGCGGAAATTTGCAACACTTGACTGGGTCCATACACGGGTGTACAGTCCGTCCGCCGCATAACTCTCCCAAGAAGTCAAAACCTAAGGAGGCCGTATGTTGCGCAGAGCATTCTGGGCTGTTGCAGCGGTGGTGTGCCTGTTCGTGCCTTCGCTTGTTCTGGCACAGGGCGACTATCTCGACGTCTACATAGCCAAGGTGAAGCCGGAAAA
>Ga0075015_100000129_pt1 | contig 21286 bp, 16 predicted proteins | sample AleBraG_ABR_2013_FD_71476 | JGI IMG/M metagenome (GOLD analysis project Ga0075015, IMG submission 71476) | Freshwater sediment microbial communities in response to fracking from Pennsylvania, USA - Alex Branch Run_MetaG_ABR_2013 | ecosystem: Environmental > Aquatic > Freshwater > Creek >...
CTAGCGCAGTTCTTCCATTACCTCTTCGAGCGCCTTGCGCGAAGGGCGAACCTGCTCTTCCGACAGGGTTGCAAGCGGCTGCTCGACCATGTTCAGCATGTCCAGGAAGCTCGGAGCCTTCGGGTTCACGTAGAACACGCCGGTGAGCATCTCGCCCTTTGCGTGCGCTTCATGCAGGCGCTGCAACGCGACGAGCTTGTCCGTTGGATCGTAATCTTCCTCCAGCTTGCGCAAGCGCAACCGCGAGCCATCGTGCATCGTCACATCCACCGCGGTCCCCGGTTCATACTCCACGTCGATTTCCTGGAAGTGCGGCACGAAGTTGACTTCATGTAGCGGCTCCTCGTGGTCCATCATGTATTTGTAAGACTTGGTCGAGCCTTCGTGATCGTTGAAGGTAACGCAGGGCGAAATAATGTCGAGCATCACAGTGCCATGGTGCGAAATCGCTGCCTTCAGCATGGCGCTGAGCTGCTTCTTATCGCCGGAGAACGACCGGCCCACCAGGGTCGCGCCCAGCTGAATGGCCAGAGCACAGGTGTCAATCGCGGGCAGGTCGTTGATCACACCCGTCTTGAGCTTGGAGCCGACGTCGGCCGTCGCTGAAAACTGCCCTTTGGTCAACCCGTACACGCCGTTGTCTTCGATGATGTAGATCAGCGGCAGGTTGCGCCGCATGAGATGCACGAACTGCCCCATGCCGATGGAAGCGGTATCGCCATCACCGCTCACGCCGAGTCCGAGCAGCGTGCGGTTGGCCAGCATGGCGCCGGTGGCGATCGAAGGCATGCGGCCATGTATGGCATTTATGGCGTGCGAGCGGCTCATGAAGTACGCAGGACTCTTCGACGAGCAGCCGATGCCGCTGAACTTGGCCACGCGCTCGGGCTTCACACCCATTTCGAACATGGCCTCGAGAATGCGTTCCGAAATCGCGTTGTGGCCGCAACCCGCACACAGCGTAGTCTTGCCGCCTTTGTAGTCCAGAACAGTCAGCCCGGCATAGTTCGTCTTCGGTTGTACAGGAGGTGTCGCCATCCTATTTGCCCTCCATAGCGATGAGTTCTTCGGTCACGGAGCGCGCATCGAGCGGCAAGCCGTGGATATGAGCGATGCTGCGCAAGCGCGTTATCAACTCGGGCGCAAGGTCCAGTTTCAGCAGGCTCAGCATTTGCGCGTCCCGATTCTGCTCCACCACGTACACGCGATCGTGTTGCTGCACGAAATCGTGAATCTCCCGGCTGAACGGATAAGCGCGCACGCGCAAATAGTCGGTCTGCACGCTGTACTCATCGCGCAACTGGTCCCGCGATTCGACGATAGCCCAGTGACTTGTGCCAAAGGCCAGAATTCCAATCTTCTCTTTGCCGCTGCCCGCGAGTTCGGGCTTCGGTACGAAGTCGCGAGCGCTGTTGAACTTCTTTTCGATGCGCAGCATGTTGCGCTCGAAATCATCCGGTCGTTCCGTGTACTGCGCCTTCTCGTTGTGGCCGCTGCCGCGCGTAAAGTACGAAGCTGCCGAATGATCCGTGCCCGGCAGCGTACGGTAGCCAACGCCGTCCCCATCCACATCCTGATAACGGGCGAAGCTCCCCAGCCGATCGAGATCTTCCTTCTTCAGGACCTTGCCACGCTGAATGGGCTGCTCGGGATAGTGGAACGGATCGGACATCCAGTTGTTCATGCCCAGGTCAAGATCCGACATGACGAAGACCAAGGTCTGAAAGCGCTCGGCCAGATCGAAGGCTTCTCCGGCCATGGTGAAGCACTCCTCGACAGAGCCCGGAAAGAGCAGGATGTGCTTAGTGTCACCATGTGAAAGAAAAGCAGTCGATAGCAAGTCACCTTGTGCGGTGCGCGTCGGCAACCCTGTCGACGGTCCCACGCGCTGGATGTTGAAAACAACACCGGGAATCTCGGTGTAGTAAGAGAACCCCGCGAACTCGGACATCAGGGAGATTCCCGGCCCAGACGTCGAAGTCATCGCTCGCGCTCCCGCCCAGCCTGCACCCAGCACCATACCGATGGCCGCCAATTCGTCCTCGGCCTGCACGATGGCGAACGTCGCCTTACCATCTGCGCCGATGCGGTACTCCTTCATGTAGTCAATCAGCGTTTCAACCAGCGAGGACGACGGCGTGATCGGATACCACGTCACCACCGTGACTCCGGCAAACATGCAACCGAGCGCCGCGGCAGAGTTGCCGTCCACGAGGATCTTGCCTTGGGTCGCGTTCATGCGCTCAATGCGAAAAGGATCGCGCTTGGTCAGCGAGGCTTTGGCGTAGTCGAAGCCGGCACGTGCCGCCGCCAGGTTCAGCTCCGCCGCTTTCACTTTCTTGGCGAACTGCCGCCGTACGGCTTTCTCCACCTCGCCCATGTCAATTTCGAGTAATTGCGCCACGACACCGACGTAAATCATGTTCTTCACGAGCTTGCGGAGCTTCGCCTCGGGGCAAACGGTGGCGACAATCTTGTCGAACGGTACGGCGTAAAACGTCAGGTCCTGGCGGATGGGTTCGAGCTTGAGCGGCTCGTCGTAGAGCACGCACGCACCGGGCGTCAGCGACTTCACGTCATCCTGCGCGGTCTCGGCGTTCATCGCCACCAGGAAGTCGATTTCCTTCTTGCGCGCGACGTAGCCCTTGCGGTTGGCGCGGATGGTGAACCAGGTCGGCAGTCCGGCGATGTTCGACGGAAAGAGATTCTTGCCGGAGACGGGCACGCCCATCTGGAAGATCGCCCGTAGCAGAACCGAATTGGAACTTTGCGAACCGGAGCCGTTGACCGTCGCCACCTGGATGCTCATGTTGTTGACCACAAGCTCTTTTCCATTGCGGCCGACAGGCTGAACGGCAAAATCAGTAGTAGCCATTACTTTCTGTTTTTTCCCCTAGCGTGCGGAGGCACGCAAAACCCACATCCGATGCTGTAATTATAAGGCAGATACGCAGAAGAGGAATGGCGTTGGAGAGACAGCGGGAACACCAAAGATCATAAGCTGACTAGCCTTCCACGCGGAAGAACTGGCCCATGGTGCGGAACTTCTGGTAGCGCGTATCCACCAGTTCACGCGGGGATAGACGCTTGAGTTCCGCCAGGTGCTTTTGCAGTTCGGTATCAAGTAGGGCGGCAGCGGCTTCGTGGTCGCGATGCGCGCCGCCCTCGGGCTCGGGCACCACGCCCTCGATGCAACCGAGTTCCTGCAGGTCCTTGGCCGTGATGCGCAGCGCCTGTGCGGCGAGGTCGCGTTTGGTGGCGTCTCGCCACATGATGCTGGCACAGCCCTCGGGCGAAATTACGGAGTAGATCGAGTTCTCCATCATGAGCACGCGGTCAGAGACGGCGATAGCCAGCGCACCGCCACTGCCTCCTTCGCCCGTGATCACGGTAATGATGGGGACTTCGAGCTTCGCCATTTCGCGCAGGTTGTGGGCAATCGCTTCCGCCTGCCCACGCTCCTCAGCGCCGATGCCCGGATAGGCGCCGGGCGTATCGACCAGAGTGAAAATCGGGCGACCAAACTTGGCGGCGAACTTCATGGCGCGAATCGACTTGCGGTAGCCTTCGGGATTCGGCATGCCGAAATTGCGGTAGACCTTCTGCTTGGTGTCGCGCGCCTTCTGATGGCCCACGATGAGCACATCGTCGCCGTGGAACCGGGCCATGCCGCAGACAATCGCCGGATCGTCAGCGTAACCGCGATCGCCGTGGATCTCGCTCCAGTCGGTGAAAATGCGCTCGATGTAGTCGAGCGTGTAGGGTCGCTGTGGATTGCGGGCCAGTTCCGTGCGCTGCCAGGCATCGAAGTGCGCGCTGATTTCCTTGCGCAGGGCGGAGACACGATCCTGCAGATCTTCCACCTGGCGGCGGGTCTCCGGATCCTGGGATTCCACCGCCTGCAGCTTGCCGATCTGCTGCTCGATGCGTTCCAGTTCGCCCTGTGCCTTGCTGACAGATTCCATGCTTTTGTCTTGCTGCTTGCGCGCTGCCCAGCGGGTTTCCACCACCGAGAGCAGAAAGTCTGAAGCAGCGATCGCCGTTCCAGGGAGAAACGGAGCTCTACCGCCGCCAAAGGTTGCCGATGCGACCATGTGCCCTGATCAGTCGATGATGCGTACGCTGCCGCGTCCGCACAATTCCTCGACGCGGGTCATGAAATAGCGATCCGGCAAGACATTATAGCCTTCCGCCTCCATCACCACCATGAAATCGCCCTGACGTTCCACGTCAAACAACACCTTGGCAGGGCCCTTCTTTTCGGCAAACAGGGCCTGCAGAGCGTCCACCGTTCCCTCCGTGGCCGTCTCCAGCGGAACGCGAATGCGCAGCGAACGCGGCATTGGCGGTTGCGCGTCTTCGAGCGGCGTGATGTCACTGACGGTGAGTTTAGGATTCGATCCTTCTTCGGCGCGCACACCGGTTTTCAACAGCACGGGGACTTCGAGCTTGACTTTCTCTTGCAAGCGCTTGAAGGCCTCGGGAAACACGATCAGTTCAACCGTTCCCAACATGTCTTCAAGGACGCCCTGTGCGTAGAGATCACCTTTCTTGGACTTGGCGACACGGATGTTGGCCAGCACGCCGCCCACCAGAATATCCCCCTGCTGCGGAGTGGAAGATCTCATCGCGGCCACATCCGCCGTGGTCTTGGCGTTGAACTCGATCAGCTTGCCCTGATACTTCTCCAGCGGATGGCCGGTGATGAAGAAACCAAGAATTTCTTTTTCATTAGCCAGCCGCATGTGCTCGTCCCAGTCGGGGACGTCGGGCAGTTGATCGTTCGTGGCATGTGTCTCTTGCTGCTGGAAGACGCCGAACAGTCCATGCTGCCCGGACTCGGCGTCGCGCTGGGATTTCTGCGCGCGCTCCATCGCTTTATCGAGGACAGCCATCAATTGCGCGCGTCGTCCCAACGAGTCCATGGCGCCACTCTTCACCAACGATTCGAGAACGCGCTTGTTGAGCAGGCGCAGATCCACGTTCTCGCAGAAATCGAAGATCGAGCGGAACCGTCCCAGCTTCTTGCGTCCCGAGATGATCGACTCGATCGCGTTGCCGCCTACGTTCTTCACCGCCGCCAGACCGAAACGAATGGCCTGCCCATGTGGCGTGAAGTTGGCATCGCTCACGTTGATGTCGGGCGGCTCGACCGGAATTCCCATTTCGCGGCACTCGTTGATGTACTTCACCACATCGTCGGTGCTGCCGGTAACCGAAGTCAGTAGCGCCGCCATGAACTCTACCGGGTAGTGCGTCTTCAGGAAGGCGGTGTGGTACGCCAGCAGCGCATACGCCGCCGAGTGCGACTTGTTGAAGCCGTAGCCGGCAAACTGCGCCATCAGGTCAAAAATTTTCTCGGCCTTTTTCGGCGGATAGCCGCGCTCGTGCGCCCCGCGCAGGAAACGCTCTCGCTGCGCCGCCATTTCTTCGGCTTGCTTCTTGCCCATGGCGCGCCGCAGCAAGTCCGCCTCCCCGAGCGAGTAGCCCGCCAGGCGGTTGGCAATCTGCATTACCTGTTCCTGATAGACGATGACGCCGAGCGTCTCCTCCAGAATCTCTTTCAGTTCCGGAAGCTCGTACTCAATCTTGCGCCTTCCGTGCTTGCGTTCAATGAAGTCGTCAATCATGCCGCCTTGAATCGGGCCGGGGCGGTAGAGAGCGTTCAGGGCGGTAAGGTCTTCGATCGAGTCGGGTTTGTAGCGGCGCAGCACGTCGCGCATGCCGCCCGATTCAAACTGGAACACGCCCGAGGTCAGTCCCCGGTGGAAGACCTTTTCGTACGTTTCTTTGTCTTCGAGAGCAATATCGCTGAGCGTGACCTTCGTCCCTGCCGTCTGCGCGATCAACTTCACCGTGTCGTCGAGAATGGTGAGCGTGGTCAGGCCGAGGAAATCCATCTTCAACAGGCCCATCTTCTCTATGGCGCCCATGTCGAAAGCGGTTACGATTTCGTCGTTCTTCGTCTTGTGCAGAGGCACCAGGTCGGTCAGCGGCTGCGGCGATATGACGACACCCGCGGCGTGGACGCCCGAGTTGCGCACCAGGCCTTCCAGCTTCTTGGCCGTGTCAAGCAATTCGCGGACCTGCGCGTCGTTCTCGTAAGCCTGCTGCAGCGGCGGCGAGTCTTTCAGCGCCTGGTCGAGTGTGATATTGAGTTGCGCCGGCACCATCTTCGCGATGCGATCCACGTCGGCATAGGGAATCTCCATGGCACGTCCCACGTCTTTGATTGCCGCCTTCGCCTGCATGGTACCGAAAGTGATGATCTGCGCCACATTCTCGCGGCCGTACTTGCGGGTGACATAGTCAATCACTTCGCCCCGGCGGTTCATGCAGAAATCAACATCCACGTCGGGCAGAGAGACACGTTCGGGATTCAGAAATCGCTCAAATAGCAACTCGTGTTGCAGCGGGTCAATGTCGGTGATGCCCATCGAGTAGGAAACCAGTGATCCCGCCGCCGAACCACGGCCCGGCCCTACAGGAATGCTGTTCTCTTTGGCGTAGCGGATGAAGTCCCAAACGATGAGAAAGTATCCGGCAAACTGCATCTGCTGGATGATTTCTATCTCGCGCGCCAGCCGTTGCTCGTAGTCGGAGAGAGGCCTCTTGAGCCTGCCTTGCCGCTCCTGCCCGCGCAACGCCTCGAGCCGCCGGGCGAATCCCTGCCGCGTCATATGCTCGAAATATGTGTCAATCGTGTACCCATCCGGCACTTCGAACTGCGGAAACGGATTCGCAACCTTCTCCAGGCGCATGCTGCAGCGCTCGGCGACCTCCATCGTCCGCGTCACGACGCCCGGCGCGTCACGAAACACCTGCGCCATTTCGTCGGCGCTCTTCACATAGAAGTTCGTGCCTTCGAACTTCACGCGGTTAACGTCGCGAATGGACTTTCCAGTCTGGATGCAGATCATCACGTCCTGCGCGTGGGCATCGTCCTCGCACAGGTAGTGGCTGTCGTTGGTCGCGAGCATAGGTATGCCCAAGTCTTTCTCCAGACGCAGCAGGCCCGGGTTGATCCGATGCTCCAGTTCAAGGCCCTGGTTCTGCATCTCGAGATAGAAATTGTCTTTGCCGAAAAGATCGCGAAAATAAACCGCCGCCTCGCCAGCGGTTTTGTAATTCCCTTCTGTCAGGCGCTCCGCCACCTCGCCCTTCAGACATCCGGAGAGACCAATCAACCCCTTGCTGTGTTCCGCCAGAAATTTCTTGCTGATGCGCGGCTTGTAATAAAAGCCGCGCAGTGAGGCCTCCGAGGTAATCTTCACCAGATTGCGGTAGCCTTCCTCGTTTTCCGCCAGAACCACCAGGTGGTTGTAAGTATCCCCATCCGGAGGAGTGCGCTCAATGTCGTGGTCGTCTTTCTTGCAAATGTAGAGCTCGCACCCGACGATCGGCTTGACGCCGTGTTTGTTGGCGGCATTCACGAAATGCACCGCGCCAAACACGTTGCCATGGTCGGTCATGGCGACCGCGGGCATGCCCAGTTCATGAACTCGTTGGCAGAGTTTCTCGACGTCGCAGGCGCCGTCGAGCAGCGAGTAATCGGTATGCAGGTGGAGGTGGACGAAATCAGCCATCGCTGGCTTTCATTTTATGCTGGTTAGGCCCAGTGCATCGCTGTGGAAAAGGCGCGATAAATGGCGTGGGCAGCGCGGGATCGAGGCAGTTCCTATTTGTGCTTTTTGCTATTCTTGGCCGGCTTCTTGGGAGGCTTCGGCTTCGGACTGGCGTTAGCGGGCTTTGCCTTGGCCGCGGGCTTCGCCGGACTCTTGACAGGCTCCACCTTTGCCGCTGGCGCAGGCTTTGCTCCCGGCTTCGGAGGCGCTGCCTTCGTGGCTGGCACCGGAGCCGCAGGTGTTGCTGCCGCGGCCTTCCCTTTGCTTTTTGCCGCTGCTGCAGGTGCCTGCGCCGCGGCCGCGGCCGCAGCTTTGGCCGCCCGCCCACGCTTCGGCGGTGGCGGCGGCGGTGGCGGTGGCGGTGGCGCCAGCGGCTTCAGATACTTCATGATTTCTGTGTGCGAGCGCAGCTTGCCGTCCAGCAGCAGTAGGAATACGTCGTGCGCGATCTTCGGATACTGCGGCAGCGCCGGCGTAATCAGCAACTCGGTCATTTCCAGAAGCGGAACACGCTGCTGTACCTGCCGCCACTTCCCGAAGAAATTCTTGATCTTCAGGATGACGCCCTGCTGCCGCGCCGTCACCGCGAGAAACAGGATCATCTCCGGCCGAGCCGATTGCAGCAACGTCCAGGTGCGAGACGGCGTCGCCGCTTCCTTGCCCCCCAGCCGCTTGGCCAGTTCTTTGGCGTGATCTTCCAAATCCTTCCACGCCTCCACCAGGCCTTTACGGGGAATCGCCTTCTGCAGGTCCTTCACTTCTTTTTCCTGCAGGCGCGCCGTCAGAAAGTGCATCACCGCCGGCGAGGGGTCGGGCGCATAGCCAAATTCGTTCATCTGCTGGCGCATCTTGACCAGTGCGGTCAGGCTCGCAGCATCGACCTTGGCTGTCGTCCAGTGCGGGCTCAGGATTTTGAGCCACTCTTCCTTCTCCAGCACTTTGATGATGTGCAGCGGATCATCCTCATACGCCAGTTGCTCGATCTCGTATCCGATCGCCTTGTCGGTGATGTACTCAATGTACTTGCCCTCGCGGGCTGAATCGAACCGGGCCTGGGTGCGCTCTTCCAGTGGCCAGTGGAACCGTGCCGCGAACCGGCTGGCACGGATCAGGCGCGACGGATCCTCGAGGAAGGCATAGTTGTGCAGCACGCGGACGACCTTCGCTTCGATATCCGCCATGCCATTGAAGGGATCCAGCAGCAATCCCTTCGAGCCCTCGTTCAGCGAGAGCGCCATCGCATTCACGGTAAAGTCGCGGCGCCGCAGGTCCTCAGTAATGGTCGCAGGCTTGATGACGGGAGGCTTCCCGGTCTTCTCGTACAACTCGGTCCGCGCCATGCTCAATTCGGCGCGCACGTTTCCCGGCAGCCGCAGATAAAGTGTGTGGGCATCTTCATCCGTGCCCTCCACCACCGCGCCAGCCTTCTCGATGTCTTTTTGCAGCTTAAGCGGATTTCCCTGGATGGTGAAATCGAGGTCGCGAATCGGGAAGCCCGTAAGGATGTCGCGCACCGCGCCACCCGTCAGGTAGAGATTGGCATCCGCCACCCGGGCCACTTCCTGCATCCGCGTGACCCCGCGCGACTGGTCGGGCGTTAGCCTCAATTCCAGTATGTAAATGTAGTCGGCCATTCGTCGCCCATGCCGCCGCAACTCGACCCGCAGACCGGGGCCCACCCCGGCCTTAGGTCAACCCCTGTCGTTTCGGCTGTAAGTTGCTCTATCCAAGGAAGTTAAGGTGTCCAGCCTGCTCGGCCGGAACGCAAGAGATTAACACATGGTTGACGTTTTGGCTACTGGGAAGGCGAAAAACCTTCGAAAATCCGGTGGAAATGGGAGAATCAGGGGTCCCCGGGTTCCCGACAAGCGGGCCCACGGCTCTGGTTGCCATGCCCTCGACCCACAAGAAAGTCATCGTCCGCAAGGTAGACCGCGATACGATCAATGGTCACGTTGCGCCTTCCAATTTTATCGTGGAAGGCAAACTGGAACTGCTGAACACCGCCGGCCAGGTTGTCGGCATTGATCTGCGGGATATTCGGGCAGTCTATTTCGTCCGCGACTTCGCTGACTCGGAGGCTGTGGTGCGCAAGACTTTCACTACCCGCCCGCGTGCCGAGGGCCTCTGGGTTCGTCTCAAGTTCAAGGATAGCGAGATCCTCGAAGGCACGATGCCAAACGATTTGACGCAGTCGCCGGCGGAAGGCTACCTCATCATCCCGCCGGATACGCGTTCGAACACACAGCGCATCTTCGTTCCGCGCAGTGCGTTGGCATCCCTCACCGTGCAGGCCGTGATCGGCGGACAGAAGCGCCGCCGGAAGACGTTTGTGCCTGAGGCGCAGGAGCAGTTGTTCAAGGAGCAGTAGTACCCTGCGGCTGCTCGACGGTGTCAGATACTGATATGAACGCCGGAGGGCGAGCGCACGATGTCGCCAGACTAGCGGGCGAGATTTCCGCTTTGCGCCTCCTCTTGCTTGTAGGGTGCACCGACAGGCCACAACTTCCAGCGCCAAGCTTAGACCGTCCTGCGTCCCGCACAACTCCTGCCCGCAGCACCGCAGGAGAAGCGTTTGGTGCAAACGAGGAATTCGGTATTGTTCACGCGACTCGTGATCTGCCCAGTGCTTGCCGAGGAGCATTTGCCCGACTGGCGAAGGGATTGGAGTTCATTATGGCTGACCCAGGTCAGGAGTTCCAACTGACAGACGTCATACTGAAACCGGGCCTTCCAAGAAGAAGACTGCTATTTGGTGGCGTCAATGATCAAAAGTGCTTCATTCACTACGAGACGGGCGGCATCGGGCATTTCTACAGTCTGGTTGTGTTCAAGATGGGCAGTCCAGCACTCACTTGCACGTGGGCCGTATACACAGACGAAGGCGCCACCGACCTACCCGGTCTGCGAACCCTCGTGGCCCGCCGCAGATTCACCCCGATGTTCCCTGCCTATCGGTAGTCGGCGAAGCAACTGATCCTGCTAACCGCTACCCGAGGTCCGATACAATCTCCACGGATCATTCTTCCGTTGGGGTCCTTATGAAACTTTCTCAGATCGCATCCGCCCTCGGCGCCCGCCTCGAAAACGGTTTGCCGGATACTGACATCACCGGCGTGGCCGGCATCGAGGAAGCGGCGCCCGGCCAGTTGACGTTCGTCGCGAACCCGCGCTACGCAGCCGCTGCCCGCACTACACGCGCTTCGGCGGTCATCGTCACCGAAGAGTTTCCGATCATTCCAGCCGCCATGCTGCGCACCAAGAATCCGTATCTTGCGTGGTCGAAGGCGATTGCGCTCTTTCACCAGATGCCGCGCTATGCCCCGGGCGTTCATCCAACGGCAATGGTGCATCCCACGGCCAAGATCGGCGCCAACGCACACATCGGAGCCTACGTTGTAGTTGATGAAGGCGCTGTGGTCGGCCGCGATGCGGTGCTCCTGGCACATGCCGTTGTGTATCGCGGCGCGCGCATTGGCGACAACTTCTTCGCTCATTCTCATTCGGTCGTAAGGGAGAACTGCACGCTGGGCAACAACGTCGTGCTGCAAAACGGCGCGGTCGTGGGTTCCGACGGGTTCGGCTTCGCGAAAGATGACAAGGGTACTTGGCACAAGATCTTGCAGGCTGCACCCGCCGTTGTTGAAGACGACGTGGAGGTACAAGCCAATGCCTGCATCGACCGCGCAAGCGTTGGCGAAACGCGTATCGGCCGAGGCACAAAGATCGACAATCTCGCGCACATCGGACACGGCTCTCGTGTCGGCGAAAACACGCTGGTCTGCGCTCAGGTGGGACTCGCCGGCTCAACGGAGATCGGTAAGAACGTGATTCTGACCGGACAAGTCGGCGTTGTAGGTCACTGCAAGATCGGTGACGGCGCCATTGTTACGCCACAGAGCGGCGTACCCAACGACGTGCCCGCCGGACAAATCGTCAGCGGCTCTCCCGCAATTGATCATAAGCTCTGGCTGCGCAGTTCCGCCATCATTCCCAAGTTGCCGGAGATCGCCAGAGCCGTGCGGCGCCTGGCAAAGACAGCGGAATAGGAGGAATCTCGCGGAGTTCGTAGAGGACAACTACATCACGAAGCGCTCGCTGACGCCGCCTCTTCCCGTAACTCCGACGGCAACCCGGCGTTGATCTTTTCCCGCACCGCGAGCATGAGCGCATCACGGTCGCTGAACTGTTTGGGATCGACCGGCTCGTGGAAGATGGCCATTACCTTGCCCGGCTTGATGGCAAAGCGCTTCTTGGGCATGACGTAGTGCGATCCAACAATGGTGATCGGCACGATCGGTGCGCCGCATTCCATGGCCAGGTAGAACGGGCCCTTCTTGAAGGGCAGCAGTTTCCCGTCGTAGGAGCGCTTGCCCTCGATGAAGATAGTCATGCTGATTCCCTGCTCCACGACTCTCTTCGCTGCCTGCACAGCCGCAATACCGGCCTCGCGATTTCCGCGATCCACCGGCACGATCGAAACCATGCGCATGGCATACCCGAGAATCGGATAGTCAAACACTTCCTGCTTGGCCATGACCGACGTCCGGCCGGGGATCTTCGGGATCAGGAGCGGGGGATCGAGATTCGAGGTGTGGTTCGCCATGAAAATGTAGGCCGTCTTGCGCACGTCCAACTTCTCCAACCCCACCAACTCCAGGCGCACGCCTGCCAGCCACACTCCTGTATACGCACACCACATACCGACCCGGTACAGAAGCATCACGTTCCCCGTGAGCAGCGCATAGGGAAAGCACAGCAACGCCGTGAACGGCAGACATGCCACCCAGAAGCCCAGCATGACGATGGTGCGAATCAACGTGTTTCTCCCCGAGACGCGGCGCCAGTGTGCGCCGCTAGCTGACGTAAGCGTGCCGGCAGCTTCTCATAAATCCCGCCGAAGCCGCCATTGGAAAGAATTGCCACCACGTCGCCCGGCTTGAGTTCCGCAGCGATGGTCCCCACGATCGCGTCGGCATCGGCAATGATGCGGGCACGCTTCCCCGATTTCCCGATTCCTGCGACGACTTGGTTCAAGTTCAGGCGCTCGCCTTCAGGAATCGCCTCTTGTTTGAAGATCTGCGCCACGACAACTTCGTCAGCTAAGGCAAGACTGCGCGCTAAATCTTCCTGTAGAGTGTTGCGGCGCATGGTGTTCGAGCGCGGCTCCAGCACGACCCACAGACGCGCTCCGGGATAGCGTGTCCGCAGCGCGGTAAGTGTGCCCGAAATCGCCGTTGGGTGATGCGCGAAGTCGTCAATGATGGTGATGCCGTTAACTTGCGCCTTCACTTCCAGCCGCCGCTTCACGCTGCGGAAAGTCTTTAGCGCTGCTGCAATCTCTGCCGGAGCGATCCCATACCCCGCCGCCAGAGCGGCCGCTGCCGTTGCGTTCAGCACGTTGTATTCGCCCGCCAGCGAGAACTCGAGATCGGCCCAGGCTTTTCCGTGTCGCAATACCGTCCACGCAGTACGCTCCGGCGTCATGCTCAAGTTCGTGATCCGCCACGTGGAACCATCTTTCATGCCATAACGCTCGACCGGACAAAAAGCACGGGCGACGGCGTGCTCTAAGCTCTCTCCCGTATCGTGCGCGATGATGCGGCCGCGCCCCGGCACCAGATTCACCAGTCGCTTGAACGCTGTCTCCACCGCATCGAGATCTTTGTAGATGTCGGCGTGGTCGAATTCAACCGAGGTCAGAACAACCGCGTCCGGAAAGTAGTGCAGGAACTTGGGACCCTTATCGAAGAACGCGGTGTCGTACTCGTCGCCCTCGAGAATGAAGTGCGGGCCTTCTGTCAGCGCAAAACTGCTGCCGAAGTTTTCTGCGATCCCGCCAATCAGGAACGACGGCTCCTTTCCTGCGTGATGGAAAATCCACGCCAGCATCGACGTGGTCGTAGTCTTGCCGTGTGTCCCGGCAACCACCAGCACTTCCTTGCCGCGCAAGAACTCTTCGTACAGCAACTGAGGCAGGGAGCAGAACGGTATACGTTCGTCGAGCACACGCTCGAGTTCCACGTTCCCTCGCGAGATGGCATTGCCTACCACTACCAGGTCCGGCTGGGGTTCAAGGTTCGCGGCAGCGAAAGGCTGAGCGACTGCTACGCCGAGCGAAGCGAGAAAATCCGACATTGGCGGATAGGCGGCCGCGTCCGAGCCGGTGACACGAACTCCGCGCTGCAGCAGCAACCCAGCCAGCGACGCCATCGCGGCTCCGCAGATTCCGATCAGGTGAATGTGCTTGCGAGAATTCATGCCTGCGTGGCGGCCTCAAGGAAGCGCAGCCGGACTTGATCCTTTACTTGAAGAGATGCCCGTATACCGATCGGTAGAGTAATATTGCGGTTCTCCACATGACCCGACCGCAGCCCGAATGCGACGGGAATTCGCAGGGGCTCAACGATCCGCAGCACAACTTCTTCGAGCGTGTAGGACTGCTCAGCACTCTGCCGGCAGTCAGCCATGGCTCCAAAAATAATCGCACGCACGCCGTCCAGCCGTCCCGCCAACTTCAGGTGCATCAGCATGCGGTCGATCTGATACGGCTTCGTGCCCACGTCTTCGAGAAAGAGGATCGTGCCTTCCGTCCGAATGTCGTGCAGCGTTCCTATGCTGGCCACCAGGAGCGACAAGCAGCCGCCGTAGAAGATACCCTCCGCCTCGCCTTCCACCAGCGGACGCGCATCGTGATCGGCGAGCTCCCACTCGCTTGCGCCGCCCACGGCCGCGTCCCACGACGGCCAGTCCACCCCATCCGTGACGGCGAAGTCCTTGGTCACCATGGGTCCGTGAAATGTCACCATCGGGAGGTTGTCGCAAAAGCAGGTACCCAGCGTGCCGATGTCGCTATAGCCCACGAAGATCTTGGGATGCGCCAGGATTTTGCTGGGGGACAGCACCGGCGGAAGATAGTTGCTGCCGTACCCACCACGGGCGCACAGAATCGCTCGCACGTCTTCCCGCTCAAACATGTGCTCCAGTTCCCCTCGCCGCCTCTCCACCGAACCGGCAAAGTACAAATCCTGCTCAAGGATGGAGTCGAGATAAACAGGGTTGTAGCCTTTCTGTCGCAGGCAGGCGCAACCTGCATCGAGAAGCTCACGCTTGATGTTGCTGGCCGGCGCAACAATGCCCACTGTGTCTCCGCTGCGGAGCGCTGAAGGCTTGATGCGCGACCTGTTCGTAGCAGTCATCCGCTCTGTCAGAGGAAGAATTCCCCGCGCGCCAGCAAACGAGCTGGACCCTGCAAGGTCACCTCTCCTCCTTCCCACGCCACCGACTGCGCGCCGCCCGGGCTGCGGACAACAACCGGGGAAACAGCACGCCCCGTTGCGATCGCAGCACACGCCGAGGCGCACGATCCCGTCCCCGAAGACATCGTCTCCCGGGCACCGCGCTCAAAGATTCTGATTTCGATTTCTCCTCGCCCGAGCACGCGCACAAACTCAACATTCACGCCCTGAGGAAAATGCCGATCGTGGCCGATTTCTGCAGCCAGGTGTTGCCAGCCAGATGGAAAATCATCTACAAACATCACGAAGTGTGGATTACCGGTTGAAACAGGAATGCCGCGCACCTCCCTGCTGGACAGCGCTAGCTTCAATTCCGTCCCAACCTCCGCCCTACCCATCGCGGCGGCGAACTCAAAATCCGGATCGTGTCGCGCCGTGAGTGAACATTGTTTCACCCCCGCTCCCGTCCGGATAGCAACCTTCTCCTTGCCCGTTTGGGCCACGATGTGCGCCGCCACACAGCGCGTTCCGTTCCCGGAAACCTCCGCCGCCGAGCCATCCGCGTTGATCAGCCGGCACTCGATGTCGGCGTCGCTCGCCGGATACAACCACTCCACTCCGTCCGCCCCGATTCCTTCGTGCCGGTCGCACAGCCGTCGCGAAGGTTGAGCGACATCGCCCGCCGCGTGCACGCCATCCACAATCAGAAAATCATTCCCGCAGGCGCTCGCCTTCAGAAACGGGATCACCCGATGGGTCATTCTGGCTCCGCCGGGCCAACGAAGAACGCGCTCTCCAGCAGCTTGGACTCTTTCAATCGCTGCGTAATGCGCTCCTGCTCCCGGGCCACACCTTCCACGCTGAACTGCATGCGCACGTGCCCATGGGCACGCGCCACCTGGATATTCTCCATCATGCGGTGCTCCGCTTCGAGGATGGTGTTCACCTCGGCCTGCATCTCCTCCGGGTTCTGCCCGGTAACCTCGTAGGCGCAGAACAGCAGCTTGCTGAATCGGTCCTCGAAACGCCCCAGCGTAAATAAGACCAGCAAAACTACCAGCGTCGAGAAGACGGCTGTTAGATACAGTCCGCCACCCGTCGCCATACCGACCGACGCCACCACAAACAGCGTCGCCGCCGTGGTCAGTCCCGTGACCAGACCGCGACTGTGAAGAATCGAACCCGCGCCGATGAATCCGATCCCGGGGATAATCTGCGCCGCGATGCGCGTGTGGTCACCGCCATGCGCGCTGGCTAGTTCATCCGAGAGCAGCGTGAACAGCGCCGACCCGAAACAGATGAACATGTTCGTGCGCAGTCCGGCAGGCTTGTGTTTCGTTTCCCGCTCCAGCCCGATAATGCCACCCAGGATCGCTGCCAGCACCAGCCGAAACACGGCATAGGCCGGTAGCGAACTGAGTGCCGTGCGCAGCAGGTTCCAAAGGTCGTGGGGGCTCATAGGTCTACCCGAAATGTACCACCAGCGGCGGACCGCAGCGTGTGACCGTCGCACGGCACCGTTGCCTCGGCAGGTTACCGTAGACGGTAGATTCTCGCCGACTGCGTACTGTGGAGGAACATGACCGGCTTCAGTCCTCGTTCCCGCGCCATCTGTTCCACAGCGTCCACCCCATAGACATCGGGAAAGCCGATAGCAAAATCGGCGAACGCTTCCGGCTTTTCCAGGGCCCGCTCCCACAATCCTTCGGGATCGCGAGGCCGCACCCAGGGTCGGTGGTTCTCATCGAAGATAAGGCGTTTCAGCGGGATTCCAGCGCGCTCAACCGCGCCCGGGTAATCGCGCAGCGACATCAGAATCGTCGCATCGCTCGGCAGGAATTGAAGCTGACGTGCCAGGGCAGTCTCAAGTCCATAACGCGCGCGCATGTTCAGCAGCGCTTCCCCCAGGCAGATCGGCTCGCTGCGCCACACGGCGATCTGCGCGCCTAACGCCAGAACTACCGCAATCCCGGCAACCGCCGGGGCGACATTCGCCGCCTTCCTCTCGAGCCACGCCAGCGCCAACGAACAACTAACGGCCACCGCCGGCAGCAACTGGAGACCATACCGGACGTTATACTTTCCGAACGGCCACCACGTCGGCACGAAGATCGGCACTCCCGCATAGGCAACTGAGAGTATGTAGAACACACAAGGCAGCCACAGGACCAGCACCACCCACTGTCGTCGCCAGCAAGCGGCCACGCTCCCTACAAGGCCTGCCAGCAGCCACAGCTTTGCCGTCCATCCCGCCGCCAGGTTCAGTTGCACCGCCTTGCCATAGTAAAGCGCCGAGCCCACAAGATCGTTCGTGCCCGGATGCGGCGGCTGCACGATCCGGTGCTCAATCGCCTTGGCGGAAAGTGGACCGGTGACAAACTCCAGCGGATTCTTGTAGACGACGGCGTTGTACCCGAGCCAGATTACGGCGACGCCCGCGATCAATGCGGCAAAGATTGCGACAGGCTTCCGCTCAACTTGACCGCGCCACGCCAACACCAGCGGGACCGCCGCAACCAGCGCGGCCACAAACCAGGCGTCGTAACGCGTAAGCATGGCCGCCGCGAACAGGACGCCGCTCTTGATGAGTGCCCGACTCGCCTCGTGCCGCTTCCCTTCCTTAGTTGCACTCGCAAACTCGCTCAGGTAGACCATTGCCCACACGAACAACGCCAGATACAGCGACTCCGTCATAGCCGTCGTCTGCAGATAGACCAGATTTGGATTCCCGGCAAACAGCAGCACCGCCAACCATGGCGCCAGTAGCGCAGCCAGGCCTTCCACACCAACCAATCGGCGCACCAGGCGAAAGATTCCCATCGCGCCAAAAATGTAGGCAATCATCGACGGGATCGATCCGCCTACAGCGGTGGACCACAGCCGCAGGTTCACCACAAACGGCAGAATCAGCAGATGCGGCAATGGGAGCCACACCGTGCCGATCTGCAGCAGGCCCGGCGTGCGGGAATCAAAGATACGGCGCGCGATGTTGATGTGCCCTTCCGCGTCGCCGTAAATCAGGATGAGATCGCGTTGAAGAAAATAAAGCAGCGCGGTGAATGAGACCATTGCCGCCAGCAGGCCCACGGCCATGACTTGCCGGTCGAATCCACGCGCGCTGCTCATGGGTTGTTTGCGCAACTACGACTTGGCCGGACCGAGGTACTTGTCGAGCAGCAAGCCGAACTTCTCCCGTGCCGAAGCTGGAATCTTGTCGCGGTCCGTCTGAATCGCGTGTGCGAGAGCCGAGCCGCATTTGCAGGCGCGCGTCTTCGGCATGGCCGCCACGCTCAGGCGCACAACCTTGGCCGCGTTCTCAGCATTCTGCTTCAGCACACTCAGCACCTGATCGACTGTCACCGACTCATGCCCCGGATGCCAGCAGTCATAGTCGGTCACCATGGCCGCTGTCACGTAACAGATCTCGGCTTCGCGCGCGAGCTTCGCTTCCTGCAGGTTAGTCATGCCGATGATGTCCATACCCCAGCTGCGGTAGACATTCGATTCCGCCTTGGTCGAGAACTGCGGCCCTTCCATGCAGAGATACGTTCCGCCCCGCTTCCCAACGACCCCCGCTTTCTTGCACGATTGTTCAACAACGCCCTGCATCTCGCCGCACACCGGATCAGCAAAGGAAATGTGCACCACGATCCCGTTACCAAAGAATGTGTCGACGCGATGCCGTGTGCGATCAAAGAACTGGCTCGGGATCACAAACTCAGTGGGCTTGTGTTCTTCCTTCAGCGACCCCACCGCCGACACCGAGAGAATTCGCTCCACGCCCAACTGCTTGAACCCATAAATGTTGGCGCGAAAATTCAGTTCCGTCGGTAGGATGCGATGCCCGCGCGCATGCCGCGCCAGAAAAGCGACTCTGCGCCCTTCGAGATTGCCGACAATATAGGCATCCGAAGGATCGCCGAACGGTGTCGTCAGTTTCACTTCTTTCGTGTCTGTGAAGCCGGGCATGGTATACAGCCCGCTGCCGCCAATGATTCCAATTTCCGCCTGTGACAAGGGTCCTCCACCGGGTTAGGAACTAGATGACAAACTCCCGATTATAGCTTGTGTTGCGCGGGCACTCCTGCCCGCGGACTCTTCGAAGGGGAAACAGGATGGGTTGGACGCACGGGCGTCCCCGCCCGTGCCAACGCTCGCGCAGGCTGAATTGTGGTCTGGTTCCGACATCCGAGCTACTTGCGCTCACCCGTCATCGCGTGCCCGAACACCGCCTTCTGCACATCCTCCGCCGTCACCGGATCGAAGCTCTCCACCGCCAGCACGATATCGCCTCGCACCTCGATCACAACAGGACCATCCTCCGTAAGCCACGTATGCGTGCCCATCAGTGTCTGCAACGTCTCCAGCGTTCCAGCATTTTTCGACGGATCCCCCAGCGGCTCCCTCGCCCGCCTGTAGCGTTTCGCAAGGGATCGCGCATAGATCGCCGCAAACTGCGCCGCCCTCTCCGAACTCGACCACCGCGAAACATACATCAATCCTAGCGGTGCACTCGTATCATTCTTCGCCCGCGCCGCGTAGTAATATCCCCCGCGCCAGTGCGGATACAACTCATGCGCCCGGTCCACACCAGCAAACTGGTCAATGAATATCGCAACGTCGAACTCCCCAAACGCCCCCGCATCAAACAACTCGTAGTTTCGAAAGATCCGGCCAAAGTCCGGCGCCACCATCGGCCCAACCTTCTCCCCGGACAAATACTTGTCCGGCTCCATAATCTGACGAGTCGTTGCCGGAGGATTGCGCAGCACCCCGCCGTAAGCCTTGTCCTTGCCCTGCTTCGAAAGCAGTGCCACGACAAAGTCGAGTCCGTAGCGATACGGAAACGTCAGCGTCTCCTTCAAGAAGAGTGGCGACTCGCGGAACAAAATGGAATCGGCCGTGCCCACCAGCATCCCCTGCTTGACCGCATCCACGATCTGCGGCGAATTCGTGACCGATTGTCCCGTGGGCGCGAGCGTGTATTCCAGCAGCACGACCATGGCTTGTCCCTCAACCAGCGCCTGCCGCACCGCAATCTCTTCGTCCTTGGCGATGTCGGCGGTCGTCGGCTGGCGCTTTTCCCTAGCCAAATCCACGTCAGCCGCTTTCATCCACTTCTCCAGATCGAAGTTCTGATCCTGCAACGCGTGCGTCAGTTCGTGCGCCAGCACCGGCTTCTGCTCCTCCGGATCAACCCAATCGAGCAGGTTCACCGTCTTCGTCTTGGGATCGTAGTAGCCGGCGACCTGTTCTCGCAGCAGGCCAACCAGGTACGTCTTGAGGTCGAACTCCCTGGGCAACAGACCGAATTTCTTGAGCACCAGTTCGCCCCGCTGCAGACGTTGCGAATCTTCGTCCTCTTCCATGTGCTTGCGGATGTAATCCGCGACCTGGTCGCGATCAACCAGCTGCCGCTTGACGGATTCATGAATCGGCAGCCCCGTGCGCTCGCTGGCAAACTTCAGAATCTCGTCAACCGAGCGAAAAAGTTCCTGCGCTTCCTCGGCAGAGATCTTGCCGCCGGCCACTGAAGCCTTCGAATTTTCCGCAGTCGCAGGCTCCGTTTGGCGAGGTGGGGGTGCTTGCTGCTGGCGAGCTTCCGAGTGCGCTTCCTGCGCCAACGTGACAACCGGCAGCAAAACAAGAAGGAGAAGCCCCGTGCCGAGGCGCACGGCTCGCCACAAACCGTCCGTTGTCTCGGCAAATTTGGTGAGCCAGTTGTGGCAGAGGCGCGGCTTCAGCCGGGCCGAGTGCCTTGCAGGAATTGAGGGCTTCCGCCCCTGAGTTGTGGATGCCGCCGCAATGACGGCATATGAGAAGCGATCGACGCCTACATCCATCTACTGAGTATGCACGAATCGCCGCACGCCTGGCAGTGGATGGAAGGCAACCAGGTCCAGAAAATTTCCGTCAGGCAAGACTGGCAACTTTTCTGTCCGTTCGCGCCACCAGCGCCGCCAGCGTGCGCGCACAGATCTCATCCGGCTTTCCGGTCGCGGGCACCGGCAGCAACAAATCGTACTCCCGGTAGAACTCGATCAGCGGCGCGGTACTCCGCTCGTACACTTCCATGCGCACCTTCACCGCCTCGGCGCGATCATCCTCGCGCTGATAGAGGCGTCCGGCGCAGTGATCGCAAATCCCGTCCACGTGTGGACGCTGCCGCGTGGCGTGGAACACCGCCTTGCACTTCTCGCACACCCGCCGCCCGCTCAGCCGTTCCACGATCTCGTCCAGGGGCAACTCATAGTTCACGACGGCGCTGAGCGAAATTCCCTCTACTTCCATGTGCAGTCGCAGCGCTTCCGCTTGACCCAGCGTACGCGGGAAACCATCGAGCAGAAAGCCGCCCCGGCATCGCAGACAGGCACTTCGCTCGCGCACCATTTCCCACACTGTATCGTCGGGCACAAGTTCGCC
>Ga0075015_100000130_pt1 | contig 21196 bp, 22 predicted proteins | sample AleBraG_ABR_2013_FD_71476 | JGI IMG/M metagenome (GOLD analysis project Ga0075015, IMG submission 71476) | Freshwater sediment microbial communities in response to fracking from Pennsylvania, USA - Alex Branch Run_MetaG_ABR_2013 | ecosystem: Environmental > Aquatic > Freshwater > Creek >...
ATCCAGGCCGGCCGCGGCCTGCCCGTGCAGCTGCTGCCCGAAACGGTGACCGCACTGCAGGCTTATCGCTGGCCTGGCAACGTGCGCGAACTCGGCAACCTGCTGGAGCGGCTCGCCATCGAATGCGCGGGCCAGCCGGCCGGCGTCGCCGACCTGCCCGCGCGCTACCGGCCGGCCGGCTGGGTGCCGGCCGCGCAGGCGGCGCAAGGCGGCGCGCCGGCGCCTGGCGCGCTCGATCCGCTCGCCGAACTCAAGCGGCTCGAACCCGGACCCGAAGCGGACGCCCTCCCGCAGGTGGACGCCCTCCCGCAGGCGGACGCCCTCCCGCAGGCGGACGCCGACGGCTGCGAACTGCCGCCCGGGGGCATGGATCTGCGCAGCTACCTCGAGAACCTCGAGCGCCGGCTGATCGCCAAGGCACTGGATGCCGCCAACGGCACCGTCGCGCATGCGGCGCGGCTGCTGGGCCTGCGGCGCACGACGCTGGTCGAGAAGCTGCGCAAGTACGAATTGACCGCCGCCGAGTTGTCAGCGACGGGAACTTGACGGCCAAAGGCCGCCTCTGCGGCGGCAAGCGACTGCCGCTGCGACGGCCGTCACGGAATCGGGCCGGCACGCAAATTGCTCTGACATCAGCAGTGCTCTGATGAAACGAGTAGGCCAGATCCGATGCAAACACCGATCGATACCCCTCCCACGGCCTCCGGCGCCGACCGGCGCTGCGCCGACGCGGCCGATCCGGTCGCCTGCGACGCCATTTCCACGCAGTTGCTGACTCTCGCGCGGCGCGTGGCGTCCAGCGACTGCACCGTGCTGATCAGCGGCGAATCGGGCACCGGCAAGGAAGTGATCGCACGCTACATGCACCGCCATTCGCAGCGCCGCAACGGACCGTTCGTGGCGGTCAACTGCGCCGCCATCCCCGAGCACATGCTCGAGGCCATGCTGTTCGGCTGGGAGCGTGGCGCCTTCACCGGTGCGCATGCCGCGCATGCCGGAAAGTTCGAACAGGCGCAGGGCGGCACGCTGCTGCTGGACGAGGTGTCCGAGATGCCGATGGCCCTGCAGGCGAAGCTGCTGCGGGTGCTGCAGGAACACGAGGTGGAACGCCTCGGCGCACGGCTGCCGCTGGCCCTGGACGTGCGCGTGCTCGCGACCACCAACCGCCGCCTGCGCGAAGAGGTGGTGGCCGGGCGCTTCCGCGAGGATCTGTACTACCGCCTCAACGTCTTCCCGCTGGCGCTGACCGCGCTGCGGGGCCGCCGTGCCGACATACTGCCCCTGGCCATGAGGTTGCTGGCCGGGCACAGCAGTCCCGGCGCACGTATTCCGGCGCTGAGCGCCGAGGCCGGCCAGCGCCTGCTGACGCACGACTGGCCCGGCAACGTGCGCGAGCTCGAAAACGTCATGCAGCGCGCGCTGGTGCTGTGCGATGGCGCAGTGATCCATCCGGACCATATTTCCTTCGAACAGCTCGGCGCGGCCGCACCGCCGCGTCCGCCCGCGGTGACGGCGGTGACGGCGCCACAGGCCGCGGCGGCGGTGTCGCCCGGGCCGCCCGCGACGGCGCGTGCCGGCAACCCCGACCTGGCCGGCGCCCTGGCGGCGACCGAATACGAACTGATCCTCGAGGCGCTGCGCCGCGACTGCGGCAGCCGTGAACGCATGGCCGAGCGCCTGGGGATCAGCACGCGCACGCTCAGGTACAAGCTGGCGCGCATGCGCGCCGCCGGCGTCAACCTCAACCAGGTCTGGAGCGCCGCATGAGCCAGATGCAGATCGACCAGGTGCTGGCGCAGATCCGGAGCTTCACCGGTCATCCGGCCCCGCTGGGCAGGCCGCAGGCGCCCGCGGCGCCCGGCAGTGCCGCCGGCGGCGCGGGCGGCGTCAATGGCACGACGGGACCCGATTTCGGACAACTGCTCAGGCAGGGCATCGACTCGGTCAATCGCACCCAGCAGTCGGCCGCCTCGCTTGCCGATGCCTACGAGCGCGGTGCTGCCAACGTGGATCTCGCCCAGGTCATGCTCGAATCCCAGAAGGCGAGTGTCTCATTCCGAGCCCTGACCGAGGTACGCAACCGCCTGGTAACCGTCTACCAGGACATCATGAACATGGCGATCTGAAACGGAAGCACTCATGGCCAATGAATCAACCGTTGTCGTCACACGCACCCCGGGCTTCAGCCTGCGGCCGTTCCTGCTGCTGGTGGGCATTGCCGGCGCCGTCGCCGCCGGCGTGGCCGTGATGCTGTGGTGGCAGGGGCCCAACTGGAGCCTGCTGTACGGCAATCTCGAGGCGAACGACGCCAGCCAGGTGGTGCAGGCCCTGCAGGCGGCCGGCATCAAGTACAAACTCAGCGATGCCACCGGCGCGATCATGGTGCCGGCCGACCAGGTGCACGAGGCGCGGCTCAAGCTCGCGTCCCAGGGCCTGCCGGAGGGCAGTGGCAGTGGCCTCGATCTGATCAACAAGGACGCCGGCATCGGTGTCAGCCAGTTCATGGAGAATGCGCGCTACCAGTACGCGCTGGAGACGGAACTGGGCCGCACGATCGCCACGCTGCGCAGCGTCGCCGCGGCGCGCGTACACCTGGCGATCACCCAGCAGTCGGCCTTCGTGCGTGACCGGCGGCCGGTGAGCGCCTCGGTGCTGCTGCAGCTGCGGCCCGGCGGACGGCTGGAAGCCGAGCAGGTCCAGGCCATCGTGCACCTGGTCGCTTCCAGCATCCCGGACCTGTCTGCCGACCAGGTGACGATCGTCGACCAGCAGGGCCGGCTGCTGTCCGCGCCCGGCTCGCCGCAGTCGACGGTGCAGACCGAGCAGTTTGCCGCGGCTCAGCGGGTCGAGGACAGCTACGTGCAGCGCATCGAGCAGCTGCTCGTGCCGCTGGTCGGCGCCGGCAAGGTCCGCGCCCAGGTGACCGTCGATCTCGATACCCACGAGAACGAGGAGAGCCACGAGCAATACAAACCCGACAGTGCGGTGGTGCGCAGCGAGCAGACCTCCGAACAGACCGGCCCGGCGGGTACCGGCATCAGCGGCGTGCCCGGTGCGCTCAGCAATCAGCCGCCGGCGGGAGGCACGGTGGCCGCGCCCGCTGCACCCGCGGCGGCGCCCACCGCGGCCAAGCCGCCGGCCGGCGCTGCGGGCGCAGCAGGTGCCGCCGCTGCCGGCACCGCTGCCGGCACCGCGGCCGGCGCCGCGAACGAGAACGTCAACAAGCAGGCGACGCGCAACTATGAGATCGACCGCACCCTCAGCTACACGCGCCAGCCCGGCGGCAACATCAAGCGGGTGAGCGTCGCGGTGCTGCTGGACAACGTCTCGCGGGTGGCTGCGGACGGCAAGGCCAGCGAGCAGGCACTGACGCCCGCGCAGATCGACAACATCACCAAGCTGGTGAAGAACGCCGTCGGGTTCGACGCAGCGCGCGGCGACAGCGTCAGCGTGGTCAACGAGGCTTTCCACGAGGACAGCACGGCTCTGGCGCCGGAAACCATACCCCTGTGGCAGCGTCCGATGGTCCAGGACACCGCGCGCCTGGCGCTCGGAGCGCTGCTGCTGCTGGCCATCGCGCTGGGCGTGCTGCGGCCGATGATCCGCAACCTCACGGCTCAGACGGTCACGCCGGCGCCGGCGCTGGCCGCGGGCGGCGGCAACTCCGCCGCGGTGCCGGGCGAAGCCGCCTCGCCCGGGGCGGCCGGCGGTGCCGCCACCCTGGCCTATGAACAGCAGATCGCGCAGGCCAAGACCCTGGTGACCCAGGATCCCAAGCGCGTGGCGCAGGTCGTCAAGACCTGGGTGGGTGAGTGATGCCCGGCGTCGAGGCGAATCGTTCCGGCGTCGAGCAGGCGGCCATCCTGCTGCTGACGCTAGGCGAACAGGACGCCGCCCAGGTGCTCAAGCACCTGGGCGCCAAGGAAGTGCAGCGCGTCGGTGCAGCCATGGCGCAGCTGTCGGGCATCTCGCGCGAGGAGGTCTCGGCAGTACTGGGCCGCTTCGTCTCCAAGGTCGACCAGCAGACCTCGGTCGGCGTCGATGCGGACGAATACGTGCGCAAGGTGCTGACCGAAGCGCTGGGCAGCGACAAGGCCGGCAGCGTCATCGACCGCGTCCTGCGCGGCCGCAGCAGCCGCGGGCTCGAGGCCGTCAAGTGGATGGAGCCCAAGGCGGTGGCCAGCATGCTGCGCTTCGAGCACCCGCAGATCATCTCCATCGTGCTGTCCTACCTCGAAGTCGAACAGGCCGCCGAGGTGCTGAGCGCACTGCCCCAGAACATACAGGCCGACGTCATCGTGCGCGTCGCGACCCTGGACGGCGTGCAGCCCGCAGCGCTCAACGAACTCGATGAAGTACTCGAGAAACAGTTCAGCGGCAACACCCTGAGCAAGGCGTCGGGATTCGGCGGGCCGAAGGCCGCGGCGGGCATTCTCAACCTCGTCGGCGCCGGTTCCGAAGGCCGCATCATCGAGGAAATCAACAAACTCGACGAGGCCCTCAGCCAGAAGCTGCAGGACCTCATGTTCGTGTTCGACGATCTGTCGAGCATCGACGATCGCGGCATGCAGGAACTGCTGCGCGAAATTCCGGGCGACAAGCTGATCATCGCGCTGAAGGCGGCCAGCGAGGAGATGAAGGACAAATTCTTCAAGAACATGTCGGAGCGCGCCTCGCAGATGCTCAAGGACGACCTCGAGGCCAAGGGGCCGGTCAAACTCAGCGAAGTCGAGGCGGCGCAGAAGGAGATCCTGCTGACGGCCCGCCGCATGGGCGAGGAAGGCCGCATCCAGCTCGGCGGCAAGGGTGGAGACGAATATGTCTGAGCCGTCCGCGGGCAAGGTCCTGGCCTGGGCCGTGCCCAGGGTCGATGGCCCGGTGCTGGGGCAGCGCAGGCTGGCCGACCTCGGCGCGCTGGAACGCGAAGCCTGGGACCGGGGCTACGCGGCCGGCGAGACCGCCGGGCGCGCCGTCGCCGCCGCCGAGCAGCAGCGCCTGGCCGCAGAACTGCGCGAGCGCGTCGCACGCCTCGATCAGCTGCTGGCGCTGCAGGCGACGCCGCTGGCGGACCTGGACGCGAGCGTATTCAGGCAGCTGGCCACGCTGGCCGCCGCCATTGCCCGCCAGCTCGTGCGCCGCGAGCTGCGCGCCCAGCCCGAGCAGATCATTGCGGTGATTCGCGATAGCGTCGCGCTGCTGCCGGTCGCCACCCGCGATGTGCGCATCCACCTGCATCCGCAGGATGCCGCCCTGGTGCGCGAACAACTGACCATGCCCGCCGCGGAACGCGCCTGGACACTGGTCGAGGATCCGGTGGTCGCGCGCGGCGGCTGCCGGATTCACAGCGAGAACTCGAGCATCGATGCCCAGGTCGAAACGCGGCTCGGAGCGGCCATTGCCGCCGTGCTCGGCGACGAGCGCGCCGGCGGCGCCGGCGGCGCCGGCGGAGCCGGCGGAGCCGGATCTTGAAGGCGTTGCGGACACAGCAGCAGCACGGATGGCTGCGCGCGCTGGAACTGGGCGGCCAGAGGCTGGCGCACCTGCCGCCACCGCCAGTGGCCGGCCGGCTGACACGCATGGTGGGACTGACGCTGGAGGCGAGCGGCTGCCAGGCGGCCGTGGGCGACAGCTGCGAAATCGTGACCGCCGACGACATGCACGTCGATGCCGAGGTGGTCGGCTTTGCCGGCGACAGCCTCTACCTCATGCCCACCGGCGACATTCACGGATTGAAGCCCGGCGCCCGCGTGCTGCCCAGAATCGGCACGGGCACGCTCGGTGTCGGCCCGGGACTGCTCGGACGCGTCGTCGACGGCGCCTGCGAGCCGCTCGACGGCCGCGGACCGATTCCGGTGGCGGCGCGCGTGCGCCTGACCGGTACGCCGATCAATCCGCTGTCGCGGCAGCGCATATCCGAGCCGCTGGACGTCGGCGTGCGGGCGATCAACGGTCTGCTGACCGTGGGCCGCGGCCAGCGCATCGGCCTGTTTGCCGGCAGCGGCGTGGGCAAGAGCGTGCTGCTCGGGATGATGGCGCGCTACACGCGCGCTGATGTCATCGTCGTCGGGCTGATCGGTGAACGCGGACGCGAGGTCAAGGAGTTCATCGAGACCATTCTCGGCCAGGCCGGGCTGGCACGCGCCGTGGTGGTCGCCACTCCGGCGGACCATCCGCCGCTGATGCGCCTGCATGGCGCCTGGCTGGCCACTTCGATCGCGGAATATTTCCGCGATCAGGGCTCAAACGTGCTGCTGATCATGGATTCGCTGACCCGCTTTGCGCAGGCGCAGCGTGAAATCGGCCTGGCCATCGGCGAAGCACCGGCCACCAAGGGCTATCCGCCCTCGGTGTTCGCGCGCCTGCCGCAGCTGGTCGAGCGTGCCGGCAACGGCGTACACAACAGCGGGTCCATCACGGCCTTCTACACCGTACTGGCCGAAGGCGACGATCAGAACGATCCCATCGCCGACGCCGCGCGCGCCATCCTCGACGGGCACATCGTGCTGTCGCGCCGCATCGCCGATGGCGGCCGGTATCCGGCCATCGACGTCGAGAGTTCGGTGAGCCGGGTCATGCACGACATCGCCGCCACCGCGCACAGCGACCTGGCGCGGCGCCTGCGGCAGCTGTCGGCGCTGTACGAGCACAACCGCGACCTGATCACGATCGGCGCCTACCAGCGCGGCAGCGATCCACGCGTCGATGAGGCCATCGCCCGCTGGCCGCTCGTGGAGGGCTACCTGCGCCAGGACATGCGCGAGAGCGTGACCTTGGCCGACAGCATCGCGCAGCTGCAGCACGTCGTCCCCGGACTCGTGCCAGGTAGCGTCTGATGAAACGCACCAAGCGGCTGCAGCCGCTGCATGCCATGGTCGGCGAGACCGAACGCCACTGTGCCCTGCGACTGGCCGACATCGAACGGCGCATCAGCGACGGCGAGCAGCGCTTCCAGGAACTGGTGCGCTACCGGATTGAATACGATCAGGCCTTCCAGGCGCGTGCCCGCGCCGGCGCCGCGATGCGCGGCCTGCGCGAACAGCAGATCTTCATCGCGCGCCTCAGCGAGGCCGTGCGGGCCCAGCAGGCGCTGCTGGAACAGTTGCGGACCGAGTGCGCCGGCGCGCGCGCGCAGTGGTGCGCCGCGGCCACGCGCAAACAGGCGGTGGGCAAAGTGATTGAACAGGCGAAGTCGGAGGAAGTCATGAAGGAAGAGAAACGCCAGCAACGCGAAACGGACGAGCTGGCGAGCCAGCGTCGGGTGCGGCGATGATCGCCCCGGGCAGCGTCGCGGCCGCGGGCGCGGCACCGGCGCGGGCCGCTGTCGGTGCCGCCGCCACGCCCGGACCGGCTACCGGCGGCGAGGCGGCGGGCGACCCGCTGCTGGCGCTGCCGCGCGCCGGCGCAGCGCCGTTTTCCGAGGCCATTGCGGCCCTGCGGGTTGCGCCGGGCAGCGGCAGTGCGGCTGGGGAGGCCATCGCCATGGAGACGGACGGCACTGCGGGCGGAGCGACGCCGCCGCAGGCGCATGCCCGGCAGGATGCTGCTGCGGCGCCGACCGATCCGACGCTCGCCGCGCTGGCCGCGGTCCTGCAATGGCTGCAGCAGCAGGGTGGCGCAGCCGCCGCCAGTGCCAGCGCCGTGGCGGCGGGGGCCGGTGGTGCCGCGGCCGGGGCGGCCAGCGTCGCCGTGCGCTTGACGACCGGGACGCCACCGGCCGCGGCGGGCGCCGGCGCATCGGGTGCCGCGGGTGTGCCCGGTGCCGCGGGCGTGCCCGGTGCGCCCAGCGCAGCCGGCGGGGCCGGTGCACGACCGGATGCGGCGGCATGGGCAGCCGTGACGCCACCGGTCGCGGGCGGCGCTGCGGAGGATGCCGCGGCGGGCCAGCAGGGCGGCGGGACCGCCGCGCATCAGGACGCGCCGCATGCGTCCGGCTCCACGGCGGCCGGCGGTTCGCTGGCCAGCGCCTTGTCGGCCGCTCTCGCAGTGCCGGTGGCACAGAGCGGGCACGATGCTCCGTCCCGCAACGCCGCGGCGGCCGCGGCCGCGGCGGCGGTCACGGCCGGCGCCGCCGCCGGCGCGGATCTGGCCGCCGCCGTCCGCAATCTGAACACTTCCGGCGCTGCCGTGGTCCCTGCCGCCGAACGCAGCGTGCAGGTCGCCGTGCACGATCCGCAGTGGCCGCGCGCGGTGGCCGCCCAGCTGCTGATGCTGGGCGAACAGAAGATCCAGGCCGCCACGCTGCGGCTGTCGCCCGAACACCTGGGGCCGGTGGAAGTGCGCATCGATCTGAAGGACTCGCGCGTCAACGTCGCCTTCACGGCCGCACACGTGGAGACGCGGGCGGCGCTCGAGCAGTCGATACCGCAGCTGCGCGAGGTGTTCGCCGGCAGCGGACTGACGCTGGGCGAGGCCACCGTGCAGAGCCAGGCGAGACATGGATCACAGAATCAGGGCGACCCGGTTCGTCCCGAGCCCGCAGCGGTCGATAGTCCCTCGAGCCGGGAACCCGCGCCACGTGCTGTGGGCCTGGTGGACGAATATGTCTGACGCGCGCCAGAAAACCGACTGGCACAGCCCTTGCTGTGTAGAGCCCGATAGATCCGCCAACGGGATGGAAGCCACCGATGTCTACCGCCACAAAGTCCAAGCCTGACGCCGCGGCCGCTCCGGCAGCGCAGGCCGCGCCGCCGCAAAGGCGCAAGCTGCCGCTGATCATCGCCGCCGCGGTGGTGGTGCTGGCCGGAGGCGGCGGCGCAGCCTGGTGGTTCATGAATCCCAGGGCGGGCGCCGCCAAGGCCGCCGCGGACAGCGCGGAAGCCGCTGTTCCGGCCCGCACGCCGGCCATCTACTACAAGTTCGACCCCGCCTTTGTCGTGAATTTCGGCACCGAAGGCAACACGCGCTACCTGCAGATCACGCTCGAGGCGATGAGCCGCGACCCGACCGTCGTCGAGGAGATCAAGAACAACGAGCCGGCGATCCGCAATGACCTGGTGCTGCTGTTCTCGGCGCAGCAATACGAGACGCTGATCGCGGCTCAGGGCAAGGAGAAACTGCGCCAGGCCACCCTGGAAGCGGTACGCAAGGCCATATCCGCCGAGGGCGCCAAGGGTGACGCCGTCGAAGGGGTCTACTTCACGAGCTTCGTGATTCAATAACCGTGAGCAGAACCATTCATGAACGCCAATGCCAATGAAGTCGCCGTCGAAGCCGCGCCCGTGAGCGACCTGCAGGCCGACGCCGGGGCGACACAGCCCGGCGGTGCCGCGGGCGGCGACATCAACCTGGATGTGGTGCTGGATATTCCGGTCACACTGTCCATGGAAGTGGGCCGCAGCCGCATCAGCATCCGCAACCTGCTGCAGCTCAACCAGGGCTCGGTCGTCGAACTGGAACGCGCGACCGGCGAGCCGCTCGACGTCTATGTGAACGGCACGCTGGTGGCGCACGGCGAAGTCGTGGTGGTGAACGAGAAATTCGGCATCCGCCTGACCGATGTGATCAGCCCCGCGGAGCGCATCCGCAAGCTCAAGTAGCCGGTCCGGGACCGGCGCCGGGCGGCGTCGGGATTCCGTCACCGCCGCTGGCACGGCGGTTGCTCTGTCCGGGGCATGAACGCCAAAGCACTGCGGTTATTCCAGGCCGCGCTCGACGCGCCGGCCGCCCACCAGATCTTCGCGGCGCCGGCGCAATTCACCGCCGTGAACCCCGCCTTCAGCGCCGTGCGCACGCTGCTGGCACTGCTGCTGGTCGTGGCGGTCGTCTATGCCGCGGCCGCCCTGATGCGGCGCCTGCGGCTGGTCGGCGCCCTCAAGGGCCCGAATCTTGAAATCATTTCCCAGGTCTCGCTGGGCGCGCGCGAACGCGCGGTGCTGCTGCGCGCCGGCACACAGCAGCTGCTGATCGGCGTGGCCCCGGGCCAGGTGCAGCTGCTGTGCCTGCTGCCGGAAGGGACGCCGGGCACGGCCCCGCAGGGCCCCGCAGGCACAGGCCGCCCTGGCGGCCAGTGCGCCGCCGGGGGCGGTGCCGAGGCCGTGCGGCCGGCAGCGCCGAGTTTTCGCGAGCTGCTGCGCCGGAGTCTGGGGCGATGAAGCGGCACGGCCCCGGACCCCTGTTGCTGCTGCTGCCGCTGGCGCTGGCCTGCGCCGCGGCGCACGCCGCCGGCGCGGCCGGGGCCCCGGCGGCCGCTGCGCTGGCCGCGCCCGGCATCCCGGCATTTGCCGTGCAGACCAGCGGCGGTGGGCAGACCTATACGCTGACGATTCAGCTTCTGGCGCTGATGACGGCGATCACGCTGCTGCCGGCGGCGTTGCTGATGATGACGGCGTTCACGCGCATCGTGATCGTGCTGTCGATCCTGCGCCAGGCCATCGGCGCCGGCCAGTCCCCGCCCAACCAGGTGATCGTGGGGCTGGCGCTGTTCCTGACGCTGTTCGTGATGTCTCCGGTCATCGACAGGATCCGCGTCGACGCGGTCAGTCCCTACATGGCGGGCACCATCGATACCAGTACCGCACTCGAGCGCGGCGTGGTGCCGCTGAAGACCTTCATGATGGAGCAGACCCGCGAAAGCGATATCGCCGCCTTCGAGCGCATTGCGGGAGGCAAGGGCTATGACACGCCGCAGGACGTGCCGCTGACGGTGCTGGCGCCGGCATTCATGACCAGCGAGCTGAAGACCGCGTTCCAGATCGGATTCCTGCTGTTCATCCCCTTCGTGATCATCGACCTGGTCGTCGCCAGCGTGCTGATGTCGATGGGCATGATGATGCTCTCGCCGGTCCTGATCTCGCTGCCCTTCAAGATCATGCTGTTCGTGCTGGTCGACGGCTGGACCCTGGTGATGGGTTCGCTGGCCGCAAGTTTCTACCGCTAGGAGTCCTGACCGCCGTGACACCGGAAACCGTAATGACGATCGGGCAGCGTGCCCTGGAACTGACCATGCTGCTCGCGGCGCCGCTGCTGCTGGTGGCGCTGGCCGTAGGCCTGCTGGTCGGCATACTGCAGGCCGCGACGCAGATCAACGAAATGACCCTGTCGTTCATCCCGAAGCTGATCGGCATGGCGGCGGCGCTCACGATCGCCGGTCCCTGGATGCTCAAGCAACTGGTGGACTACACGCGCGCGCTGATCGAAAGCATTCCCACGCTGGTGGGCTGACGTGCTGAGCCTGGACATCTCCGAGCTGCAGCACTGGCTGGCCGCGCTGTTCTGGCCGTTTACGCGCATCGGAGCCTGCCTGATGGTGGCACCGGTATTTGGCGCGAGCTACGTGCCGCGCCGCTTCCGCGTGGTGCTGGCCGGGGCGCTGACGCTGCCCGTGGCGCCACTGCTGCCCGCGGCGCCGGATGTGCCGCTGCTGTCGATCGCCGGTGCGATGATCACCGTGCAGCAGCTGGTCATCGGCGTGGCGCTCGGCTTCGTGCTGCAGCTGGTCTTCGATGCGCTGGCGCTCGGCGGCCAGCTGCTGGCCAACGGCATGGGCCTCGGGTTCGCCTTCAATCTCGACCCGCTGCGCGGCGTCAGCACGCCCGCGCTCGGGCAGCTGTACACGGTGCTCGGTACGCTGGTGTTCCTCGCGCTCGACGGCCACCTGGCGCTGCTCGGCACGCTGGTCGACAGTTTTCACGGCCTGCCGGTGGGCCGCGGCGGCCTGGACCCAACGCGGCTGGCCGCGGTCGCGGACTGGGGCGCAGTCCTGTTCGCGGGCGCCCTGCGCGTGGCGCTGCCGGGGGTCACGGCACTGCTGGTCATCAACCTGGCCTTCGGCGTGATGAGCCGGGCCGCCCCCTCGCTCAACCTGTTTGCGGTCGGGCTGCCGGTGACACTGATCTTCGGACTGACCATCGTCACGCTCGGCCTGCCCACGATCGGCGCGGCCTGCACCGCGCTGCTGGCCGATGGCTTCGCGTTCATGCGGGCGCTGACCGCAGTCCCGTAGCAAGGCCCGGCTGTCATGGCTGAGACCGACAAGCGTGATCAGACCGAGAGCCCGACGCAGAAGCGGATCGAGGATGCGCGCCGGCGCGGCGACGTGCCGCGCTCGCGCGACCTGGGCGCCGCGTCGGTCACGCTCGCCGGCGCGCTGGGCCTGTACAGCCTGGGCGGCCTGCTGAGCGGACGGCTCATGGATCTGATGCGCAGCGGCCTGCAGCTGACCCCCGCCGAGGCGCTCGGCGCCGACAGCACGACCCTGGCACTCGGCGCGGCGCTGGGGCGCGCTGCGCAGCTGATGGCGCCGCTGCTCGGGCTGCTGTTCGCCGCGGCCGTGCTCGCACCGCTGGCGATCGGCGGCTGGAATTTCAGCGCCGAGGCGCTGGTGCCCAAATGGGAGCGGCTGGATCCGCTGAGCGGCCTGCAGCGCGTGTTCTCGCTGCGCGGCTTCATCGAACTGTCCAAGTCGCTGGCGCGTTTCCTGGTCGTGGCGCTCGTGGCCTACCTGGTGCTGCGCCACCAGTTCCGCGCATTCACCGCGCTGAGCATGGAGCCGGTGGGGCCGGGGCTCGCGCACGCGCTGTCGCTCACCGGCACCGCGTTCATCGCCCTCGGCGGCGCGCTCGGTGCCATCGCGGCAGTCGACGTGCCGCTGGCGCTCTGGCAGTACAACCGCTCGCTGCGCATGTCGCGCGAGGAGATCCGCGAGGAATCACGCGACGCCGAGGGCAGCCCCGAGAGCCGCAACCGCATCCGGCGTTCGCAGCAGGACATGGCGCGGCGGCGCATGATGGAGCAGGTGCCGCGCGCCGACGTCGTGATCACCAACCCGACCCACTACGCGGTGGCGCTGCGCTACGACGAGACCCGCATGCGCGCGCCGGTCGTCGTGGCCAAGGGCGCCGACCTCGTCGCGCTGCGCATCCGCGAACTGGCGCGCGAGCATGCCGTGCCGCTGATCGAGGCGCCGCCACTGGCGCGCGCGCTGCACGGCGCCTGCGATCTCGGTGACGAAATTCCGTCGCGCCTGTACGCCGTCGTCGCCCAGGTGCTCACCTATGTGTACCAGCTGCGCGCCGCACGCCGTTCGGGCGCCCCGTTGCCCGCCACGCCCAGCCTCGAGGTCCCGGATCCGCCCGTAGTGTGACCCCGGTCGCAGCTGGCTGCCCGCTCAGGGCGCCAGTAAGCCGACGGTTCCTGCCCGGCACGGGTCTTGCTCCTCAGTCACCGTTGGAAGCGTCGTCGATGCGACGGCGCACACGGAAACCGCATGGCCGAACTGGCGATCAATCCCCTGAGCCCTGGCGTCAACCTGCTGCAGCTGCTGCGGCGAGGGGCGGGGGCGCCGCTGATGCTGCTGTCGGTGCTGGCCATGATCGTGCTGCCGCTGCCGCCGCTGGCCCTGGACGTGCTGTTTACCTTCAACATCGCACTGTCGGTGCTGGTCGCGATGGCCGTGGTCAACGTATCCAGGCCGCTGGATTTCGCGATCTTCCCGACCGTGCTGCTGCTCGCCACGCTGCTCAGGCTGGCCCTGAACGTGGCCTCGACGCGCGTCGTGCTCATGCACGGGCACGAGGGCACGGCCTCGGCGGGCCGCGTCATCGAGGCTTTCGGCGCATTCGTGGTGGGCGGCAACTATGCCGTCGGCATCGTGGTGTTCGCGATCCTGACGATCATCAACTTCGTCGTGGTCACCAAGGGCGCCGGGCGCATCTCCGAGGTCAGCGCCCGCTTCACCCTCGATTCCATGCCGGGCAAGCAGATGGCGATCGACGCCGACCTGAACGCCGGGCTCATCAACCAGGACGAAGCGCGCGCACGCCGTGCCGAAGTCCGCGCCGAGGCGGACTTCTACGGATCGATGGACGGCGCCAGCAAGTTCGTCCGCGGCGACGCGACCGCGGGCATCATGATTCTCGTGATCAACATCGTCGGCGGCCTCGCCATTGGCACGCTGAGCCACGGCATGGGGTTCGGCGACGCCGCGCGGGTCTACACGCTGCTGACCATCGGTGACGGCCTGGTGGCGCAGATTCCGGCGCTGCTGCTGTCCACGGCCGTCGCGATCATCGTCACGCGCATGTCGCGCGCCCAGGATCTGGGCAGCGAGATGGCCAGGCAGCTGTTCAGCAAGCCCAGGAGCCTGGCCGTGGCGGCGACGATCCTCGGCGTCATGGGACTGATTCCCGGCATGCCGAATCTCGCATTCCTGAGCTTCGCGGGCCTGCTGGGCGGTGCTGCCTGGATGCTGGCGCAGCGTGAGCGCGAGGCGGCCGCCGTGGCGGCCGCGCCGCCGCCGCCGCCGCCGCCGGTCAACCGGGAGCAACAGGATCTGTCCTGGGACGACGTGCAGCCGGCCGACCTGATCGGGCTCGAAGTCGGGTTCCGGCTGGTGCCGCTCGTCGACAAGGGCAGCGGCGGCGAACTGCTGGCGAGGATTCGCGGCGTGCGGCGCAAACTTTCCCAGGACCTGGGATTCCTGGTCCAGGCCGTGCACATCCGCGACAACCTGGAGCTGTCGCCGAATGCCTACCGCATCAGCCTGGCCGGCGTGGCCGTCGGCGACGGCACGGTCTATCCGGATCGCGAACTGGCCATCAATCCGGGCCGCGTGTTCGGCAAGCCGCCGGGCATCGAGACCCGTGACCCGGCCTTCGGCATGGAAGCCATCTGGATCGAGCCGTCCAAGCGCGAACAGGCGCAGACGCTCGGCTATACCGTCGTCGATGCCAGCACAGTGATCGCGACGCACCTGAGTCACGTGGTCCAGCTGCACGCGCACGAACTGCTCGGCCACGATGAAGTACAGCAGCTGCTCAACGGCCTGGCCAAGACCTCGCCGCGTCTGGTCGAGGACCTGGTGCCGAAGGTGCTGCCGCTCGGAGCGGTGGTGCGCGTGCTGCAGGGCCTGCTCGCCGAGCGGGTGCCGATCCGCAACATCCGTACCATCATCGAGACCCTGGCTGAGCATGCGCCGCGCAGTCAGGACCCGGCAGTCCTGCAGGCCCAGGCGCGCATCGCGCTGTCGCGGCAGATCGTCCAGGATATTGCCGGCACCGGTACCGAGCTCCCGGTGGTCACGCTCGAGCCGGAACTCGAGCAGCTGCTGCAGAACTCGCTCAATGCCGGCGGTGCGGCCAATCCAGCGCTGGAGCCCGGGCTGGCCGAACGCCTGGCCGGGCGGCTGGCCGAATCGGCTCAGCGCCAGGAAGCCGCCGGCGAGCCGGCGGTACTGATGGTGGCGCCCCCGCTGCGCGCCACGCTGGCACGCTTCGCGCGCGCGAGCGTACCGAGCATGCATGTGCTGGCGTGGAACGAAATTCCCGACAACCGGCGCGTGCGGCTGGTGGCCGCCGTGGGCCGCTGATGACGACCGTGCACAACCGCCCAAGACACTGAGCCATGAAGATCAGACGCTTTCTCGGCACCGACATGCGCGATGCGCTGCGGCAGATACGCCAGGAACTCGGCGCGGACGCGGTCATCCTGACCACCAGCCGCGCCGGTCGCGGCGTCGAAGTCACGGCCGCCGTCGATGCCCAGGTGCTGCAGGGCCGGGGTTCGGCGGCGATCGCTGCAGCCGTCGCGGCAGCGCCTTACAACGTTGCGGCGCACGTGGCGGAGCCCGAACCGGCTGCGCCGGCGGCTGTCGCGGTGGTGCGCGGCGCGGCACTGCCGCCGGTCGAGTCGCCGGCGGTGCAGTCCCCGCTCGCGGCGGCGTCGCAGCAGGCGATGAGCGAGGAACTGCGTACCCTGCGCCAGCTGCTCGAGCGTCAGCTCGCCGCGCTGGCCTGGAACGACTATACGCGGCGCGAGCCGCTGCGCGCCCAGGCCCTGACCGAGCTGACGGAACTCGGACTGGCGCGCGACATCGCGCTGGGCATCCTGGCGGACCTGCCCGAGAGCCTGACCGTCGAGCAGGCGCAGCGGCTGCACTTCGGACTGCTGGCGCGCCGCATCGGCGTGTGCGAGTCGCCGACGGCCAATCCGGGCGCGGTCGCACTGATCGGTGCCGCCGGATCCGGAAAGACCACGATGCTCGCCAAGCTGGCACTGCGCTGGATGCTCGAGCACGGCAGCTCGGGCCTGGCCCTGGTCACGATCGACGACGAACACATCGGTGCCGCCGACCAGGCGCGCACGCTCGGCCGCCTGCTGGGCGTGCCCAGTTACCGCGTCGCCGGCGGCGAGGAGTTCGTGGCCGAGCGCGGACGATTCGCCGGGCACGAGCTGCTGCTCATCGATACGCCGGCGCTGGTCGCGGATCCGGAGCAGGCCAGCGCGCTCGCGGCGGCACTGAACGGTGTCGACCTGGACGTGCGCAGCATGCTGCTGCTGCCGGCGAGCGCCCAGGGCGGCGTGCTCGAGGAGTTGCTGCGGCGGGCCGACCCCCTGGGTCCGGTCTGCTGCGCCATCACGCGCTGCGACGAGGCCGTCAGCCTGGGCGGCGTGCTTTCGACCCTGGTGCGCAGCGGGCTGCCGGCGGCCTGGGTCAGCGATGGACCGCGCATTCCCGACGACCTGCGCCCGGCGCGCGCCCATCAGCTGGTGGCCCGCGCCGCGGAGCTCGTGCGCCAGTCAGGATCCAGTTTTGACTCGGAGCTGCTTGCGCAGCGTTATGGAGGAAAGATCAATGCCGCAGCGTAAAGTGGCGATGGACAGACAGGCCGCAACCCCGGTGCGCGTGATCGCCATCACCGGCGGCAAGGGTGGAACCGGCAAGACCACCGTCGCGGTGAACCTTGCCACGGCCCTGGCAATCGGCGGACGCAGCGTGCTGCTGCTCGACGGCGATCTCGGGCTGGCCAGCGTGGACGTGCTGCTGGGCCTGACGCCGCGCGGCACGCTCGAACAGGTCCTGAGCGGCGAGACCAGTCTCGGCCAGATCATCCAGCGCACGGCCGACGGCGTCAGCGTGCTGCCGGCGGCTTCGGGCGTGGCGCGCATGGCGCGGCTCAAGGGCACGGAACACGCCGCCATCGTGCGCGCCGTGGCGGCCCTGCCGGCCGAGTACGACACCCTGATCATCGATACCGCACCCGGCCTGGGCGACTCCGTGCTGACCTTCTGCGCGGCCGCACAGCAGCAGCTGATCGTGCTGCGCAATGAACCGGCATCGCTGACCGACGCCTACGCGCTGATCAAGGTCCTGAACCGCGAACGCAAGCTCGCGCATTTCCGCGTGCTGGTCAACATGGCGCGCGGCGGCACCGAAGGACAGAACCTGTTCAGGCGCCTGCAGCGCGTCACGGACCGGTACCTCGAGGTGCTGCTCGAGTACGCCGGTGAGATTCCCGACGATAACGACGTCGCCAGGGCGGTGCGTTCGCAGCGCACGGTGCTGGGCGCCTTCCCGGGCAGCCCGGCGGCCCGCGCCTACCGGCGGCTCGCCCAGGACGTCAATGGCTGGCCACATCCGCAGCATCCGAGCGGACGCCTGGAGTTCTTCTTCGAAAGACTGCTGCCGCGCCCGAGCGCGCGACTGAAGGTGATCAAATGAACGGCGTACAGGCCTATGCAAACGTGGCGCCGCCACAGGACTTCGACGCGCTGGTGCGCCGGCATGCCGACCTGGTCAAGCGCATTGCCTACCACCTGGCCGGGCGGCTTCCGCCGCAGGTCGAAGTGGACGACCTCGTGCAGTCGGGCATGATCGGCCTGCTCGAAGCCGCACAGCATTTCACCGCCGGTCGCGGCGCCAGCTTCGAGACCTACGCCGGGATCCGCATCCGCGGTGCCATGCTCGATGCGCTGCGCAAGCTCGACTGGGCGCCGCGCTCGGTGCACCGCAAGGCGCGCGCCGCGGCCGTGGCGATCCGCGAGGTCGAGGCGCGCACCGGCCGCGAAGCCAGTGACACGGACGTGGCGGCACAGCTTGGCGTGCCGCTGGCGCAATACCACGAGATCATCCAGGACGCGCTCGGCTGCCAGCTGCTGCGCCTCAACGATGCCGATGACGGCGAGGATTCGACGCTCGACCGGCTGCCGCACGATGGGCCGGACCCGCAGGGTCAGGTGCTCGACGACGCGCGGCGCCAGGCGGTCATCGATGCCATCAACAGCCTGCCCGAGCGCGAGCGCCTCGTGCTGTCCCTCTACTACGAACAGGAACTGAACCTGAAGGAGATCGGCGCAGTGCTCAAGGTGACCGAATCGCGGGCCTGCCAGCTGCACGGCCAGGCGCTGGTCCGACTCAAGGGCCTGGTGACGGACTGGCTCGGCTAGCGTTCGGCTGGCCCATAGCGGAGCGCCCAAGCGGCCGTGGACATACTCAGCATCGTCGGAATCCTGCTGGCCGGGATTGCCATCATGGTCGGCGCCGTCCTCAAGGGCGCCGGCCTGCATGCATTGGTGTCGTCCGCGGCATTCATGATCGTGATCGTCGGCACGATCGCCGCCATCTGCGTGCAGACGCCGCTCGATGTCATGCGCCGCGCGCTGGCGATGCTGCCCTGGGTGTTCCGGCCACCCGCACGCGAGCCGGAGGCGCAGATCCGCAAGCTGGTGGAATGGAGCACGATCTCCCGCAAGCAGGGCCTGCTCGGCCTGGAGCCGGTGCTGGATCGCGAACCGGATCCGTTCCTGCGGCGCGGCCTGCAGCTGGTCGTCGACGGCGGCACGCCGGATGCGATCCGCAGCACGCTCGAGGTCGACATGCACGTGCGCGAGAGCGCCGACCTGCGGGCGGCGAAGGTGTTCGAGGGCATGGGCGTCTACGCGCCCACGCTCGGCATCATCGGCGCCGTACTCGGACTCATGGCGGTGATGCAGAACCTGGCCGATCCCACCAAGCTCGGACACGGCATCGCCGCGGCGTTCACCGCGACCGTGTACGGCATCGGGCTCGCCAACCTGCTGTTCCTGCCCATGGCCAACAAACTGAAGGTCGCCGTGCACGCGCACGCGCACGCGCACGAAATGCTCATCGAGGGCCTGATCGGCATCGCCCAGGGCGACAATCCGCGCAGCATCGAGAGCCGGTTGCGCAGTTACCTCAACTAGCGGTCTTGCAGAGGAGCAGCACGCATGGCCCGCCGACGCGTCCACGAGGAGCACACCAACAGCGAAGCCTGGGCGATTCCGTTCGGCGACCTGATGACGCTGCTGCTGGCGTTCTTCGTCGTCATGTATGCGATCTCGTCGGTCAACGCCGGCAAGTACCGGGTGCTGTCGGATGCGCTGAGCGCGGAGTTCCGCGGTACGCCGCGCACGCCGCAGCCGATACCGGTCGGCGACGTGCCGCAGAGCATCGGCGAACAGCTGCCGATCAGCGCGGTCAACCGCATGTTCAGCGCGGGACTCCCGGCGCACCTGCGCATGCCGCTGCCGCAAGCGCGCGGGCAGGTCCGTGAGGGCCAGGGCGAGCACAATCCCGGTTCCGCCGATCCGCGGCTGGCCGCCAGCGCGGCACTGGCCCAGGCCGACACCCAGCAGCGTGAACTGGCGGGCGTGGAGGCCGACGTCGACGGCGTGCTCGCCAGCCTCATCAGGTCGAATCTGGTACAGGTCCACAAGCTGGGCGACTCGGTGCAGGTCCAGATCAGCGCCGACATCCTGTTTACCAGCGGCGTGGCGGACCCGGTCCCGGCGGCCGTGCCCGTGCTGCAGCGCCTGGCCGACTCGCTGCGGCCCTGGCCCAATGCAATCCGCGTCGAGGGCCATACCGACGACGTACCCATCCGCTCCAGCGTGTTTCACTCCAACTGGGAGCTGTCGGGCGCGCGCGCCGGCAGCGTCGTGCGCCTGTTTGCCGAGCGCGGTGTGGATCCGCAGCGACTGTCGGTGGCGGGCTACGGCCAATACCGGCCGGTGCAGGCCAACAGCACGGCCGCCGGGCGCAACGCGAACCGCCGGGTCGTGGTGGTCATTCTCGGGCGCGGCGGCGCGCAGAGTGCGGCGCCATGAAACGGTGCCCTGAGGCGGTGGCATGAAATCTGCTCCCCTTCAAAGGGCGACCGGGAAGTCCCCGGCGGCGACGGGATTACGACACTCACCAGGATTACGACACTCATCAGGAGCCGCGTTGCGATGAACATGGTCTGGTTGAAGATCGGGCAGCTGCGGCCCGACTGGGCGGCGGTCGAGCACGGTGCTCGGCTGGCCAGCCTGTGCGGATGGCTGCTGATGGCGCTGCTGGCGGTGTGGCTGTGGCGGGCCGCCCGTTCACTGGCACTCGCTCAGCGGCAGCTGCGCGGTGACCTGGCGCGGATTTTCGAACAGCTGGATCTGCTGCGGCTCGACGCGCAGCAGCTGGCAGTGCCGCTGGCTGAGGCCCGGCCCGCCGCAGCGGCGGGCACGGACATCGCGGCGCCGGACCCCGCGGCATCGCGCGTCGCGCCGGCGATTGCAGCGTCGCGCACGGCGGTACCGCAGACGCCCGCCGACTACCGAACGGAAGCCTGTGATTACCATGCCGCGGCGCGCCTGGCCGCGCGCGGCAGCAGCGCCGCGGAGATCGCGGAGCGCTGCGGCCTGGTCGGCGGCGAAGCGCGCGTGCTCGTGGCCCTGCAGCAGGCGCGCGCGCGCCGTGTCGAGGCCGCATGAACGAAGTGGCCGCAACCGCGACGGATGCGTGGCGACACGATTTCCTCGAATCACTGGTCGCCGAACTGGCGGGCCGTCGCGTCGAGCTGCCCGCGTGGTCCAAGGTCACCGAACGGGCGCGCCGCGCCCTGGCGCACGCCGCAGTCGACACTGACGAGCTCGCCCGCCTCATGGGCGCCGAGGCCGGGCTGGCGGTGCGGGTGCTCACGGTCGCCAATTCGGCGCTGTTCACGCGCGGCGGCCGGCCGCTGTCCGACCTGAAAGTGGCGATTCTGCGGATCGGGCACGACAACCTGCGCAGCGCCGTCTATTCTTACGCGCTGGCGCAGCTGCGCCAGGCGCCGCGGCTGCAGCATCTGCGGCGCACGCTGCAGCAGCTCTGGCATGAAAGCACGACCGTCGCGGCCCTGACCCGTCTGCTGGCCGTGCGCACCGCGACGGCCGATGCCGACGAGGCGCTGCTGGCCGGACTCCTTCACAACATCGGCAAGGTCTACATCCTGGCGCGGCTCGACGACGCCACTTCCGCCGCGCTCACGGAAGAGAACCGCGCGACGCTGCAGGTGAGCTGGCATGCGCGCATCGGATCGCTGGTCGCTGCCAACTGGCAGCTCGGCGACGCGCTGTGCGATGCGATCCGCGACCAGGACGTGCTCGGCGCTGCCGATTCCGGCCAGGGCCCGCTCGGCGCGGTGCTGGCCGGAATCGGCAGCGC
>Ga0075015_100000131_pt1 | contig 21192 bp, 16 predicted proteins | sample AleBraG_ABR_2013_FD_71476 | JGI IMG/M metagenome (GOLD analysis project Ga0075015, IMG submission 71476) | Freshwater sediment microbial communities in response to fracking from Pennsylvania, USA - Alex Branch Run_MetaG_ABR_2013 | ecosystem: Environmental > Aquatic > Freshwater > Creek >...
GCGCCCACGGCCATGCCGATGCCGAACACGATGCCGGCGAAGACCTTTTTCGACTGGCCCTCGCCAAAGGCAAACATCAACCCTCCGACAACGATCGCCACCAGACTCAGTCCGGTGGCGATCGGCCCGGTGAAAGCCGTTTTGAGGACGTTCACCGCGTTGTCCCAGGGATCGCTGCCCTGCTGCGCGTAGGCAGGAGCGGTCAGGAAAAGTGCGATAGCGGTGCAACGGATGGGATGACGCAGTACGAATGGAAAAATCTTGGTTCGGGACAGACGAATCCTGTTCACTCCGGTGTTCTCCTTGGTTGGTGCGCTGTTTTTGGAGCGCGACTGATTAGCTGTGGGCGAGACTAAGCAGGCGGAAGCAAGGAGTCCAAGACTTCCTCGTCACGTATTGATACCGATGGGCTATGAAGAAATCGCGGAATGCGCGTCACGGGATTCCGCAAGGTGGCTGTAATCGGCTGACGGAGCCGCCGTTCGGGTCGGGGGCGACCTCCGCATCGGCTCTCACAATGTCCGTTTCCAAGGTGTCCTCGGAAGGTTTATACCTGAGCCTATAGGCCGGTGCACAAGCGAATCGTGCAGGATCACTGCGAGAGCAGCGAGCGCAAGCCCACCCAGCGCCAAACGGGAAGCGTCCGCAAGGAGAGGTGTGAGCCAGCCCCCGACTCACCCCAAACTGCCTGCCACTTCTGATCCCAGTTCAGCAACACGACTAAAGGAATCGAACTGGTCAGACAATGTACGGTAGACTTTTTCGATTTCGTCGGGATAGTTCCAGTCTTTGCCGGCGTAGAAAATCTCGCGCACGCCAGATGCCATAGCGATCGCCAAGCACTGAAGGCAAGGACGCAGATTCACATACATTATGGAATCTTTTGTACTTACTCCCCGTCTTGCGGCATCAGCAATTGCACTCTGCTCGGCGTGGATGCAAATGCACGTTTCGTACCCGCTACCGGTATCTCCGCCGTTGATACATCGAGGACAACCTGCCTCGCGGCAGTCCCTGTGACTCTCCGAGACACCGTTCCAGCCGGTGGCGACGACCTGTCCCTCCCGGACGATTAGTGCCCCAACGGCGCGACGAACACAGTTTGATCTGCGTGCGGCATTGTTCGCCATTGCCATGAATGCCTTGTGATCACCGGGGTCCATTGTGTTACGGTCTTCCTGTAGATGGATTTCCATGTCCCGATTTTTCCGCTGTATTTCGCTTCAGTTCTTCAACCTGATCAGAAAGCGCCTTGAGTCGAGCCTCGTAACGTTCTGCGAGCTTCTTCTCGACCGTTTGTTCCAGCTGAAGCTCGCGTTGGTCGCGAGCTACTACGTATTTGTCCACATAGGAGGCACCCAACGGCGCGAAAATCGCCAGCAGCGCGAGCAGAACAGCCGCCAAGGTGGCCCAAATGACCAGTGCGTTCTTGAATGACACAAATGCGGTTTCTGCGGCCTTCTCTGCTGTCGCCTCCATGTTCAAAAAGGTCGGAGCCATGTATGCGGCCACTTCGTCCTTGACGCGCGAAATGTATTGCTCCCGATCATATTTCGCCGATTTATCCGCCTTAGGCGACGGCGGGCAACGGTGGAAGCTAATGCGTAGGAATGAGGCTCCTTGCTTCACTACAAAATCCCCTCGACCAAAATTAATCAGGGTGCTCGAAATTGGACCTTGGAAGCTTGGGTCGATGACGCCGATATTTAAGGCGAGAACCCCTTTTCTGCAGAGTTCATTCTTCAATAAGGCGTGTCCCGTGATGTTGTTTGGTAATTTCAACGACTCCTTCGATACGACCCGGACTGTACCGCCTGGCGGCAGATTGTACTCGGAGCTTCCAGAAGCAGGTCCTGCTGGGATGATCTCTCCGATGGATAAATCGTACGTAGATGCGCGAAAGAGATTTTCGTCGGCGCTGTTTTCTACCAGCGCAAGTGACTTGATCTCCTCTCCGGACAAAAGACTGAGTGGTTGAGTAGCCATACTGCATATTTTCGCAGAATTGCAAGCACCAGAGGATACCTTTTCCGCCGCCGATCCGCGCTTAGGTGCACGCTAGCCCGAGGCTGATGACTACTGGCTCGTGAACTCGGTTGGCTTTCTGTGTTCTCGAATCTGGGAGTAGCTGACCGCCAGTTCAGACCCTAGACCAACCTTACCTTGGTAGTGGTTGAGGGGCTCGTTGTCGAGGATGCCGAACACGAACTGCTTCTCCTCATCACAGCGGGTGACGCGGACCCACATCCACTCGCCAATCCCGGTGGTCTCGTCAGGGAACTCAACCTTCACGTAGTCGCCGCGCTCATAGGTCGGTATCGGCCGACTCCCGTGAGAGTCGGAATTCATGGGCTGGCAAGATCCTTGGTGACCACGAGGAAGCCAGCAGCCTGGGGTCAAGCGGCAGTCCTGCTTGAGTGACCTGTTCTGTTCGCGCCACCAGAAGCGGTTGGCCTTCATTGCCGCATCGTCGGCCTTCGTGCCAGCCTTGTATTCACTCTGAAAGTCGAACGGCCACAGGCTCTGCCAGTCGTCCATTGACATGTTGATAGAGCCAAGCGCCTGCTGAACTTCGCCGATCCAGACTTCATATGACTCCGTCATGCCCTTCATCTTAAATCGTAAGGCAGCCGCAATCCATCCGGGCGTAGCCGTGCTGCTTAGCTGACCACCCGACACCTCGGGGCTGATAGCCCCGAGGATGACGGCAGCGGTGTGCTGTACGACTTCCAAGCTCTCCTGCAGGAGCTTGGCGTCTCCATGCCAAAGCTGGATATAGTCAGCGGAAGCGGTTCCGGTCTGGAGTCCGACCGACTGACAGACGACGAAAGCCACGGCCTCGGCTTCGGTTTCACGTACCTGTTTCGTGGTCAAGGTGCGACGCTCGCCGCGATGCAGCATCTCGTGAGCGATCTCATGCACCAAGGTGGAAAACTCTTCGGGGGGCTGCATCCCTGAAAGAAGGGTGATCTTCCCTCCGAAAGATAAGCCCTTGGCAGGCGCGATTCGTTCCGAGTAGTTCAAGGTAACGTTCTGGCTCTCGATGAACTTTACGAGGCGTTCGTGGTAGCCGCTCACTTCGCCTTGGACTTCCATCAATGCGGGAAGGTCTTTCCCCTCAGTCTGGCTGACATCGAACACGTACACAGCCCGGAACCCGTAAAGCTGGGCGGTAGGTTCTTTCGCGTCCGCAGTAGCCTCTGCTGTGCGCTCGGTTTTCTTGCGGCCAATCATCGGGGCAAGAATGAGGATGCCTTTTTCTCCGCGCTTCACGAAGCGGCCAAGCGAGTTCCAGGTGCGGATGCCTGCAACGTTGGTTGCCTGCGGTTTCTGACGTGCGATGAGCATAATGTTCCCGAAAGAGTAGTTGTGGAATCGAGCCATTGCGTTGAGATACTGCGTCAACACATCACTCTGTCCTGACTCCAGTGCTGCCACCAGATAGCTGACTGCCTCGTTGGTTTTGTTCTTGATCTCTTCTAATTTCATTGTTTTTTCCTTTTCTGCCGTTGCCGGCTTGTTTTCGTTCTTCACTGAAGCGCCAGCGGGACGAAAACAAACGGGACGGTGAAAAGGACAGAACGGAGCCCGAGGGAGGGTGGCAGGGCGCGAGGGGCGGCGCGGTGAGTGACAAACTGCTCTTGGTCCTGGGTTTGGCGCGAAACCGGCGCATGAGCCCGAGCGACCGCAGGAGCCCTAGCTGAAGGGCGCACACCCGGATGAGGTCGCAGTGAGAAGAAGCCGCGGAGCAACAGAGCGTAGTTGCAAACCAAAGAAAGTCTTAGAGGTATCGGAGATGCACAATTTCGAGTTCTAGTCGCACTGCACGATTCTGATTTCCCACGCTGTGAAACAATACGTGTGGAATGTCGAGTGCTACAGAATTGGTGAGAGAGCTTGTGCGGAGCGAAGAATCCCGCGTGGCGGGGAGTTGGGCACACCCTGAACGCAGGTTGGCGTTGCTCGAAATTTGCCGTGCCGTTGACAGCATCGTCGTAAGTGCAGAGCATCAGCCTGGCGAGATTGTGGAGCTATGCCGGCAAGGTGCGAACAAGGCAATCTCTCTCTTCGTGGATGAATCTTGGAAGAGACGGCGCACGCCGTTGTTCCCGTCCAACGAACAAACGTTTCAATGGGCGCATTCGGTGTTGCAGAACTGCGGCCGGATCGCTTCGTGTGAGAAGCTTTTGGACTACGAAAGGGCGGGGCTCGGAGGGTTTGCAAGCCACCGCGGAGAGTTGAGATTTGAAATCGTGCCAAAGTACGCTGGGCTGGAGGCACTTGAGGTAGAAGAATTCGAGTGGCTGGAAGATTCGGTAGCTGATATCCGGCGTCCGGTGAGAGACCTGCTTGATTCTCTCAAATCGCAAGTTCGTGAGCGGATGCGACCATTGGTCTATCGCTGGTCAGACCACTACATCGGATATAAGGCTATGCCTGAGGTTGATACGTACTATGACCAATGGGGCCTGCTTGCCGCCGGACGTATGTCTGGGCAGGACGTTTTCGATGACAGTGCCAAGTTTGGAGGACTGACATTTGGGTTCTACAAAGCCGTCGTGTCGACGCTCATTGGATGGGCAATAAAACACATCAATTTTGCATCACTCCTCAAAGAGCGATACCCAGATCTATGTCTCCAAAACCTCGTCACAGTCACGGCGGACATCGATAAAGTGACGTGCAGTCTGGCGGGTGCCTTGGATGCTACAACAAAAGAGGCCTCGCAGGCTCTTAGGGTTCTTGAGGTTAATCTTCGCAATGCGAAGGAGTTGTGTATAAACGGGAACGCCCCTCCTCCTTTGATCCGAGCGGCGTCGGAGCAGTTCATCAGACCGGTATCTGGTTTTCTGATTCAGCCTTTTCAGTGCATGGTCCGGAACCTGAGGGTGGAATATCAGGATGATTGGGATCGACATGTCAATGACCGGGAATCGCTTTTCAGAGACGATCTTTTCCATCTGTTCCCGCAACCTTGGTTGGTCAAAATCCCAAAGAATGTCGCTTTGAAGAGAGGAGGGCGGAAGCTTACTGATATCGACGCAGTGATCGTCGATCAGAGGAATGGCGTGGCGGGACTGTTCCAGTTGAAATGGCAAGACGCGTTTGGGCATTCAATGAGGGAACGCACCGCGAAGATGCGGAACTTTTACCGTGAGGTTGGATCGTGGATAGATTCAGTGACCAAGTTTGTTTCGGGCAGCACGCGAGAAGAAATCAATCGGACACTAGGACTGCCCGTCAGGTCGTCACGACCCGTTGAGTGCCGGCTCTTCATCGTTGGCAGGTACTTTGCGCATTTTTCGGGAGATACTCCACCTGACGAAAGGGCGGCGTGGGCTGTTTGGCCGCAGCTGATTCGGTTGAGCAAAGCGAGTCCTAGTGCAGAGAACCCAATAGAAGCGCTTCATTCTGCACTGATCGCCGATTCGCCGGTGAAGAGGAAGGTCTCATTGCCATCTTCCAGCTTCCGACTTGGAGACAAAGTGATCACGATGGAAGGGCTTGGTTAAGTGGAAAAATGGGTGCTTAGCGTTGGGAGAGGTGTAGGGCAGTGGTGCTGTCGAGAGAGTGCTCGTAACATATAGAAAACAAGCGTGATAGTAAAACGTACTGTACCAAAACCTGGGTATTTGTTCGTGTTTACCCAGGTTTTGGTACACGTCGCCTGAGTCAAGCCGGGACCTCATCTAAGTGTAAGAAAAACATGCGTTATTCGAAACGCAGCAGAGCAGATTGTGTACCGTTTCCTGGGTATTTATCAATATCTACCCAGGTTTTGATACACTCCAAGTTGTGAAGGGTACGAAGACAGACGACCTGCTAGATCTGGTCAGGCGGAAGCAGACCATTCGACCCCGCGACCTAGAGCGGGCTGGCATCCCGCGCAACTACCTGGGGCGGCTGGTACGCACGGGAAAACTGCGAAAACTGGGGCGAGGACTCTACACGACGAACGTAGCGGTGCCCTCGGAAAACTCCACCCTCCTCGAAGTAAACTATCGGGTCCCGAAAGCCGTCATCTGTCTTCTCTCCGCCCTGCGTTTTCATGAGGTCGGAACGCAGCTACCGTCAGAGGTCTGGATTGCGGTCGACGTGAAAGCCTGGCACGCATGGCATTCAATACCAGACTACCCGCGTGTGCGAATTGTCCGATTCTCGGGGAGAGCGATGCACTTCGGAGTGCAAGAGCACCGGATCGGAGAAAGAACCATTCGCGTCTTTAGTCCGGCCAAAACCGTCGCCGATTGCTTCAAGTTCAGAAACAAGATTGGTGCTGATGTAGCGCTTGAGGCCCTTCGAGAATGTTATCGGGAAAAGAAGGCTTCGATCGATGAGCTATGGGAAGCGGCAAAGGTATGCCGCGTAACAAATGTGATAAGGCCCTACCTGGAGTCCCTCCATTGAGTAAAGGCGTAACGAATATGGCGGCGTCAGTTCACCAGCGTCTGTTGAATCTTGCACGCGAGCGAAAAGAAGACTTCGGATTCTTGTTGATGAAATATGGACTGGAAAGAATGCTATTTCGCATTTCGCAATCCAAACATCGGGATGTGTTTATCTTGAAGGGTGCGTTGATGTTTGAGCTGTGGACCGACCAACGGTATCGTCCCACTCGGGATGCGGATTTTCTCGCCAGTGGCGACAACTCCACAGAACGGCTTAGCGCCATGTTCAAGGAAATCTCTAGCACTGTAGTAGTCGACGATGGGTTGCGCTTCGATCCGGAGAGCGCAGTAGCTAAGCGGATCAAGGAAGATGCAGACTACGAGGGAGTTCGGGTGAGTGTTGTCGGATATCTCGGGAAGGCTCGCATCCCTATCCAGATCGACGTTGGATTTGGAGACGCCATAACGCCGGCGGCAACAAAGTTGGAATTTCCCTCGATGCTTGATTTTCCCAAGGCAATCCTACTTACGTATCCGAAGGAGACGGCTATTGCGGAGAAATTCGAAGCGATGGTGAAGCTGGGGATGGCAAATAGTCGGATGAAGGATTTCTACGACGTTCATAGCTTGTGTCGGGAGTTTCCGTTCGATGGGGGCGTTCTTTCCGACGCAGTCCGGAACACGTTCGACAGGCGCAAGACTCTGGTTCCGGCCAAAAGTAGTGTGCTCGTGTTTACTGGTGAGTTTTTCGAAGACGAGAATAAGAAAAAGCAGTGGAGTGCTTTTTGCAGCAAAAACCGCAGTTACGTCAGCGATGTTTCTCTTGAAAGCGTCTGTCTGGAGATTGGCGAGTTTCTGATGCCAGTGGTGGAAGCTCTGAACGACAAAGAAGCGTTTGATGGTTCTTGGTCTCCGAAGGGACCTTGGAGCTGAATGTCTGTTTGGTCATACTGCCGGTCGTGCATCTGGCTTGGGAAAGCCTTCGAGCTCCAGTTTCTCTTTGATCTGGATTAGTCGCCAGCTTTGTTTCTCGGTGGGAATTTTCCGGGGGACAGCGGCAGCTACAGCGAGGATCCCGTCTTCGTCGGGGCTCGTGATTGCTTGTTCAGTTGCCCATTTCCGTGCTTTAGACCAGTAGTCGGCCCCCAATTCGAGAACGAATCGCTGGTTCTCAATGCCATTTTCAATGCGTTGTTCATTCTTCGAAGTCCGCTGTGCGTAGCGGTCGTCCTCTTTGTCGATCAGAAGTGGGCCCAGTTTTTTCCTGAGATCGACGCCGATCTCAATCGCCTTGGCCCGTTTCCAACAGACCTCCTTCTTGCACCACTCCGTCACGTTCTGAAGACCTGCTTCGGGTGTGACGATGATGTCGAACATTAGCTTCGAGATTCGCTCCACGATGCTGAGCAGAGCCGTCGGGACGACTTGTTGCGCCCAGAGTTGTCGGAAATCCAATACCTGTGTATTCAGCTGCTCTTCAATGATCTGGGACAATTTTGAAACTGAATAGGCGACGATATTCGCTCGATATCCGCCTTGGTACCAAGGTTGGTCGGCTACCAGTTTCTCTGTTGTATGGAAAAGCAACGCTTTTCCGACCAGCCTCTTCAAGTAGTCGTCGTTGAACTGATCCGAGTTGCGAATCCAGTCCTCGGAGGCAAATGTGCTGAATACCAAGAAATTCTTCTGGGCTCCCTGGCTGACGATGTGAGGGAGTTGTTTCCAAGCATTCTCAAATTTCGCCAGATCTGTTTTTGTGATGACCTGGTGTCTTGGGTTAAGCAGAACATACTTCTTCCGTTCGGCTGGGGTAAGCCGACTCTGCTCGTTGAGATACTGTCCTCTGGCTCTCTCGTAAAACCAGTGAGTCTCGTATTGAGCTCCTCCTGCGGCCGGCGCCCAGAGCCGCCGAGAAATCTGTTCAATACGCCTGTGGAATTCATGGTTCGAGAAGAAGTCGGCCTCACTTACCTTGTTCTGACTGTTAGCGCATCGTGAGATTTCAGGTATCACCTCACCAGCTTGTTCCGGGGCCACGACTGATAGCTTCATTTGAACGAATACAGATCTCAGGCTGGCTCGGTCATTGCTGAGGGCACTCGCAAGCGAAGCGGTTGTTTGACCGCCATTAACGATCTGCAAGTCCGCCGCTTTGAGGATTCGGAGGCCGGTTCCTTGACCTGCAACTTCAACCGAGCTTGCCGTGCAGGCGATGCCGTTATTAAATGCAAAGAACATGTCGGGCCTTTGCAGTATCGTGTTGCGAATGCCTTTATTTACTTTCCCGCGCACCGTTAGGAAAGAGCGAACGTTGCCCTCCAATAGCCTGCTGCCATAAGTTTCATAAATTGCAGCAAGCGCATCCCCCGGAATTACACAGAGATAAGCCTGATATTGGGTCGAATCCACGCTCGCACGAATGCACTGGAGTCCTCCCGGGAAAAGCGCGTTGAAATCGACTTCCAAATCGTCCCGACCCGTGCGCGATTCAAAAACACGGAAAAAGCGACTCACGTCCCATATGTGCAAGTCTGCGGTTTTTCCTGAGATGATGGTTTCGGGGAGGTCGCGAATTCTGGTGCTTATCAGTGAGTCGGACAACAAGTAGAGTCGCATGCGACTGATTGCTGTCTGATTCTGATGCAGTAGGCTGGCAAGTGCGTACGCGGGGGCACTTTCCTCAATCTCGCGTATCAGCTTTCCAGAAAAGGAGTCTTCGCAGAAGGTTTGGATACGACCGAACCATGCCTTCGCATCTGACTGCGTGAGACTGCCAATTCCGTCACTGCCCCCGAAATCCCCAATGAAGAGACGAACAGACCCGTCAGCTTCATCGAATGAGTAGGCATCTAGACCGGAGTTTCGGTTCTTAGAGCCTGTCCCACGGTAGAAACACGTCTGTACGTCGGCCACCTCGTCGGCGTCTTCAAGCAGTCTGAGACAGTGTTCAACAAACGCGCTATGGCGAAATTCTTGGCTTGCTGCGGCCTGGACAGAGACGTTCTCAAGTATTTCCTTACGGAATTCATCGAGATTCATGTCTCAAGCACCTGTGAAAACGGGATTTCGAAGTCTAGGCATCGATCCAGATTCAAGGAATATGTGGCTGCGACTATTGCGCCAGGTACTGAAACCGGTGTCAGGCAAGGGAATGAATCTCTAACTTCAAAAGCACGGATTCTTTCGGCTATCAATGGCACGTCGCATTCTGGCTGAGCTTCGTCGAATCCCAAGTCAGCCAATTTGAGTTCAAAGTCCGACGAGGCCAGGGGATGATTCGTGAGGGAGTTTCGGATTCGTGAGACGAGAGCATTTGGGGTGAATGCTCGCGGCTCCTCCGAGGAAGATGGTCCGACTGAGAACACTATGAGCGTTGTCGGCGTGTTTGCCGTATGTAGTTGTTCAAGCGAGCTTATGACGACCGCATGCGCGCCGATCGGGCAGACTTTAATTTCGTAAAGATGGCCACCCGCTTCAAAGTCCTGCGGTGCGCCGCTTGGTCCCAACCAAGAAGTGATGGCAGGTGCGGGCCCAATCCGCGCGACCAGCTGTTCGAGAAATAGCAATTCTCCCATGAGGCCTAGTAGCTGCGGCTGAGAAAGGCCCTTTCGGGTCGTTTCAAGTAGTCGCCGCCATTTCTCAAGCCGGCTTAGCAGAAATAGGGCCTCACCGCCCGACTGTGTGAAGTTCCTGAGGCTCTCAATGAGGTCTTCGCAAACAGAGCAAAACGGATGAAGAAGGTCTGGCGTGGAAAGACTGATCAGAATGGCGAATTTGCCGTCGTGTCGGAGATTCTGTGAAACCTCCAGGGATCTGAGCCTCGGAAGTTGGTCGACTGAACGATGTGAGAGCAACATCAAGACAGGAGATTCATGCACATCGACGCCGAGGTACAGGTCGTAGGGGTGTCTCTCGTCTACCCGCTTGAAGACGGGGCGCTCCCGTTGGGCACGAACATCATTCCATATCTCCTCAGCGGACATCGGCTTCCTCTTCCTCTTGGAGATCGTCGTCTACTTCCTGCTCCAACATTGATCTCCACTCAACCAAGTTGACCCTGTAGATGACACGCTTCGCAACATCTGCATCGTCAAATTGAGGGAAACTCAGACCGAGAGCAACGATTTCTTCAGAGTAGCCCCCAGCGATCGGTTCGTTCGGAGAAAGAATGTGAGCGAGAAGCAGCGGGCGAGAGCGCGCCATTCTGTAGTTCTTGTCCGAGATGCTCTTGCCTGGATTTAAGTGCTTAAACTCCCGCTCAATGCGTTCCACTACCGAGAGGTCTAAGCCCTCTTTTTCTACGCCCCGCGACCCTACCCTCGCTTTGGTTCCGGATACCAAGAGCATTCCATTCTGATCATCAACCATCTTGCGTTTCGATGGCGACACGGCAACGCTACCGATGTTGACTGATTTTCCGCTACCACCCGGCATTGCGACATCCCAGGTTCGCAGTCGGGGCTCGGTGGTACTTGCTAAATACCTCGCGAGATCCCCGGTTTGAAATGCCACGTTGAGCGGGTGCACGTCAAAGTCTCTGAGCAAGGACGCCACGAGTTCTTTCGGGACACCTCGCCAAACAACATTGCTGCCCCAATGAGACTTCTCGGGCTTAAGTCCAGCAACCTGCATCTGGTCCATGAAGCGAATCAGGGCAGCCCGATTTGCTATGAGGGAATTCGTATTACTTTTCAACCTGGCTGTCTCAAGAAGTTTGCCACTCAGCGAAATGACTCTCTCTATCGTCTTAGCTTGCCGCATCTTATTCTGAGCTGTGACGAGTAGGGAGTCGGGGTGAGCTCTAACCTTAAGTCCGAAATCGAGGGGCGTCGCGCGCTGCTGTCGCATTCTCTTCACTTCATCTCGCAGTTCTTCGGTCGCGGAGGTAATGTGGGCATACCATTGTGCGGCTTCATCGGTTATCCAGAGTCGGCTCAGATCCGCATACCCATCGCGATAACCAAACCAGCGCCCCATTTGTAGCAGCGTGTCATACATCTGCGAGTTCCGGAAAAAGTAACTTGTACTGAGACCTTCTAGAGTCAAACCGCGAGACAGACTGTTACCGCCCACCGCAATCACCCTCAGTCCGGACTCTTTGTGCACTGCATAATCGAGACTTGCTGCACCAGTTCTTTGATTTATGGCCTTAACGGTTACTGGAAGCGCAGAGTTGAGAAGTGAACGTTGCACCATTGCCCAGCTGAATCCAGCGTCCGCGTACTCATCGGTCCAGACTCGCTCAGCTCTTGCAAGCGAAGAATTCCGCAGTGCTTGCTCCGGGGGCAGTTGGCTGTAATTCCGGATGTCCTGCTGAATCGTGGACAGTTGCTCATGAACAAGGGATGCAACTTGGTCTTGCACCGAAGTGAAACGACTGACGTTAACAAGCATGGAGCGATGTGTGGGACCTTGGCCACGCAAATCGCGTATCGCATTTGCTAGAAGGAACGAGAACACGCCGTCGACAAGTGACTCCGGCAGAGAGTCCACCCTTAAGTCCGCCTTATGCCGGAGTGGAAAGATTGCGTACGCGTCTTCAATAGTTCGCAGGATATCGAATCGGGGCTCTTCGCCAAACAGAGCTGTCGGCCCAAGGTAGTTCGTGGGTGAATCAAGCGTATAAATGAAGTCCCTCGGAAACAAATCGTCACCGAGCATCTCGTGATCCGTGTCCGGATCGATGAATATGTTCGCGAAGGGAGTTGCTGTGAAGCCGAGATAGCTTGAACGGGTAAACAGCTGCAAAAGAGCTCGAATTCGCTGATTAATTTGTGTTGGATCAACTCCTGACGGATTAGTATTCACCGACGCGCTGTCGGCTTCATCGTCGATCAATAGCAGGGGCGTATCAATCGTACCCTGTTGGTTGGCGTTGAAATCGGAAAGCCATTTTTCCAGGTTTTCGAGAATTCGCTTGTTCTTCTTGACCACTACAAGCACGGGGATATTGAATGCATCCAATCGAAAGCCAAGGGCATTCAGAAGGTTCCTGCTGAAGTCCTTCTCGCGCGACGTAAAAACACCGGCCGCTTTTCTCGAATCAACCAAGCCAACGCCAACGGCACGGTTTTTCTTTATCTGGGTAAGGAGACCTGAGCTGTCGAGACCCACGAATCCTTCGTCCAACCGCTCCTGTGTCTGGCGGCGAAGAGATTCGAGAGTGCCGGTGAGGAGAATTATCAAGCGATAACCTGCATCTGCTGCCTTACAACAGAGTGCGGTGTAGGTGGCGGTCTTGCCCGACTGAACATCCCCGATGACCAAACCTCGCCGCTTCCAGAGTCCCTCCGTGTTTGGATCATGAAGCAAGTCCAGAATGTCATCCGTCACGCGGTCAAGAGTGCTGATTACCCTTGGCGGCCATTCTCGTCTTTGTAGGAACGTTTGGAATCGTTGCCAATAGAAAGGATCGATCGACGCCTTCTTCGCGAGCAGCCAGGGAACGTACGTCTCGCTGGTCAGCGCAATTCCGGTATCCATCTGAATAGCGAGTTTGGCGTGGAGGCGTCTAATAATCTCCTGATACTCGCCTTCTTCCACTGGGAATGCAGTGCGGAGCCGGGTTGCTAAGTCTTTCAAAGAGGCTTCGTCGGGTGCCCGATCCGCGGGCAACGAGACGAGAACCGAGTTTTCGAGGGCCCTGCCGTTATCGGTCAGCATCGAGGAGTTTCCTTTGAATGCTCAGGGTCTCTTCCGGATAGAAACTGAAAGGTTCGACAGAGGCGAGGGCCTCTATCAAGTGTTTTCCATAATCGCTATTGCGGCCCAAGGCATCGAGCATCGTTGAGGCCAGCGAAAAAAGTTCTTCGTATCTGTTGACGTGATTCTCCACTGACGGTCGTCGCTCCGATGCCATGTCCGCATAAACTGCATCGAAAGGGAAGGCCGTCTCAATCGTCCGCAGCAGACGCTGAACCAATTGTTGATAATGGTCGTCAGTGATTGCTTCGATAGCCTTTATCAAAGGGTGTTCACGATTGATTTTGTATTCAACGCCGGTCCTGGTCGTCAAACGGTCCCAAGCATGCAGAACATCGTCCTTCGTAGCTTTGCGACCTCGGAACGTGTACACGCGACGACTACCCTCGGCTATTCGCGAAATAATTGTCTTGAGTCGGTCTCTCACCGGCTGCGGAGGATAGGCGCTGGATTTCCGAACGTCAATTGTCCAGAGGTGGTCCAAAGTGTTGGGAATGTCTACCCGAACTCTTGCCAGTTTCGTTATTTCCTCTTGCCTGATCAGGCGAAACCAAGAACCCCAAATAATTAGCCGCCGATTCCGGTAGACATAGAATCCTTGGTTTCTCCTGAGGCCTTCTTCGCCACCCGCAATGGCAAGATCAGCAACAGATAGCTTGCTTATGTGAGGCAAGATGAATGGGGCAATCGTCACAATCTCACCTTCAAGAGAAATCTGTTCCTCGGGCAAGGCCTGAGTTCCCCGATGCGACATCAGAAATGGGTCGAGGGCCGCGACTGGATTTCCGTTCAGGAGGATCTTGATCGGCAGGTGTGGTTTTTCGGGACTGAGAAATCGATGAAAAACGAGAGCCAGATGCTCACGGGCGCTGTCCATTCTCTGGCCCAGAGCGCTTTCGATCGAGAGCTCTCCGGCGCTGAGGCGATCAAAGGACTGCCAGAGCACCATGGTTCCAGTTCTCAATGCGGTCAGGTCCGCAATATGTGGCAAGGACCGAATAGCTTCGTCCGTGAGGCCCAACAGAATCCAGTCTTCTCGTTGACCGATAACGTCAAGATCCCACCGTCTGGCAGCCAAGATACCGTTCGCATTGGAAACGACTGTCAGGCGCCGGCATTGCGAAAGGGAGGCTGTTTTCAGGCCCAGACCGAAACGGCCTAGATCAGATCGCAGCCGGGGGACTCGCGGATCCGCGCTACCGTGACGCATTGCAGCTACAAGATTCTCTGATGGGATGCCGCAACCATCGTCAATTACGGCGACGTATGGCTCACCATACGGAGAGAAACGCACCTCAATGTTCCGAGCTCCAGCGGAGACCGAGTTATCAATGATGTCGGCTAGGGCCGAGTGAAAGGAATACCCGATTGCACGCATCGACTCCAGCAGGACCGGAGCGAACGGTGGAAGGTGAATCTCCTCACTAGAGTGATCGGACACAAAGCGCACAGTCTTCCGTTCAATTGGGGGAGACACATGGATTTTAGCATGCAGCGAACAGAGGTATCGAGGCGACTCAGCCAGTAATCTCGCGCAAAAGGCGGCGGATGAGATGGTCCTCGTCGCAAAGCTCGCACTCCCAGACGACTAACGCCTTCCAACCCAGGCGCTTCAGCTTAGTCAAGGTTTTCCTGTCCCGGCAGACATTTCCCTCAAACTTCCTGAGCCAGAACGTCTTGCGGGACTTCGGGGTATAAGCCAGATGGCAGCCACGGTGACGGTGCCAAAAACAGCCATGCACCAAAACAACGGACTTCCAGCGAGGTAAGACGATATCCGGGCAGCCGGGTAAAGTACGGACGTGCACACGAAAACGAAAACCCATTCTATGGAGCAACGAGCGCACGGCGAGTTCGGGTTTGGTGTTTGCTCCCCGAATTCTCGACATGTTCCAACTGCGTCTTTGCTTTGAAATACGGTCGGCCACGGAGTTCATGATGCCCTGTTTCGAGCTTCAGCGAAAGAGCTCTGAGACGATCCGCGCTATTTGAAGAGCCAAAAGAGGCGGCACAGCATTCCCAACCTGGTGATACTGGGCTGTTCGGGGGCCCATGAAGTAGTAGTTGTCGGGGAAGGTCTGGAGCCTTGCCGCTTCGCGTACTGTCAAGCTGCGGCATTGTGTCGGGTCTGGATGAATGAAGTAGTGCCCATCTTTGCTGATATGTGAGGTCACAGTGGTGGAGGGGCGGTGTTTAAGCTGAACTCGGAATCTGTCAGCAAAGATCGGTTCCGCCTCTGAATCCCGCTGCCCGACATTTTCATGGTTCGGTAGGAGGAAGTGGGGAAACTCATCAAGGACAGGCGATTTCCGCTTCAGTTGAGCAAAGCACGCAGCGTAAAAATATCGCCAAAGGTCCTCGGATATGTGGCTTCGAGTCGAATGATTGCAGACGCCCTCAAGATGCGAATCAAAGAACCAGTCCCTGTTCCAAAGAGGCCGACCGCGCGTTTTGACGTATTGTCCTCCCGTGTTGTCATGATCCAACTCCGAGGCAGCATGTTTCATCAGCTTGTATACGTCTCGATAGGATGCTTGGGTGAGAGTTTTGTACTCTAGTACCTTGCGGATTGCCTCAGCCCAAGCCTCGGAGGAGTCGGGGATCTGTGAAAGCCGACTGCGTAGAGGGGGGATATCGCGGATGGCCTTCCACATGGTTACTTCTTTTGATTCCACTTGCAGCCTTGCTGGTTCAAGATTGACATCGTGCCGGATGCCAAGAAGAATCAAGCGATGCCGAGACTGAGGTATGCCATGCTTCTCACTCCGAATGAGATATTCTGCAGGATCTCCATTCGCTGAGGCAGCGGTGTCACCAGTTTTGCCTCTGTATTGCGCGAGCGCATAGAGGTTGTAGAGGAGTTTTTTGTGGCGGGGCTTGCCCTTGAGGGGCTCACGCAGGTCCGCCAAGATTTGTTCAATGATCTTCTTTCCCGCTTTCTTGGACGAGAGCAGCCCCTTTACGTTTTCCATGATGAAGACAGGAGGTCGGTGGACTGCGATGATGCGCAGATACTCTTTGTAGAGCAGGTGCCTCTCATCGCGAGCGAAGTGCCAGGCGCTTTCGCCTCTGATGCGGCTGCGTCCCACCTGTGAGTACACTTGGCACGGTGGTCCGCCAATCAGCGCCCAAGCGGTAGCTCCATCTAGGGCCTTTCTGATTTTGTTGTCTACCACGTGAGACGGATAGGTTCCACCGCCGAGTTCCGCTTGCCAGACCTCTTGTTCTGCTTTCTGTGCTTCTCTAGGGTATTTTTTCAGCAGTAGATCCCAATCAACTTTTCCGGCCTTGATCTGTCGGTAATATTCAGCTGGCTTGCAACCATCTGGGAACTGCCGAAAAAAACTGCGCAGTCGAAGCGTCTGGTGAGAAATTGGATCCTTTTCAATGGAAAGGGCGATCTTGAATATTTGTCGACCACGAGAATCGCGTGCTGCACTAAAACCCTCGCCGAGACCGCCAGGCCCCGCAAAAACGTCGATTACAGGGATCATCGGCTCTCACGATCAGAATTTCCGTGCATCACGGTTCTCGAAGCTGGCCCTCGTACAAACACAGATCGGCAGTCGGGCTCCCGCTGTGGTCGCACAACCCTATGGCTCGACTGTCACATCGCCCCAGATGTATCGCGCTTCATTTGTTCCAATCTCTGCGAGGTGTCTAAAGTTGGGAGAAATCGTCCATTTCGGCCTACCATTCTCATCAGTCGCGCCGATACGAGTCTCAATATTGCAGGCTCTAGGGTACTCAGCGTACATCCGCTCGGTTGCCCTCTTCGCCGCCGCGATTACTCCCGCTTCGGTGCCGTCGTAAGTTTCGATCACCGTGCCCATCTTGTTGCCATCGCTGTCACGGACATCACGAACAACGGTGTTGCGGCAGTCATAGGATTTGGCAAATAGAGTCACGACTGCTTCGTTCGCTCTCTGCATGTTCTTCAGAATTCTAAATGCGAGACTATAAACTCCAAGATACCAAGCGAGGGGAGAGGAGTTCAAGAATGAAATGGAGACTGCGGGCATTTCGTTCAGCGCCGTGCGCGAAGTACGGTCATTCCGGGGCGCGAGGCATGATGGAAAAGCCAAGCATAAAGATCGGTCAATGCCTCGGAGCGCAATCGAGCAGAGGGTTTGAGCGCGTCGACTTTTTTCTGCTCGTGAGTCACTAGGTGGCGCGCGCTGAGGACGAAGAGATATTCGCCCCGCGCGGTGAAGGGGTGGTCCAAATATATTGGCCCGAAATGCCAACTGAACCCGCCCGGCTTCTTTAGTCTGTTGGCGAGCGGATTCGGTAGGACTATGCCTGCAACGAATCGAGGGATGCGCACATTCTTCTGGGCATGATCGCAGACTGGGCTCACTTCAATTAGGAGTGGCAGCGCAGCCGCGAGTACCTCCGTTTTCCTCTGTCTCATCCTCTCTTCTTGCTGCAGGGGTTCGACAAGGTCATCCAATAATTCGGATACGGACGGCACCCATTTTGGCCTATGGCCAGAGGGAAATCGGTAAACATTACCGGCGGAAAAGCTTTGAAGGTTATCGAACGCCACGTGAAGCATGGCGTTAATTTTTGCCCGCTTTTCGATTCCGGGGTCAGCCGTGGCAGCCAAAATGTCGGCAGAGCAACCAGTGAGCTCAGTTGCAAGTCCCGCTGTATTGCTTTCCAGCCGATCCGCCTGCAAGGGATTCAGTGCCCCATAAAAGGCAGCCAAGCAAGAGTCAATATTCAAGTTCTGTTCCGCGACCGCCGAAGCGAGGGCGTACATCAATCGGAGAACCTGAGTGCGCCACTCCGTTCGCCATGTGACATAATCCGCAGCTCCTGCTGAGGCGACTTCCGATAGAGCGTTAGTGACGTCTGTTGCTGCATCGAAGGCCTTCCCCTCCCAGGATTGAAGGAGCATGAATGGATTGATCTCTTGCAATGTTTCGTTAATTCGCCTAATGATGCAGGCTATGTCGAACCTACCATTGGCTGTCTTACAGGCAGCCTTTTCCAGAGTTATTGTTAAGATCGGCCTTGGAAATTCCACGATCCGAAACAAGTATTCCTCGAACTGCTCTCGCAGTTCCGGATGTTTGGTCCATGCCAGAACGATGTATGGCCCGTTCTTTGGGCTCAAGATGCTGGCCACCAACTTGGTCAGCGCTGCCACTTTCGTAACATCGGGAACGCCACCTCCCACTACATCCATGTCCAACACAGCAAGCCGCACGCCGGTGAGGCGGTCTTTCTTTCGCGGCAATTCCCGTGGGTGTCCGTCAAAAAACGCTGTGGGAACGCGGTTCCGCGCAAAGGCTTTTATGATCGGTAACGCCTCAGTTTCGTCGTCGTCTACGACAACAACACGCGCTCCACCGATGCCGATCACTTCGCTCCTATTTGAAACACTAACGCTACGGCAGCCCCGTCAAATCCTTTAGGGAGGTCCAGGTCGCCGACTTCCGGGAATTCGAGCTTGCCGCCCTGTACCTTCATTACCTGATCCGCTACGTGCAACCCCAAGCCCATTCCCTCCGGCTTCCGAGTAATGAAGGGCTCAACTAGGTACTCCGGAGGATCCAAGAAGCCGGGTCCGTTGTCCACGATAACGATGGCCGGACCATCAGGCAAGTCTGTCGATGTACCGATATAAATGTGCTTCTTATTCTCGGTTCGACCCCACTTGTTTTCAAGCCACCAGATGGAGTTGTCGATTAGGTTCATCAGGGTAGCAACTATTAGTCGTCGACTGCACTTGACCTCAAAATCCGCTTTGAATGATTCATTTGTAATCTCGATGCCATGCAGTCTCAGTCTGAACTCTATGTTAAAAAGGGCTTGAGTTATCAGAGAGCTGGCTTTCTCTCGTGTTCGGCCAGATCGTCTGATGAGCGAGCCAAATCCTTCAATCAGATCCGCAAGATGCTTGGCCAGAGTCTTTACTCGCGGTGTAGCTTTCTCCCTCTCCACAGCGTTTAGAAGTTCGGCGACACCCTTTTCAACCTCGTGTATTACGACTGACAGGCTTAGACCGGCACTCGCGCTGGTCAGAAACCGGTCTCGAATTAACAGGAAGTCAGCTTCGATTCTATCGAGGTATGAGCCTAGTTCTTTTGTCAGGTGCTTCTTTTCGACGAGCTCCCTCAGATCGGAGAGGTCTTCGAGGACAGGCTCCCGCACTTTCTTGCTGCTATACACATTTCTTATATGTGCCTTGTCTTCGTTGCGTTCTACTTCAATCTGGGTGATTGCAAACGCAACCGCATCGCGAAAATCACGGGAGGCAGCGTTTTCGACGAAGCCTTCGCGATTCGTCTTTTCAATCAGGCCGCGGTTGTGTTTCAAATCTAGAGAATTCTCTAAGCTGAGCGAAACTGCTCCAAGCACAAGGTTGTTGCTGATCCGTTGAGTTGGCCAATTCACACGTTGTCCGCCGAGGTTAAGCCAGTCATTGCCAGGTTCGCCGTAGTCGTACACCCTTATTCCGTCTCGGTAAACCCTTACTCCGCCGGATTGATTAAGAAATTCCTTCAGACCTTTCTTGTCGGAGACTTCAGCTAGCTGCAGAATCCTTGGATCACGATCGAAGATGTAGAGGTCGATGTGAACTGGGCCAACGTGGTTCTCGTCCAAATCAACCACCTGGCTATCGGTGGAGATGTTCAGGGCGTGCTTGCCGGTCCGCTCGACCACTCGGGGCTTCACCTTCCTTTCCATAGCGGGGGCCGGCGTGAATCGGTACGTATAGCTGAGTCGTGTGCTCTCAAGATCGCACCTGGCTCGGAAGAGCGCATAATCCAGAACGTTTTCGACGGACAACAGTCCTTTGAGCCAGTCTTCTTTGCCGGGCAGCACCAATTTCGCTAGGAATTCCCCCTCCTGTTCGAACGGGGAACAAATGGAATTGATTGAGCGCGCTAGGTTGCGAATCATGCCACGGTCCCAAGTCTCGCGCAGCTGAGTGATCTCTATTCGCGTGCCCGTCTTGGATCCGATCAGGACCTCAGGGCGGCGCTCGGTTACCGTGACAGCGACGTCTGAGAGATACTTCTGGGTCTCGAATTTCTGCCAGTTTACGTCGACGACGACTTCCGGTTGTCCCTTCTTCTTCGTGATTAGGCTGATTTGTTTTCCAAGTTTGTGGGCTGCAAAACGACCCACTCCCTTCTCTCCCAGTGGAAGGCGTCCGAATCGTAGGGTCCTGATTCCTTGTTCCCGCTGGCGAACCCGATAATCCGTTCCGGGTTCGAGCCAGACGTCGGTCACCGTTTCGTAGTCCATGCCACTACCGGAATCCTCAATCACAATTTTCCCTAGCTTGGGATCATCCGGGTCATCCATTGTGACGATTGCATTGGGTGAATCTGCGTCGTAGGCATTCTTTACGAGCTCGAAGACTGCGATACCCGCGTCGCGGATCAGTTGATCACCAAGCAGGAGGAGCATCCGCGCCCGCGGCTTGAAGGGCAGATTGTCAGTCTTGTATTGCATAGTCTTGAAGGTGATCGGGTCTCGATAGATGACAGATTGCAGCCATGCGCTTTTTTTTCAAATCCGTGAGTTCAGAAGAGATAGTTTCACATGCCAGATGCAAAAGGGAAGCGTGCTAACCTTGGTGCAACTATGCTGGCGGTTCGATTGTCTCGCGCATCGCATATGGCGAACAGAGGGCGAAACAAAACTCACCGATGGAGCCCGCTGTTGGATAGTCGGCGGCTATCAATGCCGATACACAGAAGTCTTGGACATTCCGACGCCGCCTTCGTAGGTTCCTTCGAGAGGGCTTCTCACGTATGTCATCTTCAGAAGTCTCGCCGGTCTTCAGTGCACTCAATCAGCCGAATGGAAACAGGAAAGCCAGCATTCCAGAGTTGACGGTCGGCCGGAGGGGCACAACGAATAGTGGTCCCCGTCTCATTAGCACGAAAGAACTGTCGAAAATGTGGGACATGCCCGAGAGCACCCTCCGTTATTGGCGTTGCGCCGGAATTGGTCCTACCTACGTGAAACTCGGTGGCCGGATAAAGTATGATCTTGCAGACGTAGAAGCTTACGTCAGAGCCAACAAGCGAAAGCCATCCGTGCGGGCACATGGAGGGTAAGCGATGGCTCTTTACAA
>Ga0075015_100000132_pt1 | contig 21107 bp, 18 predicted proteins | sample AleBraG_ABR_2013_FD_71476 | JGI IMG/M metagenome (GOLD analysis project Ga0075015, IMG submission 71476) | Freshwater sediment microbial communities in response to fracking from Pennsylvania, USA - Alex Branch Run_MetaG_ABR_2013 | ecosystem: Environmental > Aquatic > Freshwater > Creek >...
GCGTCACAGACGACCACGTCCTCGGGCGTCAACAATTGCTCGAGCTCACCCAGGACCCGCTGCGGGTGCACCGGCCGGTCGCTGCTACGCCGCTCGGCATCTCGGGTGGCGCGCCACCCGGCGGCGCGATCGGCAACAGCGGCCACCCACGGCGAGCGGTCGGAGCGGGTCTCGGCCTGCAGAAGATCACACAGAGCGGCAAGTCCCGCCCGAGCATCCGCGAGGACCGGGATCGTTCCCGGGTAGGCCCGTCCCAGCTCGGCTGGGTCGACGTCGATATGCACGATCGTCTGATCGCGACGAGGACGCTGCCAGTTCGAGGTGGGTCCGCTTCCCGCCTTCGTGCCGACCATGAGCACAGCATCTGCCGCATCGAGCGCGTCCGCTGCAGCCGGGGTGCCCATACCTCCGACAACACCCAGCGCAAGCGGATGGTCTTCCGCGATCGCGCCCTTGCCGGACAGAGAGGTGATGACCGCGCAGGAGAGCAGTTCCGCGCATCGCAAGAGCTGCTCCTCGGCGCCCGAAGACAGGACCCCCCCACCCGCGAGCAGGACTGGCCGAGACGCCGCGCTCAGCGCAGCCGCCGCAGCCGCCACGTCCTCCGCCTCGGGATGCGGCCGGAAGGCAGGGAAGCGTCCGAAGCGCGCCCGGTTGGCCTTTACCTCGCGGGACGTAGTCCCAGCGAGCTCGGCCAGTAGCTCGTCGGGCACACGACCATCCAGCACATCCTGCGGAAGAAACAGAGCTGTGGGGCCAGGCCGCCCGGTCGTCGCCTCACGAAACGCCTGCTCGACAAGCGCCGGCATCGTCGCCGCGTCGGGGACGGTCGCGTGCCACTTGGTGACGGGGGCCAACAGGGCCTGTTGGTCCAGTGCCTGCGAGATCGCACCGCGGTAGCGGTGAGGGGCCATCCGGGCCGGCAGCTCGCTGACCAGGGCGACAACCGGGATCGAGGAGCCGAGAGCCTCCGACAGCCCGGAGGGCAGTTTGGCCGTCCCCGGACCGACAGTCGCGTCACACACCCCCACTCGGCCGGTCATCCTGGCGTAGGCATCGGCCGCATAGGCAGCTGTTCGTTCGTCGCGCACGAGCACGTGACCGATCTCAGACGGCCGAGCGCAGATGCCGTCATACAGAGCAAGCGTCTGGCCACCGGGCAGCCCGAACACCACATCGACACCGTGGTCAATGAGCAGCTGCGTCAGAAGGGCGCCGCCATGGGGAGTCACGACGCCTCCCCAGCGCCCCACGGGACACCGCTTGGCAGCGGCTCCATGGTGGCCCCACGCCTCAGACTCACAGATGTGCTCCTAGTGCAATCGATTGCACGCCACCCTAGACCAGCCCCTCGCTCGCTTGTCAAGCATCTGCCCGGGCGGTCTCAGCGAATTACGCCCGAACGGGAGCGGTCGAACCACGGACGATCAGTTGGACCGGCACCAGGATCCGCACGGGCGGCTGGCCGGGATCGGCGATCGCCTTGAGCAGGCAGTCAGCAGCGAGCTGCCCCAGCTCCTGCTCCGGCACGGAAACGGTGGTGAGGGGGGGCTGAAGCCGCCCGGCGAGGGGCATGTCGTTGAACCCGACGACAGACAGGTCGCCCGGGCAGTCGCGTCCGGTCTCCCGGCCGGCGTCGATAACTCCGAGGGCCAGCAGATCGTTGCCAGCAACGACCGCCGTCACGTGCGGGACCTCGGCGAACAGCTTCATGGCGGCGCTGTATCCGGACTCCTCGTCGAAGGCCTTTGCTTCGACGACGTGCGCGGCGAGGCCCAACCTGCGCGTTGCGGACTGAAACGCACGCAGACGACGATCGCCGTTCGAGGTGTACAGAGGTCCGATGACGAGCCCGATGGTCCGGTGCCCCAATTCGGCCACATGGTTGACCGCCAGCCGAGATCCTTTGGCGTCGTCAGGGACCACGGAGGAGATCCCGCTGCCATCGGCGGTGCGGTTGAACAGGACCGTAGGGATGCCACTGGTCACTACACGGTCGATGATGGGGTCTCGCCGGCGCACCATGGCGAGAAGCAGACCGTCCACTCTCGCCTCGATCATGGCGTCCAACTGGTCCTTGGCGCGCTCGTTGTCGTTGTTGCTGCTGGACAGCAGCAACGAGTACCCGGCATTCGCGAGCGCTTCCTCCGCACCGCGGACAGCTGGTGGGAAGAACGGGTTGGTGATGTCCGGCACCATCATCCCGATCGACATGGACCGACGTGTCTTCAGCGCCCTGGCCATCCCGTTGACCCGGTAGCCCATCTCGCGAGCCGTCCGGCGAACCCGCTCAAGCGTCTCGGCCTGCACCATGCCCGCAGTCTCGTCGTTGAGGGCTCGGGAGGCCGTAGAAGGATGGACACCGGCGGCGGCTGCGACATCCCTGAGGCGGGGTGCCGCGCTGCGCTGGCCGAGGCCAGCGACGCTTCCCGACGCCGACGCCTCGGGCGCAGCGGCCCCGACTCCCGCCTCGCGCGTGGACGTCTTGCGCGCTGGGACAGCACGGGTCGTCAATGGGCCACCTAAGTTCATGCCTGAAGGGGCGCTCACGTTACCGCAGCTGGTCCGACAGCCGGTAGGGATCTTTGGCCCTCAGACACCCCCCTTGACACCTTGCGCTGTCGAACACGATTCTTGGGGCCCCGTAGGACTACAACCGATTGCATCAGAGGTCAAGCGACATGACATCCCCGGGAAGCACCCCTGTTGACGAGCGCGTGGCCAGCGCGACGGCGCACTGGGCGCCCCGGTTCATTGCCAACGGGACGGACTACCCGGACTTCGTCGCGACCCTGTCGCGGATCGCGACGTGGGACCAGTGGTGCCGCGAATGGGGCGCCACCGCCGGGCACTACGAGGACCTGGCAAGGGAAGCCGAGAGCCGCGGAGACGGGGAGACGGCAGCCGGGGCGTGGTGCCGTGCCGGCCTGAGCTGGCACTGGGGCAAGTTCGTATTCGTCGATGACATGCAGGAGCAGCAAGCCGCCCACAAGCGGGCCGTGAGCGCGTACGCCCGCGGGGTGTCCGGACTGAAACCCCCAGCAGTCCGGGTGGAGATTCCCTACGCGGACACCGTGTTGCCCGCGTACCTCAGGACCCCTGGCGGGTCAGGGCCCCATCCAACAGTTCTGATGGCTCCAGGGCTGGACTCCACCAAGGAGGAGCTGCAGGCGACGGCGACCTTCCTGCTCGCCCGAGGGTTGGCCACGGTCGCGATCGACGGACCCGGCCAGGGAGAGTCGGAGTATTCCCTGCCCATCGAACCCGCCTACGAGAAGGTGGCGACCGCCGCCGTTGACTGGCTGCTGACGCGGGATGACGTGGACCCCCAGCGCATCGGATTCTTCGGGGTCAGCCTCGGCGGCTACTACGCGGGGCGCGCGGCGGCGTACGAGCCGCGGCTTCGGGCCACCGTCGCCCTGTGCGGGGCGTATAGCTTCGACTGGGACTGGGACGACCTCCCTGACCTCACACGCGCGGCGTTCCAGCAGCGCTCCGGCGCCTCAACCCCAGACGAGGCACGAGCCAAGGCCGCCACCCTGACACTGCAGGATGCTGCACCGCTCGCCACTCGACCGCTACTGGTGGTCCACGGGGCTCGTGACCGCCTGCTGCCGGCGCACCACGCCGAGCGCTTGGCGGCGGAGGCCCCCGGTGCACAGCTGCTCATGTACCCAGATGGGAACCACGGTGTCACCAACCACCCGTACGAGTCGCGCTCGTACATGGCGGACTGGCTCGCGGCGCAGCTGAAGGGCTAACAGACTCACGGCCACGACGAAGGAGCCGCTATGCCAGACGCCGACATTGAGTCTGCAATTGCCCACTGGGCCCCGCGGTTCACCACTCAGGGCGTGGACCCGAACGACTTCCGACGAGTCACCGCTAGCCTCGAGCACTGGCAGGACTGGCTGGGCGCGTGGTGTGACAACGCGGACATGCACGCTGGCCTGGCTGCCACTGCGGAAGAGCAAGGTCGGTCACTCACAGCAGGTGAGGCCTGGCTGCGGGCTGCGCTCAGCTACCACTTCGCGAAGTTCGTGTGGGTAGTGGACATGGCGCAGCACCGCGCGGCGACGGAGAAGTCCGTCGCCGCGTTGAGACACGCGCACCGCCACCTGGATCCATCCGCGGAGCGCATCGAGATTCCCTTTGAGGGCTCTCATTTGGTCGGTAACCTCCGCAAGCCCGAGGGCGTCGCTAACCCTCCCCTGGTACTGCTACTCCCCGGTCTCGACTCCACAAAAGAGGAGTTCTTCCGCTGGGAGGACAACTTCCTGGCGCGCCGCATGGCGACGTTCTCGCTGGATGGTCCCGGCCAAGGCGAGGGAGGCTACGACTTCCCGCTGCGGGCGGACTACGAGGTCGCTACCTCGGCGACCCTTGACGTGCTGCAGGCGCGGGACGACTGGGACACCTCGCGGATCGGCGTCGTCGGCGTGAGTATGGGCGGCTACTACGCCGCGCGCTCGGCCGCCGCGGACCACCGCATTGCGGCCGCTGTGACCGTGGGCGGTCCGTATGAATCCGGCAGTCGGTTCGACACCCGGCCTGGGATCAGCCGTAGTGCGTTCATGGCCTACTCCCACGCGGACACCGAGGAAGGAGCTCGCCGGATCGCAGACTCGATGAACCTAGAGGGCAGGCTCGGTGACCTCACCCAGCCTCTTCTGGTCATCTTCGGACGCTTGGATCGCCTGGTGCCTTATCAGCAAGCCGAGCGTGTGGTGGCCGAGGCGCCCAACGCCCAGCTCGTGATGTACGAGGAGGGCAATCACGTCTGCAACAACCTGCCCTACCTGTACAGGCCGCTGGCCGGGGACTGGCTCGCGGAACAGCTCAAGGTCGCCCAGTAGAGCTGATCACCGTCCTCGCAACAGGCCGAGATCGCGCACCGTCTGCACAGTCGGGGATACCAACCAGTCGAACCCGCCCCGGTTCGTCCTGAGGTCAAGGACGGTCTGCAGCGCCTCTTGGTCGATACCTCCGTCAACGACCAGTCCCTCGTCTGGATCGGCCAAGGTAGCGGTGAAGGCATGTGCCACTGCCGAGGAGCACCCGAGCATCGTGGCCACAAGTGTGCGGACCTTTGCCTCCCCCTCCGGGTCCACCACTCGGCGGCTGGCGTCGGCCCACGCGCTGAGCAGCGCGTCCGCCCGGTCGGGATGCCCGACGGACCAGCCCTCGGGCGCCGCGAGCACACTGCCCAGATACGGACCTAGCGCCGCACTGACCCGCACGAGCCGCCTGCACCCACGCTCCTCAGCGATTAGGTCACTGCCCGCGTTGAGCATGGTGGCGCGGGTCCGGCCGGCCACCAGCTCTGCCCGCCGACGTGGGGTGACCCCCAGACTCGTGACCCGGTAGTCCACGCCATCAGCCATTCCGTGCTGTGCCATGAGCGCATAGAGCGCGAACGCGAAGCCGGTTTTCGGGGCGTCCACCGCGAGATCCGCACCGCGCAAGTCCGCCACGGTGGCGACGTCACCCGCCGCAATCAGGGACAGGCCCAGACCTCGGTCGAGCCCCCCGAGAATCTGAGTGTCGAGTCGTCCCCCCAGCGGGTTACTCGTGTTGAACCGGTACGCGATGACGTTGTCGGGGCTGGTCACCAGGACATCCAGCTCCCCAGCGTGCAGCGACCGGAATGCATCGGGCGACGACGCTACCGGGTGCGTCGTCACCTCCAGTCCGTTGGCGGCGAAGATCCCCTCGCGGATTGCCAACTCCGCAACGATCGCGGGGCTGAATACGCCGAGACGCACCCGAACGGCCATGCACCAACTCCCTGGGTCGGGGCGCTTGACAGGCTCTCAATGGCTGTGCACGATACAATACAATCGATTGCGGGGGTGCTCCGCACAGCCGTAAATCCGGACCCCTACCAAGAGATTGGGCTTCCCATGAGTTCTGCCAGGTCGCCCAAGGTTGTTGGCTGGATCGGTACCGGTCGGATGGGGGCACCGCTGGCCACCAGGCTGGCGAAAGCCGGGTACAGCGTCTTGGCCTGGAACAGGACCCGATCCAAGGCCGAGGCCCTGGAGAGGCACGGTGTGACCGTCGTCGACAACATTGCCGACCTCGCCAGCTGCGATGTCGTCTTCACGATGGTATCCGCGTCGAAAGACCTGCACGAGGTGGTCGGGCAACTCCTGTCGGGAACGGCCCGCCCCCAGTACCTGGTGGACTGCTCCACGGTGTCCATGGACGCATCCGCCGCGACTCGGGTCACCGCGGAGGCGGCTGGCGTGGAGTTCCTCGCATCGCCGGTCAGTGGTAACGGCAAGGTCGTAAAGGCTGGCCTGCTGAGCCTCGTGTGCTCCGGCAACCAGGCAGCTTTCGAAGCGGTTCGCCCCCTGCTGGACGAGCTGGGGCAGCACGTGACCTACGTCGGTGAGGGGGAGCGCGCCCGGCTGGTCAAGATCTGCCACAACCTCATGCTGGGCGTCGTGACTCAGAACCTCGCGGAGATCACCGTGCTGGCCGAGAAGGGTGGCGTGTCCCGCGCCGCGTTCCTGGAATTCATGAACAACAGCGTCATGGGGTCGATGTTCACCCGGTACAAGAGTCCCGCATTTGTGAATCTGGACTTCACCCCTACCTTCACCCCCGTCCTACTGCGCAAGGACTTCGACCTCGGCCTCGCGCTGGGCAACGAGCTCGGCGTACCGATGCCGGTCGTCGCTGCCGCGCGCGAGCCTGTGCAGGCCACGATCGCCTTGGGCCACTCCGCCGACGACTTCGGCGTTCTGCTGACCTTGCAGGCGATGCTGTCGGGTATCGAGCTGACCCCGGAGAACGTCCCGGTCGACGACGGACTCAGCGCCGCCACCGACGCGGAGCGGTAGTCGGGCGACGATGGACACGCCCGACCCGACGGAGGCGGTCTCTACTGTGCGGGTCAACGGCGTCAGCGTCGCCGTGGACTGCGCACCCGAGACCGCGCTGCTGTACCTCCTGCGCAACGACCTGGGACTCACCGGCGCCAAGTTCGGCTGCGGGCAGGGGTTGTGCGGGGCGTGCACCGTGCTTGTCGATGGACGGCCGGTTCGTTCCTGCGAAACACCGGTGTGGACCGTGACATCTCGCGACGTCACCACCGTGGAGGGTCTGGCCCCCGAGGGCGCCCCCACCGTCCTCGCGGAGGCCCTGGGTCGCCACCAGGCAGGACAGTGTGGCTTCTGCCTGCCCGGGATCTTCGTCACTGCCAGCGCTCTGCTGCGGCAGGACCCGGGTGTCGACGAGGCCACGGTCCGGCTGGCCCTGGACCCCCACCTGTGCCGGTGCGGAAGCCACAACAGGATCGTGGCCGCCGTGCTTGACGCCGCCGCCCAGAGCACTGCTGACCACGCTAGCGCCGGCAGCGGCTGACGTGGGCCCCGATCCGGGCGCGGTGGCGTCGCTGGGCCCGTCGCTGCGGGCCAACCCCCGGCTGGGGGACTGGCTGGACCTGACGGGCCCCGGGCAGGTGCGGGTGCGATCGGGCAAGGTTGAGCTCGGACAGGGAATCGACACGGCACTCGCGCAGATCGTAGCCGCGGGCCTGGGTGTCGATCTCGCGCGTGTGACAATGGCGCCGCCTGACACCGTCTCCTCACCCGACGAGGGGTACACCTCCGGCAGCCTTTCCGTGCAGCACTCCGGTGCGGCACTGCGACAGGTCTGCGCCGAGGTGCGTGCGGCGTGCCAGCAGGCCGCGGCCGAAACGCTGGCGTGCGAGGTCACCGACATCTCTATGGACGACGGGACATTCCGCTGCGCGGACGGCGAGGTGGACTACTGGTCGCTGGCGACCGCAGACATCCTGGGTCAGCAAGCAACCGGCCTGTCGTTACCGGACCCCGGCGGCGATCAGTCGGTCGTAGGCACGTCCGTCCCCCGATTGGACCTGCCCGCTAAGGTCGTCGGCCGCTACCGCTACATCGGGGACCTGCACCCGCCGGGGCTGGTGCATGCGCGGATGGTGCGCCCCCCGTCGCGTGGGTGCGAGCTGATGGCTGTGGACCTGGAACCGGTGCGAAGGCTTCCGGGCGTCCGTCTTGTCGTGCGCGAGGGCTCGTTGCTGGCGGTGGTGGCTGACCGCGAGGAGCAGGCGTTGAGGGCCGCCGACGCGCTCGCATCGGCCTGCCACTGGTCTACGTCCAAAGTGTCCCCGCTGGATGCCAGACAGTCCTCGTTCGAGGCCGGCGCCGTCACCGAGGTTCTCCAGGAGGACCCCGACGAGGCGGACGCGCCGGGCAGCGCAACAGGCTCGCTGACGTCGACGTACTCCCGCGGGTACCTCGCGCACGCCTCCATCGGCACCTCTACGGCGCTGGCCCGCTGGGACGGCGCACACCTGCAGGTGTGGTCGCACACGCAGGGTGTCTTCCCGCTGCGGGCGGCGCTGGCCGGAGCGCTGGGCATCCCCGAGCAGTCCGTGGACGTGACGCACGTGCCCCACGCGGGCTGCTACGGCCACAACGGGTCCGATGACGTCGCATACGACGCGGCAATGCTGGCGCTATGGCTCCCCGACCACACCGTTCGCGTCGTGTGGAGCCGGCAGGACGAGCTGAGCTGGGCGCCTGTCGGACCCGCGATGCGCGCCTGTCTGTCCGCACAGGTCGACGCTGACGGCGCGGTCACTTCCTGGACGCATGACGTGTGGTCCAACGGTCACACCACCCGACCCGGCTCGATGCCTGAGCGGGCCTTTCTGTCCCAGGCCCTCGCCGACGGGATACCCACCCCGACGGCGGTGGACCCGCCCCTGGCCCGGGGTGCCGGCGCAGGACGCAACGCCGTCCCCGGTTACGACATACCGCACCGACGCGTACGCGTCCACCGGCTGACGGACATGCCGGTCCGCACCTCGGCGCTGCGTTCCCTGGGCGCGCACCTGAACGTGACCGCGATCGAGGCATTCATCGACGAGATCGCCCAGCAGGCCGGCCGCGACCCTGTCCAGTACCGCCTAGACCGACTGAGCGACCCTAGGGGTCGCCGCGTCCTGCAGAGGGTCGCAGAGCTGGCCGGCTGGGAGTCTCGGGCGGCCGGTCAGCACGGGGAGGGCGCTGGCTTCGGTGTGGGCTATGCCCGCTACAAAAACATGGGCGCCTACTGCGCCGTCATCGCGCAGGTGCGCCTGGTGGACAGTGTGGACGTCGTGGCCCTGACCGTCGTCGTGGACGTGGGCCAGGTGGTGAACCCCGACGGGGTGGCGAACCAGATCGAGGGCGGCGCCATCCAGGCAGCCAGCTGGACGACCCGCGAGGCGGTCCGCTTCGACGGGCCGCACGTGAGCAGCGACACGTGGGAGTCGTACCCGATCCTGCGGTTCAGCGAGGTGCCCCGGGTGACGGTGGACATCGTCGACCGACCCGACCAGCCCGCCCTCGGCGCGGGCGAGGCGTCGATCGGGCCCACGGCCGCGGCGATCACCAATGCGGTCGCTGACGCGCTAGGAGTGCGCGTGCGGACCCTGCCGATTACGCCCGACGCAGTGGTTGCGGCTATTGCCGAAGCCCGGTGACGGGCACCCGGCCTACCACTGCACGGCGATGTACTTGCTCTCGGTGAACTCCAGCAGGCCGTCGTGGCCACCCTCGCGACCCAGCCCGGACTGCTTGACCCCACCGAAGGGGGCCGCCGGGTCGGACACGACCGGCCGGTTGAGGCCGACCATCCCCGTCTCCAGCGCCTCGCTGACCCGAAGGCCGGTGGCAAGGTCCGAGGTGTACACGTAGGAGACCAGCCCGTACTCGGTCGTGTTCGCGAGCTTGATCATCTCCTCGAGAGTGTCGCACGCGACTACCGGCGCAACAGGCCCGAAGATCTCCTCGGACAAGATCGCCGCGTCCTGTGGCACGTCGACGAGAACCGTCGGTGGGTAATAGAAGCCGGACTCGGTGGGGACCTTGCCGCCGGTCAGGGCCCGGGCTCCCTGGGACAGCGCCGAGTCGACCAGCTCGCCCACCTTGGTCTGGGCCTCCAAGTTGATCAGCGGCCCCACCTCGACGTCTGAGTCCAGACCACTGCCCATACGCAGGGCACCCATCCGCGCCGCCAGCCGCTTGGAGAACTCTGCGGCGACCGGGGTGGCCACGTAGAAGCGGTTCGCGGCAGTACAGGCCTCCCCGCCGTTGCGCATCTTCGCAACCATCGCGCCGTTCACAGCCGCATCCAGGTCGGCGTCAGCCAGCACCAGGAAGGGAGCATTGCCTCCCAGCTCCATGGAGCAGCTGACCACCCCTGGCGCCGCCTCCGCCAGTAGGACGCGTCCCACCTCGGTGGACCCGGTGAACGACAGCTTGCGCACCCTCGGGTCGGTCAGCATCGCGTGCGCCAGAGCCCCGGACCGTCGCGACGGGATGACATTGACGACCCCGCCGGGGACCCCAGCCTCGGTGAGGATCTGCGCGATGGCCAAGGCGGTGAGTGGGGTGTCCGAGGCGGGCTTGAGAATGGTCGTGCAGCCCGCCGCGAGGGCAGGCCCGATCTTCCGGGTGGCCATGGCGGCGGGGAAGTTCCACGGCGTGATCAGGACCGAGACTCCGATCGGCTCGCGGAGCACCATGATGCGGTTCGTGCCACTTGGGGCCTCGTGCAGGCACCCGTCCACCCGCACGGCCTCCTCCGCGAACCAGCGGAAGAACTCCGCCGCATAACTCACCTCGGATCGGGCGTCGGGCAGCGCCTTGCCGTTCTCGATCGTGATGAGGCGAGAGAGGTGCTCGTGCTGGGCCATCATGAGCTCCCAGGCGCGCCGCAGGATCTCCGACCGCACACGCGGGGCCGTCGCCCGCCAGCCGGCAAGGGCCGCGTGCGCGCTGTCGACGGCGGTCAGAGCGTCAGCGACCGACGCGGAGGCCACCGTGGCCAGCGTGTGGCCAGACGACGGGTCCAGCACGGGGAAGCTGCCGCCATCCGAGGCGTCCACCCACGACCCGCCGATGAACAGCTGCGTCGGGACGCCGGCAACCTCGGCGCCGGCCAGCTCAACGGTCGCAGTGTCGCTCATCTGACCTCATCTGTGTAGGCAGGCGGGCTCCCCCAGCCGACGGCTGGGGCATGGCCGCCCTAGTAGGCGTTAGCGATGAACAGGTCTTTGGAGGGGAAGAGGGTCAGGATGCGGCCACCGTCCGGCGCCACCACGACCTCCTCCTCGATGCGAGCCGCCGAGAAGCCGTCCGCCGCCGGGCAGTAGGTCTCCAGGGCGAACACCATCCCGGCCTCGATCTCCACGGGGTGGTCCAACGAGTTGAGCCGGCTGATGATCGGACGCTCGTGAAGACCCAGGCCGAGCCCGTGTCCGAACTGCAGCCCGAAACAGGCCATCTCGTTGTCGTACCCGAACTCCTGGGCGGTCGGCCACGCCCTGGCGATGGTGTCGGTGCCAACGCCGGGCTTCACCAGATCGATAGCGGCATCCATCCACTCCCGCGCACGCGCGTAGGCGTCCCGCTGCGCGGTGGTGGCGGATCCCACGTTGATCGTCCGGTAGTAGCAGGTGCGGTAGCCGTTGAACGAGTGGATGATGTCGAAAAAGCAGGTGTCACCCGGTCGGATGATCCGGTCCGAGAAGTTGTGGGGGTGCGGGTTACACCTCTCCCCCGACACCGCGTTGATGGCCTCGACCTGGTCCGATCCCATGTCGTACAGCCTCTTGCTCGCCAGCCCCACGATCTCGTTCTCGCGGATCCCGGGCTTGAGGTTGTCCACGATGTCCTGGTAGACGCCGTCCACCATCGCAGCCGCCTGGGAGAGCAGGATGATCTCGTCGGCGCTCTTGATCTGACGGGCGTCCAGCATGCGCTGCTGGACGTCCACCACCGTCAGGCCCTGTCGCTGCATCTCGAACAGGAAGGCCGGCTCAACGATGTCGACGCCCACGGGCTGGTCGGCCAGTCCGGCGTCGGTCAAGATCCCCTTGATCTCGCGGATCGCGGACTCCATCAGCCCCGAGGACGGGGCGATGGCGCCCCGCAGACCGAGCATGCCCGCGCGGCAGTTCTCCTTCTCCAGCCACGGTGCGTACAGCTGGTGGTGGCGGGCGGCGGATCCGAAGTCCCACAAGATCGGCTCACCGCCGCGGGACAGCAGCGCGTAGCGCGTCATCTTGTCCCCAAGCGCCCCGCCGATCCAGGTCTGGGTGACGTAGCGGATGTTGTAAAAGTCGAAGAGCAAGAACGCGCCGCACTCGCTGGCCTCTAGCGACGCGCGAGCACGGCCGATCCGGTACCGACGCAGGCGGTCCATGTCCACTCGCGACTCGTAGTCGACCGCCGAGTGTCCGGGCGCCGGGGTCATCGGAGTTCGGAAGACACCCGCCTCCGCGGTCGCCGTCACCAGGTCGGTCATGCGCGTCCACCCCTCGCGCCCATTCCATCGCCCCATCTAGGTCGCCGTTCTTGCACATGCAATCGATTGCCATCTAGCATCCTAGCGGCCGGCCATCGCTGTCAACCATGGGGGCGGCCCGGATGCGGCCGGTCCCCGGCCGGTCGAATCCCCGGGGTCTCGCCCCCCGCTGCACGCTGGAGGAGGAGCCGTGGCAGGCGCCCGCGGACCTGTGCCAGCCGCGTGGACGAGGCGGCAGGCGTGACCACCACCCCGGACAAGGACTGGGGGGTCCGCAGGATCGCGTTCCTCGTCGCTGGGGCCCTTTTCATGGAAAACCTCGACGGCAACATCATCGCGACAGCGGCACCCAGCATGGGGCGCTACTTCGGGGTGACCTCCGCCCAGACCGGCGTCTGCGTCACCGCCTACCTGGTGACCGTCGCCGCGCTCATCCCGGTGAGCTCATGGGTGGCCTCACGGTTCGGGGCCAAGCCGGTGTACTTGGCCGCGATTGGGGTGTTCACGTCAGCATCTGTGCTGTGCGCCATGAGTACCACGCTGCCGGAGATAACGGTGATGCGGGTCCTGCAGGGGGCCGGGGGGGCCATGATGGTCCCGGTCGGCAGGATCGTCGTGCTGCGCGCGACCACAAAGCAGAACATCATCCGCGCCATCGCCTACCTGACGTGGCCCGCGCTGCTGGCACCGGTGATCGCCCCTGCCGCCGGCGGCCTCATCACCACGTACGCGTCCTGGCAGTGGATCTTCCTGATCAACCTCCCGCTGGGCCTCGTGGCGCTGCTCGCCGCGATCAGGCTGATGCCCAGACAAGCCCCGGAGGAGCCGGGGCGCCTGGACTGGCTCGGGTTCACCGGGACGGCTGTCGCGCTTGCCTGCCTAACCACGGTTGCGGCGCTGGTCGGCAGTCCGACGGTGCCCTGGGCCCTGGTGGCGGTGCTGGCGACGGTCGGCGCCGTGGTGGGGGTGTCCGTGGCGCTGCACCTGCTGCGAACGCCGAACCCCCTCGTCGTGCTGCGCTCCCTGCGCGTGCGCACCTTCCGAACAGCGGCCACGGGGGGTTCGGCGTTCCGGCTGGGCATCAACGGCGTGCCCTTCCTGCTCCCGCTGCTTTTTCAGGACCAGTTCGGGTGGACACCGGCGCGGGCAGGCTCGATGGTCCTCATCCTGTTCGCTGGCAATGTCGCCATCAAGCCGCTGACCACGCCGTTGCTGCACCGCTGGCGGTTCCGCACCGTGCTCGCGGTGACCACCGCCTGCGCGAGCCTGACCGTCGCGGCCTGCGCCCTGCTCACCGCCCAGACGTCCACCATCGCCATCGCGGCAGTCTTGCTCGCCAGCGGCGTCTTCCGGTCGATCGGCTACACCGGATACAACACGATCGCCTTCGCCGACATCGACCAGGCGGAGATGAGCCACGCCAGCAGCCTCGCCTCCACCGTCCAGCAGCTCACCCAGGCGTTCGGCGTCGCGCTCGCCGTCATCGCACTGAAAGCGGGCGTACACGTGGTCGGCGCCGCCGACCAGTTCTCCTTCGCGTTCCTGGTCCTGGCCGCGGTGGTCGCCATGGCCACGGTCAGCGCCCTGCTGCTGCCACGGTTGGCTGGCGACTCCGTCCGCGCCCGGGCCTAGCCGTCGTCGAGCGCAGTGGGTAACGTTCCACTGCAATCGTTTGTGCCACTGCGTGGAGGACTGCATGACCACGACGGCGAGTGACACCGCGGCTCTGCGCAGCACCGTCCGCGACGGGATGCGCGTGAACTGGAACATCCCGATCCCGATGGATGACGGCACCGGGCTGAGGGCTGACCTGTTCCGCCCGCTGGAAGGCGATGGCTTCCCCGTGATCGCCAGCTACGGGCCTTACGCCAAGGGTCTGACCTTCGGGGAGGGCTACCCGCAGCAGTGGCAACAGCTGGCCCGCGCAGCACCCCGACGCGCCAGATGGGACATCGGGTCGCTACGCCGCGTGGGAACTCGTCGACCCCGAGCAATGGGTGCCCCTCGGGTACGCGATCGTGCGCGTGGACTCACGCGGCGCCGGCCGGTCCCCAGGCTATGTCGACGTCTGGGGGCCGCGGGAAGCACAAGACTTCTACCACTGCATCGAGTGGATCGCGGTCCAGCCCTGGTCCAATGGCAAGGTTGGCCTCGCCGGCATCTCCTAGTACGCGAAGAACCAGTGGCAGGTCGCCGCGTTGCGCCCACCGCACCTGGCCGCGATCTGCCCGTGGGAGGGCTCCAACGACTTCGACCGGGAGATGACGCACCACGGCGGCATCCACAACGCATTCCTGCCCGACTGGTACGCCCGGATGGACACCATCCAGTACGGCCTGGGCTCGCGCGGGTTCCGCAACCCTGAAAGCGGGTTGCTCGCCTCCGGCGACGAGGAACTGACCGACGACGAGATGCGCGCCCACCGGGCGCCGCTGGCCGCCCAGATCGTCGCGCATCCCTTCGATGACGAGTGGCACGCAGCGCACTGTGCAGTCGTTGAGAACATTGACGTGCCAGTGCTTTCCGCCGCCAACTGGGGCGGCCTGGGCAACCACCAGCGGGGCAACTTCAACGCCTGGGCGCACGCCGGGTCGCCGAGCAAGTGGCTGGAAGTGCACGGCGGCACGCACACTGGGCGGCGTTCTACACCGGGTACGGGCGAAGTCTGATGCGTCGGTTCTTCGACTACTTCCTCAAGGGGGAGGGCGACTGGGAAACCCAGCCCCCGGTGTCCCTGCAGGTACGCCACGCGGACGGAACGTTCACCCAGCGCGGCCAGCAAGAATGGCCGTTGGCGCACACCGCCTTCCAGCGCTGCTACCTCGACGTGGCATCGGAGTCGATGAGCCCGACGCTGCCCGAGTTGGGCCGCGCCGCCTACGCGGCAGCCGGCGAGGGCCTCACTCTGCGCTCGCCCGCCCTGACCGAGCAGCTCGAGCTAACCGGGCCGGTGTCGGCCCGCCTGTGGGTGTCCTCCTCCAGCACCGACGCCGACCTGATCTTGGTGCTGCGGGCGTTCGCACCCGACGGCAGTGAGGTGCTGTTCCAGGGGGCCAACGACCCCAAGACCCCGCTGTCCCAGGGGTGGCTGCGGCTGTCCCACCGGGCGCTGGACGTTGAACGGTCGCGCGAGTGGGCGCCCTGGCACCCCCACGAGCACGCAGACGCGGTGGCCCCGGGCCAGATCTACCCTGTCGACGTGGAGATCTGGGCCACTTGTGTTGTGCTGCCCGCGGGGTACCAGCTCGCGCTGAGCATCCTGGGACGCGACTTCGACCACGGTCTCGAGCCGGCCGCCCGGGGGGCCCACCCGATGCGCGGCAGCGGGCCGTTCCGCCACGAGCACCCCGAGGACCGCCCGGCCGCCACGTTCGACAACGAAGTCACCGTCTACACCGGGGGCGCCACCGCCTCCTCGATTCTGCTCCCCGTGGTCAGTGGCTCGCTGCCCGGTAGCGATTCCTAGGAGCTCGCGGGCGCCGGCGCCAGGGTGGCCGCGACGTCGGGTGCCAGTCCTGACAGATTGTCGGTCCCGAGGTCGCCGTGGCGGACACCCAGAGTCTTGAGGAAGCGCTGCTGCCCCATCGTCAGGCCGATGAAGTAGCCGAGCTCAACCAGTTCGGGGTCGCTGAAGTGCGCGTGCAACTGTGCCCAGACATCGTCGTCGGCCAGGGCAGGGTCCCACGCGATCGCCTCGGCCCACAGCAGGGCGGCCTTCTCACGGTCGGTGAGCACAGTTGAGCTGCGGAACTCGATCAGCTCGTCGTACTCGCGCTCGGTGACCCCCTGGGCGGCCGCGACATGCGAGCGCTGGCCGGCGCAGTACCCGCAGTCCAGGCTCTTGGCGATGAAGACACGGGCGAGCTCCTTCACGCGATGGTCCAGGACCCCCTCGCGGAACGTCCGCTGCCAGGCCTCGGAGAAGGTTTCCAGCACGGCCGGCACGTGGGCCCGGATCGCCTGGCTCTCCAGCCGTGGTGTTCCGTACCGCCGGGAGTCCTCCAGGTAGCCGGCCAGCGTCGGGTCCGTCACCGACTCCACGTCCACGTAGCTGATGCGCGGCATACTGACCCTCCCGGAATGCAAACGTTCGCATCACCAGGGTAGCCTCGTGGCGGACCCACCGGAAGGTGCTAGGCGCAGCCGGCAGGCATGGACGCCGTCAGGCACGGCTCGCTAGGACATATCACCGAAGCCTTCTCGAGGTCGGCGGCCAATACCGCCGCAACCTGTAGGGGGCTCTGCGACCCGCGAGCCGGGCTGCGCCTGACCGTACGGCCTGTTTGCGACTCATCCGCTCAGCGGGCTACGTAGACCGAGTTCGTCGCCTCGCCGCCCTGCAGCGGGTTGTCGAAGCGGACGACCTGACAGTCGACATCGCCGAACACCAGTCGCAGCACGGCGAGGTAGTCGAGATCGGGCGGCTCGTTCGACCAGAGCGTGAAGACGCCGCCCAGTCGCAGCCGCTCAGACAGCCGGCGCACTCCAGGCTCGGTGTAGAACGCGGCGTTGCCCGGATGCAGCAGATGCCGGGGCGAGTGGTCGATGTCCACGACCACCGCATCGAACAGCCGCTCGGGCTGGTCTGGGTCGAAGCCGGATCCGGCGCTCATCGCGAAGAAGTCGCCATGCACGAGCCGGCAGCGTGCGTCGCTCGACGACGAGACGCTGACCGGAACGAGGCCGCGCTCGTGCCATCCGATGACAGGCTCGAGCGCGTCAACGACAACTAGCGACCGTACGCGCGGGTCGTCCAGAACGGTCTGGGCGGTGTAACCAAGGCCGAGCCCGCCGACGACGATGTCGAGGTCGCTGTTAGGCAGCGCGGCGAGCGCGATCCGCGCCACCTCGACCTCTGCGACGGTGAAGCGGCTCGACATCAGGTACTCGTCGCCGAGCTTCACCTCGAAGAGGTCGCCACCGGTGGTCGGGTCGAGCCGACGCCACAACGTCACCTCACCCAGCGGGGTCAGGCTCGAGTCGAGCACTTCGAACCGAGCGCTCACACCACTCACCGCCCCCGCGTCCACGAGACCACCCGCGGCGTCTCGACGTAGACCCTACTCACGAGCGCGCCGGGAACCTGCCGATCCTGCGGCAGGGGCACGACGTTCACGGTGGAGGCGACCTGACCGTTGCGTTCAGGGCGCGGCACCCGCGGCGGGACGAGTTGGAACGGGCTAGCCCCCGGTCCTGGACGCTCGGTCAACCACACGGCGGGAGTCGTTGACCAGCTCAAGGCTGCGAAGTACCGGGTGGCGCGACGAATAGGAGCTTCGCCGGGCGCCGGACAACGGGTCGCTACGCGGGCAGCCCGGTCAGGTTGTAGCGGGAGATGACGTCAGGGAGCCAGTCCGGTTGACCAAACTCGATGCCGTACCGGTCGGCGAGCGGGCCGAGCAGCGACGGGGCGGGTGGTCCAGCGGCGAGCATCTCGGACAGCTCGCGGAAGAAGCTCTCGAACCCAGACGGGCTGATGATCTCGATCATCCGAGCGGGTACCGGCCCGGCGTTCCACATCGTGTGCATCTCCCCCCGCGGCTTAGTGATGTATCCACCGGGCCCGAGGACGACCTCGCGGTCGCCGGAACGGAACCCGATCTCGCCTTCTGTGACGATGGAGTACTCGTCCTCGAGGGTGTGCAGGTGCGCCGGGACGAGCGCGCCGACGGGGAACGGGTGCTCGACGATCGAGACGGCGCCGTTGGTCTGAGTTCCGGAGAGCTTGAACTGAACCCCGATCGTGCCGAGGCTGCCGACGTCGCCCTGCCCCGGCTGCAGGACGGTCAGTGCTGGCGGGTCAGTCAGTGCCGATGCAGTGGATGTGGCCATGGGGGACCTGCTCTCTTGGTGGTGGTCAGAACACGACGGTGGTGGCGAGCAGCCCGGTTCCTGTGATGCGGCCGGACAGGGTGCGGCAAAACTCGACAGCGTCCAGCACAAGCGCCCTGAGCTCCTCATCGGGAGCAGCGGTGAAATCGCCTCCGGCCGGGCCGGTGAGGGTGAGACGGAACGGCTGTCCGTGGGTACGGGCCCACTCGGCGACGACGTCTGCGATGATCCGGCCGTCGTGGCCGGCGGTCAGAACGGGGTCCTGCCCGGTTGCGCGGGCGAGGTCGATGCGGTGCAGCCAGGGGTCCCGGGTGTGGATAACGTCGAAGAGGAACCCGAGCGTCCAGCCGGCGACACCAGGGATCTCCGGATCGTACGGGGCTGCCCGCACCTGCTCAGGGAGCGTCCGGCGTGCGGCAAGTCCACCTGGGACCGCCGAGTGCAATGCGGCGCGCAGCTCGGCCGGGCTCAGGTGGGCGTGCTCACGGACTTGGAGGGCGGTCATGGCGTCCAGACGCAGGCCGCCGTCACGCGCCGCATCGGCCGCGGCGACCTTGACCTGGCGAATGCGGTCCTCGCCGTCAGCCTGCAGCTCGAGCATTCCGAGCAGGTGGCCGAGCATCGCCTTGACGTCCCAGCCTGCGCAGTCGGTCGGGCGGTCCCAGTCGGCCTCTTCGAGTCGATCGACGGCCGCCAGCAGAAGGACGAGCTCTTGGTCTGCGAGGTCCATCGCCTCCTCGTGGCCCAGGGGAGGTATGGAGCCGACATCGACGCGGTTCGCGTTCACGTGTTTCTCCTGACGGGAGGCTTGCTGAAGTAGGTCACGTACATGTCGACGAGGTCGTCGAGCAGGCGCACCCAGCGGCCACCGCCGGGTTCGTTCGCGTTCTGCTGAGCGGCCAGCCCGCCGGTCAGAGCGGTCCAGGCGTCGAACGCCCGGGGGCTCTTGATGTCGCAGGCTGCCACCGCGGCCCGGGCGACTGCCAGGACGGCCGTGGCTACCGCGTAGGACTCTGCGCTCGGTTCGAAGCCGGGGATAGTCCGCTGGAACATCAGCTGGTATCGCACGGGATCCTCGACGCAGAACTGCATGAACGTCCGGCCGTGAGCGCGCAGAGCGGCCACCGGGTCCGTTGACTCGACCGCCTGCACCCTACAAAGAAGCTCGACGTTCGCTTCCGCGAACATCGCGTCGTACATGGCGTGCTTGGACGGGAAGTACGCGTACAGCGACTGTGCGCGCATCCCGACCGCAACACCGAGGTCACGCATCGCGAACGACACCAGACCCTCGGACCTGGCCAGACGCCATGCCTCATCGAGGATCTCCTGTTTCGTCGCCGCGAACCGTTCCGCGCGACGGTCACGAATCTCAGGGACTGACATTGTCAGTCATAGTGAACGATGTCAGACACATCTACAAGGGCGCGAGCACGGAGCCTTCCGGCACGGAGTCCGACCGCGAAGCCGACAGGGCGCATCCAGCGGGCCTTACGCCGCCGCTCCAGGCGTCGTGGACGTCCGCGTGTGAGTCAGGTCTGTTCTTCACCAACTCCGACCACGTCCGCAACCACGTCGCTACGCAGGGACGTTCTGGAGTCGCAGGCTCCCAATCACGTGACACTGATACCCCTAGGGGTATATGGTGAGTCAGACCTCGTGAGCGCGAGGAGGGGCCCGAGGCACGCGGCCGACTACGCCCACGTGCACGAGCCCGCTGGAGGCCTCATGGCCTGGCAGGCCATGAGGGCACGGATGGGCGCGGGCGGTCCCTGAGCACGCGCGGCCATCACCACACGGCCGGCGCCCAACCGGTCCCGACGAGTAAGGGGTTCTTCATGGCACGAGTGGTCATCCTGGGTGCGGGGATCTCCGGGCACACCGCTGCCCTGCACCTGCGCCGGATGCTCGGCAGGGAGCACGAGGTCGTGGTCGTCTCTCCCAACTCCCGCTGGAACTGGATCCCGTCGAACATCTGGGTCGGGGTGGGCAAGATGACCACCGAGCAGGTGACGTTCCCGCTCGCCCCGATCTACGCGCGCAAGGGCATCGTCTTCCACCAGGCCCTGGCCGTGGCCCTGCACCCGGAAGGCAGCTCGGACCAGCCGAAGCCGCACGTCGCGATCAGCTCCACCGACCCGGCGCACGCCGGCGAGCCGAGCACACTGACCTACGACTACCTGATCAACGCCACCGGCCCCAAGCTGAACTTCGCCGCGACCCCCGGCCTCGGACCCGACGGACACACCGTCTCGGTCTGCACGCCCAGCCACGCCATCGAGGCCGCCGCCGCGCTCCAGCAGGTGATCAAGCGACTCGAGAGCGGCGAGCGGCAGACCCTGGTCGTCGGCGTGGGCCACGGCACCTGCACCTGTGAGGGCGCGGCGTTCGAGTACGCGTTCAACGTCGAGCACGAGCTGCGCCAGGCCGGCGTCCGCGACATGGCGGACGTCGTCTACCTGACCAACGAGAACGAGCTCGGCGACTTCGGCGTCGGAGGCATGACCTTCACCCAGCGCGGCTTCCAGACCACCAGCAAGATGTGGACCGAGTCCCTGTTCCGCGAGCGCGGGGTCCACGCGATCACCCAGGCACACGTGGCAAAGATCGAGCCCGGCGTCATCCACTACGAACAGGTCGACGGCACCACCAGCACCCTGCCCTTCGACTTCGCGATGCTGCTCCCACCTTTCCGCGGCGCCGACCTCAAGGCGTTCGACGCGGCCGGCGAGGACATCACCGCCACCATGTTCGCCCCCAGCGGCTTCATGAAGGTCGACGCCGACTACACCCCCAAGCCCTACGCGGACTGGCGCGCGACCGACTGGCCCAGCACCTACCAGACCCCGGCCTACCCCAACGTGTTCGGTGTCGGCATCGCCTTCGCCCCGCCGCACCAGATCTCCCAGCCCCGCACCAGCCCGAACGGAACC
>Ga0075015_100000133_pt1 | contig 21078 bp, 16 predicted proteins | sample AleBraG_ABR_2013_FD_71476 | JGI IMG/M metagenome (GOLD analysis project Ga0075015, IMG submission 71476) | Freshwater sediment microbial communities in response to fracking from Pennsylvania, USA - Alex Branch Run_MetaG_ABR_2013 | ecosystem: Environmental > Aquatic > Freshwater > Creek >...
GGCGCCACCAGGCCCTGGTCCGGTGCCGGACCCGGAGCTGGGCAGGGCCGTGGCGTTCGCCCCGTACCCTTGGGCGGGTGAGCCTGCGCCTGTATGACACCGCGACCCGGTCGGTCCGCGACTTCACGCCACTGCGTGAGGGACAGGTGTCGATGTACCTGTGCGGGGCCACCGTGCAGGCGCCGCCCCACATCGGGCACATCAGGTCCGGTCTGGTGTTCGACATCCTCTCGCGGTGGCTGACCCATCGCGGGCTCGCGGTCACGTTCATCCGGAACGTCACAGACATCGACGACAAGATCATCTCCAAGTCGGCCGAGGAGGGCGTCGCGTTCTGGGAGCTCGCCGCCCGCAACGAGCGGGCCTTCACCTGGGCCTACGACGTCCTCGGCTGCACCCGGCCAACCTACGAGCCTCGCGCCACCGGTCACGTGCCGGAGATGACGGCGCTGATGCACCGCCTCATCGACGCCGGGCACGCCTACGCAGCTGATGGTGACGTCTACTTCGACGTCCGTTCCTGGCCGTCCTACGGACGGCTGTCCGGTCAGCGTCCCGACGAGATGCAGGCGGCGGCCGACTCGGTCAGCACCGGCAAGCGCGACCCCCGTGACTTCGCACTGTGGAAGGGCGCCAAACCGGGCGAACCGGCCTGGGAGACGCCGTGGGGGCCTGGTCGGCCGGGCTGGCACCTGGAGTGCTCGGCGATGGCAGAGCGTTACCTCGGGCCTGCGTTCGACATCCACGGTGGCGGCCTGGACCTGGTCTTCCCTCACCACGAGAACGAGTGGGCGCAGTCCGCCGCAGCTGGCGACAGCTTCGCCGCGTACTGGGTGCACAACTACTGGGTGACCACCTCGGGGGAGAAGATGAGCAAGTCCCTGGGCAACAGCCTGCTGGTCTCCGAGGTCGTCAAGCGGGTGCGCCCGGTGGAGTTGCGCTACTACCTCGGGTCGGCTCACTACCGAAGCCACATCGAGTTCTCCGAGGAAGCACTGGCCGACGCCGCCGCCGGGTACCGCAGGATCGAGGGCTTCCTCGAGCGCGCCGTGCAGCTGTCCCCGGCAGAAACCGCCGACAGGTCCGGCCACGGCGACGTTCCGCCGGCGTTCGCAGCCGCGATGGACGACGACCTTTCCGTACCGCAGGCCCTGGCGGTGCTGCACGACACAGTCCGGGCAGGCAACACAGCGCTCGCCCAGGGCCAGCGCGACGCCGTCGTAGCGGCCGCAGCGTCGGTGGCGGCGATGACCGACGTGCTCGGCCTGAACCCGTCCGCGCAGCCGTGGACTGAATCCGCAGCCGGCGAGGCGGGGCTGCGCTCAGCTGTGGACGGGCTGGTCAGGATCGCCCTGGAGCAGCGCCGGGAAGCTCGTGAGCGCAAAGACTTCGCCGCGGCCGACGCCGTCCGTGACGGACTGAAAGCGGCTGGGATTCTCGTGGAGGACACCCCGGCCGGTCCCCGCTGGACACTGGCCGACCCTCAGGTCGGTCCGGAAGGCAACACCGGTCGCGGCGAACGCAGCGACCCCCCACAGCGCGATGAGAGCGGGCCGAGTTCCTGATGGCGGGCAACAGTCAACGCAAGGGAGCCAAGCGCAAACCGGGGTCGAAGAAGGGCGCGGTCGTCGGCAGCGGCGGCGCCAAGAGCAAGGGCCTGCGCCCCAAGGGGCCGACCCCCCGCGCGGATGAGCGCACCAAGGCAGCTAAGCGAGCCCGACCCACCGACCGTACGGCCAGCCGACCCGCTGCGCCGGCCTCCGGACGCACCTCCAGCGGCAGCCGCCCATCGGCGCCGGCTGGGCAGGACAGCCCGGCGGGGGCCGGGGACGAGCGCCCGTCCCGGGCCGGTGGAGACACCCCGCGGCGCGCGGCCGGCACCCGGACTTCGGCGCCACGCACCGGATCCGGTTCCACGCCGGCCCCCCGTGGCGGCGCCGCACGCTCAGTCGGGCCGCGTGGCGCCGCGGGCCGGTCCAGCAGCAGCCGCGGTTCGGCGCCACGCTCAAGTGGTGCCCGCACCACCCGCCCGGGACCGCGCAAAGGCACCGGCAAAGAGGGGTCGGAGACCGTTGTCGGGAGGAACTCCGTCGTCGAGGCCCTTCGCGCCGGTGTACCGGCGACCGCCTTGTACGTGGCGGAGCGGATCGACGCCGATGACCGGGTCCGGGAAGCCATCAAGCTGGCCGCCGACCGGGGTCTGCCGCTGTTGGAGTCTCCGCGGGCCGAGCTGGATCGCATCACCTCCGGTGCCGTCCACCAAGGCCTGGGCCTGCAGGTCCCGCCGTACGTGTACGCCTACGCCGACGACTTGGTCGCCCGGGCCACCGACGCCGGCCAGGTGCCGTTGATCGTGGCGCTGGACGGGGTCACCGACCCCCGAAACCTGGGGGCGATAGTCCGCTCCGCGGCGGCTTTCGGGGCCCACGGTGTGGTCGTCCCCGACCGCCGCTCCGCCGGCATGACAGCTGGGGCCTGGAAGGCCTCGGCTGGGGCCGCCGCCCGCGTCCCGGTCGCCAGAGTGACCAACCTGACCCGTCAGCTCGAAGCGTTCCGTCGCGCCGGTTTCGTTGTCGCTGGCCTGGCGGCGGACGGCATGGTGGACGCCGCCGACCTACAGGCGTCGGTGGATCCGCTGGTCCTGGTCGTCGGGTCGGAGGACCAAGGCCTGTCTCGTCTGGTGGAGCGCAGCTGCGACGTCCTGGTGAAGATCCCCATGGGGGCCGGGAACGAGTCCTTGAACGCCGGTGTCGCCGCAGGGATCGTGCTGTACGAGGTGGCTCGCCACCGCGCCGCAGCGAGCTGACCCCGGAACCGCGGTGACCGGGCGCCTCTCCGGCGCGGGCGTCCCCGGGGGGCAGTTGGTCAGGGGGAGACGTCGTCGGCGGCCTCGGGGTCGAGGTCCGGTCGAAACGACAACCGAAGCTCCATGGTGCTGTCCGATGGCAGCCCGATCCGGGCGCCCAGAACCGCCTGCTCCACGGGCTTTCGGGCCAGGACCTCCCGGACGTAGCTCTCGACCGCCGAGGCGAGGCCGACGTCGTGGCCGGCCTGCTCGGACAGGAACCAGCGGTGCTCCAGGACCTCATGGAAGATCTCGGCAGGTTCCAGCTTGCCCCGCTGGTCCTTCGGTACGGAACGGACCACCGGCTCGAACACTTCGCTGACCCAACGGTGGGCGGCCACCGACTCGTCGGCCTCGGGGATGGCCAGTGACGCCCGGTAGGAGTCGAGGTCGTTGAGCAGGCGCCGCGCCTGGTTCTCCTCCACGTCCAGCCCGGTCAGGCGCATCAGCCGGCGGCTGTGGTGCCCGGCGTCGACAACTTTTGGCTGGACCCGGACTCTGGTGTGCTCGGGCTCGGAGATGACTTCCACCTCTGCGACGTCGAAGCCGAGGTCGTTGAGGCGGCGGATGTGGGCGTCCACCAGGTATCGCTCGTCGGGCTTGATCAGCACCGGCTTGGTCAGCTCGTCCCACAGCTGGCTGTAACGGCGCACCACGGTGTCGCAGGCGTGCAGCGGGTCGATGCTCTCGTGCAGCATCCCGCCGGCCTCCAAGTCGGACAACTCACCGTAGATGTTGACCTTGGCCACTTCCAGGTCGTGCTCGCGCTGTCCGGTGGACAGCTGCGGGTGCAGCTCGCCGGTCTCGGCGTCGACGAGGTAGGCGGCGAAGGCGCCCGCGTCGCGTCGGAACAATGTGTTGGACAGCGAGCAGTCGTTCCACGAGAAGCCAACCAGGTGCAGCCGCACCAGCAGGAGCGCGAGCGCATCGAGCAGCCGTCCCGCGGTGTCGGGTCGCAGCGTTGAGGAGAACAAAGCCCGGTAGGGCAGAGAGAACTGCAGGTGGCGGGTGATCAGCGCCGGGTCGAGCTCCTCCCCCGCCGCGGTGGTGCGGCCCTTGACGACTGCGACAGCCTCCACCGCGGGCACACCGATCCGTTCCAGGTCCCGCAGCAGCCGGTACTCGCGCACCGCCAGGTGCTCGCCGACCTCCTTCACGGCGTAGACCAGGTGGTGCATCCGCACGAAACGCACCACGTGCCTGGAGATGCCGCGCGGGAGGGCAACGAGCTGGTCCTTCGGCCAGTCCTCCAACGGGGTGTCCCATGGCAGGAAGAGCAGGTCGGGCTCACCCGGTGCCGCGGTCACCTGCAGGGCCATGGCGTCCCTTCGGATGTGGCAGTTCGTCGCTGGAAGCCGCAGCCCGGGGACCGGTGCGGTCCCCGGGCTGCGGCGCGGCAGGTCCAGTCAGGGGCGGGTCAGGTCGACGCCGGCGACAGCCGAAGCCCAGATACAGGGGAGAACACGTGGGCGTGCCCCTGCTTGACGACGGCGTGGACGATCTCGCCCTTGCTAGGTGGGCGGCGCCCGTCGGTGCGCACGATGATCTCTTTGCGGTCCTGGTCGGGCAGCACGAGCTCGCCGTAGACGTAGGCGTCGGCGCCGAGCTCCTCGACGATGTTGACCATGATCGGCATCCCGGTGCCGTCCTCGTTGATGGTCAGGTCCTCCGGGCGGAAGCCCAGCACCACCGACTTGAGGTTCTCCTCCGAGGTCTTGGCCAGCACCTCGCGGGTCAGCGGGACTGTGTAGCCGGCGGCTGCGGCGCCGTCAGCTGCCAGTGGCAGCTCGACGACGTTCATGGCCGGTGACCCGATGAAGCCGGCGACGAACACGTTCTGCGGGGCGTCGTACAGGTCACGTGGGGTGCCGACCTGCTGCAGGACACCGTCCTTGAGCACCGCCACCCGGTCACCCATCGTCATGGCCTCGACCTGGTCGTGAGTGACGTAGACGGTGGTCGTCCCCAGCCGCCGCTGCAGCGCCGCGATCTGGGTGCGGGTCTGGACCCGCAGCTTGGCGTCGAGGTTGGACAACGGCTCGTCCATCAAGAACACCTGCGGCTCACGAACGATCGCCCGGCCCATCGCGACCCGCTGCCGCTGCCCACCAGACAGGGCCTTCGGCTTGCGGTCCAGGTACTGGGTCAGGTCGAGCAGCTTGGCGGCCTCCTCGACGCGGCGGGCGATGTCAGCCTTGGGCTCACCAGCGATCTTCAGGGCGAAACCCATGTTCTCGCCGACCGTCATGTGCGGGTACAGCGCATAGTTCTGGAAGACCATCGCGATGTCCCGGTCCTTGGGCGGCAGGTGCGTCACCTCGCGGTCGCCGATGCGGATCGCCCCGCCGTTGACTTCCTCCAGTCCGGCGAGCATCCGAAGGGAGGTCGACTTCCCGCACCCTGAGGGGCCGACGAGGACCAGGAACTCTCCGTCGCCGATCTCTAGGGTGAGCTTGTCGACCGCAGGATGGGTTCCGCCGGGGTAGATGCGGCTTGCCTGGTCGAACATGACCGTTGCCATGGTTCACCAAAACCTTCCACCGGCAGGAACGTGCCGGACGATCCGAGTGGAGGAACGGAGGGGTCAAGCAGGCGGAGATTACCTTGAAAAGTGACCTACGTCACCACATCAGCTCGGGGCCGGCCCAATGGTGAAGTCGGTCAGCGTCCTTTGGTACGTGGCGGCGACGCCGGCCAGGATCTGCTGTGGCGAGCCATTTCCCATCAGGGCCTGACGAAGCGCGTCATCGAGCGGGGGCAGCAGCAGCGCCTGCGCGCCGGGCAGCTGGGGCAGCGGCGTACCGGTACGGACCACGACCTGGAACTCCTGGATGACCGGGTCGTCCTTGACCTGGGGGTCGCTGTAGGCGGCGGCCCGGGTGGGAAGCAGTCCGAGCCGGGCAGCCAGGGTGGCCTGTGAGCTTGCGCTGTCGAGGTAGTGGAGCAGCTGGAAGTCGACCTGCAGGTTGTGGGAGCCCTCGTACACCGCATACGCGGTGCCGGTCAGCGGAGAGCTGGACGTGACCGTCCCGGCCGGCAGCGGCGCGATCCCGATGCTGGCCAGTGAAGGCGTCGCGGTGCCGCCGACCAGGCCCTGGAGGGCGGCGGCGTCATCGAGGATCATCGCGACCCGGCCCTGCCGGAAGGCAGTGGTCATCGCGTCGACCGAGCCCGGTGAGGAGTCGTCGACGGCGACGCCGGTCGCCGCGAGGTCGACGCGTTCGGACAGCCCGGCGACGGCCGCCGACGAGTTGACGTTGATCGTCTTCGCGTCAGGGTCGAGCAGGCTGCCGCCCTCGCCGTAGATCCAGGGCAGCAGGCCGTCGGAGTCAGCCGGCGCGTAAAGGGTCTGCACGCCTTTCGCGGAGAGCTTGAGCCGGTCAGCGGCCAGCTCGGCCCACGTCCTCGGAACCGACACCCCCGCCGCTTTGAGCACGGCCACGTTGTAGAGCAGGGCCGGACCGTCTGCACTTCTGGTCAGGGCGACCACGCGGCCGTCGTACGTGGCCGTGGGCACCAGGTTGGTGAACTGGTCGTCCACAGGATCTAGAGCGGGGGTGTTGTCGAGTCGGGCCAGGTACCCGCGGGAAGCGAAGTCCGCGACCCAGCTGGAGTCGAGAGTCACCACGTCTGGCGCGCCGGATGTGGTTTGCGCAGCGGTGTCGAACTGGCCGCGGGCCTGGTCCACCGGGATAGTGATCACCTCGACCGTGACCGTGGGGTGCTGCTGCTCGAAACCGGCCACCAGGCTGGCGATCGCCGCCCGCGCCCCGGTTTGTGTTGAAATGTCCCACCACAGCACGTGTGTGGGGGCACTCGCGGTCACAGTCGCGCCCGGGGTGGAGGGGGAAGTGCACCCTGCGATCACCACGGCGGCGCCGATGACCGCCGCGAACGCGGCCGCCTTCCCAGGTCCGCGGGTCACTGAACGCCTCCTCTACTGCTCTGGAGGCAGCCGACCTCACGCTAGCAAGCGGGCCGGAACACCTGCCCCGGGCGGTGCGGCGCCGCGGACCGGGCAAGGGAGCGGATCGGCCGCGGCAGGCCGAAGCAGGCCGAAGCCCGTACCATCCGGGCGTGCACCGTTACACGGAAGAAACAGACCGGCTGGCCCAAGCCGTCATCGACTACGCCCGCCGCCGGATGCGGATGGACCCCGTCCCGCTGGACGGTCCACGGCCGCTGGCCGAGCTGCAGGCCACGGCCGGGGAGACGATCACTGCCGACGGTCTGGGCGGCGAACGCGCCCTGAAACTGTTCGACGAGGTGTTGTCCAAGGCCTGTATCTCCGTCGACCATCCCCGTTACCTGTCCTTCATCCCCGCCGCCCCGACCGAGGCGGCCAGCTTGTTCGACCTGGTCGTAGGCGCCTCCTCGATCTACGGCGGCTCCTGGCTGGAAGGTGCCGGCGCCGTGTACGCCGAAAACCAGGCGCTGCGCTGGATCGCTGACCTGGCAGGGTTCCCCGCGCAGGCCGGCGGGGTCTTCGTGCAAGGCGGCACCCTGGGGAACCTGTCTGCGCTGGTGGCGGCGCGTCACGACGCTTCGACGCGTCGAGGCGGGCAGCGCCCGTCCCGCTGGGTGGTGGCCTGCAGCGCCGAGGCGCACTCCTCGATAGCCCACGCGGCGCGGGTCATGGACATCGACATCCTGGCGGTGCCGGTCGACGACAACGGACGCATGACTGGACAGCTGCTCGCTGATGCCCTTGCCGCCGCTGGCGCCGACGGGGTGTTCGCGGTGGTCGCAACCGCTGGCACCACGAACTTCGGAATCGTCGACGACCTGGCCTCGGTGTCCGCGGTAGCCCGTGAGCACGGGCTGTGGTTCCACGTCGACGGTGCCTACGGGATCGCGGCGCTGGCAGCGCCATCGGTGCGGCCCATCTTCGCCGGAATCGAGAACGCGGACTCGTTCATCGTCGACCCGCACAAATGGCTGTTCGCACCCTTCGATGCCTGCGCCCTGATCTACCGGGACCCCGACAAGGGCCGCGCTGCGCACACCCAGTCGGCTGGCTACCTCGACGTGATCAACGACCGGTCCGACGAGTGGAACCCGTCCGACTACGCCTACCACCTGTCCCGGCGTGCCCGGGGGCTGCCGTTCTGGTTCTCCCTGGCCACCCACGGGACTGCCGCGTACACCGATGCCATCGAGTCCACCCTTGCTGTCGCGCGGGTCGCCGCCGAGGAGATCCGGGCCCGCACCTACGTGGAGCTGATCCGGGAGCCGGACCTGTCCGTGGTGGTGTTCCGGCGGATCGGCTGGACCTCCGAGCAGTACTACGACTGGTCGCAGCGACTCATGGACGCCCACTACGCGTTCGTCACGCCGAGCTCGCACGCAGGTGAGACCATCACACGATTCGCCATCGTCAGCCCCAGGACAACGGAGGCGGACGTCACCGGCATCCTGGACACCATGGCCTGACCGTCCCCGTAACCTTGGGCTCGGCGTGTCTGGGACTCGTCGTGCTGGCGTGGCGCAACTGGCAGCGCACCCGACTTGTAATCGGGAGGTTGGGGGTTCGATTCCCCCCGCCAGCTCAAGATCAAAACTGTGCTTCCACAGGTCAGGGGCCTGCGTCCGACTGAGGGCTGCTGTCCGATCAGGGGGCGGTGTAACGGGCCTGTCACACCCGGTGCGGCGCAGGCTGTGATACTCGGCGGTGTCACCGGTACGCCCTCGCCAGCTGCTCCGCGGCGGCCTCTTCGCGTCCTGGTACGGGTGCACGTACGCCTGCAGGTACATCACTGGGTCGGACCGAGCAGGGCTGCGGCGACGCTGATCTCGACGCTCCCTGAGCGAGCAGCGACGCCGCGGTGTATCGCGCGTCCTGAAGCCGGATCCTTGGGAGGCCGGCGTCAGCGCTGAGGCGGCGGAACTCCTTGCCGTATCACTAGGGTCGGTACGGCCGACCGGATCGGGTCGGGTCGACGAGGATCCAGTGTTCGACCGGGCAGCAGGATCCGATTGCGCGCCGCTCACTCCTCCTGGACAGCGCGGAGGCGCAGAAGGTCGCTGACGACCTCGGCGGGCAGGTAGATGGTGCGGACGCCTCGGGCCGTCTTGGGTTTGTTGACGACGATCCGGCCACCCTCGGGCACGCGTGCCCGCTCGATGCGGGCCGACCTGGCATCGAAGTCCACGTCCGCCCACGTGGGACCGAGCACTTCCCCGCGTCGCAGGCCGAGCATGGTGAGTCTCCAAGCCGCGGCGACCCCCCGTACCAGTTTCACCCGTCAGAGACGGAGCGTGGCAAGATCAAGAACGAAGGTGACACCTCTCTTGCATCTCGTGGCCGGGCGCCCCGAGGCGGCTTTCGCGCCCTGACTGCCTGCAGGGTCAGGTCATGGCTCCCCTAAGTCAAAAAAATGGTATGGACATGCGCTTCATTTGTGTTTCTGGTGTTTGAGGGCTAGCGTTGTGACATGAGAATGGTGCTTTGGGGTGCGGACGCGTCGACGGACGACGACCTGCTGACGACCGGCGAGGCGGCGCGGCTGCTGGGCTCGTCGCGCCAGCACGTGGTTGACCTGGCTGACCAGGGGGACCTTCCGTTCGTAACGGCCGGTACGCACCGGAGAATCCGCCGGGGCGACCTGTCCGAGCTGGCGTCCCGGACGGTGGCGATGACCAGGGACCAGCGCCGAAGCCTGTGGCTGTCGCATGCGGTGGCCGGAAAGCTGGTGGCCGACCCCGAGGCAGTTCTCGCTAAGGCAGAACGAAACCTCGACCGAATGCGTGCTGCGCACACTCGAGGGCAGGCTGCGCGTTGGCTCGGCGAGTGGGAGCGCCTGCTCGCCGGGCCGCTTGAGGACGTCTTGGCGGCCTTGACGTCGCCGACTCCGCGGGCTCGCGAGCTGCGCCAGAACTCCCCGTTCGCCGCGGTCTTGACCGAGGCGGAGCGAGCTGGGGTGCTCGACGCGTTCAACCGGCGCAGCCGCGGTCCTGGGAGGCCGTCGTGACCCGAGACCAGCTTGCCCACCTTCTGCGCGCCGCGTCGCAGATCGCCGACGAGCACGACGTTCTCGTGGTTGGCAGCCAGTCCATCCTGGGCACCTACGGCGAGGACGAGCTCCCCGACGACGCCGTCGCCTCAGTGGAGGCAGACGTCACCTTCTTCTGGGACGCCGACGACAAGAAGTCCGACATCGTCGACGGCGCGCTCGGCGAGGACTCGATGTTCCACCACACCTTCGGCTACTACGCCCAGGGAGTCAGCGTCGCCACGGCAGTGCTCCCGACCGGCTGGCGGGACCGCCTCGTCGTCTTCGAGGACGAGGCGACCGCACCCGGGCGTGGGTTCTGCCTGGACCGGCACGACCTGGTCATCTCAAAGCTCGTGGCCGGCCGCGAGAAGGACTTTGTCTTCGCTGCCGCGCTGATCACCGCCGAGCTAGTGGACCCCGACGTCCTCGTCCAGCGCGCCGAGCTCCTCCCAACCATCCCCCTCGTCAAGCGACGCGTCCAAGCGTGGGTCACCTCCCGACAGCAACCCCCGCGGCGCCCGCCGCCCGAGCCACCCAGGCAAGCACGCCGAATCGACGCGTACCCGAAGCAACAGTTCTAGGGCGCGGTGGCCGGCGCCGCTGACGAGCTCCTTGCCAAGAAGCGGCACTCCGACGTGTCAACGACACAGTCGCGGCCAATGTTTGGCCGGCGCCCGCGCCACCACGAAGACCGCGTACCGGGCCGGCAGTGATTTCCTCGCGGCGCTTGCCCTCTCACGGCTCGGCTGACGCGCGGCGCCGACCATGCCGCGTCGGGTTGTCCCCTCGGCACAATGATGGCGATGCCTGGTCGACCGAGACGTCGCCGGTCCAGTTCTTGGAGTCCAGTAGAAACACTCCGGCGCCCCACAATGAGGTGATCGACGTTTCCATACTTGGTTCGCAGGTCGTGAGCGATGGTCCCAACCATCACGCTCCAACGGCCGCAGTGCATTTGTCGTCCATCGTTCGCCTTCGGCTCCGTGCCGCCACTGATCAATGAGTCGTGGCGGCGAGTCTCTGACGCAGAACCACAAAGCAAGCAGGGGAGCCGGTGGCTACTTCGGCGGGCGACTTCCACAGTCCTGGCAAGCCCGCGCCTATCGCTCCGAGGGCTATCAGCGGCCAAAGTGCGAATCGGACGGGGCGAAGGACTCGACGTCGCCATCGGGCGCGGAGCTCGCGGTAGCGCTCTCTGCGGACCGGCCAGCCTGCATTCGTTGATCACGCGCAAGAAGCAGGGCCACGTTCGTTCATCGACGCTTCAGCTCGTCGACTCAAGGGGCTGACGGGCGTCGGTCCGTCAGACGCCCATCAGCCTGGGCACGCTACGTGTCAGTCAGCCTCCTTGAGATGCGTGGCCGCCGCGTCGAGTTAGGGTCAAGGCTGCAGTCGCTGAGAGGCCCAAGACCGCGATCAGACCCGCGGCGATGAGACGCGGCGCTGCTTGCCCTTGACAGTCGGCCAGGACCGCGTTGGCAGCGCTCACGGTGGTCGTCTCGGAGTTGAGCTGCGCCGACCAGGTCTGCTCATCGGTGTTGAGGGTGTCTTGGGCCTGGGAGAGGTTCGCCTGGACCTGCGCATCCGCCGCCGGCTTTGACTGACCGGCGACGTTAGCGCTGCTCTGGGCAGCTGCGGCTTGTTGATCGAGGGTGTTGGCGCGTGCCTGGAGGGACGTGGCCGCTGCCTGGTCGTGTGCCAGGGTTACCTGATCGGCAGCCATCGTCTTCTGGGCTGAGGCGATCGCGGACTGATCTTGCTGGATCGCCGCTACGTCCGCCGATGTGTCGTACCCAGCCTGCTGGTCGCTTTGCAACTGATCTTGGTCTGTAGTCAGCTGCGAGGTCGCATTGTCGATAGCGTTCTGATCGTTCGCAACGGTGTTCTGGTCGTTGCCGGCCGTGTTGGCTGCTTCCGAGGCCGCGGTGTCCGCCGCTTGAGCGGTGGCGGCTGCAGCGGATGCAGCGCCTTGCTGGTTCTGGGCTGCCTGGTCAGCTTGTTGCTGGGCGGACACCGCCGCTGTAGCGCTGTCGACTGCGGCCTGGTCGGCGTCAAGTTGTTGTTGGACGCTGCTCGGTGGGTTCGGGTTGGGCGCGGCCTGTGGCTGGTTGAACACGACGACGGCGGAGATCCCGCAGCCGCTCGCGGGTCCCACAAGACAGCTTTGGGGTGATGCAAAGACATCTATGCCGATCGATCTGTCGCTCTTTGAGTCAGTTATGAACACCGGCCTAAAGTTCCTTGAGATTGTCCTGGACGCTACTGACGAACAAGCCAGCATTGTGTTCGAAACTGTGAATATTAAGAACACGCCCCTGAAGCAATTCGACCCTCTCAGAAACTCGATATTCGTCTGCATGCCAACTCGCCGAGATGCTTTCCACAAGTCGCACTGGAGCACTGTCGAAAACGTCCTGGGCGCACTGAGCTATCTATCACTTCGATCCACGTCGGAGGAGCAGTCACCCCGAGGTCGTCGCTTTCGCCATCGGGAGGCCGCGACACTTGACTATCAACGAGATTCTTCTCAGACCGACAGGGCAGCCCGGTGCGGTCCGGCGAAAGTCCGGTGGGCGCCTCGGCCGCGTTGCTGGGTCAGGGTGAGATTCGGCAGAGACGTCAGTTGATGTCGAACTCGTTGCCCTCGGGGTCCCTCATCCCCATCGCGTAGTGGTCGAGTCCGTCGGCGCTCAGGGCCCCGGTGCAGCTGGCCCCGAGGTTGGTCAGCCGTCGGGCCTCTGCATCGACTCGCTGGGTGCGGGTGGCGAGTGAGTCCGAGCGGCTGCCGCTGACCTGGATGTCCAGGTGAACGCGGTTCTTGACCACTTTGGCGTCGGTCTCCACGCGAAACCAGATGCGGGGGCCGTCGCCACGAGGATCGATGATGCTGTCCACGCCAACGCCCAGGTCGCTTTCGGGGAGCCCGATGTCGCGGCGCCAGTCGTCCCAGGTCGAGAACCCCGCTGGGGGTGGCTCCAACACATATCCGAGGGCGGCCGCCCAGAAGCGGGCCAGCGGCTCGGGGTCCGCGCAGTCAATGACGAGCTGGAATGGGGTGGGCATCATGTCCCCTCGGCTCGGAGGGCGGGGCGGCTGCAAGTGTGCCACGAGCAAGGAGGTCGGCGAATGTGCAGGCCCGGACGGCTGTCGGGCCGGACCGAAGCGCGGGACGAGCCTTTTCGCGGACGCCTCGCCGAGTGCCGCCAGGGCAGTTCCGTGATGTCCTGTGCTGTCCGGTCCGGCGCGGCTACATCATCTTCTGGCCGGAAGGGTCTGATCGGTGTCGGCGACGACGCTGGGGACACCAGGCTGGGTCCGGTGGCCGCGACCATAGGGCTCGTTCGCTCGGCTGATGCTGCGGCGTCACCCCACGGGCGCAGGTGGGAGGCTTGCCTCATGTCGGCGGATCTGGTGTCGGCCGCGGTCGCAGTCGTCATCCTGGCGGCCATTGCCGCGGTCCTTGCGGCGCGCACCGGCCTGGGTATCGCGTTGAGCCGCGACGTGGTCGTCGTGACCGTCCGCGCAATTGTCCAGCTCCTCGCGGTCGGTGCCGTGATCAAGCTCGTGTTCACCACCCCTGCCCTTGGGCCCGTGTACGTGGCGGTGATGCTGGGGGCGGCCGCATTCACCTCGGGCAGGCGGATGGCCACTCCCGGCGGTACGCCGGTCGCGGCGGCGGCGATCGCCGCGGGCACTGTGACTGTGGCCGTCGTTGTGTTCGCTTCAAGGGCTCTTCCGTTCGACGCCAGGAACGCTGTGCCGTTCACGGCCCAGATAGTGGGCGGCGCGATGACGGCGACCACGCTGGCCGGCCTCCGTTTTCGCGACGAGGTGATAGTGCAGTGGGACGTCGTGGAGGGATGGCTGGCTTTGGGCGCACGGCCCGCGGAGGCCGTGCGAGACCTGGGGCGTTTCTCCGCGGCGCGGGCTCTGGTGCCCGCGCTCGACCAGACCCGAAACGTCGGGCTCGTGGTGCTCCCCGGGGCATTTGTCGGTCTCCTACTCGGTGGAGCCACCCCCCTGCAGGCCGGACGCCTGCAGCTACTGGTGCTCGTCGGGCTGCTGGCGGCTGAGATGGTGGCCGCTCTCATCGTCACCCGGCTGATCGGGGGAGCGCTGGTGGCTCACCGGCCGCCTCCGGTGTCGAGCCGCGGCTGACCGCCTCATGGCTCCGGCGTCCCAGTGAGCCGGCGCCGCGCCTCGGTCAGGGCCTTTGGCTTCGGTTGGCGCGGCGGGTGCGCCGGTTGCGGGCCAGCACCTGACGGATGGGCGGGACAACTACGCCCTGGCTGGCCAGGCGGGCCCGGACGATGCGTCGGGTCCGCAGGAAGCCGGTCAGGCCAACGATCCACACCGCGAACTGCACCGACATCGCGACCCTGAAGCCGCTGAGGGTATAGGTGGCGGAGGTTGAGGTGGCGTCCAGAACGAGGCCGATGAGCAAGATGGTGACCAGGGCAGCTACGAAGCCCCCGACGTTGACGATGCCGGTCGCGGTGCCCAGGCGATTGGGCGGGTTGAAAGTTCGCGCGTAGTCGAACCCGATCATCGAGCCAGGCCCACCGAGGGCGAGCACCAGGACGAGCAGGACCAGCAGCGGGACCGGCGCTGGGTGCGAGAAGGCCAGAACCGCTGCCCACGTGGCCATGGTCAGCCCGGTCACGCCGAGGACCAGCCACGATCGCCTCAGCGGATGGTTGGCGACGAAGAAACCCATGAACGGGGCCGCGACCATCCCCGCGAGAACGAAAACCGACAGCAACGCTCCGGCGGCGGCTCGGCTGAGGCCTTCGCCGGACACCAGGAACGGAAATCCCCACAGCAGGGCGAAGACGGTGCCCGAGAACTGGCTGGTGAAGTGCGTCCACAGCCCGAGCCGGGTTCCGGGGTGCCGCCAGGCGCTGCGCAGGTTCTCCAGCACACGCTGCAGGTCCGGGGCGCCCGCCAGCGACAGGGTCATGCCGGGCGGTGCGTCCCGCAGCAGGGCTAGCGCGGCAACCGCGGCGACCACCCCGGCTCCGGAGGCAGCCAGGAACGCGGGTGTCCACCCGGGCCCGTGCAGGACAGCGACCATCGCTATCGCGGACAGCAGCTGGCCGGTCTGCCCGAGGATGCCGGTCAGCTGGGTCACCAACGGCACCCGACGTGGGGGGAACCACACCGATACCAGTCGAAGCACGCTGATGAAGGTCATCGCATCGCCGGCTCCGACCAGGACCCTGGCCGCGATCGCGACCGGCACCGAGTGGGCCAGAGCCAGTGCCGCCTGCCCGGCCGCCATGGTGAGCGCACCGGTGACGATCAGCCGTCGGGGGCCGACGTGGTCTATTGCAACCCCCACCGGGACCTGCAGCGCCGCGTACACGGCCAGCTGCAGCACGGCGAACGTGGCCAGAACGCCGGCGGACGCGTCGAAACGGCGCACTGCCTCAAGACCGGAGACACCGAGCGAGGTCCGCTGCAGGACCGCCACCACGTAGACCCCGACCCCGGTGCCCCACACCACCCAGGCCCGGCGCGACGTCGTCACCCGGTCACCACCGGTCAAGGCTAGCGAGACGTATGCAAGCGCTTTCGGTTTCCCTTATCGTGCGGCCATGACCTTGTACGCGTTCCCCGAGGGGTTCCGTTGGGGGACCGCCACCGCCTCCTACCAGATCGAAGGTGCTGTTGCCGAGGACGGCCGCACACCTTCGATCTGGGACATCTTCTCGCACACCCCGGGGAAGGTGGCAGGCGGCGACACTGGCGACGTGGCGGCCGACCACTACCACCGGTACCGCGAGGACGTGGCGCTGATGGCCGACCTGGGGCTGACCGGGTACCGGCTGTCCGCTTCGTGGTCGCGTGTGATGCCGAACGGGCACGGCCCGGTTAATCCGCTGGGGGTGGACTTCTACTCGCGTCTTGTCGACGAGCTGCTCGCGCACGGCATCGAGCCGCTGATCACCCTTTACCACTGGGATCTGCCGGCCGAGCTGCAGGACGATGGTGGCTGGACCAACCGGGCCACCGCGGAGCGGTTCGCCGAGTACACCGCGGCGCTGACGAGGGCGCTGGGTGACCGGGTCACGTCCTGGGTGACCGTCAACGAGCCGTGGTGTGCGGCATTTCTCGGCTACGGCTCCGGAGTGCATGCGCCTGGCATTACCGACGAGGCGGCGAGCCTGAGTGCGGCCCACCACCTGAACCTGGCGCACGGCCTGGCGGCCCAGGCCATCCGTGCCGAGGTGGGTCCCGCCGCGACCGTGGGCATCGCCTTGAACCTCAATGCGGTCCGGCCGCGGACTCAGTCGCCGGCGGATCTGGACGCGGCTCGTCGGATCGACGCGGTCTCCAACCGGATTTTCTTGGACCCGCTGTTCGTCGGCGCCTACCCGCTGGACCTGCTCGCGGACACCGAGCAGGTCACCGACTGGTCCTTCGTCCAGGCGGGAGACCTCGACAGCGTCAAGGGCAGCCTGGACGTCCTGGGTATCAACTACTACAAGCCCGCAGTGGTCGCCGGCTATGACGGCGACGGCCCGCGTGAGGACTTCGACGGACACGGCTCCGGTGTCGGCACCCCATGGCCAGCGTGCTCCGGCGTGCAGTTCCCGCGCGTCGCTGGGCCCTACACGTCAATGGGGTGGGACGTCGATGCGACCGGGCTCGCCGAGCTCGTTGGCCGGGTGCACCGCGACTACCCGCCGATCCCCATCCTCGTGACGGAGAACGGTGCCGCCTACGACGACGTCGTGGACCAGGACGGCTCGGTGCACGACCCGGAGCGCCAGGAGTACCTGTGCGGGCACCTGGTCGCCCTTCACGGCGCCATCGCCGCGGGAGTCGACGTGCGGGGCTACTACCTGTGGTCCCTGCTGGACAACTTCGAGTGGTCCTACGGCTACGCCAAGACGTTCGGCATCGTCCATGTCGACTTCAGTACCCAGAAGCGGACCCTCAAGGACAGCGCAGTGTGGTACCGGGGAGTCGTCGCCGCCAACGGCCCCGACACCGAGGACGCCACGGCGCCGTGAGGCACCGCCGGCGGGGCGTGCACCGGCCTGAACGGTCAGCGGGCCTCTGAGGGGTACGTCAGGTGGATCTGGCGGCGCACCTCGTCGAGGGTGCCCATGATCGCCACCGTCTCCTCCAGCGGCATGACCTCGCTCTCGATGGCGCCGGACGCCACGCACCTAGCCACCTCCGCGGCCTGGTGTCGCAGCCCGTTGCCGGCCTCGGCCGGGGCGAACAGCTCCGGCTCCCCTTCTCGGGGCGTCAGCACGAACCGGGACGGCCCGAGCCAGTACGACTCGATCTCGATGCGGGCGTCGGTGCCCATGACGGCTGCCCGGTTGGGGCCGGCGACCTCCAAGCTGGTGGTCAGCACCGACTGCCGTCCGCCCTCGTGCTGGAGCACCATCGACGTCGTGGCGTCGACCCCGGTGAACGCCGGGTCACTGACGGCGGTAACACGGGTCGGGGTGCCCAGCACCATGGAGGAGAACGACACTGGGTAGATGCCCAGATCTAGCAGTGCGCCCCCGCCGAGGTCGGGTGCGAACAGCCGGTGCGCCGGATCACGGGCGAACCACTGGTTGTGGTCGGCGATCACCACCCGCACATCCCCCAGCCGGCCGGAGGCGATCTCGGCGCGGACCCGGACGACGTGTGGCAGGAACCGTGTCCACATCGCCTCCATCAAGAACACGCCCCGGGCCCGGGCCGCGTCGACCAGGGAGCGTGCCTGCGCGGCGTCCATCGTGAACGGCTTCTCGCAGAGCACGTGCTTGCCGGCCTCGATCGCAGCCAGGGCGGCGTCGTAGTGCCCCGGGTGCGGGGTGGACACGTACACGGCCTGCACGCGGTCGTCGGCGACCAGGGCCTGGTACGAACAGTGCCGGCCCTCGATGTCGAACCGGTCGGCGAACGCGTCGGCGGTGGCCTGCGCCCGCGAGCCGACCGCCACGACCTGTGCGCCGGGCAGCAGCGCAAGGTCGCGGGCGAACCGGTCGGCGATCCAGCCGGTGCCGATCATCCCCCAACGCAGCGGTGGAGCGTCGACGGCGGGGGGCTCAGTGGCGCTGGCGGTCATGCGCGGCTCCTTCGGATCAGCTCAGTCTCACGGTCGGGGTCAAGGCCGCGGCCCGGTGGGGCGGTGTCGGCCGCCGCCCGCACCCACGCTGCGGTGTCGGCGATGGTCTGCGCCAGCGGGCGAGGTGCCAGGCCAGCTGCGTAGGCAGCCGACGGGTCGGCGGCCAGAACGTTGAAATCGGCTTCGCCGGGCGCCCAGAACGGGAACGCCTGGTCGGTTAGACCTTCCGCCACTAGCAGGTCAGGATCGGCCCAGACCAGTCTGGTGCCCGTCGGAGCGACCACTGCCGCGGTGGCTTCCAGCAGGTCCCCGAGGGAGAACGGAGGCCGTGGGGACGCAGTGTGGAAAGTGCCACCGCGGCCCTTGTGGAGAAGGGCCACGGCGAAGTCGGCCTGGTCCCTGGCGTCGATGACCTGCATCGGGATGTCCGCCGGCCCCGGGCAGAGCACCTGCCCGCCGGCGGTCAGCCGGCGAATCCAGCCCGGGAACCGCCACGTGTAGTCGTGCGGACCCACCACGTAGGTCGGACGCAGGACGAGCAGGTCCTGGCCGTACGCCCGAGCTGCCGCCTGCTCGCACAGAACCTTCAGCCCCCCGTAGCTTCGGTCGGTGACGACCTCGGTCGCCGGGTCGTCGAGGCCGACCAGCTCGGCGTCCTCGGTGAGGCCAGGCCCAGGTGGCGGCGCGTACACCGACACCGTCGAGATGAGCATGTGCTGGCCGCCGCGGCCGCCCAGCGCGGCCGCGAGCTCGTCCACAGCACGCGGGAAGTACGCGCACACGTCCACCGTGGCATCCCACTCGCGGCCAGCCAGGGCACCAAGGTCGACCAGCCGGTCGCCCAGGATGTGCTCGGCGGCGTCCAAAGGTTCCGCCGTGGCTCCTCGGTGGAAGACCGTCACCTCGTGACCGCGGGCCAGCGCCGACTCCACGATGCTTCGACCGACGAATCGGGTGCCGCCCACCACGAGGATTCGCATGCGGCGGAGTCTAGGCAACCGTCAGGGCAGGTCGCGCCGCATCAGGTCATCGAAAGTCTCGCGGCGCTGCACCGCCCGAGCGTCACCGTCGGAGCAGAAGACAACCGGCGGGCGCAGGGCGCCGTTGTAGTTGTTGGCCATCGTCATGCAGTACGCGCCGGTGACCGGGACTGCGACCAGGTCGCCGACCTTCGGGTCGTCCAGCGGCACCCCGGCGATCAACCGGTCACCGGACTCGCAGTGCCTGCCCACCAGGTCGACCAAAGCCCCGCCACCGACCCGGTCAGCGATCGTGGCCTCGAACCGCTGCCCGTACAGCGAGACCTCCAGGTTGTCCGCCATGCCGCCGTCGACCGCCACGAAGGTGGGGGTGCCGCGCTTGACGGTGAGCACCCGGTACAGCGTGATGCCGGAGCGCGCCACCATCGACCGTCCCGGCTCGATGAGGATCCTGGCAGCACTGGGCAGGTGAGCCTTCGCGGCCTCTGTCAGGGCGCCGACGTAGTCGGCCACGCTCGGCGGGTGCTCGGTGTACGTGTACCGAACGCCCAGGCCTCCGCCGAGGTCGTAGACGTCGAAGTCGCCGAGCGCAGCTGCTGCCTCGGCGGCCCTGGCCAGCGGCTCCGCGTCGAGGATCTGCGAGCCAACGTGGACGTGGACGCCGTCCAGGCGGAGCCGGTCCGAGGCCCTCAGCCGCTCGACGGCCCTGGCCGCGTCGGCCGGTGACAGCCCGAACTTCGATCCGTCGTGGCCGGTCGCCACGGCCTCGTGGGTCTGGGCCCGGATCCCCGGAATCAGCCGGACCAGGACACCCTGCTCGCCGGTGACCAGCCGCTCGAGCCGGTCGATGTCGTCGAAGTTGTCCACCACGACCTCGCCGACGCCAGCCTCGACAGCCATCCGCAGGTCGGTGTCGGACTTCGCGTTGCCGTGCAGCACCAGGTCGCGGGCGGGCACACCGCCGGCCAGCGCCATCACCAGCTCCCCGGCCCCGGCCACGTCGACGGCCAGCCCTTCGGAGGCCATCACTCGGTAGCCGGCCGTGCACGGGAAGGCCTTGGAGGCGAAGACCACTCGGGAGTTGGGCCAGCGCCGGGCCAGCTCGGAGCTGAACTCCCGGGCCCGGGCCCGTAGCGCCTGCTCGTCCACGACGTAGGCCGGGGTGCCGAACTTGTCGGCGAGGTCGTCCAGACGGCAGCCTGCCACCATGAGCATCCCGTCGGCGTCCACCCGGGTGCCGGGGGGGAAGAGCCCGAGCAGGTCCATGTACCCTCCACACGCGAAATGTTTATGATTCAACTAGTGTTGCATCGGGAGCACATACCGCAGCCGCTCGTCCCGACGATGCGGCCGACCTCAGGAGCATGACGTGCCCGCTGTCACTGTCGAGAACCCGCTCACTCTGCCACGCGTCGAGGCGCCGCAGGCACCAGCCGCGCTGGCCCGACCGGTGGTCGCCGTCACCACGGCACCGCGTGGTTTCGAAGGTGAGGGCTTCCCGGTCCGCCGGGCGTTCGCCGGCGTCGACCAGCGCCACCTCGACCCTTTCATCCACATGGACCAGATGGGTGAGGTGGAGTACGCGCCAGGTGAGCCCAAGGGCACCGCGTGGCATCCGCACCGCGGCTTCGAGACCGTGACGTACATGATCGACGGGATCATGGAGCACCAGGACTCCACCGGCGGCGGCGGGGTCATCGCCGACGGGGCAACCCAGTGGATGACCGCTGGTGCCGGGATACTGCACATCGAGACCCCGCCCCAGGCGCTGGTCGCCTCAGGTGGCCTTTTCCACGGCATCCAGCTGTGGGTGAATCTTCCCGCCGAGCAGAAGTGGTCGCCGCCGAACTACCAGGACATCTCCGCCGGCGCGGTGCGGCTGCTGTCGTCCGCGGACGGCGGTGCGCTGATCCGGGTCATCGCCGGGGAGGTCGGCGGGCACCCCGGCCCTGGGTCGACCCGCACGCCGATCTCCTTCGTCCACGCAACCATCGCCGCCGGCGCCAGCCTGGTCCTGCCGTGGCGCGCAGACTTCAACGCCCTGGTCTACGGGCTGTCCGGGCGCGGGACGGTCGGGGCGGAGCGGCGCCCGTTCGAGGGCGGTCAGCTGGCCGTCTACGGCGAGGGCGACACCGTGACGATCAGTGCCGACCAGGGGCAGGACAGCCGCACCCCCACGCT
>Ga0075015_100000136_pt1 | contig 20932 bp, 18 predicted proteins | sample AleBraG_ABR_2013_FD_71476 | JGI IMG/M metagenome (GOLD analysis project Ga0075015, IMG submission 71476) | Freshwater sediment microbial communities in response to fracking from Pennsylvania, USA - Alex Branch Run_MetaG_ABR_2013 | ecosystem: Environmental > Aquatic > Freshwater > Creek >...
CCGTCGAACTGCTGCGCTACCGGCAGCTCAAGGGACTGCCCGTCGTCATCGGCGGGCGACGTGCGGCGGGCCGGGAACGCGCGGCGGGCGGGGAACGCGCCGCGGGCGGGGAAGGCGCCGCGGACGCATGCCCGGAGTTCGCCCGCCTGAGCGAATACCAGGGCCGTGGGGTGGTGACCACGGCCACCTACCCGGCACGCGCATTCGGGGTGCATTCGGGCATGGGCCTGATGCAGGCGGCACGGTTGTGTCCGCAGGGCATCCTGCTGCCCGCCGACTTCGAGCAGTACCGCAACTATTCGCGCCTGTTCAAGGCGGCGGTCATCGAACTCGCGCCGCGCATGGAGGACCGCGGCATCGACGAGGTGTACCTCGATTTCAACGCCGCGCCCGGGGGCACGGAGCAGGGCGGCCGGGTGCTGGCCGAACGCCTCCAGCAGGCCGTCTACCAGCGTACCGGGCTGAGCTGTTCCATCGGCGTCGCGCCCAACAAGCTGCTCGCGAAGATGGCCAGCGAGTTCGACAAGCCCAGCGGCATCACGATCGTCCAGGCCGAAGACCTGGCCGAGCGTTTCTGGCCGCTGCCCTGCCGCCGGATCAACGGGGTCGGGCCCAAGGCCGCCGCGCGCCTCGAGCAGCTCGGCATACGGTCCATCGGCGAGCTGGCGCGTTGCGAGCGCAGCTGGCTCATGGACCAGTTCGGCCGTCACCACGGCGCCTGGCTGCACGAAGCGGCCTGGGGACGCGATACGCGCGATCTGGTGACCGCCAGTGAGCCGGTGTCGATGAGCTGCGAGACCACGTTCGAGCGCGACCTGCACGCGGTGCGCGACCGCGCGGCGCTCAGCGCGGTCTTCACCTCGCTGTGCGAGCGCGTCGCCGCGGATCTGCGGCGGCAGGGGTACGTGGGGCGGACCATCGCCGTCAAGCTGCGCTACGACAACTTCCAGGCCCTGACGCGGGCGCAGACGCTGCAAGTGCATACCGCGGACGCGGCGGTCATCCGTCGCACCGCCGGGCTGTGCCTGAAGCGGGCGCCGCTGGAGCGGCGGCTGCGCCTGCTCGGCGTGCGGGTGGGTGGCCTGCTGGCGGCCGGTGCGGCCGGTGCGGCCCGCGCGGAGCAGGCCGGAGCCACGCTGGAGCTGTTCTGACGGCTGCTTGCGCTATGATGTCGCCATGAGCAACCAGGACCTGCACGCGGCGCTGGCGCGGCTGCACACCGAGCTGCAGGGCATGCCGGCGCTGGATGAGGAATCGCGCCAGCTGCTGGCCCAGATCACCGCCGATATTGACCGCCTGCGCGGCAGCACCGCGGACGCGACGCACCCCGCGCGCCTCGAATCGCTGGCCGTGCGCTTCGAGGCGGCGCACCCGGCCCTGGCCGCGCGTCTGCGCGGAATTGCCGACGCCCTGGGACGCGTCGGCGTCTAGGGACCTGCCCCCACTGTGGCGGCGTCCGAAGGACGCGGATCGTAGGGCGCGACCTCGAGCGCCTGGTCCACGGCCTGCGCCCAGGCCAGCATGCCGCCCTCGAGATCGAGCGGATTGCGCCGCCCCGCGCGCGCCGCGATATCGCAGGCCGCCCGGCTGCGGCCGCCGCTGCGGCAGATGAACACCAGCGCCCGATCGGCGGGCATCTGCGCGAGCCGCCCCGGCAGTTCGCCCAGCGGAATATTCACGGCGCCCGCCAGCCGGCTGAGCCTGTACTCGGCGGGTTCGCGGACATCGACGAGCAGCGGCGCTCCGCCCCGTGCGGCCGGCGCCGCGAGCCAGTCGCGCAGCTCCGCGGGGCTGAGACGGCGCCGATCCGGCTGCAGGCCGGTAATCGTCGGGTGCTCGCCGCAGACGGCGCAATCCACGCGCCGCGTGAACCGGAACTCGCGCCACTGCATGGCCAGCGCGTCAAAAGTCAGCAGGCGGCCGAGCAGCGGTGCGCCGATGCCAAGGATAATCTTGAGGGTCTCGGTGGCCTGCAGGGCGCCGAGCAGGCCGGGCAGCACGCCCAGGACGCCGGCTTCGGCGCAATTGGCCACCATGCCTTCGGCGGAATGGGGGAACAGGCAGCGGTAACACGGTCCACCGCCCGGCACATAGGTCATCGCCTGTCCCTCGAAGCGATGGATCGCCGCAGAAACCAGCGGGCGCCGCAGCAGCACGCAGGCATCGTTGACCAGATATCGGGTCGCCAGCCGGTCGCTGCCGTCCACCACGCAGTCGTAGCGGCCCAGCAGGTCCAGCGCGTTGCCGGCATCCAGCCTGATCTCGTGGGCCTGTACGTCGATGTCCGGATTCAGGGCCTGCAGCCGCTCGCGGGCCGCCAGCGCCTTGCCGCGGCCGACACTCGCGGTGTCAAAGAGCAGCTGGCGCTGGAGGTTGGACAGATCGACCCGATCGTGGTCGACGATGCCGAGCGTGCCGATGCCCGCGGCGGCCAGGTACAGGCTGGCCGGAGACCCCAGGCCGCCGGCGCCGATGACCAGCACGCGCGCCGCCTTGAGCTGCTCCTGTCCCGCCACACCGATCTCGGGCAGGAGCAGGTGCCGGCTGTAGCGTTCGCGTTCCGAGTCACTGAGCGTCATGGTGATGGCCTGTCGGAGCTTGATGGCCTGCCGGAGCGTGATGGCCTGCCGGAGCGGCGCCCACCGCAGGTTCAACCGCCGCTCAGGGCGCAGATCAGGTGCACTTCATCGCCGGGAGCGAGGGGCTGGGTGAGTGTAGTGACTTCGGACTGATTGATGAAGATCCGGATGTGCGGCCGGATCCGATCCTGCTCATCGATGATCCGGAAGCGCATCCCCGCGTGCCGCTCTTCAAGCGCGGCGAGCAGCTCGGCCACGCTCGCGCCGTGCGCGCTCACCCGCGCGGCACCGGCGGTGTAGCTGCGCAGTGGCGAGGGAACGCGGACGGTGATCATGATTTCAGACGGCGCAGGTCAGCGAGTAGATCTCGGGCAGGTGGCGCACGAGGCAGCGCCAGGATTCGCCCGCCCGCGCCCCGGCCCACACTTCACCGTGCGTCGTGCCGAAGTAGACGCCGGGGCGCGGCGCCTGATCGGCGCACATGGCCTGACGCAGCACCGTGAACCAGGCCTGGGCACGCGGCAGTCCGCGGTCGAGCCGCTGCCAGCTGCGGCCCGCGTTGGCGCTGCGATACACCGCAGGCTTGCCGCCAATGGAGGTGCGCGGCCAGACCGTGGAGCCGTCCATCGGGAACACCCAGACCGTATCGGGGTCGTGCGGATGCGCGACGATCGGGAAACCGATGTCGCCGATCTTCCGGGGCATGCGTTCGCCGATGCGTACCCAGCGCTGTGCCGGCCGGTCAAGACGGTAACTGCCGCAATGGTTCTGCTGGTACAGGCGATCGGGGCGCAGCGGGTGCAGGATCAGGCAATGCGGATCGTGTCCAAAGGGCGCTTCCGGGTCGGGCATGAAATCGGCGGCCACGCCCGCGTTGAGCGGTGCCCAGTCCCTGCCGCCGTCGGTCGACTCGAACACGCCGCCGATCGAAATCGCCAGATAGAGGTGCTGGGCATCGCGCGGGTCGACGCGGATCGAGTGCAGCAGTTCGCCGTCCGGCGTCTTGAACCCCGCCGCCCATTTCGGGTACATGGCGTGATCGTTGAAGCCGGCGACCGGCGCCCAGTGTGCGCCGTGGTCCTCTGACCGGAACAGGCCGGCCGGCGAAGTACCGGCGTACCAGGCGCCGGGCTCCGAAGCGTGTCCGGGCGTCAGCCAGAACACGCGCTCGACCGCGCGTGGTTGCTCGCCTTCGAGCGCCTTGCGGAATGCCGGGGGCGCGGCCGCTTCCTTCCAGGTGCGGCCGCCGTCCTGCGAGGTGTACACCGTGGGACCGAGGTGTCCGGTCTTCGCCGCCATCGCCAGGCGGCGCGGCTCGCGGGGATCCTGCACGACGTGGTGAACGATGTGCCCAAGGAACTGCGGCCCGAGGAGCTTCCAACCGCGCCGCCGCGCGTCCGCGCGCAGCCGGAATGCGCCCTTGCGGGTACCGATCCACAGCGTCGCTGTCATGGTGGCGGCAAGGTTCCTGCGCGGCCGGGGCGGCTGTCAAGCCGCGGGCCGACCGCCACGCCGGTGCCACCGCCCGGGCGGCCGGCCTGTCTCCAGGAAACGACGTGCGCGGGCGGATGCGCGAATTGCACTATGCTGTGCGCCCTGTCTGCCCGGTCCCAATTGGGGGGAAGTCCATGAAACAGCTCGTTTTGGGTGCCGTCTGCGCCGCCGTCACGGCGACCGCGATGGCTGCGGATGTCGGCGTGTCAATCAACATCGGCCAGCCCGGTTTCTACGGCCAGATCAACATCGGGAACGTCCCGCAACCCCCGCCCGTGCTTTACGCGCAGCCGGTGGTCATCGAGCGCGGCCCCGAGTATGTCGCCGAACCCATCTACCTGAACGTGCCGCCCGGTTACGAGCGCCATTGGGCCCGGCACTGCCACGAGTACCACGCCTGCGGGCGGCGGGTCTATTTCGTCGACCGCGACTGGTACCAGCGCGAATACGTGCCGCATTACCAGCGCGGCGAATGGGGTCATCCGCATGGCGAGGATTACGGCCGTGACGAACGGCGCGACCATCAGGATCGCGGGCATGACGAGGGTCGCGGCCACGATCAGGGCCGCGGCCACGATCAGGGCCGCGGCCACGATCAGGGGCGCGGGCATGATCAGGGGCGCGGGCATGATGACGGCCGCGGCAACGGCGACGATCACGGACGGGGTCGCGGGGACGATCGCTAGCGTAATTCCCGGCCGGAGCAATCGAGGCTATCATCGCGGGCCTCACCGGGTGCCAGCGCTGCAGGTCGTGCTGCGGCGCCTCTTCCCGAGGCACTCGTCTTCAATCCAGGAGGATGGCGCGATGCGCAGGACGTTCGATCGATTGTTCGCCGGGTATCTGGGCACTGCATGGTGCGGAGCAGCATTCCTGTTGGCGGTCACCCTGCCGGGCGCAGCGGCCGTGGCGGCCGACAGCGCCTCGGTGTCGACCGATCAGCACGGCAAGGCGTCGGATAAGCGCGCGGACCAGGCATCCGACAAGGGATCCGACAAGGGCGCGGACAAGACGCCCGAGCACTTCAAGGAAGAACTGCAGGGCAGCGATGGCTCGGTCGTCATCGGCGGCCGCAGGATTGACTACCGTGCCGTCGCCGGTACGCTCGTCGTCCATCCGAAGGGTTGGGACGACGTGCCGCAGAACGCGGACAAGGATGAAAAGAATCCGGCGCCCGAAGCCAGCATGTTCTACGTGGCCTACCTGGCGCGTAATCCGGACGGTGCGCCGCGGCCGATCACCTTTCTCTACAACGGCGGGCCCGGATCCTCCACGGTCTGGCTGCACATGGGGGCCTTCGGGCCGAAGCGCGTGGTCACCGCGGACGACACGCATACGCCGGCCGCGCCCTACACCGTGATCGGCAATGCCTACTGCTTGCTCGATGCCAGCGATCTGGTGTTCATCGACGCGCCGGGGACCGGCTTCAGCCGCGTCAGCGGCAAGGACAAGGAAAAGGCCTTTTACGGCATCGACGCGGATGCCCAGGCCTTTGCGGACTTCATCTATCAGTTCCTGTCGAAGAACGGCCGCTGGAACTCGCCGAAGTTCCTGTTCGGCGAGAGTTACGGAACCATCCGCGACATGGCGCTGATCAGCGTGCTGGAGACCGAGAAATTCATCGACGTCAACGGCATCATGAATCTGTCCGAAGCGGCGCTGTGGGAGGCCCTGCCCGACGGCACGGACATCAATCCGGGGGTGGAACTGCCCTATGAGCTGTCCTTGCCCACCTTCGCGGCCACCGCCTGGTACCACCACCGGCTGCCCGATGCGCCCAAGGACCTGGGCAGCCTGCTGCCCAGCGTGGAGCATTTTGCGCTGACCGATTACGCGACGGCGCTGCTGGCCGGCAACCGTCTCGATCCCGCGCAGCGCCAGGCCGTGGCGCAGAAGCTCCATGAGTACACCGGTCTGCCGCTCGATTACATCAACAAGGCCAACCTGCGCATCACCGGCGGCGAGTTCGAGAAGACCCTCGAATCGGATGCCGACGTCACGGTCGGCCGGCTCGATACGCGGTTCTCGGGGCCGACGATGGATCCGCTCAGCAAGGAAGCCGACTACGATCCGCAGGAAGCCGCCATCAGTTCGGCCTATGTGTCGGCCTTCAATCATTACGTGCGCAGCGAGCTGAAGTTCATGCCTGACCGCGCCTTCCGGCCGCTGCAGGACGACATCAACAAGATCTGGAATTTCCAGCACCAGCCGCCCGGCGCGCCGATGCCGTTGCCGATCTCCTCGAACGTGCTGCCGGACCTGGCCGTGGCCATGAAGTACAACCCGAAGCTCAGGGTGATGCTGAATGCCGGCTACTACGACCTGGCGACACCGTATTTCGAGGGTGTCTATGAGATGAGTCACCTGCCGATTCCCGCGAACCTGCAGGCCAACATCGAATACCACTTCTACGAGTCGGGCCACATGGTGTATGCGCACGAGCCCTCGCTGAAGGCGCTGCACGACAATGCCGCGGATTTCATCCGCCGCGCCTCGGCGGCCGGCGGCAACTGAAGCGGATCAGCGGCGGGCGACGGGTCGGGTCAGAACTGCAGCGCCGCGAGGCGTGCGTACAGGCCTTCGCCCTGGATCAGCTGCGCGTGGTTGCCCTGCGCGACGATGCGGCCCTGGTCCATGACGACGATGCGTTCGAGGCGCTGAATCGTCGCCAGCCGATGCGCGATCACGAGCGTGGTGCGGCCGCGGCCGCCGCGGCCGGCCATCAGGTTGGCCAGCCCCTGCTGCACCAGGCGTTCGTTCTCCGCGTCGAGCGCGCTGGTCGCCTCATCGAGCAGCAGCACGGGTGCATCGCGCAGCATGGCGCGCGCGATCGCGAGGCGCTGGCGCTGGCCGCCCGACAACGTGATGCCGCGCTCCCCGACCAGCGTTTCGTAGCCGGAAGGCAGCCGCTGCACGAATTCATCGGCCGCCGCGGCCACGGCCGCGGCGCGCATCTGCGCCTCGCCGGCATCGGGCCGGCCGTAGCGGATGTTGTCGGCGATGGTGCCGGCGAATATCACCGGGTCCTGCGCCACCACGGCGATGTGCGCGCGCAGCTCGGCCGGATCGAGCCGCGCAATGTCGACTCCGTCGAACAGGATGCGGCCCTCGTCCGGGTCGAAGAAGCGCAGCAGCAGCTGGAACACGGTCGATTTTCCGGCCCCTGAAGGCCCCACCAGCGCCACGGCTTCGCCCGGCGCGACGCGCAGGTCGAAGTGGTCCAGCGCCGCGTGGTCGCGCCGCGTCGGGTAATGAAAGCGCAGCGCTGAGAACTCCAGCTGCCCCTGCGCGGGCTGCGGCAGCTTCGCGGGTGCGGCCGGCGCACGGATGACCGGTGCGGTCGCCAGGATTTCCATCAGCCGCTCGGTCGCGCCGGCCGCACGCTGCACTTCGCCCCACAGCTCGCTCAGCGCACCGACCGAGCTGGCGAGCATCACGGCGTAGAGAATGAACTGACCGAGCTGGCCGGCGCTCATGCGGTGCGCCAGCACGTCGACGGCGCCGATCCACAGTACGACGACGATCGCAACGCCGACCAGCATGAATACGGCGGCGGTCATGGCCGCGCGCAGCCGCGTGCGGCGGATACCGCTGGCGAAGGCCGATTCGATGGCCAGGTGAAAGCGCTGCCGGTCCACCGGTTCGTGCGTATAGGCCTGAACGGTGGGAATCGCGTTGAGCACTTCGCTGGCGAGCGCCGATGTGTCGGCGATGCGGTCCTGGGCCGCGCGCGACAGGCCGCGCACGCGCCGGCCGAGCACGATGATCGACACCAGCACCACGGGCACGCCCAGGAAGGCCAGCGCGGTCAGCTTCGGGCTGGTCACGGCCATCATCACCAGCGCACCGAGCGCCATGACCAGGCTGCGCAACGCGAAGGAGGCCGAGGAGCCGACCACGGTCTGCACGAGCGTCGTGTCGGCGGTCAGCCGCGACAGCAGTTCGCCGGTGCGCGCGCGCTCGAAGAATTCCGGCGACAGCGACAGCACGTGGCTGAAGACCTCGTTGCGCACGTCGGCGACCACGCGCTCGCCGATCCAGGTGACCAGGTAGTAGCGGCACGCCGAAGCCAGTCCCATGACGATCGTCACGGCCAGCAGGCCGAGGAAATACCGGCCGATGTGGGCCGACTGGCTGGCATCGAAGCCGCGGTCGATGACCTGGCGCGCGGCCACGGGCAGCAGCAGCGAGGAGCCGGCGGCGACCGCCAGCGCGAGCAGCGCCAGCAGGATCAGCCCGCGGTGCGGCTTCACGAACGGGGCCAGCGCCGCGAGTGGCGCCAGCCGGGCCCGCGCCGGCTTGCGCGCGTTGCCGCCGTCGGCGGGCGCCGCCGCCGCGGGCGCTGCCGGCGCCGGGTCCGTCACCGGCACCGCCACGGCTGCCGCCACCGTCTCAGGCGCCACGGTATTCACAGCCGCTGGTGCAGGTTTCATGGATGACGATGCGCGACAGTCCGGGCAGGCGGGGCTGGAGCCGGCGCCAGATCCATGTGGCCAGCACCTCGCTGGTCGGGTTCTCGAGGCCCTCGATATCGTTGAGGTAGCGGTGGTCGAGCAGGTCCACGGTGTCGGTCATGGCGGCGCCGAGATCGGCGAAATCCCGCACCCAGCCCGTCTGCGGCTGCACCTCGCCGGCCACGTAGACGCCAATCAGGAAGGAATGCCCGTGCAGGCGGGCGCACTTGTGCCCGGGCGGTACCTGCGGCAGGCGGTGCGCGGCTTCGATGCGAAACTCTTTGAAGATCTCCATTGCGCTATTCTAAGGGGCGGAAAGCCACAGTCAGCAGGGAGTTTTCATGAGCCTATCCATGTACCAGGCCTCGGCGCCGGTGTTCGACAAGATGCTGGCCAACCTGGCCGGCATCCTGGCGAAGGCCGCGACCTGGGCCGAAACCCGCAGGATCGAACCCGCGGTGCTGCTGACGGCCCGGCTGGCGCCGGACATGTTTACGCTCACCCGCCAGGTCCAGGTGGCCTGCGATTTCGCCAAGGGCTGCTGCGCGCGGCTCGCCGGCAGCGACCCGCCGGCGTTCGAGGACACGGAAACGAGCTTCCCGGAACTGCAGGCGCGGATCGCCCGGACGCGCCAGTTCGTCGGCACCTTCAAGGCCGCGCAGATCGACGGGACCGAAGAGCGGGACATCCGTTTCAAGGGCGGCCGCGGGGTCATGGAATTCAAGGGCCAGGCGTACCTGACCGGGTTTGTCCTGCCCAATTTCTACTTCCACACCGCGATGGCCTACGCCATCCTGCGCCACAATGGGCTCGAGCTGGCCAAGGGCGACTTCATCGGCAGCTGACAGGCACCCTCCCATGAAAATCGCCCGCTATGCGTTCTACGGCCTCGGCGGCCTGATACTCCTGCTGGCAGTCGCCCTGGCGCTGGTGGCGCTGTTCTTCGATCCCAACGCCCACAAGGCGGAGCTGCAGCGGCTGGTGAAGGACCGGACGGGCCGCGAACTGACGCTCGCCGGCGACCTGAAACTCAAGGTCTTTCCCTGGGTCGCCGTCGACATCGGCCGCGCGTCGCTGGGCAATGCCGCGGGCTTTGGCCCCGAACCCATGATCGAGATCGAGCATGCGCGCCTGGGCGTCAGGCTGCTGCCGCTCCTGCACCGCCAGCTCGAGATCGGCGCCATCCGGCTCGATGCACCGACCATCCGCCTGGCCGTCGATGCCGGCGGCCGCAACAACTGGTCGGACCTTTCCGGGCAGACCGCCGCCGCCGGCGCAGCGCCGCCGGCCGCTGCCGGCAGCGCTTCCGTGCCGCAGATGTCGGTGGCCGAGGTGCAGATCAGCCACGGTACGCTGCTGTACACGGACCGCGCGGCGGGCAGTGAGTCGGCGGTGCACGAGCTGACCTTCAGCACCGGTGCGGTCTCCTTCGGCCAGCCCTTCGACCTGGCACTGGGTGGCACGGTGCAGCTTGGCCAGAGCCTGGGCGTCGACGTCCAGCTCAAGGGGCGCGTGATGCTGGATCCTGCAGCGCGCCACTACGCCCTCGCCGAGCCGCACATCGACCTGAAGGTCAGGGGCGCCGGGCTGCCGGCCGCGGGACTGGATGTCGCCATCGTGCTCGCGGCGCTCGACGCGGACCTGAAGGCCCAGACGCTGAAGCTCGATGGCATGGAAATCCGCGCCGCGGGCGCCGTGCTCAAGGGCACGCTCAGCGGCGAACACATCGTCGATGCGCCCAGCGTGCGCGGTCCGGTGCAGCTGGCGGACGTGTCGCTGCGCGAGCTGCTGAAGCAACTGGGTGTCTCGCTGCCCGTGACGCGCGACGCGGCGGCGTTCGCGCGCATCGGCTTCGACGGCACGCTGGCGGCGAGTTCGAAGAGCGTGATGTTCAGCGACCTGCACGCGCGGCTGGATGACAGCACCGCGGCCGGGCGCGCGGGCGTCAGTGACCTGGATACCCACGCGCTGTCCTTCGACCTGAAGCTCGACCGCATCAATGCGGACCACTACCTGGCGCCGGCCGCCGCCGCGGCGCCGGGGGCGAAGGCCGCCGCCAGCGGGCCCACGCCGATCCCGGTGGAGCTCATCCGCAGCCTCAACGTGCACGGGAATCTCGCCGTCGGCAGCGCGGTGTTCGCCGGTATCCAGTACAGCAACCTGCACATTGGCGTGAACGCCGGTGGCGGGCGGCTGCGCATCCATCCCTCGGAGGCGCAGATGTACGGCGGGCAGTACCATGGCGACATCGGCGTCGACGTCGCGGGCGCCGTGCCGCGCGTCAGCTTCGATGAACACATCGCGGGCGTGGATTTCGCGCCGCTGTTCCAGGACATGTTCCAGACCCGGCACATCTCCGGACGCGGCAACGGCGCGATCAAGGCGCAGGCCACCGGCGCCGATACGGCGGCGCTGCTGCGCACGCTGACCGGTACGCTGGATTTTCGCGTCGACAACGGTGCCTTCGAAGGCACCGATCTGTGGTACGAGATCCGTCGCGCCCGGGCACTGCTCAAGCAGCAGTCCATCCCTCAGCGTACCGGGCCTGAGCGCACCGCCTTCACGGCGGTCTCCGCCACGGGGCGGATCACCAACGGCGTGGTCGCCAACGACGACCTGGTGGCCGCGCTGCAGTACCTCCAGGTCAAGGGGCGCGGTACCGCCGATATCGGCGCCGGCACGCTCGATTACCACCTCGACGTCGCCGTGATGAAGATTCCCGACGAGGGCAGCGACGGTGCGGAGATGAAGGACATGGTGGGCCTGTCGGTGCCCGTGGTGGTCACAGGCACCTTCAGTGCGCCCAAGGTACGTCCCGACGTGGCCGGTCTCGTCAAGGCACGCGTGCAGCAGGAAATCGACAAGCGCAAGGACGAGCTCAAGCAGCAGCTGCAGAACAAACTGCAGGACAAGCTGAAGGACCTGTTCGGACACTGAAGCCGCAGAGCGCGGCCCCGGATTGTGCGGCAGCGCACAGGGCGGGGGGTGCGGCCGGCCGATAACGGCCAGCATGAACCGGCGCTGGATCACCCCGTCCCTGCTGAGCCGCTACACGGCCCTGCTGTGCTGCCCGCTGCTGGCCGCGGTCGGCCTATGGTTCACGCTCGCGCAGGGCGGCGCCGTGCTGCCGGTGGCGGCGCTGCTGGCCGGGACCGCGCTCAGCCTGGTGGGCGTCCACGACCTGCTGCAGACTCGGCATGCGGTGCTGCGCAACTATCCGGTGATCGGCCATATCCGTTTCCTGGTCGAGAGCGTGCGGCCAGAGCTGCGCCAGTATCTGCTCGAGGCCGACGATGACCGTCTGCCCTTCTCGAGGGCGCAACGCTCCCTGGTCTACCAGCGTGCCAAGAACGAGCCGAGCGAAAAGCCCTTCGGCACCCTCGACGACGTCTACCGCGATGGCTACGAGTTCATGGGCCATTCCATGCGGCCGCAGGCCGAGGCCGATCCCGATACGCTGCGCGTGCCGGTCGGCGGGGCACAATGCCGCCAGCCTTATTCCGCGTCGATCCTGAATATTTCCGCGCTCAGCTTCGGCGCGATGAGCGCGAACGCGATCCGCGCCCTCAATCGCGGCGCGCAGCTCGGTGGCTTTGCCCACGACACCGGGGAGGGCAGCATCAGCCCGTATCACCGCGAGCACGGCGGTGACCTGATCTGGGAACTGGGCAGCGGTTATTTCGGTTGCCGTGATGCGCACGGCCGCTTCGACCCGCAGCGGTTTGCCGCTCAGGCCACCACGGCACAGGTCAGGATGATCGAGATCAAGCTCAGCCAGGGCGCCAAGCCCGGACACGGCGGCATCCTCCCGGGCGCCAAGGTGACGCCTGAAATCGCCGCGACGCGCGGCGTTCCGGCCGGCATCGACTGCGTATCGCCGGCGGCGCACAGTGCCTTCGACACGCCGCTGGGATTGCTGGAATTCGTGGCGCGGCTGCGCAGTCTCTCGGGCGGCAAGCCGGTCGGCTTCAAGCTGTGCATCGGTCATGCCTGGGAGTTCATGGGTATCGTCAAGGCGATGCTCGACACCGGCATCACGCCGGACTTCATCGTCATCGATGGCAAGGAGGGCGGCACCGGTGCTGCGCCCGTCGAGTTCACCAATCACATGGGCATGCCGATGCGCGAAGGCCTGCTGTATGCCCACAATGCGCTGGTCGGCGCGGGACTGCGGCCGCGTCTGCGGCTTGCCGCAAGCGGCAAGATCGTCAGTGCCTTCGACATCGCCTGCGTGCTCAGCCTGGGTGCCGACTGGGCCAATGCGGCGCGTGCCTTCATGTTCGCGGTGGGTTGCATCCAGTCGCAGAGCTGCAACACGAACAAATGTCCCACGGGTGTGGCGACCCAGGATCCGCTGCGGCAGCGTGCGCTGGTGGTCGCCGACAAGGCGGAGCGCGTGCGGTACTTTCACCGCAACACGCTCAAGGCCCTGGCGCAGCTGCTCGCCGCTGCCGGTCTCAGCCACCCGCGGGACCTGCGCCCGCACCATCTGGTTCGCCGCGTCAGCCAGACGCGCGTGCAGCTGTTCTCGCAGCTGCATACCTTCCTGCAGCCCGGTGAACTGCTGGCCGCAGAGAGTGCGCACCCGTTCTACGCGGAAGCCTGGCGGCGCGCCCGCGCCGACAGCTTCGAACCGGCCACCTAGCGTCGGCGCGGCCGGTGCGGCCGGTGCGGCGGCGCGGCGCGCGGCCCCGTCTGGGCCTGCCGGCGCAGGTTAATATGGCGCCGATGTCGCAACGCCTGTGGACTGCCGCGCTGCTGGGCGCGATGCTGCTGTGGTTCCTGCCCCTGGGCGGCTACCGGCTGTTCAACCCCGACGAAGGCCGCTACGCGGAAATTCCGCGCGAGATGCTTTCCAGTGGCGACTGGGTGACACCGCGGCTCGACGGGCTGCGTTACTTCGAGAAACCACCGCTGCAGTACTGGGCGACCGCCGCGGCCTACCGGTTGTTCGGCGCGCACGACTGGACCTCGCGGCTGTGGGCCGCGGCCACCGGGTTCCTGGGCCTCGTGCTCACCGCCTGGATCGGCACGCGGCTCTACGGCGCGCGGGCCGGCCTGCTGGCGGCGCTGATCCAGGCCGGCTCCCTGCTCTACCTCGCACTGGCGCGCATCTCGACGCTGGACATGGGACTCACCGCCACGCTGGAAATGGCGCTCGCGGGCCTGCTGCTGCTGGTCGAAGCGCCGTCCACGGCGCCGTCATCCGCGGCGCGGCCGTCCGCGGCGCCGGCATCCGCGGCGCCGCGCCTGCCGCGCGTCGGCGCGTTGCTGCTGGCGCTCGGCGTGGCGCTCGCGTTCCTGTCCAAGGGCCTGGTGGGCCTCCTGATTCCCGGCGCCGCCGCGACGCTGTACCTGGCGGTGCGGCGTGACTGGCGCCTGATCGCGCGCGCGCGGCCCTGGTGGACGCTGGTGGCCCTCGCGCTGCTGGCCCTGCCGTGGGTGTGGCAGGTCGAACAGCGCAACCCGGGCTTCGCGCAGTTCTTCTTCGTGCACGAGCATTTCGCGCGCTTCCTGACGCGTGTGCACGCCCGTTACGAACCCGACTGGTTCTTCATCCCCGTGCTGCTGCTCGGCTTCATGCCCTGGACGCCGCTGCTGCCGGCGATGGCGCGCCGCAGCTGGCGCGACTGGCGCTCGGGACATCCGGCCAGCACGCTGCTGGTGATCTGGGTGCTGTTCGGTTTTGCGTTCTTCAGCCTGTCCCAGTCCAAGCTGATTCCCTACATCCTGCCGATCTTTCCGGGCCTCGCGCTGCTGGCGGGCCGCACGCTGGCGGCACTCGAGGGGCGGCGGCTGCAGTCCGCGCTGCGGGTGTCCACCGCGTTCTGGCTGCTGCTGACCATCGCGGCGGCGGTGCTGTGGCGCACGCCCTCGCTGGCGCTGCGGCTCGAACTGGGATCCGGCGCGGCGGCGCCCGCGATCGTGACGGGGCTGCTGACCGGCACCGTGCTGACGGGAGCCGCGGCCTGGACCGCGGCGCGGCGCGGGGTCGTGGCCGGGTGCCTGGGCGCGACCCTGGCGGCGCTGATCATGGTGGGGGTGCTGCTGCCGGCGGCCAACCAGCTGCCGCGGCAGCGCGCGCTGGCCGGCCTGGTGGCCGCCGCCCGCGGCGAGCTGCGAGCGGACACGGCCTTCTACTGCGTCGATGACTACGAGCAGTCGATCCCGTTCTACCTGCAGCGGCCCTGCACGCTGGTCGGCTATCGCGGCGAGCTGGATTTCGGCCTGCTGCAGGAGCCGGACCGATGGATCCCGGACCTTAAGGCATTCGCCGACCGCTGGCGGGCCGCGCCCGATGCGCTGGCGGTCATCCGGCCCGCGAGCTACGCCGAACTGCGCCGGATGGGACTGCCGATGCGCGTGATATACACTGCGCCTACTTTGGTCGCGGTAGCCAGACATTGAAGGGTCCACAGCTCGCACTGATCCTCTCCGGGGTCCTGCTCAACGCCATCGCGCAGCTGCTGCTCAAGGCCGGTTCCGGGGCCCTGGCGGACATCGATCTGCGGGCCGGCAATGCGCTGGCCATCGCCGGCCGCCTGGTGTTCAACCTGCCGATCATCGCCGGGCTCGGCTGTTATGCGCTCAGCGTGGTGGTGTGGATCCTGGCGCTGTCGCGCGTGGAAGTGAGCGTTGCCTACCCGATGCTGTCGGTCGGCTATGTGGTCAATGCGCTGGCGGCCTGGTGGCTGTTCGGCGAAAACCTGACCGGCACGCGCCTGGCGGGCATCGGCATCATCCTGGTCGGCGTGTGGCTCGTGGCGCGCAGCTCCGGCGGCGCCACGTGACGGGACCGGCCGCGGTGGCACAGGAATTCCTGCCCCTGACGCGCCCGTCGATCGACGAGGCCACCATCGCCGCGGTCGGCGACGTGCTGCGCTCCGGATGGATCACCAGCGGACCGAAGGTGCGCGAGTTCGAGGCCCGGCTCTCGGCACGCTTCGGCGGCCGTCCGGTGCGCACGATGAGCTCGGCCACCGGCGCGATGGAGATCGCGCTGGCGCTGGCCGGGGTCGGCCCGGGCGACGAAGTCATCACCACGCCGATGTCCTGGGTGGCGACCGCGAACGTGGTGCTGCGCGCCGGCGCAAAGCCGGTGTTCGTGGACTGCGATCCGGTGACGCGCAACATCGACCTGGCGCGGGTCGCCGCGGCAATCACGCCGCGCACGCGCGCGCTGCTGCCGGTCGACCTGGCCGGGCTGCCGGTCGATCGCGAGCGGCTGTATGCGATCGCCGCCGCGCACGGCCTGCGGGTCATCGAGGATGCCGCGCAGTCGATGGGCGCGAACTGCGGCGGCCGCGAGATCGGCACGACCGGCGATCTGGTATCGATCAGCTTCCATGCCAACAAGAACATCACGACGGCCGAGGGCGGCTGCCTGGTGCTGAATGACGAGCGCGAGGCGGCGGCCTGCGAGCTGTGGCGCCTGCAGGGCGTCGCACGGCGCGGCGACAGCTGGGATGGAATGGATTGCACGCTCGCGGGCGGCAAGCACAATCTCACCGATCTCGCCGCCTGCATCGGGCTGGGCCAGCTGCCGCGGCTCGATGCCTTCACGACGCGCCGCCGCGAGCTGGCGCGCCGCTATTTCGCGCGCTTCGACCGGTCCTTGCGCTGCGAGCTGCCGCTCGAGGACCTGGCGCAGAGCAACTGGCACATGTTCCAGGTGCTGCTGCCCCCGGACGTCGGGCGCAGTGCGTTCATCGCTGCGATGCGCGCCGCGGGTATCGGCGTCGGCGTGCATTACCCGGCGATTCACCTGTTCAGCCTGTACCGCGGGCTCGGCTTCAAGCCCGGCGATTTCCCGCACGCCGAACGTATCGGCGCCGGCACCGTGAGCCTGCCGATGTTCCCAGGCATGCGCGACGAGGACGTCGACCGGGTGCTGGCGGCACTGCCGCAGGCGCTGGCCGCCGGGCGCGCGGCGCCCGCGGCACCGCGGAGCTCGCTCGCGTGACGGAGCTCGCACGCATGACGGACGCTGCGCGCACGACGGACGTCGCACGCATGAACGTGGCCGCGCCGGAGATCTCGCTGGTGATCCCGGTCTACAACGAGGAAGCCTCGCTGGCGGCGCTGTACGCGCGGCTCTATCCCGCGCTCGACGCGCTGGCACGCCGCTACGAGATCATCTTCATCAACGACGGCAGCCGCGACAGCTCGGCGGCGCTGCTGCGCGAACAGTTCGAGCGCCGCCCCGACGTGACGCGCGTGGTGCTGTTCGCGGCGAATTTCGGCCAGCACCGCGCGATCCTGGCGGGCTTCGCCTATGCGCGCGGCCGCTACGTGATCACGCTGGATGCGGACCTGCAGAACCCGCCCGAGGAGATTGCCCGGGTGGTCGCGGAGCTCGACGCCGGGCACGACTACGTGGGCACGATCCGCCAGCAACGCCAGGACGTGGCGTGGCGCCGCTGGGCATCGCGCCTGATCAACCTGATGCGCGAGCGCACCACGCGCATCCGCATCACCGACCAGGGCTGCATGTTCCGCGGCTACGCGCGCAGCATCGTCGATGCGGTCAACCAGTGCAGCGAGAACAACACGTTCATTCCGGCCCTGGCCTACACCTTCGCCGGCTCGCCGACCGAGATCGGCGTGCGCCACGAGGATCGCAGCGCCGGCGAGTCCAAATACTCGCTGTATCACCTGATCAAGCTGAATTTCGATCTGATGACCGGCTTTTCGATCGTGCCGATGCAGCTGTTCTCCGCGATGGGATTCGGCGTCGCGGTGCTGTCGGTGCTGTTCGGCCTCGGACTGGTCATCCGCCGCCTGGTCGGGGGCGCCGAGGCCGCCGAGCAGGGCATCTTCACGCTGTTCGCGATCGCCTTCCTGCTGATCGGCGTGACGCTGTTCGGGCTTGGACTGCTCGGCGAATACATCGGCCGCATCTACGAGGAAGTGCGCCGCCGTCCGCGCTACATCGTCGGCGCGGTGCTCGAGCGGCCGCACGACCCGTCGTGACGCGCGCGGTCGTGTTTGCGTATCACGACGTGGGCGTGCGCTGCCTGCGCGTGCTGCTCGCGCAGGGCGTCGAGGTGCCGCTCGTGGTCACGCACGAGGATGCGCCCGGGGAGCAGATCTGGTTCGACAGCGTGGCCCGGCACGCCCGCTGGCATGGCCTCGACGTGCTCACGCCCGCCGATCCGAATACGCCGCAGTTCCTGGCGCGGCTGCGCGCGGCCGCGCCCGATTTCCTGTTTTCCTTCTACTACCGCCACATGCTGGGCGCGGAGGTGCTGGGCGTGGCGGCGCGCGGCGCCTACAACATGCACGGTTCGCTCCTGCCCCGGTACCGCGGGCGCGTGCCGGTGAACTGGGCGGTGCTGAACGGCGAAACCGAAACCGGCGCCACGCTGCACCGCATGACGGTCAAGCCCGATGCCGGCGCGATCGTCGATGCCCAGGCGGTGCCGATCCTGCCGGACGACACGGCCGGCGAGGTGTTCCGCAAGGTGTGCGTGGCGGCGGAAATCACGCTGCATCGCGCCCTGCCGGGACTGCTGGCCGGCACCGCGCTGCTGCGCCCGCAGGACCTGACGCAAGGCAGCTATTTCGGGCGGCGCACGGCCGCGGACGGCGCGATAGACTGGCGCCGCGGGGTGGCGGCCGTGCACAATCTGGTGCGCGCGGTCGCGCCACCGTTCCCGGGTGCCGAAGCGCAGGCCGGCGGCCTGCGGCTGCGGGTGCTGCGCACGCTGACCGCGGCGGGTCCGAAGGCCGCCACCCCGGAGTTGCGTCTGGTCGAGGGCGAGGTGCGGGCGCTGTGCCACGACGGGGCGCTGCGCCTGCTGGAATTCGAGCTGGACGGCGCGGTGCGCGATGCGGCGGCTTTCCAGGCGCGTTTCGGCGCGGCGGCGCTGCCCCTCGAGGCAGTGTCCCCTTGAGGCATCCGGGTGGCGCGGATCCGGGCGGCGAAGAACTGAACAGCGACGGGCAATCATCATGACCACAAAAGTACTGATCCTGGGCGTCAACGGCTTCATCGGCCATCACCTCTCGGCACGCATCCTCAAGGATACGGACTGGAGCGTGTTCGGCATGGACATGAACGCCGATCGCATCGAGCCGCTGATGAAGAACCCGCGCATGAAGTTCTTCGAGGGCGACATCACCATCAACAAGGAGTGGATCGAGTACCACATCCGCAAGTGCGACGTGGTGCTGCCGCTGGTGGCCATCGCGACGCCGGCGACCTACGTCAAGGAGCCGCTGCGCGTCTTCGAGCTCGACTTCGAGGCCAACCTGCCGATCATTCGCCAGTGCGTGCGCTACGGCAAGCGCGTGCTGTTCCCGTCGACTTCCGAGGTCTACGGCATGTGCCGGGACGGCGAATTCGATCCGGCCAGCTCGGATCTCGTCTATGGACCGATCGACAAGCAGCGCTGGATCTACGCCTGCTCCAAGCAGCTGATGGATCGCGTGATCTACGCCTACGGCTCCGAGGGCCGGCTCGATTACACGCTGTTCCGCCCCTTCAACTGGATCGGCCCCGGGCTCGACAACCTGCATTCCGCCAAGGAAGGCAGTTCGCGGGTGATCACGCAGTTCCTCGGGCATATCGTGCGTGGCGAGCCGATCAAGCTGGTGGACGGCGGCGGCCAGAAGCGCTGCTTCACCGGCATCAGCGACGGCATCGATGCGCTGATGAAGATCATCGAGAACCGCGCCGGCTGCGCCACGCGCAAGATCTTCAACGTCGGCAATCCGCTCAACAATTTCTCGGTGCGCGAGCTGGCGGAACAGATGCTCGGGCTGGCGGCGGAATACCCGGAATACCGGATCAATGCCGCGAAGGTCAGGCTCATCGATACCACGGCCGGTGAGTACTACGGCAAGGGTTACCAGGACGTGTCGAACCGCGTGCCGAAGATCGACAATACGCGCGGCGAACTCGGGTGGGAGCCGCGCGTGGGCATGCGCGAAGCGCTGCAGCAGATCTTCGAGGCCTATCGGGGCCAGCTGCCGGTGGCTTCGCACCTGCTGGATTGAGCGTGGCGCCCGCTGGACTGAGCGTGGCGTCCGCGCGCCCCCAAGCCTCCTGAATGCTGATCGCCCTCAAGGTCGACGTCGACACGCTGCGCGGCACCCGCGCGGGCGTGCCGGCGCTGGTGGGGGCGCTGCAGCGCGCCGGGGCCGGCGCCACGTTCCTGTTCAGCCTCGGTCCGGATCACACCGGCCGCGCGATCCGGCGCGTATTCCGTCCGGGTTTCCTGAGCAAGGTGTCGCGCACCTCGGTGCTGGAGCACTACGGCCTGCGCACCCTGCTGTACGGTACGCTGCTGCCGGGACCCGACATCAGCCGGCGCGCCGGGGCCGAGATGCGCGCCGTGCAGGCCGCGGGCTTCGAGGTCGGCGTGCACTGCTACGACCATATCGCCTGGCAGGATTTCGTGGCGCAGCGCGACGCCGCCTGGACGGCGCGCCAGATGCAGCAGGCGATCGAGCGCTTCCGCGGCGTATTCGGCCGGGCGCCGGCCGTGCACGGCGCGGCCGGCTGGCAGCTGAATGAGGCCGCGCTGCGGCTCGAGGAGCAGTGCGGCTTCCGCTACGCCTCCGATACGCGCGGCCGCACGCCCTTCGTGCCGCTGATCGCGGGGCGGCGCAGCCGGGTGCCGCAGCTGCCCACCACGCTGCCGACGCTCGACGAGCTGATCGGCCTCGACGGCCAGACGGCCGACAACGTGCACCGGACACTGCTGGCGGGCACGGAATCAAGTGGCGCGCCGTCGCAGGTGTTCACGCTGCACGCCGAGCTCGAGGGCATGAAGCTGCTGCCGGTCCTGGAGCGGCTGCTGGCCGGATGGCGCGCCCAGGGGCACGCGCTGGTGTCGCTGGCAACGCTGTTCGCGACGCTCGATATCGAGGCGCTGCCGGCCGGCGAGGTGCATGCCGGGACCGTGGCGGGACGCAGCGGGACGCTGGCCTGCCAGTCGCCCTGATGCAATAATGCAGCGCATGAGTACAACGAACGCCACTGTGGCCGGACCCAAGGTCTACGCCGACGCGCGCAGCGCGCTCGACGGATTGCTGCGCAATGGCATCACCGTCATGTCGGGCGGCTTCGGGCTGTGCGGCATCCCCGAGAACCTGATACTCGCGATGCGCGACTCGGGCATCAAAGGCCTGACCGTGGTGTCGAACAACGCCGGCGTGGATGACTTCGGCCTCGGATTGCTGCTCAAGACCCGGCAGATCCGCAAGATGATTTCCTCCTACGTGGGCGAGAACAAGGAATTCGAGCGGCAGTACCTGTCGGGTGAACTCGAACTGGAGTTCAACCCCCAGGGCACGCTCGCCGAGCGTATCCGCGCCGGCGGCGCCGGCATCTGGGGATTCTTCACGCGCACCGGCGCGGGCACGCTGGTGGCCGAGGGCAAGGAGCAGCGCGTCATC
>Ga0075015_100000138_pt1 | contig 20872 bp, 17 predicted proteins | sample AleBraG_ABR_2013_FD_71476 | JGI IMG/M metagenome (GOLD analysis project Ga0075015, IMG submission 71476) | Freshwater sediment microbial communities in response to fracking from Pennsylvania, USA - Alex Branch Run_MetaG_ABR_2013 | ecosystem: Environmental > Aquatic > Freshwater > Creek >...
CACTGCTCCTCCGTCAACAGCTTCTGTCGCTTCTTCATGACAGAAGCTCACCAGCTAACCCACCTCATCCGTAAGTATCTGCCATGAGGCCGAACCTATTTATGAAATACGCTCTAGTCATAACAGAACTCTTGCCAGTTCAGCGTTGGCATCCCGGAAACGGGGAACTCTCGAACAGGCCCGCAATCCGCCTACTGAACTTGGATGGAGACCACACGTCGATCGATGACGCCACGAGCATCGTGGACCGTCACTTTGATTCGTGCTTTGGTTATTGTCCCCGTGTTGTAAGAAAGTTGCACTGGCGTCAAGGTAAATCCAGGTACCCATGCAATGGGGCCTCCCGATGCGGGCGTAAGTGTTCCCCCGGCAGCAGGATCTTCGCTCAGAGAAGCGTCCCAAGTGATCTCTGAATGGTACGGATTGGTTAGTTGAAATGAAATAACTGCAGTACTCCCAGACGCGACTGTCGTTGGCGCAGAAAGGCGGGTAAGAGGCGCCGGCATGGGAGCAGGAGCGACAGGTGCCGCCGCACTCTTTGCTGGCACAGTGGGATGAAAACCAAGGGAGATCTGGAACGATACCTCGTGCGCCGCTATTCCGAAAGCAACCAGGGGTCGCACAAAGAACCCACTCTTGAACCAGATCACTGGCCCTGCTGCCAACGTGACTGGATGCTCTTCCCTGGAATCGAAGTGCGCTTCCCCGCTTGCCTCGGCCACAAGTTGTACCGTGCGACAACACGGTAACGGCATTGGGAAGTTCGACCCTATACCCCATCTAACCAGGTTTGAGACATCCGCACTCTTGGGTTTGACGGAGTATTGTAGGCCAAACATTGCATGCAGGTCGGTCTGAAGTCCTAGATTCTTCGAAGCAACGCCGTCCAAGCTCCACGAAAATGTACCGGTTCCCAAACCTTTGGAAGAGTCTGCAGACGGTATTTTGAAGATTGTCCGGAGCGCTATCGCAGTCCGCTGACCACCAAAGTCATCGCGAATTTTGTACTTGGCACCGAGCCTGATGTCACCGAAACCTGTTTGCCAGCCTGGAGAAATTGCGCCAGTTCCAGCGAATGGAAAGTCGCTTAGCGGAGGAATCGACTGTTGGATGTTCGGAATCTTGTCTGTATCTACGCGAGTGCTGAAGGCCACACTTCCGAATCCTTCCAACGATGATGTAATTCCATAGGCAGCGGTGAATCCGTGAATGGCGGCATCAACATCTCTCGCCTTGAAGTCAAAATCGTCTCTAAAAAGAGAAAACCCCATTCGGCCCGAATGCAGCACATATGCTGATGGTACTTGCCACAGGCCTGTATCGCCTCTATCGGTAGGGGCCAGCCATAGTTCAGACGAATTGGCTGCTCGCACGTACGGGCCGGTGTCCCTATCGGCCGACTGAGCGGCTGCGATGCTTAGCGGCAAGAGGCTCAAAAGCACGGCAGTGACACAGCCAGCTACACTAAATGGGCTAGCTAGCTTCATTTCGGCCATAGCGTAAATCACGGCAGGACCCTGACTTGCACCCAAGAGCGGACCCCACCGACCATTCGTCCTTGATACGTTGCTAGCTCGACACCATCGGTAGCTACGAATATGTCATCAACATCTTCAGTCTCCTGGCCATGAGAGGCCTGCCTTTCTTGGAAATCGGTTCTCACGACAGTTGCGTTCGGAACGCGATGAACTAGGCGATGGAGCGCGGCCTCATTGGGCAACCACTCCCCAGCGACTTTCTTAGGTCCGGCCATTACCACGAGAACGGCTGGCTGTACGGCATCCAGAAACTGATTACTCGTGCTCCGCGAACTCGCATGGTCGGCAACTTTGAGGACCGTTGAGAGCAACAAGTCCTTATGCTCCGATAGAAGAAAGTGTTCCACAAATGCAGTCTGTTCCGGATTCCGATCATGGCCCAGAGCATCCCCCATGAAGAGGAAGGAGTATTTTCCGTAGGCCAGACGTATGACGATTGACGCATTGCTTGCTCTTTCCCGTCCGTGGCCCAGAGGGGCCGATGGCCGATACGAGTAAAGAACTTGCCCTGTGATGCCTGTTCCAAGTTCAGCCAGAATGGGTTCTTCGCCTGCAAGTTCCTCCGCCCCTGCCAGAAGAGCTAGCTTTCGAAATGCCTGATAGCCTATGTCGCCCCGGCAATACTTCGGCACGAAGAATTTTAGTATGCGGTAGTTCTTTACGATGTCACTTAAGCCGGTAAAGTGGTCGACGTGAGGGTGAGTCAGAATCAGTAGGTCGATCACGGAGCCCTTAGCCAGTCCCGCATGCGTTAAGTACAATCCGAAGCGATTGCCATATCCGGCAATGTCGGGTGAATCAGCGGTGGGACCGCCATCAATGACGACGTTCTTTCGTCCCGTTCCATCAACTTGAGGTGGGGTATGAATCCAGATCGCGTCCCCCTGCCCCACATCAATGAAATGAACTTGAAGGTCATTGGAATAGGCCATCAAGTCGGACCAGCCGATATCGGCTTCAGCAGGAATGCGCAGGCCTCCTGGGCTCGGGGTCTGAATGGTCATCGAATCGGCAGCTACGGTGACAGGACGACCCAAGAAAGGGTTCTCTAGTACCTTGAGTTTGGAGGAGTCCTTCGGCGGATCCACGACAATGGTCTCCCGCAGCCTGACCGGCAACGCGCTAGAAAATAGCGGATTCGGAATATCGTGGTCTTTGTCGACTTCAACGGGAACCTCCAGAGGCGCCAAGAACTTTTCCACAGGTGGAAATAACCCTTTCAGTTTGTCTGTTAGATCGCACCATGGCTTCAAGATATCGTACAAAACATCGCAAAAAAGATCCCGGTATAGGTAGAAAGGGTTCGGCAAAGGTATGGTGGTGAAGAAGTTCATATGTAGGTGCGGGTCGTCAGGTGTCGCCACGACATATAGCCAGTGACTAATATCCCTCCCAAAGTCCTCTCCGCGAGGCGTCAATTGCCCAGTACCTTTGTCGACAATGCCTGTGTCACGTAGTTGATCCAATGCCTTATTTACGTCGGCAACACTCACGTTCAAGAGGCTCGCAATTTGTGGAGGAGTCAGAGACGGATTTGTGAGCAAAAGGACGGCTATTTTCTTTGGCAACGCTCCAAAATCAGCCACTTGCACCGTTAAGGTTTCAGGCTGGTTCACACGTCCAGTTACACCAAGTGAAGCAAAACGCCAATTGCCAAGAATCAAGGGAGCTTCACCGCATTTGTTCCATCCCAAGAATTCGACCACAGGATAGGGAACCTTCACACATACCCTTGCCTTACCAATACCAACACAATAATCAGCTTGAGCGATTTCGGCGTGAAATTTTGGACTAGGCACAGCGTGAAGGTAGAACAATAGTTGAGCGTAAGCGTTCAAATTAATCCGTGCCGTGATTTTTCCAGTTCCACCACCCAGCCATTGCACGTTCGTAAAATCGATCGTGCCGCTAGCGCCATACCGTTTGCCATCCACTCCTATTTCCGAACCGCATATGAAATTCTGGTCTGACCAATCTCCCCACAACGGTCCTTGAATATCAGTCAGCTTGACATCGACAGACCTGCTCGTAGGGGGTAGACTCTGGACCTGCGCAAACAGCTCTTCAAGAAGACTCTCATTCAGATCAAACTCGGCCGATCCTGTGCTTGAGAGCATGTTCTTTGTTCTACTCTGTACAAGAGCTGTGGCAACTTCGATCTCGTGTTTTCGTTGTTTGATCTTTTCATCGAGATCATCCGCGAGAAGAATCTCGTTGCAACAGAGAACAGCGATAGAGATCAGCAATAGTGATCGCATTTTACTTGCCCTTATACTCAATAAGTAAGTGAATGCCGTTCGTCAAATAAATCTCCTTAACAAAAAGGAAGGTCCCTGCGATAACAAACGATTGCGTCGTTGTCTCGATTTCGGTGCTGCCGTTGGGTACTCCGTCGGTTGGAGTGCGCTTCCTTTCTTTTTTTCCCTCGATCGGTATGGTCTCTATCATCTGCAGCGGCACAACCGCGTCGGGCATGAGACCGCTGTATTTGGACGCCTCCACGTTGAGTAGATCGCGAGCCAGACCCCTTATTCGAAATGACAAATCCCTCCAACGAAGGAGTGGCACAACCTGTATGAATTCGACAAGAATATGCGCGGTCGGTGGTTGGCTGCCGACATCAGGCTTAAGGTGCACCATCGCAGCTACGCTCAGTTCTAGCGCCAGATTGCCACGCGTGGCAGATGCTTCAACGGTAATTCTCGGATAGCCATCTGCGAAGTCGGCTCTGATCTCCCGAACATGTAGGATGATGTTCGCCGCGTCCGGAATGGATGCGGTCAGACCGTCAGCCTTTGATAGCGCGCGGTTGATGACTTCGGTGCTCACAAATGCGGTCACGTCAACCGTTGAGTCGGGCTGTGGGTGAGTATCAAGAAAGGTGTTGAGGTCTGCCAGATAGGCAAGCTGTGCATCTAGGCGTCGTAATTCCTGAACCTTGAGTTCGCGATGTATCTGAACGCACGATGTGTTAAACACCAACAGGGCTACAAGACACAGGCACGATACCGATCGCGGCGTAAACATGGCCATTCAAGATTTCCAAAAGGGACCGATATACCCCGGAACAATCGCGATTCCTCTCGCTTACAAATATTAAAGGCAAAAATTAGCGCGGAGTATATCACGAACCCTTGAACCTTGATGCTCATCACCCCGACGGATGGCAATTCCAGAACAATGACATTTTACTTTTTGGCCGCGAAATGCGAAACTATTCCAAAGAGTGGGAGTTCTAATCCATATCGCCGCCCGGTCTGCGCCGTTTCGTCGCTAGGTCTTTGTAGATTCCTCATTTGAGTGCCTTCGCGGTGGGCAGACGTGTCCCAAGATGGGTGACCTTTGTTGCCACCCCAATCGTGGCGTTCCTGACAATCTGCTCTTACTCCGCTTACACACGCCACAACCGGACGGCTTCCGGCAGTGAGGGACACCTTCCAACTGAGTCCGCGGTCCTACGGCAGTCCACCGATCCTCACGCGCTGCTTGCCGCCGCGGATCATTTTTACTGGCTAAGTAACGGTCCTGCGGCAGCCCCGCTCTTCGCTAAAGCTGAAGAGCTCTTCGCTGCTGAGGGAGACAGTCGAAACGAACTTCACGCCAAAGTGGGACGCCTCAGGTCACGAGCCGAAACAATGTCGTTTGTGGATCTTTCGCGCATTCTGAATGAGCAACTCCAGACTCGGCTAGTCCAAAGCGACTCAAGGCTGCGCCTGTGGGTCCTGATCGCAAAAGGCTATACCGACATTGAACTTGACTATCGAGTCTCAAAGCGCGATTGGCTAGAAGCGCAGGACATCGCGAAAAGCCTGGGCGAAAGCCAATGGGTCACCCGCGCGTCCGGCGAATTGGGCCTCATTGCTTTTTTGGAGGGGAACCCAGGACGGGCGGCCAGACTTCTTGGCGGCGCTCTCCTGCAGACCATGACGAACGGCGACACTGCCGGCCAGGTACGTTTTCTAGAATTGCTCGGAAGAGGCTTTGAAGAGGTCAATCGCCACGCGGAGGCGCTGAGATTCTTCGAGAGAGCTATCAAACTAGCGGAGGCTGATCCTGATTGTGGGCTTCCGTTCATGGGATATGAGGGAAAAGCGCAGTCCCTGATCTCGCTTGGCAGAACGGAAGAGGCGAGGTCGGTGCTTGAGAGCGCCCTCGCCAAAGCGCAGTCGCAAGAGAAGCGTGGCCATGAGGCGGAGTTGCTTGTTCGTCTCGGAAGGCTGGCGGCACAAACAGGAAACCGACAACAGGCTCTGACGTACCTGGAAGACGCCGGCCAATTTGCAACCAGAGTGCAGTTTTACAGAATCGAAGCCGACGCTATGTACGAACTCGCGCAACTCTATCGCGATGCAGGAGATCTATCCACAGCGGACGCGCGTGCCACTCAGGGCGTGAGCGCAAGCCAGCAGGTCGGTGATCGTTATTATGTACCTCGCAATTTGACGATCCTCGCTGATCTAAAAGCACGCCGGGGTCGCTATGCCGAGGCAAAGGCTCTCTACGATCAAGCAGAAGACGTGATCGAAGGGATGTTGGCCAGCGTGGATGAGCCGTATTGGAACAGTTCGGTTGTGGCCGCGCAGAGTCAGACCTACTTGCAGCATTTCGAACTCGTAACCCGCGACGGAGATATGCCCGAAGCGTTCCGCGTCTTGGAGCGCGTCCGAGGACGGACCCTCGCTTGGGCTCTCGAAGATCGAAAGTCATTCCCAACCTCGGAATCAGAACAAACCGCGTCGTTGGAAACCGATGTGTCGGGACTCCAAGCTCGATTGATGCAAAGCGGCAGCGCCACCGAACGCGAGCAACTCTTGGACAAACTGGTCGAGTACGAGCGACGCCTCGGCCTAGCGTGGACAAAGGGAGATGAAGCGAACACACGACTGCCCACACAGCCTGCACCTTTGAAAATCGTGCAAAATGACCTGAAGCAGGATGAAATGCTCCTGGAGTACGTTCTTGATGACCCCAACTCCTACTGCGTTTTGATATCACATAAAAGCGCTTTCGTGAGAATGCTCCCGACCGGGCGCAAAGAGATCGAGAAGTTGGCGCAGCGGTATATCGATGAAATCCGTAGCAAGGCATCGGGAGCGGGGTCATCGAAGAAACTCTACGAGCGGCTATTAAAACCGATTCCCGAAATTTCCAGCGCTGACCGGATTCTCGTCGCCCCGGATGGCATATTGCATTTGGTACCATTCGAGGCCCTTCAAGATGACGGAGGCCAGTACCTTCTGAAATCCCACACTATTAGCTACGTGCCCTCCGGCACGATTTTGGATACGCTTCGCCGCGGCCAAAAGCGCGGATCCGCGCCGAAACCACTCTTGGCCGTGGGTGATGTCGCCTATGAGAACCAGGGCGGCGCGGGCAAAAGGTTGCCGACTCCAGCTTCTGTGCGCGGCCGTATCGAACGCGGCATAGCGGACTTGTCAGGGATCGCCCTCAGTGATCTTCCGCAGACACGGGAAGAGGTCGAAGAAATCGGTAGAGTTGTAGGACCGAATGCGGTGCTCCTCCTCGGCAAGGACGCGACCGAGACAGCCTTCAAGAAAGAACCGCTCGATCAGTTTCGCATGCTGCATTTGGCGGTTCACGGCTTCGCGGACACACAATATCCGGAGCGATCAGCGCTTGTCCTCGGCGCTGACCCGAAATCTGGTGACGATGGTTTGCTCCAGGTACGAGAGATCATCCGGTTACACTTGAACGCAGAACTAACTACACTGTCCGCGTGCGATACAGGAGTGGGAAAATTGCAGGGGCAAGAAGGCGTCAGCAACTTGGTGGAAGCGTTTTTCGTGGCCGGCTCGAAATCAGTTGTGGCAAGCCTCTGGAGTGCTGATGACACTTCCGCGACTGCACTGATGGAGCACTTCTATCAGCGATTGGCCCAGGGGGAAAACACCAGCTCGGCTCTGAGGAATGCCAAACTGGATTTGCTGGCGAAGTATGGAGACCAATTGAGCCCGTTCTATTGGGCGGCGTTCATCGCCGTTGGAGAGACTTCAACCCCGATTGGAATTAGACAGCAATGAATTTGCCTCTCGATGAGCGCACGAAGATTTTCGACAAGGTCTGTCGTCTTGTAGCCACCAAACACTTCGATCCTGGAATGAACGGCGTGGACTGGAATGCTTTGGCTCGGGAGCGGCGGGATCAGATCCTAGCGTGCACCGAGCCGGAGGCCTTCGAGAAAGAGGTCCACAAACTAGTGGCAGAGCTCAAGACTAGCCACACGGGCTTTCGACATGCGGGGATGCGGAATATTCCAGCGCGCCACGCGATCAATGCGACCCTACAGCGGATCGGTGTCAACGGAAGCGAGCGCTGGATGTTCCAAGACGTACATCAAGGGGGACCAGCGTTCGCAGCCGGCATACGGCCGGGCGATCTTTTGCTCGAATGCGGTGGACGAGAAGTTCGGCCGCCAAACGACCTGACGTTCTCCGTCGGCGAGTCGGCAAGCCTTCTTATTGAAAGACTCCACGGAGGACAAGAGAAGGTCAACGTTCAATTGCCAATGCCCAAATCCCAGAAGCACCCGGTGACAGCACCGCAGGCGGTCACCACCGAACGGCTTAGCGATGAAATCGGATTGCTGAGAGTGGCGATGTTTCCGGGCGCCATCGGAATCGACGTAGCGAAGGACATCGACCGCGCTATCGCAGCGCTCGACGGATGCAGTCGGCTCATTGTCGATCTACGCGGCAATACTGGAGGAGGAATCGGCGGGTTACGCCTGATGAGCTATCTGACACCCGGAAAACTTGAGGTTGGCTACAGTCTCACGCGTAAACGCCACGAGCGTGGTTATCGTCGTGAGGAACTGACCCGATTCGGGAGGATTCCGTCCCACAAGGCGACTCTCATATGGTTGGCCGCCCGATATGCCTTCGTTGAAAAATCTATTCTAGTGGTCACTGAAGGACTCGGCCAGCGACAATTCCACAGTCGAGTCGTGCTGTTGGTAAACGAACACACCGCGAGCGCCGGCGAGATGGTGTCGGCGTTTGCGGAGGAAAATAGTCTGGCAACCATCGTGGGAACGAAAACGCCCGGTCGTTTACTCAGTGGCAGCGCATACAAGGTTGGCCACGGATACATTTTGGGACTGCCGGTTGCTGCTTATCTGACTTGGCAAGGACGGATGTTAGAGAACAACGGCATCGTGCCAAAATTCCAGGTAGAACTCTCTCGCGACGCGCTAAAGGATGGCAGAGACACTCAATTAGAAACTGCAATCGAGGTGGCAAAGGCTCTGTGATCGCAGTATGCCTCTACGCTCCACAGAGGCGAGGCGGTATTACTGTTGCTGTTGGTGTGCACAACCCACCTTCCGGACAATCCGACGCTGCCCGTCCTGGTGCATAGGGCATTGCAGGAATCGTGCAAGGGTGGGGACAACCGATTAATTCGAGTTCAACCCGATCGCACGCGTACCGAGCTTGATCTTGTATTCGGTTTCGCGTTGTATAACTGCGTCCTTCGACATCGATCGCGGCAATATATGAAGAATCGAGAATAGAAAGGATGCGGGATAATCAGGGTCGGATTCGATGAGTTTTCGGATCTTCACGTTGCCGCCATCCCCACTTTTCGCATACTGTTGCCATCGTCCCCAGAATCCGGTTGCGCCATAGGCACTGCCTATGTACAAGTGCCCAGTTTTTTGAGCGAGAATCAAGTAAGCGCCGGCAACGTTGCTGAGCGGTATTTTCCAGTCGCGGTGCGCTTCTTCATTTTCAAAGAGGTCCTTAAGCTGCGCATGGGTAAGGCTGAACTCTAGGAAATCGCCGAAAGGCTGAAGCTTCCTGCCCGGCGGAAAGATTTCGACGATAGGCTTATTCTTGAGCTTTTGATGCCAAAGACAAAGCTGCACGGCCCCAGTCGATGATAATCCGGTCGCGAAAGTCGTCAAAGCGCTTGTCGCGGTCCAAGATGTAAAAAAACCTGCAGTCATTGCGCCAGCGGGTGAGCGACGGACAACCGGGAAGATCAGCCCCATCGTTCGGAGACTTGTGTCCTTGGACACGGTAGACGCCGTAAAACCCCGCTCGATTAGTTGATAAACCGTAAAAGGAAATAATCTGCTCGATTCCATGAAAAACCGAGCGAGCTTGGTAGCTTTGGTAGACCTCAAGCCAATCGTTACGACGGAGTTCTTCCATCGAATCATACCGACTTTGATGACGCACTAATTTAGCAGTTTTGCGCTCGTCGAACCCGGCCATCTTCAGGATGTCGATCAAGCCCAGGATCATGGCGGACGGAATTGTAACAGGCCCACCATCCCCGGATACGGCTTCACCAGTCCGATCGGGGGGTCGAGGCATCGCAACTGTAGAATCTAGGTTCGTTAGCCAGAGCATTGCGAACATCGTCGGGCATTTCATTTGAGTTTCTCCTTTGGGAGTTCTGAGTTGAAGTGATCAGAGAAAACTGAGGAGGGACGTGGGGAGGAAGTCTAGGTACTGAGTTTAGCCGTCGGTGGGCCCTTATGGGCGAAAGGTAAGAGGAGTCGGCAGGTCAGTCCGAAGTGTTTCGGGAGGAACAAATGCTAGACGATCAGGTACATGAGGCTTTGTTCTCCGACGCCACACTGAAGATCGGAGAGATTCACGGCGCACTGCTGAACTCCGCGCACATCATGGATAAAGAGCGCTGGGTTTCAGCCAAAACGGAATCTGGATTTACCACGCATGAATGGACCGAGTTTGGAAACCATGTAGGGCAGGACGAAATAAACTGGTGGATCGTTGAGAACGAAACTAACCTCGATGAACTGCTGGAGATCACCGAGGAAGCGCTCAATGCGGCTCAGGTATTGAAAACAGATTCAGCGAAACTGAAAAACAAAGAGCCGGAGTCGTATAAAGCGTTGCTCGTAGACTTGAAGGAATTCGCGGAACAACATCGCGTTGAAATCGACGCGCTGCACAAGTATGTCGGGTTGCTCGAAAAACGTCATCCGATGGCACCGCGCATCCTCTTCACCTACCGCGTGTGGGGTTCTACCAGAATGGCCGACCGAGAAATGAATCTAGATGGAGAGGAGGCCGGGAAATGGAAAGACAAAACGTTGCGAGCGTTGGCCGAAATCGCGGTCGGCGTCCGTGAACGTGGAGACCTTGTTTATCGGGACAAGTACCATGAAATAGGGTTCGAGATTTATGAGAGTCTGGACCCCGAAACAACTCCGCCCGATTATGAGATTATTCCCCCCGAACCCAGAGTGGTGAGAAGGACTGCACATGCCGTCTACGACAAGTGCGCCACTTACTTCTTAGAGATCAGAGACTCACTGCGAAATATCAAGCTCGACATTGAGAAGTTCAAAGAACAAGAGAACCTCTACGCGAGCGATGAGTTTTGGAGAACGTTCATCACCAAGGCGAGCAAAGTGAAAACCGCTGAACCGCAATTGTGGGACTTCAAGGAAACGCTGACGATTTGGCATGTGAAGAACGATCCAGAACGGAGACAAGCCAAAGTTGTATTTGCGGAGGATGTTGCGAGTCTTGCGAACACTAGCGGCGGAGTTCTCGTCATCGGCGTAAACGACAAGCGAGAGATTGTCGGTATTGGTGATGGTCGGAATCTGGAAAACCGTCTGAAGGTCGCTAGGGATGTGCTGGAGGAGTTTTTGGAATATTACCGGGAGATCGTCACATTCCGGCAGATTGGAATGGGAGAAAAACGCGATATGGTCTGTCTAGTCATCGTGGTATCCCAAGCCTGTTCCTCCGTGGGAGTAAGCGACGGGGAAGGCCGTTTCTCATACCCTGTTCGGCGCGAGACTGGAATGGAGCGCGTTGCGAGGACGGACACACCGGCGATCAAAAGCCATCGGAAAAGTGACAACCGTGATTTTCTTGTGGAACTGAAACAATTTATACGCGACAACTAGCGGCGAAGAGTTCCTATGAGTCAGAAATTTGAGGCCACATTTGATGAGTTCATCAAAGAACTCGGTGGTGAGCATATCCCTCCCGTCAGCACTCAAGGTGAGATGCGAGCAGACTATTTTCCGTCGCTCTGCCACTCTCTCCATTGACGTGAACCTTGAGCTGAAGTCACTGGAGGAGGAAGGCTACGAGCAGATTACCGGACTATGAAACTATCTGAACGCGTTCTCGAAGAGCTTGCCAAGATGGTGGTGGGAGACGCCAAACACTTCCCCTATCGCAGCAGCAGTTACATAACGCGCTTTTTCAGACGCTGTGATCTGTCTTTCGTCCACGATGGCAGCACCCGTGCGAGATGGGCACAGGAACGCCTAGCCGAGCTGAACCTCGGCGCCGCACAGTCTGCCGACCTTCCATCTGATGATCTGTGCCGCGTGGTTTCTGAACTCTTCGATCAGGACGATTTCGATAGGTACAACGACAGGGCTGATGTCGGGCCTGAGCATTTGGCAGATGTACAGCTTGCCTTGGCCAGTTTCAACAAGTTGGTTCAGCGGGCCGGATTGATTGCATATCTGGATGAGTCAGGCCGGTGCTACCTGCGCAGCACGGGAACTGGCATGAGCAGTGCCTCCTTCGCGCAGAAGACGCGCCCCTTGTCTCAGGAAGAACTGGCACAGCGCGAAAAGCTAGCCGACTTCCTCGATACGGCCAGCGAGGACGATTTCACAGAAAAAGTGCTCGTCCCGCTGTTTCAGCGGCTTGGATTTCACCGGGTCAGCCCCAGCGGTCACACGGAGAAGGCCCTCGAATTCGGCAAGGATCTCTGGATGAAATACCAGTTGCCAACAAGTCATTGGATATATTTCTGCGCCCAAATCAAGCGGGACAAGATTGACGCCAGCGGAGCGGGTGGAAATAACAACGTCGCGACCGTTCTGAACCAGGCGCGAATGGCTATCGACCATCCCATCTTCGATTCCGACACCAACCGGAAGGTTTTGCTGGATCACCTTTATCTGATTTCCGCGGGGGAGATTACCCGCGCTGCGAGGACGTGGCTCGTAGAGCAGCTTGATGCGGGTCAACGGCGCCACATCATTTTTATGGATCGCGATGAATTTCTCGATCAATCTTCCCGCATCCTGCTCGATTTGCGGCTCGATAGTCCCTTGGCCATCACGGATGAAGACATTCCGTTTTAGGTAGTTTGTGGTGGCCGTGGTGGCTAGCCCTGCTAGCGAACAAAAAGCGAATATGCTACGCTTTTGCACGTGGTTCTACGAACGTGCACAGTTGCGGTGAAGGACCTTCGAGACGTTGAGCACTCGATAGAGGTCACGGCTGAGACTCTCTACGAAGCAATTGCTACTGCTCTCGCGGCCTTGCAGCAAGACAACTGGGTAGGAGAGATCGGCCAGGGATTCACCACAGTGACTGTTGTCGTCCAGCAGCCGCCTGTGAAACACGAAGTCAAAACGAGGGACTTTGTCTCATGGCTCGGACGCCAAGGACGTTCTCCAGCAGAGGTCGTGCTGAAGCAAAAGCTGGAGAAAATACTAGGCAAGGCAAATCACGCGAGGACGTGACCGAGAAGGGTAAGCAGACAAATCAGGCAGCAAGAAATCTTGGAGATCTTACCGACTCGGAGTCGGAGCTGCTTTGTGTGAGTGACTGGGTTGCTGCGTGGTTTGCGCAACGCCCGTTTTCTTCGCACTCGGCGCGAACGGGTCCTTTCCCGCGAGCACAGAAGATGCAACGAAGCTAATCAGTATCATCCCACTCAACAATCCCCACACGAGAACAACTGGCTTCCAGGGAACGAGAATTCGCATGGCAGAACCTCCGGGACGAAGAGCGGCTTCCAATTGCCGCTATTATACTGCGAAAAAACAAACACCCTTCCTCATCGCTTGGCTTTTTGTTTCTGGTCCTGCTTGCCAGCTCGGGCGTGCGCGAGAGCACGTTTCAGATCAGCGGACAGGTCCATGTTTTCTGTCGCGATGTGAACAGGTACGTCCAGACCAGCTTCGCGGCCGAGGTATCCGCTCAATTCCTCCCGAGAGGCATACATGAACCTGCCTTCTCGCGTCACGGGATGCCTGATCTCTTGCGCCACCGCAACCGGTTGACCGAGAAAGCTGGCGATTTCATTCCACCCCTTGAGCCGTTCGTTCTGAACTCTCGGCTTTGCTGCGGGACGACTCTTCTTGACTGGCTTTTGCTTCTTCTTCATGGGGATCGCATTCAGAGCAACCGGATAGGAAACCGCGTCCACTCAATGCCTGGCTGTCGGACTCCGAGGAGATACGAACCCGGAGGGACGCCGGCGAGATCGACGTCAGCCCTCAGGACCACAATGTGATCTTCGAGTCTGGCCGTGCCGTTCGTCCGTAGAAGTTCAGCACCAGTGGAATTGAGCAGCGCTACCTCGTACGCCCCCTCGTTGCTACCGATCGGCAACTCCAAGCTCAGACTCCTCACGCTACGAGCAACCTGTAATGGAGGCTGACCAGTGTCTGACGTGTTTTCTCCGCGCACGGCAGTTCTGCCACGCAGATCGAGAACTGCGACCACCGGAGTTTGCCCCGATGGCCGACTTCGTACCCATAGCCACCCCCCGACAGCAAACAACACCACTGCAGCCGCGGCCAGCCACAAGAGGGCCTGCCTGCGCTGACCCCCAGCTTGCCTTCGCATTTCTGTGAACTCCTGGAAACACGGGCTACACGAGCTGAGATGGTTGAGCCAACGATCGGCTTCTGCTAATGGGAGCTTGTGGTCTGCAATCTTCCTGAGAATAACTGGACCAGGGCAGCCAGTGCGCTGAGGATTAGGGAATTCTCGGGATAGACCACGAGCAAGCAGATCCAATATCCGCTTTTCCTCTTGGTTGAATTCTTGCTCGTCGGTCAGAACGCCCTGCTCTCCAATGAAGTCACTTCACAAAGACAGGTCAGTTTACCGCGAGGAATTTGTGCAAGCTACTGCTCGCCACGCAAACCATCATCTGCCCCGACCGAAGAGGGCGCGCAGCTTGCCAATTGCGTAGCGAAACCGCAGCTTGGCCTGCGGTTCAGTCAGGTCGAAATGCTCTGCAATTTCACGCCAGGAGTATCCGTACTGCCGAGCAGCCCAGACCTTGCGGGTCCACTCATCCATCCTTCGAACGGCCTCTTGGACTTGAATCGACTGCTCAAGGACTCGCTGAACCTCGGAATGATGCGCCTGCCTCAGCCGGCCGAGATCGCCGTCTGAAGATAAGCTCCGCAACATTTCCCGTCTTCGACGATCCTTTTTCAGAGCCCGGTTGAAACGGTGGTGGAAGACTCCGAACAGATAAGCATCCAAGCTCTCAATCTGCGCACGCTTCCCATTCGAACGCAGGAGCGTTTTCGCGACTGACTGCAACACTCCTTCCCAGACCTCCGTCGCCAAGGCGATCGCCTCGTCAAAGCTCTTTCCCGGTTGCTCCTTGCGTGCATGTGCCTGGACGCCGGGCCACAGGCGCCTTGCGGCATCCGCTAGTTCAATGATTTCGTCGCGAGAATTTCCGCTGGAATGAATGAACGACGATAGGACCCAATCTGGGCTCAACTCGCGGCTGGCAGACATCCGGGGAGGCCTCAACCCCACCACTGATTTGATGGCCAGAGTATTGAAAGCGTGCCATCGAAAATGCACAGATGTCAAGGCATCTGAAATGGTTCTGAAATGGTTGATGAACGGCTAACCCCAAGCCCTTAACTGTCTTGGAACATGAGAGTCGTTCAGAAGTTTCTTCTTAATACTTTTTTCAAATCGCCGGCTCCTTCACTGGTGTAGGACAAATGTCGCGTCCAGGGTGAACCTGCGCTGCAACTCCAGGGGGTTTGAGTTGTGTTCCCCAATGTCGAAGTGCGTCATCTCCATGCAGTAGTCGTTTTGGCCGAAGAAATGAACTTCACTCGTGCGGCGCACAGGCTGAACGTCACCCAACCGGCGCTTAGCAAACAGATCACCGAACTCGAAGAGCAATATGGACTTCATCTGTTTAACCGTGAAAAAGGCCGGCTGATCGAACTTACGGAATCCGGACAGATCTTTGTAGAAGAAGCAAGTGCAGCTCTTTCCCATGCGGAAAGGGCCATTCAGTTGGCTCGGGCAACCCAGGAGGGGTACGACAGAGTCTTGACGGTCGGACACTCACCTCACTGTGATCAATCGTGGATCTCAACGGTCGTGAACATACGCTTGCCGCTGTACCCGAAGCTGCGCGTAAGGCTCATGGGGCAGTTCCCAATCGAACTGGTCCGGAGCGTTGTTGTCGGCGAACTCAACTTCGCACTCGTCACGGCCCCTTTGTTGAACGCTGACATCACCGCTGTCCCATTCGCTCAGGCGCCGTTGTATGCCGTCTTGCCGGAGAGCCATCCTGCGATTAACAAGGAGCATTTGGGACTTGAAGATCTAGTCAACGACGAATGGATCTTGTTTCCGAAACGACTTCAGCCGATTGTCCATGATGCCATCCTGGAGGTGGCGCGCCGGGGCGGGATTAAACCAAAATGCACGCACGACGCGGTAACCGCGGAGCAGGCGATTCATTTGGTTTCTGAACAAGTCGGGGTTGGCATCGTGACGAAACCGAGTGTGCTCGACCATCGGACCAAGAATGTGGTTTTGAAACCCTTTTCCGACAAATCTCTATGTTTCGAGACGTACGTTATTATGAGAAAAGGTGATGATTCCAGGTTGACCAATCAGTTCGTGAGGACCTTGCTACGCAAACTCAAGCCGCTGCCGCAAGACGGCAGCCAAATGGAACTGTCGCTTTCCGCATAGCATTCCTCGATTCCTAATTCCGATCTCCCGATTGCCGACAATCCTGGGGCTCGATTGTTGGCGACGAACCGTTTCTCGGTAATTCCTCCGCGTTGCTCGTGCTTATTGATGCCTATGGCCGGATCACCTGATGCCCCGATCTAAGGAAAGAATTCGTACGCGATAGCGGTCACGCTCATCAGCTTCCCGTCCCCGTCGAACGCAGAGTCTTCAACGGCGAGGCCGCGGCCGTCCACCTTGTAGACATGACGTCCTGTCAGCTTTCCTGTGCTGGTGTATTCCTTTTCTTGAACCAGCGCGTCAAGGTTGTTGCGCTCGTATGTCGTACGTCCGGCCAAAAGACCGTCGGAACCGAAGGTCTTCGTTTCGTCTACGTACGGCTTGGTGCCGGAGTATGTATAGACCTGGCGTGAAACCAGACTGCGATTGGCGTCGTACTGTGCGTACTCAATAAGGTTGCCGAGCCTATCGTACTTATAGGCCTCACGCGCGCCCGCTGTTCCGTCCGCGTTGTATGACTGGACCTCGTCGCGGGTCCCATTTGCATTCCACCTGACAACCTGGCGGGCCTTGAGTGTGCCCTTATCGTCAGTGACTCTCGATTCGACAACTTTTCCTTCTTGATTGTAGACGTATGAAACCGTCTGTTTTCCGCTGCCGGTCGTCGCTTCGATGGGGTTGTTGTGGGAGTCGTACTTGTAGACCTTCGAAAGTAGAGCTTCTGGCAGCCCATCGCTCCCGTATGCCATCTCGATCAACAGGTTTCCGTGCGTATCGTACTGCCTGGTGAACTTAAAAGTGAGAAACACCTTGCCGTCTGTACCGTACTGCGACTCGGTCAAGGTGACCTGGAGAATACGGTTCGCCTTCATGAATGCCTTATCGGCTTCAGTTTGCTGCGCCACAGCCGTCGCGGAGATCAGTACGGTGGAAGCAAGAATGGCCAATGGACGAATCATGACTGATCTCCTCAATGTGGATCGCCAAACAAAATGAATGGTGCCCACGAATCGGGATTCGGCCAGCCTGGTACTGATCGCCGAATCGCCGACTTCGCATGAAACAGCGCCATGGCTGCATCGCCCGAGGCCGCGAACTCCTCGTAGAACTTTTCCATGAGTGGGGGCGTTGCTTGATTCGCTAGCCACAATGATGCCAGCACGGACTTCGACCCGGCAATCATAAACATCCTGGCTAGGCTTTCGATGCCCTCTCCAGCCAATGGATCAACCTTCTTACCTAACGCGCTTTGGCAGGCCGACAGCGCCACGAGCGAAGCCCTAAATTTCAACCGTGGTATATCCTCGAAGCGAAGCAAGCCGTACGGCGAATCAGGTGTGGGACGTAGAAGCAGGCTGGGTGGGGGCTCGATACTCTGAGCAAACGCGTGGGTATCGAAATGAACGACGCTGTATGGTGTCGCGTCGGTCACCAACAAACGGGCTACTGTGGCATCAGAACCTTCGATTGTATCGGTGCGATAGTGCTCTCTCGTCAGCGCCTCGACGATGCGCTTCCCTTCATCGGCTGGCAGCGGTTCGAAGGTCATTGTTCCGCTAGCCAGTGGGATGCGAGTCTCTTGTTGCTGCACATGGGTAACGACGAGGGCAGTCTTGACGGCGCTTCGATTCACTTGCGTTGATTGGACGAGCGCCGTCAACGATGGAGCATATGACGTGATAAACGCGTCGCCGACGTACACGCCGGGTGCGGTGCGCAGCGGTTCCCATGCCACACGATGTAGCACATCGTCCGGTACGATGACAACGCGGGGTAGGTCTGTCGTTCGATGCGACGCAAGTTGCTTGACGCGCTCGAACTGGTCCCGAACAATACTCCCAGCGAGAGGCGCCGTTTTCTTGTCGTCGTCGACCCATTGAGTGAACTGGGCTACTTGAACTACCAATGTCGATCGCTCTACAGGGGTACGCTCGAACGCCAGAATTTCGTTGTTGAAGATGATCCACCAATATGTGCCAGTGTCGGTTACTTCGTACACAAGGAGAAAGCGGCCGTCAAGAACTGGAGGCAATTGCGGTGGTGTAATCGGGCTGGGAAATATCAGCGCCGCCATGTCATTTTGTCGAGACGTGAGCTCCCGGAGGAAGTCGGCGTATTCTCGTGAGGCAGCCTGACTTCGACGGCGGACACTGACAAGATCGCGTGGCGACGGGAACAAGTCGAGTGCAACCGACGCGCGCCCCATCGCCTCGCGAAGCTGCTGCTCGCGATCGCGCTCTGCCGTCGACAGATGCGACTGCGAAAGGAACGCGGCTCTCAACGCCGGGCCGTACTGTTCGTCAAACCGTCTAGCATGCCCCGCCTCGGCGAAATAGAGGGCGGCCTCCGGATAGCAGTGTCCGAATTTGCCGAGCATTGCGGTGTCGAAAGGAGTGTTTGACGACCGCTGCGTGTAGAGCGCAGATACGAGGTCCTCGTAAATCCGCACGTGTGGTGCGAAGAAAACCGCGAGAGCGTCCGTCCCCTTCGCATGCAGCCGCGACTGCTCAATCAGGTCTATTGCTGCAAGATCGTGTTCGATGCGTCCAACTGTACTTCCAGCGGCTCCAAGCGCCGACGCCAAAGTCGCATGCAGTTGAATCTGTTCTGCGGGCGTTGCCGTGGGAAGCAGCTGTGGGATTTCCAATCGAAGTTCGGCGAGTTCGGCGGTATTTAGGTCGCGACCAGTTCTCATTAACCATCCCCCGACGAAATCACCCGCTTGCTTGAGATGCGCCTGTGCCAGTCGCCTTGCCTCCGGCGTTCCGCCGCTTAACTGCACCTGGATCAGGTTGCGCATCCGTTCGACACCGAGAATTTGCACATCCAGATCATCCAGAACTTTTAAGCCGTCGGCGCCTGCGACATATTGTGCGGCTTTCGCGATTGTTCGATCGGAGTCGGCCGTCCGATTCAGCAGCAGTTGCGCTCTGGCTTCCTGAACCAAGAATTTCACGAGGTCGTGATGCGCCGCCAGCAGTGAACCCGGATCGCCAGCGGCGGCGCTCAGGATGGTGGGCGCCATAGCGTCTCCTTCAGCGAGGACACGCGCGGCCTCATCCGGATCGCCCAGCTCCAGTTGCACTGCCGCCAACACGGTGAGCGTCTGCAACGACAGTGAAGACGTCCGAGCGCCGGGATCACGCGACATTAGCCGATGCGCATCGTCGGCCAACGACAGTGCGGCCTGGTATTCGCCTAGCTGCAGACGAACCTCCGATGCAAATGTCTCCTTGGACATCGTCCACACGATCAACGGTTCACCGTAAAGCACGGCATCGAGCGCCCGCTCGTATGCTTGCTGTTGCGGAACGTCGCCGGCATCCATGAAACCCTTATTCAGGAGGGAACCGATAGGCTCGGAGTCGATGCTGTAGCTGGATAGTAATCTACCTAGCTCAATTGCGACGCGATCAGCGCGGTCAAACTGGCGAGTTTCTATCAGCAGCAAAAGTTCAGTCGACAAGCAGTGCGACAGCGATGACCCACGCTGTTCGCTGTCCGCGATCGCAGAGGCGTTCTCACACGCAGCTTCGAGATGCCGGGCAGCATCGCCCAGGTTCGTCGTGTTGATGTAGACATTGGCAACCGTGATCTCACCATAAAAGAGAGATAGCGGATCGCAATCCGAAAGCCGCATAAGGTTTCCTGCGTCAGCGAGCTTCTCGTGGGCACTTTGGTCGCTTTGAATCTGCGGGAGACGATCGGCGGTGGCGAGCGAGTCGAAAACCGCTTGCGCAACCGAACTGCGACAGTCGGTATTGGCTTTCGCAGCCACGCTGCAAATCGCAGTGCCGGCCATGACCATCAACAGGAAGAAGAGGCGCGTCATTTTAAAGCGCTTTGCGAACGCCGCAGACGAAGAGTAGCATGTTTGGCCATGACATATAGATCTTTCCTCATGCTATTCGCGGTACTGCTGCAGGGATCCGAACTCTCGCCGAGCGCGTTAACGCGCCTGCATTTCTGCACCGAGTTGTCCGCACCTTCCAAGGGTGCAGCGCCGACTGCGTGCTTGTGGAAAAAGACAACCTTGACTGTTCGTTTTCTCGAGGGCAACCCAGTGGTGCAGAACAGAGTGCGAGAGACCGCGCTTGAATGGAACAATTACTCGGCCGTTCAACTTGTATTCAGCAACTCGCCCGATGCCGACATTCGTATCGGATTTAGACCTGACGGGGGATCCAACTCGTACGTCGGCACATGCCGTCCGGCACTCGGCCCGTCCGACGAGACGATGAATCTCGGATGGCTTGAGCCGACAACAAGCGATGACGAATACAAGCGAGTCGTGCTGCACGAGTTCGGCCATGCTCTTGGTCTTATTCACGAGCATCAGAGCCCCGCGTCGCCGATCCAATGGAACAGACAGGCGGCCTACGAGTATTACGCCAGTACGAATCACTGGGACCACCCGACAGTCGATCAAAACCTGTTTCAAAAATATGCCGCTGTCGAAACCCGGTACAGTAAATTCGATTCAACATCGATTATGGCGTATTACATTCCGAAAGAGCTGACGACAAATGGCGAAGCGATCGGTACGTGGAATAGAGAGCTGTCGACCACCGACAAGGCCTTCATCGCGCAAGTGTATCC
>Ga0075015_100000140_pt1 | contig 20793 bp, 14 predicted proteins | sample AleBraG_ABR_2013_FD_71476 | JGI IMG/M metagenome (GOLD analysis project Ga0075015, IMG submission 71476) | Freshwater sediment microbial communities in response to fracking from Pennsylvania, USA - Alex Branch Run_MetaG_ABR_2013 | ecosystem: Environmental > Aquatic > Freshwater > Creek >...
TTGTCGATCATAAAATGATACGACCGGTTTTGGCGCACGAATCCGAGCACATCTACGTCCACCCGCTGGATCGCCTTGGTGGCCGACTGCTCAAACGGAAATTGCAAGCTCTCGGTGGTATGAAACACAATGCCGGATGGCTGCGTGCGCCACTCGCTGGGGGTCTCTTGGGCGTTTCGGCGGGCAAAGGCGGGATAGGGCTTGCGCGGCTCGTTGCCGACGGAGTATTTATTCTCAATGCGCAGACCGTTGCTGTAGACTTCCGAGTCCTGCTTGGTCTCCACCAGCCAGACCTTGGGCATCAACTGGACGCCGCTCTGCGTTCCCAGGCGTTCGGGCAGAGTGGCAGCAGCCGTGGAAGTGGGATGTCGTGCCAGCGTGAATGCCGAAATCGTGATCATTGCAAACAAAAGCCCGCCGGTTACCGCCTGCCAGCGTTGCGGCCTCAACAGAGTAGCCTGCAAGGTCATGCTACTGGTGGTGGCGTGGCGCAAAAACTTGAGCCGCTCCAACGGGTCTTCGATCCGCTGGGCCCGCCACTCGATCAGCCGGTTTAGAGGCGCGACCATCCTACTCCTATCATGGAGTAGAGAACCAAGGCCATTTTTCTCTTCCCAGGTATTCATCGGATGCTAGTACTACAACCTTAATAGCTCTGGGCCCAAAGTTCTAAATTATCCGTTTCGTTGCGTAGTCTACCACGTCGGGGGTAGTGCGGTGAGCCCTGGTTTAAACGCTTTGCCCCTAGTCTGGTATCTGCTGTGTTGAGAACGAGTTAGGAATCGTCACTGAAAGTGGCCGGTTGGGCTCAGAGCGGCTGCGTGTCCCAGACCATGACTGTTCCTTTGGGAATCCGGAACGTCGACCCAAGCAGGAAGAACGTCCCAACGCCCGGCGCGTTCTGGATGTGGACGCTTTTCTGAACGATCACTGAGGTCACGCCCTGGCCATTGGGGAATCGCACACCGTTTTCGGTCCGGTCGGATCCGAGAAAACACTGAAATCCTGGCGGCTCCGGGTCCAGCTGAATCAGGGAACCGAAGAACCGGGCGTGATGACCAGCATAGGCGATCTCGTCAAACTCGATACCCAACATAACTTGAAGTGCGGCCCTTCGGCATGCTTTTCCAGCCTTCGGATCCTGCCGGTGACGAGAGCGCCCTTCGGGACGAGTAGATTTCCGCGTACACTGACGTCCCTTTCCAGGGTTCCTTCGACGAGATCTCCAACTGCGGAATTTGCAGAGTCGATCGTCGCCCCGAGTTTGATCTGGAAACGCAGCCCTGAAGGGAGCGCGAACTCTTGACTCCCGTTTGCGGACTCGACAACACCCGCTTCCGGTGTGCGTTCGAAAGCAATCGTCGCTTCAGCGGAATACTGCTTGCAGTGGCTGAACTCGGTTGAGTTCCGCCGCAACTCTCCGGTGTTGTGCTTGAGCGAGAGAGCGGCGGACTGCGGCAACTGCGCTAGAGTTTTGCCAATCCTGGTTGGTGCATAGTCGATGGTGTTCACCACCTCGGCTAACGGAAAATCCCACGGAAGGTCAGTGGCGTGGATTTCCAGACGCAGGACATCCAGGGTTTCCGGGTCTGCCCAGAATGAACCGGCCGCGCCAACGGTGGCCGATCTCTGTCCGAAGGTGATCTGCCACTTGCTGAGAAACAGCGGTATTTCATAACTCCACCGTAGCGTCGCGCGGCCATTCAGTTGATCGGGTCCTTCAAACCTCACGGTGTCGGTTCCGTCCACAAAGACCATGCGCGCATTCAGCGCGAAGTCACCCGAGCTGATTGCGCCATTCTGGATCATGGAGGTGAGCGGGGTGTCCTGAAACCGCTTAGCTCCGGGCCAAGCCCACAGTTCCGTGCTCCCTGCGTGGGCAATTTCAAAGCGAAGGGTATCAACCGCCTTAAAGTCTCTGTCTTTTCGTCCGCGGGCAGCTCGCTGCGTGGTCGCGAGACAGGTGTAGTCCGGCATCCGGTTTAATACGCCGGCCATCTTCTGGCGCACGCGGGAAAGCTGCACAGTACGATCAAATGACTCTTGAGCGCTGCAAAGGGACAACGCGAACAGGATCAGGATCGGCGGGCTGCGCATACCCATACATCCGGGCGCTCGGCCGAGGCCTCTGCCGGCTTGGCGCGAGCAATGTGGTAGCACGATACTATCAAATTGCCAATCAATGGAATTACAAGAGCAGCCGCACCGCCGCTACAACCCCCTAACCGGCGAATGGGTGTTGGTTTCCCCGCATCGGACCGAGCGGCCCTGGCAGGGGATGGAAAACGCCGGGGCGCAAAACGAACACGCCTACGATCCTACGTGCTATTTGTGTCCGGGCAATATCCGAGCGAACGGAGATCGCAACCCGGCTTACGCCGGCCCGTTTGTTTTTGACAACGACTTCCCCGCCCTGCTACCGGACACCTCCACCGGGCGCATGAATGAAGAAGAACTGCTCGTAGCCGAGAGTGAGCGCGGACTCTGCCGCGTAGTTTGCTTTTCTCCGCAACATAACCTCACTCTGGCGAAAATGTCGGTGGACGAGATTCGGCCGGTGGTGGATACGTGGGCTGATCAGTTTCAGACTTTGCTCTCCCTCCCCAACATCAGCCATGTCCAGATTTTTGAAAATCGCGGCGCGGAAATGGGCGCCAGCAATCCGCACCCGCATGGCCAGATTTGGGCCAACCAGACCGTTCCGAATGAGCCGGCCAAGGAGCGGCAAGCGCTGGGCGCGTATGCCTTGGCTCATGACTCCTGCCTGCTCTGTGACTACGTCGCCGTAGAAAAAAAACACGCGGAGCGGATCGTCTGCGAGAACGACTCATTCGTTCACCTGGTTCCCTTCTGGGCGGTTTGGCCTTTTGAGACCTTGTTGGTTTCCAAACGGCATGTTTCCGGGCTGGACGATCTGACTCCGGCCGAACGGCACGATCTGGCCGAGATTCTGAAGGCTCTCAGCCGGCGTTACGACAATCTTTTCTCCGTTCCGTTTCCCTACTCCATGGGATTCCATCAGCGCACGTCGGAGGATGGCGATCGCGCTGTGTTTCATTTGCACGCGCACTACCATCCACCGCTGCTGCGCTCCGCGAGCATTCGCAAATTCCTAGTCGGTTATGAGTTGCTCTGCATGCCCCAACGCGACATCACCGCCGAAGCTGCCGCCCAGCGCTTGCGCGATACCCCACTTGCATGACTGGTGTCGCCCGCATAAGATGTTTGCAGGATGAAACCCTACGAGTTCGGTCTCTTTGTGTTTATGCTCTCGGCCTTTCTGGGCTTTGAGCTGATCCGGCGCGTTTCTCCGCTGCTGCACACGCCTTTGATGTCGCTCACCAACGCGATTTCCGCCATCGCCGTGGTGGGAGCCATCCTGATCACGGGCGACAAGGATGCCACGCTGCTGACACGCAGTCTGGGCTTTATTGCGGTGGTGGCATCCACCGTCAATCTGGTCAGCGGCTACCTGATAACGGATCGCATGCTCAAGATGTTCAAGAAACGGGATGGGCACAAATGATCGCCGACTGGCTGCCTCTGCTATATCTGCTGGCTTCGGCTGGATTCATTCTGGCGATCAAATGGATGAACTCGCCGGCCACCGCGCGGCGTGGCGTGTTTGCCGGCGAGATTGGGATGCTGCTTGCCGTAGTCGGCACTCTACTGCGGCAAGAGGTGGTCGACTACCAGTGGATCATGATCGCGTTCTTCGTGGGCTCCGCCATTGGCGTGCCGCTGGCGTACATCATGCCGATGACGGCGGTTCCCCAGCGGACGGCCATATCGCACGCGTGCGGCGCGCTGGCGGCGGCCTTGATCGGCACTGCGGAGTATTACCGGCACACGCCCCACGGCTTCATCCTTTGCGCCTTGATCCTGGAGACCATACTCGGGTTTCTCACCTGCACGGCCAGCCTGATGGCGTTTGGAAAACTGCAGGAAGTCCTGCCGACCCGGCCCATGACTTTCAAAGGCCAAAACATTTTCAATTTCACTTTGTTCGGCTGCACGGCGCTCACCGGTTTGCTGCTGGCGATTTCGCCGGAACAATTCTGGCTGTTTCCGATTTTGATTGTCCTGTCTCTTTTGTCGGGAACGCTCCTCATCCTGCCCATCGGCGGCGCCGACATGCCCACGGTGATCGCGCTGCTCAACTCCTATGCCGGACTGTCCGCGGCCGCCATGGGCTTTGCTCTCGACAACAAGCTGCTCATCGTGGCCGGGGCGCTGGATGGCGCGTCGGGGTTCATTTTGTCCGTCATCATGTGCCGGGCCATGAACCGGTCCTTTACCAACGTATTGTTCGGCGCGTTCGGACAAATGCAGATCAAGGGGCACGCCGAACAGCGGCCGGTGCGTTCCGCTTCGGCTGAAGATGCGGCTTCGATTCTCGATTCCGCCCGTAGTGTGATCATCATTCCGGGCTACGGAATGGCGGTGGCGCAAGCGCAACACAAACTGCGCGAATTGTTTGACGCTCTGAACAAGAGAGGCATCGAAGTCCGCTTTGCCATCCACCCGGTGGCCGGCCGCATGCCCGGCCACATGAACGTTCTGTTGGCCGAAGCCGATATCCCTTACGACAAATTGGTCGAGATGGAAGAGATCAATGGCGACTTTCCTACCACCGACGTCGCCCTGGTGATCGGCGCAAATGACGTCGTCAATCCCGCGGCGCGAAACGACAAGAACAGCCCCATTGCCGGCATGCCTATTCTGGAGGCGGACCGAGCCCGCACCGTGATGGTGATCAAACGTAGCATGAACCCTGGTTTCGCCGGCATCGACAACGATCTCTACTATCAGGAAAATACGCTAATGCTCTTTGGCGACGCGAAAGCATTTGTGGCCAGTATTGTTAAGGAGCTCGGCGCGTTGGTGCATGCCGGGTAGCAGGAAACTCTTTGGGACAAGGTGGGACGTGCTTTAGCTTGTCCGCTGGACGCACGGCGCGAAGTCGGCACAGGCTAAAGCCTGTGCCACCTGGCGGCGATACGATTGGAAAATGACCACTTTCCATCCGGGCATTCCTGAACTCACCGAGTACAACGAACACTTCGAAGGCTACGTCGCCAAGGGCCGCGCCTTCGCCGATCCGATTCAAAAACTGGACGGCCAACTGAACGAGGTGTTGTCACTCCTCCGGCCGCTGGACACAAGCAGGCAGTTGCACCGATACGCTCCGGAAAAATGGAGCATCAAAGAGATGACCGGGCACTTGATTGACGCCGAGCGAATCATGAGTTATCGGGCGTTGCGAATCGCGCGCGCCGATCAGACGCCCTTAGCAGGATTTGAGGAGAATGGATATGTCACGGCCGCTGAGACGGAGCGGGTGGACTGGAACGAATTGTTGGAAGAGTTCACGCATGTCCGCCAATCCTCTATTCTGATGTTTCGTCATCTTCCCGAAGCCGCCTGGCGCCGCACCGGAACGTCGAACGGTTCACCGACCAGCGTTCGAGCGTTGGCCTACATCCTGATCGGACACGTTGCTCATCATCTTGAGATTTTGCGGGAACGCTATTTATAGCTATCCGCCATGGCTTTCCAGGAGTGCTCGTCGTGGCCGATGCTCAGGCGATTGGCAGCCCGCACCAGGGGAACCTTCAGCAAAGCGGGATCGCGTTCAATGCGTTGCAGCAATTCGGAGTCTGAAAGCTTGAGGTACTTCAACCCTGCGTCGACATAGGCCTTGCCTTCGGTGTCCAGCAAGGAAGGCAGCCCGAAACGCTCAATGAATCTTCTGATTTCACCGGGCGACATGGGCTTCTGCCTTAGATCGACGAGTTGAATCGCCACCCGGCGCTCCTTGAAGAAGCGCTCGGCGGCGCGAGTCGCCTGGGAATTCTTGATTCCGAAGATTTGGACGTTGGTCACTTATATACTGTAGGCTGCATCTCATGACTGCGCTCAGTTACCGGTGGTTGCTTGCCGGCAGCTTATTGTTGTGCTCCTGTTCGACGCTGCGGCGAACCTCGGCGATCGATCGCCTACAACCTTGTAAATTCGCCGATGGCCCAAGCGATGGTTACTGCGGAACCTTCGACGTCTGGGAAGATCGAGCAGCCAAAACAGGACGCAAGATCTCACTGAAGATCGTGGTGCTGCCCGCCCTGAAGCAAAAGTACGCTCCCGATCCACTCTTCTTCCTGGCCGGTGGTCCCGGCCAAGGCGCGGCCGAACTGGCCGGCCAACTGCAAGAACCCTTTCATCGCCTGGTAACCGACCGCGACCTGGTCTTTGTAGACCAGCGCGGAACCGGCAAATCTAATCCGCTGGAGTGCAAGCCCGGCAAAGACGAACCAGAAGATGCGGAGGGTGATGCTTTCTTTACCAAGCGGCTTCGATCTTGCCTGGATTCGTACAAAGACAAAGCGGACGTGACCAAGTACACGACGTCCATCGCAATGGACGACCTGGATGACGTGCGCCAGTTTCTCGGCTACTCGAAGATCAACGTCTACGGTGGCTCCTATGGCACACGGGCCGCGATTGTCTATGCGCGGCGGCACACTGCCAATACACGATCGGTGATCCTCGATAGCGTGGCGCCACCGGATATGCGGCTGCCGCTCTACATGGCGCGCGATGGCCAGCGCGCGCTGGACCTGTTGTTGCGCGATTGCGAAAAGGACACCGGCTGCAACCAGCGCTTTCCGAATCTGCGAGAGCGATTGAAAGCACTGATGGATCGCTTGAGCGCGCATCCCCAACATGTTCGCTATGTGCACCCCCGCACGGGGTTGGAGAAGGAGCTGGACGTCAAACGAGTGACCGTAGGCGCCGTCCTGTTCGCCTCTCTTTACTCGCCTTTAACCGCGTCGCTGGTGCCGTTGCTGGTGGAAGAAGCCGAAAAGGGCAATTACGGCGGCCTGCTGGCTTTCGGCGCAGCTTACGACCCTCTTTCCGAAAATATGGCGCAGGGCATGCACTTCTCCGTGGTCTGCAGCGAGGATGCACCGCGCATCGAGCCCGGTTCCGTTCAGCGCGAAACCAGCGGGACCTTCTTAGGTCCAGAGATGGCCGAACTGCGACTGAAGCCCTGCGAGTTCTGGCCGCGCGCCCAGGTGGAACCGGCTTATTTTGAGAACCCACCCTCAGACGTGCCGGCCTTGATTCTCTCGGGCGAACTCGATCCGGTGACGCCTCCGGTGTGGGGCCAGCAGGTGGCCTCCCATTGGAAGAATGCAAAACACGTTGTAGTCCCGGGGAGTGGCCACGGAACCTGGACCAGCCGATGCGTGATCAATCTTATGGCACAGTTTCTCAACGCCGGTTCAGCGTCGCGGCTCGACGCAAGCTGTGTGGCACAGGTAAAGCGGCCACCATTCTTCCTGGGGCCATCAGGGCCGGATCCGCTGGCGGGAGCCAAGCAATGATCCGCGCCACAAATCTACAGAAACGCTTCGGAGCCGTGATCGCGGTGGACGGAGTCTCCTTCACTGCGCCCGATGGCGCGGTCACCGGACTGCTCGGCCCGAACGGCGCGGGCAAAACGACCTCGCTCCGCATGATCTATGGCCTCATGAAGCCCGATGGCGGCAGCATTGACGTGGATGGTCACGACGCCGTCTCCGATCCTCTGGCCGCGCAAGCGCGGCTGGGCGTGCTTCCCGATCTTTCCGGTCTTTATCCGCGCTTGACTTCGCGCGAGCACATTCGCTATTTCGGGAATCTGCAAGGTTTGCACGGCGCCGACCTGGAAGCACGTATCGAGAAGTGGATTGAAGTTCTGGACTTGAAAAGCGTTGCCGACCGGCGGGTGGCCGGCTTTTCCCACGGAGAGCGCACCAAAGTGGCGTTGGCCCGCGCGCTGGTCCACAACCCGCAGAACATTTTGCTGGATGAGCCCACCAACGGCCTGGACGTTATGAGCACCCGCGCCATGCGGGACGTGATCCGGCGGTTGAAGACCGAACAACGCTGCGTTGTGTTTTCCAGTCACGTGATGCAGGAGGTTTCCGCCTTGTGCGATCGCATCGTGGTGATTGCCCACGGCCGAGTGGCGGCGGAAGGCACACCCGACGACCTGCTCGCTGTCACCGGTAAAACTTCCCTGGAAGATGCGTTTGTCAGCCTGGTAGGTCTGCAAGGAGAAGCGGCATGAACTTTTCGCGCATGATCATTGTGGCGCGCAAGGAGTTGACAGACGGTTTTCGGGACCGTCGGGCGATCTACGTCGTCTTATTCAGCGTGCTGTTTGGACCAATCATGGTTGCCTTCCTGTTGAACCAAATCGCCGGGCAGGAAAAGGCGGCTCAGGATATTCAGATTCCCGTGGTGGGGCGGGAGTTCGCTCCGGTTTTGGTCAACTGGCTGGAGCAGCAAAGCGGCGTGGAACTAGTGGCCGGACCGGCTGAGCCGGAAGCCGCGGTGCGTGATCGCAAGTTTGAGTTTGTTCTGGTCATGGAGAAAGAGTTCGCCGAGAAATTTCGCGACTCACGGCCCGCACCCGTTCAGGTGGTGTCCGATTCTACGCGCGAAACGTCACGTGCCAAGGTCCGGCGCCTGCGCGCCTTGCTCAGCCATTTCAGCTCAGAGACGGGCGCATTACGCCTGATCGCGCGCGGCATCAGTCCATCGGTGGCTACCGCGCTTAAGGTGGAAGACGTCGAGGTGTCGAACTCGCAGCAGCGCGCCGCCACGGTGTTCAATATGATTCCCATGTTTCTGATTCTTGCCGCCTTTACTGCCGGCATGCAGATCGCCACGGACTCCACGGCGGGCGAGCGCGAACGCGGGTCGTTGGAACCGCTGTTATTGAACCCAGTGCCGCGCTGGCAACTGGTGACCGGCAAGTGGCTGGCTGCAGTGGTCGCCGCCATAGGCGGCATGATCGCAACTTTAGTGGTCACGTCTGTGGTGCTTTCCAAGCTCTCGCTGGAAGACCTGGGAATTCGCAATCAACTGGGCACGCCCGAACTGTTGTTGCTCATTGCGGCCATCGGCCCCATGGCGCTGCTGGCGCCGTCCATGCAGGTATATCTCGCCTGCTTCGCAAAATCCTTCAAGGAGGCGCAGAGCTATATGAGTTTTCTGATTTTCGCTGCGATCATTCCTGGAATGGCCTCCATCTTTCATCCGGTCGCAAACCGAACCTGGATGCAGCCGATTCCGTTCATCGGACAAAACGCACTGGCGATGGACATATTGGGCGGCAAATTGCCGTCGCCACTGATCCTGATCGCCGCCGCGCTGGCGGCTTTTGCTCTAGCCGGCGCTTTCCTGTGGCTGGCCACGCGATCGTTCTCGTCGGAAAAAATCATTTTCGGGCGCTGAATCGAGCCGCCGGACACTACACTGTCTATAGATGCAAGAAGTCTTTGCCGCTCTGGAACGCGGCGCCACCTTATTAACTGCCGGCACCCGCCTGGCGCGCGCGTTCCAGCGGCAGTATAGCGACTTTCAGCAGGACCAGAACCGGGCTGTCTGGCAAACACCGAATATCCTCCCGCTCGACGCTTGGCTCAGGCGTGCCTGGCGCGAGCAAATCGCCGATGGCGCCGAGCGCCGCGTTCTCCTGAGCGCCGCGCAGGAAGCTTGTGTGTGGGAAGCCATCATCCATGCCGATCACGGCGAAGATCTGCTCCGCGTTCCGGAGACCGCGCAAGCCGCGGCTCTGGCTTGGCGCTTGGCACAGCAATACCATGTGCCGCTTGCCGCCGGTTTTGAGGCAACCCAGGATTGCGCGGCGTTTCTGGGCTGGGCTCGCGAGTTTCAGCGCCGCTGCGATGCCTCCGGATGGCTGCCCGACGCTCTTCTGGCCAACCTCAGGCTGGAGCGCCCGGCCAGAGTGTTCCTGGCGGGATTTGATTCTTTTACGCCGCAGCAGGAAGCTCTGCTCGATACCTTTCGCAACTGCACCCAAATTCCGTTTCCCCAGCGCCGACTGGAAACATCTTGCTTCGTCTATCAAGATAGTCACGCCGAGATCCGGGCAGCGGCGGCTGCTGCCCGGCGCTGGCTGAGTGACAATCCGGCAACCCAGATCGGCATTGTTGTTCCGGATATGGCCGGAATGCGCGCCGAATTAGAGCGTGTTTTTCGCGACATTATGGGATCCGCGGCCCCCATACACGTCTCGCTCGGCCGCCCGCTGGATGAACATCCCGTGATCGCCGCGGCGTTTCTGCTGCTGGAGTTTGCGCACCAAGCGGTACCACTGTCCCACGCTGGCTTGCTGCTGCGATCGCCTTTTTTGGGCAGTGCCGGCGCCGAAGCCAGCGCCCGCGCATCGCTCGATGCCAGGCTGCGCCAGCATCGCTTGTGGCACATCACGCTAGACGAACTACGCCGCGAGTCCGATGGCTGCCCACGGCTGCAAGCGCGGCTGGGCAAGGTGCAAAAAGCGCATGGCTCCTTGGCATCGGCCGCCAAGCCCAGCGCCTTGAGCGGCTCTTTCTGGAAGATTTTGGATGCCTTCGGCTGGCCCGGCGAACGGACGCTCGACAGCCGCGAACATCAAACCGTGGAGGCATTTCGGGGAGTGCTTGGTTCTTTCGCCACTCTCGACTTGGTGCTCGACTCGGTGAGCTACGAAACGGCGCTGGCGCGGCTCCGCCGTCTTGCAAAGGATACCCCGTTTCAAGTGGAGAACGAAGGCGCTCCCGTGCAGATCCTGGGCGAACTCGAAGCGAGCGGTGTCGAGTTCGATCATCTCTGGGTTCTCGGCTTGCACGACGAGGCTTGGCCGCGGCCCGCGCGCCCAAATCCGTTTCTGCCGCTGGCGCTGCAACGGCAACTGAACATTTCGCGATCATCCGCGGCAATTGAACTGGCCTACAGCCGAAAAGTCCTGGAGCGCCTCTGCGCCAGCGCGCCGGAAGTGATCCTCAGTTATCCCGAGATCGAGGGCGAGCGCAAATTGGAGCCGACGTCTCTCGTCGAGCGCCGGCTCTGGAAAACGCCGGCTGGGGAGCTGGTATCGTTCTCACCAGTCGCCGTGGTCGAGCGTTTGGTGGACGAGATTGGCCCGCCGCTCAAGGCCACTTCCGAGCAGACCGGTGGCACACGGCTGTTCGCCGACATGGCCGCCTGCTCCTTCCGCGCCTTCGCCATCTATCGCCTTCGTGCAAGAGAAATGGAAGAGAGCGAGTTCGGCCTCTCGCCGCGCGACAAGGGGACCGTGGCTCATGGCGCGCTGGAGAGGTTGTGGGGTGAACTCGGGTCGCAGGCAGGATTACGCGCTATGTCCGAAGAAGAACTTCACGGCGCCATCGCGCGGAGCGTGGAGGCTGCGCTCACCGCCAGCGGCATCGCCATGGGGCGTAAGGTCGAGCAGTTTCGTTTGGAGCGCCTGATTGGGGAATGGCTCAACCACGAACGCCGGCGTTTGCCGTTTCGCGTGCTGGCGCGCGAACAAAAACGCGATGTGGCCGTCGGGCCGCTCAGCGTCTCCGTCCGCGCCGATCGCATCGATGAACTCGAAGACGGCCGCCATGTCATTCTCGATTACAAGACCGGCGAAGTCAAACCGGACGCCTGGAGCGGCCAGCGTATGAAAGAGCCGCAGGTTCCGCTCTATTGCGTCACCAGCGACACCGAAGTGGCGGCCGCTGCTTTGGTGCAGCTTCACTTTGGAGACATCAAGGTGCTTGGCTTAGGACCTGCCGGCGTAATTCCGGACCTCAAGAAAATGGCGGTTGCCGGCGACGGCGAAATCGAGGACGAACTGCCGGGCTGGAAAGCGTCACTGGAGGACCTCGCTTACCGCTTCCACGCTGGCGATGCGATGGTCGACCCTCAAGAAAAGGCCTGCGACTATTGCCCGCTCACCAGCCTTTGCCGTATCGAGGAAATTAACGATGCTGGATGACCGCGCCTCGCGCCAGCGCGCGCTGGATCCGCGCACCTCGTTTATCGTCCAGGCGCCCGCCGGATCCGGAAAGACAGAGCTGCTCATCCAGCGTTACCTCCGCCTACTGGAGACCGTGGATTCGCCAAATGCCGTCGTCGCGATCACCTTCACCAAGAAGGCTGCCGGCGGAATGCGCGCGCGTGTAGTGGAAGCGCTGCGTCGAAGTTCGCCTCCCGAAAAGGCGCATGAACAAGCCACGCACGAGATCGCCCGGCGGGTGCTCGCCCACCAGCAGCGGCTCGGTTGGGATTTGGTATCCAATCCATCGCAGATTCGCATGGAGACCATTGACGCCCTGTGCGCCGGCATCACGCGCCAGATGCCTTGGCTAGCGCGCTTCGGCGCGCCACCGGAGATCACCGAAAAGGCCACTCCCCTCTATCGCGCTGCGGCGCGCCGCACGCTGCATCAACTCGAAACCGAAGAGCGCGACGGAAGGAAGGGGCCAGTTTGGACGTTGCTGCTGTGTTTGGACAACAATTTTCAGCGCGCCGAAAAGTTGATCTCAGACCAGTTGGAAAAACGCGACCAGTGGCTGCGCCTGATTGGCTGGAGTGAACAGCGGGACTTTGGGGAGATCCGTCGTCTTTCCGAGCAGCGTCTGGCGCGGCTGATCGATGCGCATCTTCAGGAGATCCGTGGTCATTTTGATGAAGAGTTGACTGCGTCGCTGTGCAAGTCGCTTGGCTGGCCTCAGCTTCCCGAGCCGTGCCTCCAGTCCCTCTCGCAATGGCAGCAAGTGCACGATACGCTTCTTACCAAAGCAGGAACTTACCGCTCGCCCGCCAGGCGAACTTACCCTGGGTTGAATGAGGCGCTCCGGTATGCGTTGCGTGCCGTCTCCAAGCTGCCGGAGCCCATCTACACCGATGAGCAATGGCATCTGACCGAGGCCGTCTTGCAGGTTTTGCCGCTGGCTGTCGCGGAACTTCAATTCGTGTTCCGGGAGCAAGGCAAAGTAGACTTTGCGGAACTCTCCTTGCGAGCGCTCGACGCGCTGGGCCGGCTCGACGAGCCCAGCGACCTTGCCCTCGCCCTCGGCGATCGAATTGAGCATCTGCTGGTGGACGAATTCCAGGACATGTCCTACACCCAGTACGAACTGGTCAGCAAGCTAACCGCCGGTTGGCAGTCCGGTGATGGGCGTACGCTATTCCTGGTCGGCGATCCGATGCAATCCATCTACCGCTTCCGGCAAGCCGACGTCAGTCTGTTTTTGAAAGCGCGCGATGAAGGGATCGGCAGCATTTTGCTGGAACCCCTGCAGTTGCAGGTGAATTTCCGCTCACAGGCTGCCATCATCGCCTTTGTCAACGATGCATGCGGCCTGGCGTTTCCAGCCGAAGACAACGTCGACGCCGGCGCCATCGCCTACAGCCCCAGTGAGGCCGCGGCCGCACACGATGGCAAACCGGGGGTCCATTGTTACGCCTTCCACGACCAGCAAACCGAAGCGGCCCAGACTCTTGCGCTACTAAGAACCTTGCCGCACGAAGGAACCGCCATCCTGGTGCGAGCCCGCCGTCATCTTGAGCAAATTGTGAGACTGCTGCGGCACGAGGGCATCCGGTTTCAAGCCGTCGAGATCGATAGTCTGGGTGAACGCCCCGTAATTCAGGACCTGCTCGCGCTCACCTTTGCGCTGCTGCATCTGGCCGATCGCATCTCCTGGCTAGCGGTGCTGCGCGCGCCCTGGTGCGGACTCACCCTCGCCGATCTGCACACGCTGGCCTCAGCCGATCACCGGCGCCCCATCTGGGACTTGCTCGCGCTGACCGCGCCGGTGCTCAGTGAAGACGCTCAAGAGCGTGTCGCGCGCATTCGCCCCGTTCTCGAAACAGCCTTGGCGTCGAAGGGGCGCGCTCCGCTTCGGGATTGGGTGGAAGACACCTGGCATCGCATCGGAGGCTCGGCCTGTGTCCGCAGTGAAGCGGAGTTCGAAGACGCCGCAGCGTACTTCGATCTGCTCGCTACCGTGGATGAAGGCGGCGATCTGCGGGACTTTGGTGCATTCCGTGAAGATGTCGGCAGTCTCTTCGCCCAACCCGACCCGCGAGCCCAAGGCGGCCTGCAAGTGATGACTATTCACAAGGCGAAGGGCCTGGAGTTTGACACAGTCATTCTGCCCGGCCTGGGGCAATCGCCAAGGCCCGACGACAATCCGCTGCTGCGTTGGGTGGAGCGTGACGGGGAGACCATTCTCGCGCCCATTTCCGCCACCGGCGAGGGCACGGATCCCATCTATGACTATCTCGGCCTTTGGGAGAAACAGAAATCCCGGCATGAAACCTGCCGGCTGCTCTATGTGGCCTTGACTCGTGCCAGGCATCGCTTGCATCTTTTAGGTTGCGTGGCGGTGTCTCGAGACCAGACCTTGACCGCTAAGAAGGACTCGTTCCTCAAAGCCCTCTGGCCCGCGGTAAGCGAGTTGTTCGTACCGTTGCCCGGCGGCGAAGCCGAGAGAGAAGCGGCGCCATCGCGCGCGATCCGTCGCGTCGTCCAGGGCTGGACCATTCCGGCGCCGCCCCCTCCAGTCCCTTGGTCGCCCGTGTCCCCGGAGCAAGCGCCGCCACCGGAGATCACATACGACTGGGTCGGCGACACCTTGCGGCACGTGGGCACCGCCGTGCATCAATACCTGCAGCGCATCGGCCGCCAGGGCCTGGCGCAATGGGACGCCGCGCGCGTGCGGAGTCTGCGCCCGGCCTATCATACGGTGCTGGCAAACCTGGGCGTGCCGCCAAGCGAACTCGCCGGCGCTGTCGAGCGCGTCGAATCCGGCCTGTTGGCCGTGCTCTCAGATCAGCGCGGCCGCTGGATTCTCAGCCCTCATACTGAAGCCGCCTGCGAACATCCAGTCACGGGCGTGATCGAAGGCGCCCGTTATGACGCTGTCATCGACCGCACCTTTGTTGACGGTGGCGTCCGCTGGATCATCGATTACAAGACCAGCTTGCATAGCGGCAAGCTGGAAAAGTTTTACGACGATCAAGTGGTGCGCTACCGCGAGCAACTGGAGCGCTACGCACGCCTGCTGCGGCAACAGGAAGAGCTCCCCGTTAAGCTAGGCCTGTATTTTCCCCTACTCGGCGGCTGGCGCGCCTGGGACGCGCCGGAGCTCAAACGCCGGCAAGCCCGCTTTGCCTTTTAGCAGCTCTCGGGCACCACGGGTGTAGCCTGGGCGGCAGGCTCGAATATGCGACCCATCTTCTTGCCTACGCTACGACGTGCCCGCAGCAGGCGGATGCGCACAGCCGTCTCCGTCCAGCCATGCGCCTGCGCAATCTCCTGCACTTTATACCCTTCCAAATAGTGGCGCTGCAGAACTTCCCGATCGTTGGTCTTGCAGGTTTTCAAAATACGGCGAACGTCAATACCGGCCAAGTTCACCTTGGGCGGCGTTGACAACTCGGGAAGGACCGTCAGCAGCGGCTCGCGCCGAACGTAGCTGCGATGAATGTTGAGAGCGATGCTATTCATCCAAGTGAGCACCATGCTCGAGTCTCTCAACTGTCCCAACCGTTCCCAGCCTTTGGCCCAGGCGGCTTGGGCAGTCTCTTGGGCTGAGTCGTAAGACAAGCCTCGGGAAATCAGGAAGCGCACGGTCAGGCTGTATCCTTTTTGGTAAGCGGCTCCGTATTGTTCTCTCGTCATTTGTTCTCCACTGCGTCTCTGCTTGTCTTGCGAAAACTCCGGCCGTCGGCGAGGCAAGAGTAGCCATCGCTGAATCCCGAGGCCGGTATTTTCATCACAGTTGCAGCAGGTGAGTTACCAACGGGCACGAGCCTCGCGCAGAAACCGGGCGGGACGGCCGCTGAGCCCGTCTAAGTGGCTCGCAACAAACGCGGACCGGGCTTTGGCGCGACATGATCGCCAGGCGCGGAATGGCGCGATGCACGGTTTGGAAGAAGTAAAATTTGCACAGCCAGGAATTCTTGCCGCTTGCTTCGACGGCGCAAAAACAAAAAGCCGGACCGCAAGGGGTCCGGCTTCGTGAACAGGTTGGACGGAAAGGCGCTTATTCGGCCAGCGTCTCTTCGCCGGTGTCTTCTGACAAACCGCCGGCATAAACACTGCGCGCTTCATCTTCGTAGCCGATGAGGTCGCCGCCGATGGCAATCTCTTCCTGGATGGGCTCTTCTTCCACGATATCCTCGCCGGCAATTTTCACGGTCCGGTAATAATCCATACCGGTGCCGGCCGGAATCAGGCGGCCCATGATGACGTTCTCCTTGAGACCCCGCAGATAGTCGACTTTGCCGTTGATGGCGGCTTCGGTCAACACACGCGTGGTTTCCTGGAAAGACGCGGCTGAGATAAACGAATCGGTGGAGAGCGAGGCCTTGGTAATGCCCAGCAGGATCGGCTTACCGGTAGCCGCACGGCCGCCGGCTTCCATCACCCGGGCGTTCTCTTCCCGGAACTTGAACTTGTCGACGACTTCCTCGGGCAGAAACTCGGTGTCGCCAATGTCTTCCACCTTCACCCAGCGCATCATCTGACGGGAGATGACTTCCAGGTGCTTGTCGTTGATGTTGACGCCCTGCAGACGGTATACTTCCTGGATTTCGTTTACCAGGTACTTCTGCAGTTCCTTTTCGCCGAGCACTTCCAGAATGTCGTGCGGGTTGCGCGGGCCGTCCATCAAAGGATCGCCCGAGCGGACGCGCTCGCCTTCCTGGACGTTGATATGGACGCCGCGCGGGATCGAGTAGTCCATCTGCGTGCCATCGTCGGCGATGACCGAGATTTTCCGCATACCCTTGCTGATGTCCCCGAATTTCACGATGCCGTTGACGTGGGAAATGACGGCCGTTTCCCGCGGCTTGCGGGCTTCGAACAATTCCACCACACGCGGTAAACCGCCGGTGATGTCCTTGGTCTTACTTTGGGCGCGCGGAATCTTGGCCACCACATCGCCGGCGTGAACTTCATCGCCGTCGTTGATCATCAAGTGCGCGTGGGTCGGCATGAGGTAGCGCTTTTCATCGGAGCGCGTGCCGCCGGTGGGCCGCACGATCACCGTGGGAATGCGCTTTTCGTCGGTGGAATCGGTCACCACCCACTGCGACATACCGGTAATTTCATCCACCTGCTCCTGCAGCGTGGTGCCTTCGGTAAGGTCTTTGAAATGAACCGTGCCGGTCACCTCAGTGAGGATCGAGAACGTGTACGGATCCCATTCCAGCAGGATCGCGTTGGCTTTCACCTTAGCGCCGTCCTCGTACAGCACCTTGGCGCCGTAGACCACCGGGTAGCGTTCTTTTTCGCGGCCCTTATCGTCCATAATGGCGACGATGCCGTTGCGGTTCATGGCGATCAATTCTTTTTTGGCGTTCTTAATGGTCGTAACGCCGATGAACTTCACAAAGCCGTTGGACTTTGCGTCCTGCTTGGATTGTTCGCTGGAGCCGGTGGCCGTGCCGCCGACGTGGAACGTACGCATAGTGAGCTGGGTGCCAGGCTCACCGATGGACTGCGCGGAAATGATGCCAACCGCTTCGCCGCGTTCCACCATGCGCCCGGTGGCCAGGTTGCGGCCGTAGCAGAGCCGGCAGACGCCGCGCCTGGATTCGCAGGTCAACACGGAGCGAATGCGAACGCGCTCGATACCGGCTGCCTGAATGGCCGCGGCCAGATCCTCGCTGATCTCATGCTTGGCCTTGACCAGCACGTTCTGATCGTAGTCGAGCAGGTCGTCGAGAACCACGCGGCCCACAATGCGGTCGCGCAAAGGCTCGATGATTTCGCCCGATTCGATAATCGGCTCGACGAAGATGCCGTCGCCGGTGCCGCAATCGTGATCGGTGACAATCACGTCCTGCGCCACGTCGCAAAGGCGGCGGGTGAGATAGCCGGAATCGGCCGTTTTCAACGCGGTGTCGGCCAACCCTTTGCGGGCGCCGTGGGTGGAGATGAAGTACTGCAGCACGTCCAACCCCTCGCGGAAGTTGGCGGTAATAGGCTGCTCGATAATTTCGCCCGACGGTTTGGCCATCAGTCCGCGCATCCCGGAGAGCTGACGAATCTGCTGTTTGGATCCGCGCGCGCCGGAGTCGGCCATGATGTAAATCGGGTTGAGATAGCGTCCCGTCCGGTCGTCCTCTTCCATGGTCTTGAACATTTCGTCCGAGACCCGTTCGGTTACCTTCGACCAGATTTCGATGATCTTGTTGTAGCGCTCACCTTGCGTGATGGCGCCTTCCTGATATTGCTGTTGGACCTCAATGACGGCTTTTTCCGCGTTCTTCACCAGCACGGCCTTCTCATCCGGCACGACCATGTCGTCGATGCCAATGGAAATCCCGGCGCGCGTGGCGTACAGGAAGCCAAGCTTCTTCACCTCATCCAACATGCCCACTGTGATCTGCAAGCCCAACTTCAGGTAGCAGTATTGAACCAGTTGGGCCAGGCCCTTCTTTTTGAGCAGGCCGTTGATGAACGGCATTTCGTCGGGCAATACGTCGTTGAGAATCACGCGGCCGACGGTCGTGTCCATGTACTGCTTGTTGAACTCGATCGGCTCCGTGTGCAGGACGTTCTGGCTGTCAAACGCCTTGGTCAGGTCGATCACTCTGCCGGTGTAGCGCAGCTTGATGGGGCTGAGCGTTTCCACTTCGCCCATTTCCAGCGCAATGAGCACGTCATCGGTGGATGCAAACGTCCGGCCCTCTCCCTTGGTGCCGGGGCGAAGCTTGGTGAGATAGTACATGCCCAGCACCATGTCCTGGGTAGGAATGGCGATGGGTCCGCCGTGCGCGGGCGACAGAATGTTGTTCGACGCCAGCATCAGCGTGGACGCTTCAATCTGCGCTTCCGGCGACAGAGGAATATGTACGGCCATCTGATCGCCATCGAAATCGGCGTTGAACGCGGTGCAGGTAAGCGGGTGCAGCTTAATGGCTTTGCCTTCCACCAGCACTGGTTCAAAAGCCTGAATGCCGAGACGATGCAGCGTAGGAGCGCGGTTCAACAGAATGGGGTGGTCTTTGATGACTTCTTCCAGAATGTCCCAAACCACGGGGTCCTGTTGCTCGACCAGTTCTTTGGCTTGCTTGATGGTGGTGCAATGGCCGCGCTGCTCGAGGCGATGATAGATGAACGGCTTGAACAGTTCCAGCGCCATTTTCTTGGGCAACCCACACTGGTGCAACTTGAGCTCGGGGCCGACCACGATCACGGAACGGCCGGAGTAATCCACGCGCTTTCCCAGCAGGTTCTGGCGGAACCGGCCTTGTTTGCCCTTCAGCGTGTCGGAGAGCGACTTGAGCGGGCGGTTATTGGCGCCACGCAGCACACGGCCGCGGCGGCCGTTGTCGAACAGCGCGTCCACCGCTTCCTGCAGCATGCGCTTTTCATTGCGCACAATCACATCGGGCGCATGGAGCTCGATGAGCTTCTTCAGCCGGTTGTTGCGATTGATCACGCGGCGGTACAGGTCGTTGAGATCGGAGGTGGCAAAGCGGCCGCCATCCAGTGGCACCAGCGGGCGCAGCTCCGGCGGAATGACTGGGATCACATCCAGAATCATCCATTCCGGCTTATTGCCGGACTTGCGAAAACTCTCGGTAACGCGCAGGCGCTTGGCGAATTTGACTTTCTTTTGCTGCGAGGCCTCGGTCTTCATCCGCTCGCGGATTTCCAGGCTCAGCCCTTCGATGTCGATTTTCTTGAGGAGTTCCTTGATGCCTTCGGCGCCCATCATGGCGACGAATTTGCCCGGGTGCTCCTGATCGAGAGCGCGTTTGCGCTCATCATTGATCACTTCGCCTTTGTGCAATTCGGGCACTTCGCCCGGATCGACGACTACAAAAGCTTCAAAATAGAGGACGCGCTCCAGTTCCCGCAGGGTGATGTCGAGCAGATAGCCGATGCGGCTCGGCAGGCCTTTGAAAAACCATACATGGGAACACGGGCTGGCCAATTCAATATGGCCCAGACGCTCGCGGCGCACGCGCGACAACGTAACTTCCACGCCGCACTTGTCGCAAATCACGCCCCGGTGTTTCATCCGCTTGTACTTGCCGCACAAGCATTCCCAATCGGCAATCGGACCGAAAATACGGGCGCAAAACAACCCGTCGCGTTCCGGTTTGAAGGTGCGGTAATTGATGGTCTCCGGCTTGGTGACTTCACCATGCGACCAACTGCGGATCTTTTCCGGAGACGCCAGACTGATTCGGATGGAATCGAAGTCGGCAATCAAGTTTGCTCTGTCGTACGGAGAGGAACGGTACATATGATCTCCTGTAAACTCTCTTAACTACGTTTGCCTGCCGGGAAGGTCACCGCGATCTTCCTGGTGGCGCTGTAAATCTTCCAAAATGGCCTCGGCGGCCGCTATGTTCCGCTTTGCTTCTTCAAGGGAGTCCTTGGGGTCTTCAGATTCGTCGTCATACAAACAGGTCACCCCGTCCTCCTAGTCGGCGGCCAATGCGGTATCGGTCAACTCGCGCGGCTTCTTCATCAGCTCGACATCGAGACAGAGCGATTGCAACTCGCGGATCAAAACGTTGAAGGACTCGGGCACGCCCGGTTCGGCGGCGGCTTCGCCCTTCACAATGGCCTCGTAAATCTTGGCGCGGCCATAGACGTCATCCGATTTAGCGGTGAGCAGTTCCTGCAGCACATAGGCTGCGCCGTAAGCTTCCAGCGCCCACACTTCCATTTCTCCAAAGCGCTGCCCGCCGAATTGCGCCTTGCCGCCCAGCGGCTGCTGCGTAATGAGTGAATACGGTCCGATTGAGCGGGCGTGGATCTTGTCATCCACCAAGTGCGACAGCTTGAGCATATAGATGTAGCCGACCGTGACCGGCTGCTCAAACGGCACTCCCGAGATCCCGTCGTGCAACTGAATCTTGCCCGACGACGGCAATTTGCTGATCGCCAACTGCTTCTTGATATCCTGCTCGGCCGCGCCGTCAAAA
>Ga0075015_100000141_pt1 | contig 20655 bp, 18 predicted proteins | sample AleBraG_ABR_2013_FD_71476 | JGI IMG/M metagenome (GOLD analysis project Ga0075015, IMG submission 71476) | Freshwater sediment microbial communities in response to fracking from Pennsylvania, USA - Alex Branch Run_MetaG_ABR_2013 | ecosystem: Environmental > Aquatic > Freshwater > Creek >...
GAATTGCGCCAGGGGCCCTGCATGCGATCGTGCATGGCACGCCAATCGCCGATGTTATGGTGGTGATGGGTGGCGAACAGGGCGCCCAGTATCACAAGCCCAGCCAAAGTGAAGGCCCAGAAACCCAAGTACTTGCCAAAGGCGCGAAAGCTGCCTTCGGAGCGGCCGGATATATATAGAACAATATAGCCGACGACAGTGAGCATGGTGGCCGGCAGGAGAGCAAGAAGAAAGATCATGGTGCGCTCCGAGGTGGACGAACTCAGTCATGATAACATGCGTGCCCGCAGCGCCGGTGCGCGGCCCTAAATCTTGAGCTGATCCCCCACTGGCAACTGCCGTATACGCTTGCCAGTTGCCGCAAAAATGGCATTGCACAGCGCGGGCAGTATCGGGGGCACTCCAGGCTCACCCACCCCGCCCAGCGGCTTGGCGTAATCGCCGGGAATGATATGAACCCGAATCTCGCGCGGGGCCATCGGCATTCGCACCACTTCATAGTGGTGAAAATTATTCTGCTGCACACGGCCCGCCTTGAACGTAATGGCTCCCGACAGGGCGGCGCTCACCCCCATGACACACGCTCCTTCCATCTGTGCGCGCACGCGGTCCGGATAAATTGTCGCTCCGCAATCAATCGCAATATCCACGCGCGGAATATTCAGCTCGCCCTTGGCATCGACGGCCACCTCCACGACCGCCGCGACGTAGCTGACGAAGCTGTAGTGCGCGGCAATACCAAGCCCATGCCCTTTAGGCTGCGGTCGACCCCAGCCCGCCGCCTTAGCGGCAAGTTCGACGACGCCGCGCAATCGCCCCGTGTCCACGGGGTAGCGCTCCGGCGACTCGCCGTCGTTGAAGGTATCGCTGAGCATCTGCGGCGTCACCACGCGCGCGGGGCCGATAAGCTCGAGGAGAAAATCCTTCGGATCGCGCCCGGCCGCCGCCGCCAGTTCGGCGACAAAGGACTGCACCGCGAAGGCGTGGGGAATATTCGAGACCGAACGGAACCAGCCGATGCGGGTGTGCGCGGTGGCCTCCGGATTCTCGATGCGGATATTCGGAACGGCAAAGGGAACATTGATGACGCCCATCCCGAGTTCATAGCTCGCCTCACGCGTGGCATTCTTAATGAAGGTTGAATCGATCGACGGTGCCACAGTGCGGTGCAGCCACGCTACCGGATGCCCGGTGGCGTCGACACCGGCCTCCAAATGCTCGACCGATACGGTGTGAAAATAGTCGTGGTGCAGATCGTCCTCGCGCGTCCAGAGGACCTTCACGGGCCTGCCGCCCAGGGCCCTGGAGAGCAGGGCCGCTTCGACGCCGAAGTCGCCCATGGACTTGCGACCAAATCCGCCGCCCAGCAGTGTGACGTGCACCGTGACGTTCGCACTGGATATACCGAGCCGCTTGGCAATCAGGTCGCGCACGCCTTGGGGTGACTGGAAGCAGCCCCAGACCTCACATTTGCCCTCGGTAATCCGAGCGGTCGCCACCGGGGGTTCCATCGACGCATGGGCGAGGTGCGGAAGATAATATTCTGCGTTGATGCGCTTTGCAGCGGCAGCCGCTGCGACCGAGAAATTGCCGTCGTTTCGTACCACCTTGCCTGGCTTACGTGCCGCGCTCTCGAGCATGGCTCGGTAGGCGGGCGAGTCGTAACTGGCATTTGAGCCGTCGTTCCACGAGATTCTCAGTGCTTTGCGCCCCTGCATCGCAGCCCAGCTGTTGCGGGCAATGACCGCGACTCCACCCAAGGGATTGAAATCCGCTGGCCCCGGAATCGGATCAATCCGGGCGACATGCAGCACGCCGGGTACCTTGAGCGTCGCCGAGTCGTCGAAGCTCTTGAGTCTCCCCCCAAACACTTGCGGGCGCGCGACGACGGCATAGACCATGTCGGGCAGCCGCGTGTCGATGCCGTATTGCGCCTTGCCAACGGTAATATCGGGCGCATCTACGAGCCGTAGCTTGTCGGTACCAATGTAGCGAAATTGCGACGGCTCCTTGAGCCGAATCGCAATGGCTGCGGGCAGCGGCATGCGCGCCGCCACCGTGGCCAGCGCTCCATAGCCCAGACGTCGACCGGTGCGGGAGTGCACGATCTCGCTATTCACCGCACGCACCTCACCCATGGGCACCTGCCAACGCGCGGCGGCAGCGGCTTCCAGCATCTGCCGTGCCGCCGCGCCGCAGCGGCGCATGGGCATGAAAAAATGGCGCGTACTGCGCGAGCCGTCGGTATCCTGATTCCCGTAACGCGCCTCGTCACCTGGTGCCTGGACAACACGCACGCGCGCCCAGTCGGCCTCGAGTTCGTCCGCAACGATCATAGGCATGCCGGTGCGCACCCCTTGACCCATTTCGGAGCGATGGCACACGATGCTCACGATGCCGTCTTCCCCGATGGCCACAAAGACCAATGGGTTGTCGCTCCAGCCGTGCGGCATGGCATCCGCGCCGTACTTGGGCGCCTCCGTGGCATGAAGCGCACTGGCATAGCCAACGGCGAGCACGAGTCCGCTCACGGCGGAAGCGCCCTGGAGAAAGGTCCGGCGGCTCACATTGGTGATGATCAAGGGGGCATTCATGGCGCCGCTCCCTTCTCACCCGCGGCCTGCTTGATGGCGGCGCGGATGCGTCCATAGGTGCCGCAGCGGCAGATATTGCCGGCCATGGCGGAATCAATATCCGCGTCAGTCGGCATTGGCTTCTGCTGCAGGAGTGCCGTCGCCGACATGATCTGTCCGGCTTGGCAATAGCCACACTGCGGTACACCTAAGTCTGTCCACGCCGCCTGCACCGCCTTGCCGACCTTGTCCGCACCGATCGCCTCGATGGTAACCACCCGCTTGTTCACGACGGCGGAAATCGGCGTGACGCACGCGCGTACCGGTTGACCGTCCACATGCACAGTGCAGGCGCCGCACAGTGCCATGCCACAACCAAACTTGGTACCGGTGAGTCCGATCTCATCGCGCAGCGCCCACAGCAATGGCGTCTCCGCTGGCAGGTCGAGCTCATATGACTTGCCGTTGATGTTCAATTTGGTCACGGTGAGCTCCTTCTGTCCCCGCATGTGCACCTGCCTGAGTCTACCGCGCTCTGCCAAGGTCCGTGAAGGTGTCAGCACCGCACGCGTGGTGCACGCTCAGCGGCCGCGTGATCGAGGCGGGCTCGCTAGGGGAGCGTCGCGTCGTGCATGACTTTAAACAGATCTCCGCTGGCTTTGGGCTTCGCAAAAAAGCAACCAAGCAGGGGGAGCAGTGCAAATACCGGTTCGCAGTTGTCGCTGACGCGCCGAAGCGTTCCGCCACCGGCCAGTCGATGGGCGGAGCGATTTGGGTCGACGAAGGAAATAGTGAAATTGAGGCGGCGGATCGCCGCTGCTGAGAAGGAGGTGCCCTTGGGGCTGGTGCGAGGGCCGTACTGCCAGCGGGGCGGATTGGATAGGGGGTGGAGGGTGCGATGAACACCATGGTGAGAGCGGGAGGCTGGTTCTGCAGCAACTGAGCCTGTTACGATCAACCCGGTACCGGTGCTCAGCGGTTAGGTTTCGATGGGTAAGGCGTGGAGTCTGGAACCAAGGAGAGCGATCATGGGTATGCGAGAAGAGTATCAGGCCGTGATGGAGAAGCAGCTGAACGAATGGAAGGCCCAGGTGGAGCGTTTCAAGGCAGGCGCCCAGAACCTGGAGGCGCAGGCCAAAGTACAGTTCGACAAGAATCTGGAGTTGCTGCGAACCAAGCAGGCGGAGGCGTGGGATCACTTCCAAAAGATGAAGGTGGCCAACGAGGGCACGTGGACGGAGGTCAGGGCACATGTGGACAAGGCCGGGGCCGAGGTCAGGGCGGCCATGGAAGCGCTGGCCGCAAAGTTCAGATCATAATCAAGGGAATTAGCGTGATGACTGAACTAATCGGCTATGCGGCGGCCGCTCTCACCACGATTTCCTTTTTGCCCCAGGTGATCAAGGTCTGGCGAACACGCAGTGCGCGGGACATCTCGCTGCCCATGTACAGTTTGTTCTTTCTGGGCACTGCGCTGTGGCTCACTTACGGCGTGGCAATTCACTCGCTGCCAGTGGCACTAGCGAATGCCGCCACGCTTATTCTGGCCGGCGGGGTACTGGTGGCCAAGGTGCGGTTTGGGAGCGAGTGACGCCTCCCCTCAGGGAACCGCTGGCGCTGAGGGCGTCGCTGACGTGGCGCGTGCCAGCAATGCCGTGTGGAATACGGCCATGCGTTCGCGCATTTCGGTTTCCTGGCTGTCGACGCCGCACACACTCCGGTTGCGTTGCGGCGAAAGGCCGGAAAACGCGCTCCGCGCCCAGGTCGACTCACGGCAGACGCCAAACGACACTGAGCGAACCCCGTGGCTAGGACCACGGACTGGTGGCATGAACGGTGGTGCCGTCACGAGTAAACTCGAACCGTAGCAGCCAATTGCGAGAGCGCGGGTTGTTCGCGGGAGCGAACTTCCAGCGCCTGGCCGCTTCGATGGCCCGAGCGGCAAAATACCGGCTTGGGCCCGGCTCCTCCAGCGACTCATCAACCACGTCGCCGGAGGGCGCCACCGTGACGCGAACCGCCACCCGAAGGTGGCCTCGAATCGTTTCACGTGCCGTACGCGATACGGTAGGAAGCTCTTCATGGAGTACAGAGTGTGATGCACCCGCGCTACGCTGTGGACGGTGATCTGACGGACCGCTGGCTGAACGCGTGGGCGGCGGCCCTGACGCGGTGACATTCAAGTTTGACAAAGCAGACGGCACGGACCGGGAATCGTTGGCTGGCAAAGTTTGCTCGTGCAAAGGTGCACGCGATGAACTGGGCGCGGATTGCGGACTGTTCGAATGGCGAGCCAGCAGTCGCAGGCCCGCCCAGGCGGCAATCAAAGCGGCAAGGATCAGCGCAATCGCCGGGACGATGGGGCGCTGCCTGGGCAATTCGGCTGGGGTAGCCGCCGGGGAGGGGGGCCTGTCTGTCGAATCGGCGGGTTTGATGGGACTAGCCAGCTCCGCGACCGTCGGACGGTTCGCTGGACTGCGGCTCAGGCACCGGCGCACGACGCCCACAAACATTGGTGGAAGAGTCGCGGGCAAGGAGACGTCCTCAAGCTCAGCATTGGGCCACGCAGGAAGCTTTTGCGTGAGCGCCTCGACTATCGTAACGCCGAGACTCCAGATATCGCCGGCCGCGGAACTGCCGTCCACAGACTCCGGAGATTCGTACGCGGAAAGCCGAGTACTGCGCAGCGCGGATGGGCCGGCCGCACACACGGTATCGCTCGACAGTTTGAGTTGATCGTCGATAGCCAGAATGTTTGACGGCCGCAGCCGGCCATGTGACAAACCGCGGCGATGAAGGAAGGACAATGCGTCCAAAGTCGGAACCAACAGCTCCCGCACTTCGTCGGCAGTGAGGGCCCGGCGGGCAATAATATGCGCAAGATCCTGCTCGGCAAGTTCCATCACCTCGAAGAAATAGTGATCCTCACCGAGCTGGCAACGCCCCGAATCGAGAATTCGAATCAAGTGTGGATGAGAAAGCGTGGCGGCGAACCGCCATTGCGCGAGCTGTTCCTCGGCCAAAGGTCGAGACGCTGGGACTAATTTGACCGCGGCAGCTGGCAAATTCTGTGCCGCAAACTGGGTAAGGTATACGCCGCTGTGCTCAGTGCCGCCCAGAAAGCGGCGCAGGGGCAACACCCCGTTGATAGTGTGGCCTTCCCACCTCGTCCAGTCCTCGGTCATGAGCGGCATCGCCTCCGGCGCAGCATATCAGATTCGGTCTGGACTGAGCGCACGGATTGCCGATAGTGAAATCGTGATTATGAACGGGCTTCGCATTTCATGAGCTGCAATCAAACTATCATTTTTGCGGCAATCCCACTTCGTTTAGCGGGCAAAAGCGCTGTGCCGAGCTACGAAGAGTTCGGTAAGACGTTTCATTGTGCTATGAGCAAGCTTATGTTAATCACTCGCGGGCCCTTCGACACTAGCAAGCGGGGACACCCCCTGCGCCCGCAGTTGTTGATTGAGGGCAGCCAGCGGACCGCTCTTGAACGCGGCCCACAGCTTGAGTTTATCGTGAGCGGCACTGAGGCCGAGTCGATACACCGCGAGCGCCTGCGAGGGAGCTGGACGATCTGAGCTTTCCACGGCGCTGAGCGCCGTGATGAGTTCCATGTTGGCGGCGTCGAGGCCGGCGTTTCCTTCGACGATGCCGTCGAGCGTGGCGCGCAGCTGTGCCGCGTGGGTGACGAGTGGCATATTCTTTTCAGTGGCGCCGGCAGCCAGTTTGACCAGCTGCGTCTTTAATTGGGCGATCTGTGCCAGCACACGTCGACTCTCGAGCGAGTCGCTGAAGATCTGGTGGCTGGTCGCAAATTGCCGAGCATACTGCGCCTGAGTGGACGAGGAGCGCGGATCCTTGAGCAGGACTAATGGTGCCGTAGAGACCGTCTCACCATTCACCTCGAGCGCCACCGTGTAGCGACCGGGCGGGACGCGTGGCGCGTGTGGCGTGCGGCCTTCGCCGTCGTCAGGCTCGCTGTCCTCTGGTCTGCCGGAGGTGTCCCAGGCGAGATTCCAGATGAAGCGATGCATGCCAGGGGATGTTTCGAGGCGCCGCAGCGTGGCATACCAGCGCTCGGCGATGGGCAGCGGCGCGTGCTGTGACGGCGGCACCGGCGTCGAATTGACCCATCGCACCAGATTATGACCTGCGTCGTACACGTGCAGCGCAACCGTGCGTACGGTGCTCGGCAGGTAGTAGTCGAGTATGGCGCCATTTGGAGGATTATTCGCCGTGGGCTCATCGGGAGGGATGGGTGTGCCTGCAAAAGCGTCATTGTCGACGCGCACGGTGACTGCCGGTCGGTAAAGAAACGGGCCGGAGGAGAGCGCGCGCCGAGCGGCCTCGCGCAGCGGTGCAATGTCATCGAGAATCCAGAATGATCGACCATGAGTGGCGACCACGAGATCGTCACCGTGCACTGCCATGTCGCGCACGGAAGTGTGCGGTAGATTCAGCTGCAGCGGCTGCCAGTGATCACCGTCATCGAACGATACCTCGATGCCAAACTCGGTGCCGGCATAGAGCAATTCTTTCTGTTGCGGGTCCTCGCGGACTGCCCAGACGAAATTGGGCGCTTCAATTCCAGTCGCGACTTCTTGCCAATGCTGACCGTAGTCGCGAGTGCGAAAGATGTAGGGTGCGCGATCGTCCATGCGATGACGCTCGATCGCCGCGTAGGCAACACCGGCATCGAAGTGCGAGGGCTCGATAAGGGAGACCTTGCTCCATGGCTTGAGGCCAGCGGGAGTTACGTTGGTCCAGGTTTTGCCGCCATTGCGCGTCAGGGAAATGATACCGGTGTCGCTGCCGGTCCACAGCACATCCTTGTCGATATACGAGGGGGCGACCGTGGCCAGCGTGCCATAGCCCAGCGCGACGGCCTTCTCGGGCGTGGGCATGGTCGCATCATCCAGGGAGTTGCGTGCTGACGGGTTGCCGCTGCCAGCGGCGGCGCTTTCCGCGCGGGCAATATTCTTGCCGCCGGTAAGATCCGGACTGATCTCGAGCCAGTGCAGTCCACCATCGATTGTTTTCAAGACATACTGCGCTCCCATGTAGAGCGAGGTCTTATCGACGGGAGAGAAGGCGAGCGGCGGAGTCCACGGGTCGCGATATTTCCTTTGGGTGATGTTGGTGCCAAACACATTCGCCGGCCAAGGCGAGACATCCTGGGTGAGGGCGCGGCGCCGATCCCAGCGTGACACAGTGCCATAGGTGCCGCTGGCGTACACGATATCCGGGTTCTTGGGGTCGAGTGCCAAGTAGCCGCTCTCGCTGCCGCCCGCTGGGAACCAGTCGCGCGGCGTGATTTGCCCATAATCTGACCGACTCCGCACCGCCACACTACCGCTGTCCTGTTGCGCTCCATAGACCCAGTAGGGAAAGCGATCATCCGTGGTGACATGGTAGAGCTGCGCCGTCGGCTGGTTGTACCAGCTCGACCAGGTACGGCCGCGATCAAGACTGATGCTCGTACCCTGGTCGGTGCCCAAGACCAGCCGATCGCGATCTTTGGGATCCACCCAGAGCTCATGATAATCATCACCGCCGGGCGCACCGCGCACCACCGTGATGGTCTTGCCGCCGTCCACGGATCCGAACAGCGCAATGTTTGGCAAATAGATAGTGTCGGCATCGCTTGGGTCAACGGTGATCCGGCTGAAGTACCAAGCGCGGCTGGTGAGGCGCTCATCCCCATTGGCGAGCACCCAGTTCTCGCCGCCGTCGTTTGAAACATAGAGACCGGGCGCCTTGGCTTCGATCAGAGCGTACACACGTTGCCCATCGGCACTGACCGCGACGCCGCTGCGCCCCCAGCTTCCGGCAGGCAATCCATGACCGGTGCATTGTTGCCAGGTCTCGCCCGCATCGGCGGAGCGATAGATGCCGCTACCCGGGCCAATCAGTGGCGCGTAGGTGCTCCACGGCGGTCGATGGGCCTCCCAAACCGAAGCGATGAGGACGCTGGGCTTGCCGGCCGCAATGGCCAGGTCGGCCACTCCTACATTCGGACCCTCGTCGAGTGCGCGTTTCCAAGTTCTTCCCCCGTCAGTGGTCTTGTACAGCCCGCGCTCCGGATTGGGACCATAAGCATGGCCTAACGCGCCAACATAGGCGACATCCGAGTTTGAGGGATCAATTGCAATCTTGCTGATCTGGCGAGTGTCCGCAAGGCCGGCAAAGGTCCACGTTGTGCCGCCGTCGGTGGACTTATAGACGCCCGCGCCGGAGGCGAGATTCGAGCGGATGTCGCTCTCGCCAGTACCAACGTAGATCACATCGGGGTTGGAAGGGGAGACCTCGAGCGCCCCAATGGAGGCCACGGATTGATCATCGAAGACCGGCTTCCAGACCATTCCGGCATCAACGGTCTTCCAAACGCCTCCATCGACGGCACCGAAGTAGTACGTGCTTCCCGAACCGGCTACGCCACCGACGGCCACCACGCGGCCCCCGCGAAATGGACCAATCAACCGCCATTTCAGATCGCTGAAGAGTTGCGGCACAACGCTCGCGGCAATACATTGCCCCCCGAGCGCCAAGGCACCGAGCAGCGCTGCCCACACCCTGAGTTTACTCACTCGCATCTCCAAGGTCATACAGCCAAACTCCGTGCCCGGTGCACTTGGTGTCCAGCAATCATAAACGCCCGGTGGCAGGGACGCAGGGGTCTGTATTGCTATCGGCCGAGAACAGCAGGGCGTTCGGGGTCGCTGTCCCTTAAGGGTGAGCCTTTTTAGAAGGTTTCGAGTTGCCAGAGCGATTGAGGGCGATTGCCTGCCGGAACAACGCCTTGAACGCAGTTCCGTTAATTTTATCGCCCTCGCGGATGTCAATCGCGCGGCGCGTGTTACCGTCAAGACTGGAGTTGAAAAGTCGGGCCGGATCCTTCAGCGACGCGCCCTTGGCAAAGGTAAGCTTCACGACCGCTTTGTAGGACTCGCCCGTGCAGACGATACCGTCGTGAGACCACACCGGCGTGCCCATCCACTTCCATTCCTCGAGAACTTTTGGGTCAGCCCCCTTGATAAGGCCGCGTATTCGGCTAAGGGCTTCCCCGCGCCAGTCACCGAGCTCGGCGATTCTCTTTGAGATGAGCTCCGCTGCCGAGGGTCCGTGGCTCGCGTCGGATTTCTTCATGTACTCAGCCCGAGAGGGCCAGAACTATTTCACTTGTAATACAGTGAAGGTAAGTCTTGCAAGGCCGCTGCGCAAAGCTACCCGTTTGCTTCGGGCGAGTCGTGGTCTCGAAGCAACGCCAGAACCGAAAGCAGCGCTTGTCGATTTCGATGGTCGGCGTAAATAGCATCGATTACCAAGGTGGCGTCCGTGTCGGATCCGGTGCGAAGTTCGTGGCTCGGGGGCTGGCGGAGTGTGCGGGTAAGCGTGGAGCGACGGACGGGTGTTCCGCTCCCGAGACGGGTCAGCTTAGCGCTGAGCGCATCGGGCAATGGTAAGGCAGGGTGGCTCTTGTTGTGCGGCAGTTGGCTTTGCGGCGGCATTTGGAAATCTCCTCGATCTGGCGTGGCAGCACTGCGGCTGGCCCAAACTACTACGGGGATGTGTGTTAGTCATGACAGGATCGCGGGGAGTGAGTTCCGTTGCGGCCGAAGTCCGCGAGGGCGTAGGCCGTACGGTGGCGCCGTGCTGAAAATCAACCGCCGCGTTCGCCAGAAAGCGACACTCGCCGCCGCCATTTGCCGTGGCGGCACTCAGTGCGCTCCGGAATACGGGAGACTGAACACCCCACAAGTGCTCGCTACCGTGCGGCGGCTCCCAGTAAACGCTGCGCTGCGCGCAAATGCGGCGCATCGTACATGCGTCCATCCAGGGAGACGGTACCCGCACCGCCGGCGAATGCCGCAACAAGGCGCCTCGCGAACGCCAGGTCGGCTTCCGTAGGCGCAAACAACTCGTTGATCACCGCTACCTGGTCGGGGTGAATGGCCAAACACCCGGTAAAACCGTCAAGCCGCGCCGCCACACAGTCCTGGCGCAATCCGTCCAGATCGCGAAAATTCACGTACACGGTGTCGATGGCTTGCACGCCGAGCGCGTGCGCCGCGAGCAGGCACTGAGTGCGTGCGTACTGGTAGGTAAACCGCCATTCGCCCGTGAGCGTACGCGGGTTAGCCGCCCCCAGTGCGGCACTCAAATCTTCGGCACCCCACGACAAACCAACCAACCGCGGATAGGTCCGTCCGATCAACTCCCCCATGCGCAAAACCGAGGAGGGGGTCTCGGTCGCCAGGCAGAGGAGGGAGATCGCGCCGATTGGAAGGTCATGGGCGACTTCCAAGGCCTGTACGTCATCGCTCAACGTCTCCAGATCCTCCGGCCCATAAATCTTGGGCAGCACGATCCCCGCAGGGCGGGCCGGGACGATAGTTGCAAGATCCAGGGCCGACTCGCCACTGCGAAGACTATTGATGCGCACCCAAAGAGCGGTGCGATCCGTGGCGCCGTGCAAAAACTCAGCCGCCTGACTACGCGCAACGCTCTTGCGCTCCAGGGTCACAGAGTCCTCGAGATCGATAATGAGCGCATCAGCCCCTAGGTCCGTGGCTTTGGCCAGCTTCGGCGCGCTGTCTCCAGGGACGAATAGCAGGGATCGCATAACTACATTGGACGACGCAGCATGAGCGCTGTGCGTCGGCAAGTGGCGACCAGTTCATCCCGCTGATTGAAAGCTCTGTGCTCGAAGGTCACGAGACCATTGGCAGGGCGACTCTTACTGTCTCGCAGCTCCCACACTGTTGTTTCCACTCTCAGGGTGTCGCCATGAAATACGGGTTTAGGGAACCGCACCTCGTCCCAGCCAAGATTGGCCACCGTGGTGCCCAGTGTCGTGTCATGCACCGAAACTCCCACCATGAGTCCCAACGTAAACACGCTGTTGACGACGCGCTGGCCAAATTCTGAATGCTCCCGGCAATACTCCGCGTCAAGGTGCAGCGCGGCGGGATTGTGGGTCAGCGCACTGAAAAGTACATTGTCCGCCTCAGTGACGGTACGCCGAATGGCGTGCAAAAAGCGCTGACCGATGGTGAATTCTTCAAAGTAAAGTCCCGCCACGCGCGTCTCCAGGCATTGCTGCGTATACACTGTTGCGACAAATGGTACGCGAGGATACGTTGATGAGCGACTTTAGACTGCTCTATCCAATGTTTGCCCTGTTTGTTCTGACCGCGATTGTATTGGTCATTTTGTTTCGCTCCCGTGTGAGTGCCGTCCGCCTGGGCGCGGTGAGCGCCAAGTACTTCCGGATCTATCAGGGTGAAGCGGAACCCGAGGCTGCGGCAAAAGCGTCACGGCATTTCTCGAATCTGTTTGAAGCACCGACCTTATTCTATGCAGCCTGCCTGGCGGCGATGGTTACCCACGACGGTTCCCTGATGCTGTTGATATTGGCCTGGGCCTATGTGGCCGCCAGAGTGGTGCACGCACTGATCCATTTGGGAGGGAATCGACTTCGTCATCGGATCAAGGCCTATTTCAGCGGCTGGATCGTGCTGGGGGGAATGTGGCTGCAAATTGCCTGGCACGCGTATAATTTACCATAATATACATTATGCGAAGTTATGGAGCGCCACTTGCTCCGTGAGTCTGACAGGAGGTCACTATTCCATCACCCCGATCCCGATCATCGGCCCGCCCGCGACCTTCCATGCCACTGAGCGTGCCCGCGGCCGAAATGCGTCACCTCTGTACCTGGGCGGCCAAGCTCGGCGTGGACCTGGCAGAAATTGCTTGCGAGCTCAACTTGCCGACTGCAACGTTTTCGGAGCGCAGCGCCCGTGACGTGAGTCTCGGCGATTATTTCCGTGTGCTCGAGCGCCTGCAGATTGCGAGCCATGACGAGAGCTGGGGACTCTCCAAGCGACCGCTCCTCCTGGGCTCTACCGAGCTGGTGCTGTCGAACCTTGCACACTGCTTTACGTTGCTCGATGCGATGCGCGCTGTCGCGCACACCTACAATTTGCTGCACGGCGGCCTGTATAACCGGATCGAGCAGCACAAAGGCCGGGTGGTTTACGTCATCGACGATCGCCGATTTCCTTACACTCATCGGACGGATCATGCGCGCGTGCGGTTCATGATGGAGTGCGTCCTGATCTACTTACACGGATTGCTGAGCCTCATATCCGGTGACCGGCTCGAGGGTTGCCTGAAATCTGTGGTGACCCGAAGTGCCCAGTTCGATCAGCACGAGTACCTGAAATTCTGGCCCGTCCCCATCCGGTGGCGCGCGCCCTACTACGCGCTGAGCTATGACGAGTCCGCCGCCCGCATCCCGGTGGAATATTCCGGTCCGACGCCCTCTGCGCCGCGCATTTACCGGCGAGTCCTCGATCTCATCGAACACCGTCAGAATGTCACCTCGCGCATCCGCAGCGTGGCCGAACAGATCCTGCAGGCTTTCGATGAGAGCGTGTTTGATCAAACGAGCGTTGCGCGGCGACTGGGCATCAGCGGTGCAACGATGCGCCGCCGGCTGAAGGACGAGCGACAGCCGCCGTTCCGTATTCTGCAGGAGCGCGCCCAGAACCGCACGGCTCGCACCCTGCTCCGCAATCGCTATCGCACCGAAGACGTCGCCGAGCAACTGGGATTCAGTGATGCGCGCAGCTTCGTGCGCGCATTCAAACGGTGGAATAGCGTGACCCCGGCCCAGTTCGCCCGCACGACCCAGCAATCCCCCCCTGCCAAGACACCCAGACTCCGAAGCGACTGAAACGCCGGATCGTCAGCCGATGACGCCCGTCGCGGGCGGCATCGATTCCCAAAACACCCGCAGCGGGGCGTAGGGGTCGCTCTCGATTCGAGAGTGCGTATCAATGATGAGCGTCGCGCGTCGGGAAAGTTCGAAAGCGGGCCAATCGGGAAACAGCGGCGTGTTGGGATTTCCTTGCTGCGCAAACGCCAGCCACGCCGCGCTCAACGCATCGCATAGGCCGTCCCCGGGCGCGGAACCTGCACCGATGATGCCGTCGCGCTGATTACCCAGGGATGCGGCGACATCCGTCGCATGAGCGGCCCCATACAACCCTCCGACCGCCGGGGTCGCCCAGTCGAACCGATAGCAGTACACCGGTGCGCGCTGCAGGCGCGCCTTACGCTCGGCGTGAAGGTGTGCAAAGCGCCGGAATCCGCTGTCGGTCACGATGCGCGCGAACACCAGGAAGGGCTTCGTGTCCGGCCACAGACCACGGTACAGCTTCAGAATGGCCTGCGCTCGTTCCGGGTACCGCGACTCCAGCCACTGGCGCAGGCCCGCTTCGTCCAGATCGAAGTGATCGAAGAACAGACTGGCGTCATCGAGCGTGGTGGAAATAATCAGCGGCACGTCCGCACTCTCGGACGGCGCCCCCGGATCACACGGATGGCGCGGCAGAAGATCCCCATCCAGGACCGGGGCGAAGTTCAATGCGCCCACCGTGGCTTGAGCGCTAAGGATGGATTGCCAAGGCATATCCAGCAGCCTGGTCACGGTTCCGGGGGTCAGGCCGAGTTCTCGCAGCAATGCGTTCGAGAATTGGGCCGACTCTTCGCGCGTTTGCAGCCTCAATTGCGAGCCGCTTTGTACGGCTGCGCGATGGATGAGTCCGCGCGCGGCAGGGGTGGCGAGCAGTACGCTGGTCTTCCAGCCCCCGCCCGATTGCCCGAATACCATGACCCGACTCGAATCGCCGCCGAACGCCTCCGCATTGTCGCGAACCCATTCGAGCGCCAACACCAGATCCCGGATGCCGAGCGAGCCCGCCGCCGCGAACTCCTCAGGCGCCCCAAGATCACGCAGATTCAGGAAACCTAAGCATCCGAGGCGATGGTTGGCGCTGATGACCACCACATTGCCATGCCGCGCCAGTTCCGCCCCGTCATAGAGCGGCGAATTCCCGGAGCCGATCGCGAACCCACCCCCGTGAATACAGAACAGCACCGGCCGGCGGCCGCCATCCTTGAGCGCGGGTGTCCAGACATTAAGGTTGAGGCAGTCCTCGCCCATCCCGCCCTCGGCCGTCACGAGGTCCAGGTGAATGAGCCGCCCGTAGCGGTGCGTCAGCGGCGTCGGCACCTGCGGCGAGACCATTCCGTGACCAAAGCACTCGCGCACGCCACTCCAGGGCGCAACGGGCCGTGGCGGCCGAAACCGGTGCTCTCCCCCAGTCGGCGCGCCGTACGGAATACCCCGAAAATGGTGGACGCCGCTGTGGTGCAGGCCCTGCACCCAACCGGCCCTGGTGGCCACTTCGCAAAACGGCATGGCGGCCGTCGATGGAGTATCGGCCATGCTACCGCCTCTTCGTCACGGTCCAAACGAGTACTTCAGTACCACCCCGATGGTGCGCGGACGCGACAGGGTCACGGGGACCGGCGCCGAGGGGTTGTACTCGTTGGCCAGCGTGGTCGCCGACACCTGCCCCCGCTGGTCAAACACATTCTTCAGGTAGGCATCGACCTCAAAGCCATGGCTCGATCGCAGAATCGCGCTCAGATCCACCGTGTTGTAGCTGGGCAAATCGTACTCGGGGCTGAGCAGACTCCCCGCATAGCCGGCCGTCCGGCCGCCTACAAAGTAATCGCTGATCAGCACATCCCCGTCATAGCCGGTCCAAGCCGTGAAATGGTATTTCGCGCTCACGGCAAAACTCGTTTTCGGCGACAGAGGCAGGCGCGCCCCTGTATAGGAAATGCCCAGGCCAGGCACCGTGGTAGTGAGCCTCGCATCGGTATAGGCGGCCGTTCCGCTGAGGGTCACCGACGGCGACGAGCGGAAAGCAAAAGCAAAAGCTAATTCGGCGCCTTGAATGCGGGCATCGCCACCGTTTTCCAGTTGGTTGATGCCGCCGTTGTTGACGGTCAACTGGATCTTCTTCCACTCGATGTCGTAGAGGTCAAAGTCAAGTGAGGCCCGATCCCCAAAGAACCGCGCCTTCTCGCCCAGTTCGTAGTTCCACAGCCTGTCGGCATCGAAGGTGGGGCTCCCATGTCCGAGCGCCAGAACAAAATTGGGTCCACCGGGCCGGTAACCGCTGGCGGCTTTTCCGTAGACCATCAGCTCATCCGACACGTGGTAGCGCGGGTTGAACAGGAAAGTAGTGACATTCTGCGTCGACCGCGCGTCCTCATGCGTGACCTGCGTGGGATTGGTGGGCACCACAAACAGCCCGTACGCGTCCTGCTGATAACGCTGCCGGTTCTGGCTGTAGCGCATGCCGACAGTTAGATCGAGCTTCGGTGTAAAGTAAACCGTGCCATCCGCGAAACCCGCGAACTCACTGTACGTACTGGGCAACACGCCGTAAAAAGGCGCGAACCCGAACAACGTACCGGCCGGCGTGCTCGTATCGAGCAGATCCACAAACTCGTGCGTCCGCTCGTTCGAATAAAACCCACCCACCAGCCACTCGAAGCTCTTATTGCTTTGCGAGGCGAGGCGAATCTCCTGCGTGAACTTACTTGTAGAGGTATTCACATAGAGCCCGTAGGGCTGGACGCCAAACACCGAGGCGAGCAGCGGGTTGTAGACACCACTCACGTCGTCAAGGTAATCGCCGGAGTTCTCCTGGTAAGCCGACACGGCCGTGAGCGTGGCGACGTGCAGGTTCCAATTGAGTACCGCGGAGTAAAGATGGAGCGAGGCGTCGGAAGGCTGCGCCACCGTAAAGTTCTGGTCATAAGGACCATAGGTGGGCGCCCCCGTCACCGGGTCCCGGAGCGAGACCGCAAAGCCCGTGGCCTCGATCTTCTGGGCGGACGCGCTCAAGCGCAGATCCAGATCCGGCGTCATCTGGGCGAGCAACGAGACCCGTCCGCCCAGAGTGTGCCCCTTGCCCTGGTTGCTGCGATGATTGAAGGGATCCGTCGCATAGCCCGAATCGGTTTGATCGACGCCGTCGATGCGCAGCGCCACGCGATCCCCGAGGAGCGGAACGTTCAACAGGGCGCGCACGCCCCCGCCGGTGGTCCCGTGGGCCGTGTCGGCGCCCTCCGCTTCCACTTTCGCGGAGAATGCTTTCGGGTCCGGGGCCGCCGTCACGTACTTAATGGTGCCGCCGAGTGCGTTCGAGCCGTACACAGTACCTTGCGGGCCATTGAGCACCTCAACGCGTGCGAGATCGAATGTGCTGGTGGGTAAGGTTTGGAACGCAAGACCAAAGGAGGAGCTGGCCCCGACTGGCACCTCGTCCACATACATGCCGACCGCGCCGCTTAGCTGCGCACCCCCCGTCGTGATGCCGCGAATCGCGATGAGATCGCCAGTCGGGCCCGCGGACTGAAAGCTCAACCCCGGAACGAACGGCGCAAAGCCCGTAAAATCGGTCGCGTGGAGGTCCTCGAGTGCGGCGCCCGAGAGCGCGGTTACTTGACTGGCCACGTTCTGCTGCGACTCGGAGCGCTTCGTGGCCGTCACCACAATCGTCTCAAGGGTGCCATCGTCCGCGCCGGTCGACGCGTTCGTCGCGGGAATCGCCTGCGCGCCGGCGATGCCCGACCCGAGAACGATAGAGAGCGCCGCCATATTAAGCATTGCCGCCTTCTTCGAGCGCATAGTCTGTCCCCCATGACAACGAACGAATTGTTGTCTTCAAGCGACATCGATACTAGGGTGCGCGTGTCTCCTCTCACAAGGACCGTTGCGCGAACGGTCATAGGACAATTGCGCTCACGGTCGATCGGGGTAGCCACCCCGTTGCGGCCTGTCTATCAGGGCGACGGTGCTCAGCGGGTTTTCTCGCCACTCCACACAACTTAGTTGTGAGCGAAAAAGTCCTAGTCGGATGATCGCGCCGGTCATCGACCCGCACGCGTAACGCAAAGTATCCTATATGGGCCAGGAGGTCGTGGAATGAGGTGATGAGCACGCCAGGTAATCTCCGATCGAGGGCCGATCGAGGAATAGATCCTGGCAAGTTCCAAATGTCATAACGAATCGGCTCGAGTCGATGAGGGGGTGTTCGGTGCGTACGACGGCAACTCATGTCTCTATAGTGATGGTGGTTCTGTTGGCGCTGACTCCGAAGGTCACGCACGCCACCGGAGCCACACTGGAAGCCACCTACACCTCATCCATCACCAACGGCTGGATCCAGGTTGAGCGGTGGCACGATCCTGGCAGCGCCTTTACCCAGGAAACGTTCCCGCCCGACGGCCGCGGCAATCAAACCGGCCAGCGCGTCACCTTCTTCGGTGGCGTGGCCACGCCTCATTCCTCCCGGTTCCTGTTGTACTACGCGCCCTCGTGGACCAGCAATCCCAAGCCCACCCCCGTGTTGCTCGTTCATGGCGCCAACCAGGACGCCGATCTGGCCTGGGCGAACCCGAACGACGCGGGAGCCTATGGGTGTGGCAAGTCCACCTGCCCCACCTCCGGCCTCATGCAGAACCTGGTGACCGCCGGATTCAAGGTGTTTGCCATTGGCTTCGCGCACAAGAATGGCAATGGCTATTTCTGGTCCGAGGAAATCGAGGATGCCATCCAAGTGATCAAGCTGCGCACCGGCGCGCCCACCGTCGATGTGATTTCCTGGTCCAAGGGCGCGTTCAACGCCCGCATGTATGTCTCCTCGGTGAAGCAATCTTGGGGCAGTGCCTATCAGAGCGACATGCGCCGACTCATCATGCTGGGCGGCCCGAACAATGGCATCGACCTGTCGTTTCGGCATGGGTGGTACTTCAGCTTGCCGGTGTATCCGGCCTGCGGCGGAGTGATTGACGGACCGACGCCTCACGATATGCTGATCTGTTACGGCGTATGGCAGAGCGGATCGCAATGGACCTATTCGTCCGCCTACTTTCCGGGATCAGCCCAGATGCTCAAGCGCTGGGACTCGGTCTATCCGCTGCCAATTACCGACCAGGATTACTACACCACCTATTATGGGGGCTGGGGCTTCTATACCCACGGCAACGGCATCTTGAGCTATATGGGGCCTTCCCTGGTGGATACGGTCCGGACAGCCGGCACGTCGGCCGGCGTCAGGGTCTACAATCTGTGTGGCAATACCCCGGATATCGCCCTGCTGCACAACGAGCACACCGGGCCTTCGGACGGCGTGGTATTCATCGCCAGCTGCAATGATGGCACGGGGATCAGTAACTATGGCGGCTCCGCAGTACTGGCCGTCAACCACCTGGGACTGGGGTGGAACGCGACAACCATGGCACAGATGGTGACGTGGTTGAATGCCCCATGACCTCCCTGCAACCCCAGCGAGAGGGCGATTCGTTGCCACGGAGACGGCCGTAGATGAGCGCGCCGCCGCGCCGTGTGCTCATCACCGGCGCCGGTAGCGGCATCGGGGCACAGCTTTCTGAGCTCCTGAGTCGCGCAGGCCACACCGTCGTGGTGACAGATCTAGATGCCACGGCGGCCGAGGGCGTGGCGGAGCGGCTGAACGCAGCGGGTGGGGCGGTCAGCAGCGCCGGCCTTGATGTGGCGAACGCTGGTGAGGTGAACGCCCTGGTCGAGGCGGCGGGCCCGATCGACGTGCTCGTCAACAACGCCGGACTTCAGCACGTTTCCCTACTGGAGCACTTTCCGACCGCCACGTGGCAACACATCGTGAATGTGCTTCTGCTCGGCCCCGCCCTGATGACCCGGGCCGTGCTTCCCGGGATGCGCGCGCGCGGGTTTGGCCGAATCGTGAATATCGGGTCCGTCCATTCTCTGGTGGCCTCCCCATTCAAGAGCGCCTATGTCGCCGCTAAACACGGCCTGCTCGGGCTGTCCAAGACGGTTGCACTTGAGGTGGCCGATGTGGATATCACGATCAATACGATCTGTCCGGCCTACGTCCATACTCCGCTGGTCGACAAGCAAATCGCCGCGCAAGCGCGCGAACACGGCCTCGCCCCCGAGGAGGTCATCAATACCATCATGCTCAAACCCATGCCCAAGAAAGTCTTCATCACCACGGATGAAATTGCCGCCCTCGCCCTGTTCCTCATGAGCGACGCGGCGCGCAACATCACCGCCCAGGCCATCGCGATCGACGGCGGTTGGACGGCCCAGTGAAGACTTCAAGGACGGCATCGTCGATGTGAAGTGCGTGATGCCTCCTTCAGAACACCCGCCGGCCACCGACTACTTCTACCAGAGTACTGACGGGCTCCGTCTCTACTGCGCGGTTTGCGCCGCGCGTCGTCCCGGCGCGAGGTCGGTGCTGTGCCTGCCGGGCCTCACCCGCAACAGCCGCGACTTTGCGGAACTGGCAGAATATCTTCGCGAGCGACATGAGGTGCTGGCCCCCGATTTGCGCGGGCGCGGTCGATCGGACTGGGATCCGGATGGGACCCACTATCAATTGCCGGTTTACGTCCAGGATGTCTGGACGTTGCTGGACTCCCGTGAGATGCCGCCCGTGATCGTGATCGGCACGTCGCTCGGAGCGCTCATCGGGCTGGTCCTGGCCGCCACCCAGCCGGAGCGGATCGCGGGACTGATTCTCAACGACGCAGGACCTGAGCTGAACCCCGCGGGCATTCGACGCATATCAGGATACGTGGGCCAGCTCAAGGCGACGGCCAATTGGGCGGAAGCGGCGGCGCAGGCAAAAGGTGTCTATGGCAGCGCCCTGCCAGACTTGAGCGATGCGCAGTGGCTCGCCTACGCACGGCGCAGCTACCGGGAGAATGCCCAAGGCATCCCTGTTCCGGATCTGGACCCGGGAATTGCCGCTGCGTTTCACCGTCAGAGCAACGCGCCGGTCGATCTCTGGGCGACCTTCGCACAAATTCAGACAGTCCCGCTATTGGTGATACGAGGAGCACTGTCCGATTTATTGGCTTCGACCACCGTGGCGCGAATGGTGAGTGAAAAGCCCACGCTGCGGCACATCACGGTGCGTGAGCGAGGTCATGCACCGCTGTTGAACGAACCGGAATGCCTCGCAGCGATTGACGAGTTTCTGACTATGCATGGGCAGGAGCGCTGAATGGACTCCTGCAGTTGAATCAGCAGCCCACGATGCCGACCGGTAACGGCGAAGATCACCCCAGATCGCAGCCCGGTTCTTCGCGCAGATGTCGGACCGGCAAGTGCAGGCTCGCGCGTGGCCTGTACGAG
>Ga0075015_100000143_pt1 | contig 20570 bp, 18 predicted proteins | sample AleBraG_ABR_2013_FD_71476 | JGI IMG/M metagenome (GOLD analysis project Ga0075015, IMG submission 71476) | Freshwater sediment microbial communities in response to fracking from Pennsylvania, USA - Alex Branch Run_MetaG_ABR_2013 | ecosystem: Environmental > Aquatic > Freshwater > Creek >...
TTACCTTTACATGGCTACATTATGCGCCGCTGTCAGCCGCACGCTCGCACTGGAACCCCGTGATTCCAGCCACTTCAGTCAACTCAACTCAGAGAATTGGGGTAGAACTCCCGGCTAGTGGCGGGCGGCGTAGGTGGCTTCAGAACAGCGTCTCGCCGCTCCCATCGGTGACCACGTTGCCCGCGTTGCCGGCGGCCGGCAATTTATCGGCAAAGAAAAATTCATCCACCGTGTCGTTATCACCAGGCGGCGCCAGCAGACCCGTGCGCGCGTCGATGCGTGCACTCACCAGCCCGGGGGGCTGGGGTCTGGGCATGTCCGGCACTGCGCGCAGGCCCTCGCGCATCAGCCGAACCCAGATGGGCACGGCCACGCTGGCGCCTTCCTCGCCCTCACCCAGCGGTCGCTCCTGATCAAATCCCACCCACACGGTGGCTTCCAGGCCCTGGTTGAAGCCGTTGAACCAGGTATTGCGATCCTCGTTGGTGGTGCCGGTCTTGCCGCTGATGTCACCCCGACCCAGCACCAGGGCGCGTCGACCGGTGCCGCGCTTGATCACATCGCCCATGATGTTGTCCATGAGCCAGGCATTGGCGGCGGTGATGATGCGCGGCGCACGCCGTGCGGGCGCGATCATGGGCGGCAGGCGCTGGGTGGAGGGCGGGGCCGGATCCACCAATGTGGATGCAGGCGCCGACGCGGCCGCCTGCAGGGGCAGCGCCGCGGGAGATGGGGAGGAATCCGCCGCTGCAGCGGGCGCCGTGTTGGCACGGGGCGTTGTGCCGGGTGCCGTGCCGGTCGCGGCCGCCAGTGCAGCGGGCGGTATGCCGTTGTCGCAGGGCTCGCACACTTCGCGCGGAGCGGCCTGCCAGACGGTTTCGCCGTTGGCGTTTTCGATGCGTTCGATGAAGTAGGGATCGATCTTATAGCCGCCGTTGGCGAAGGCCGCGTAGCCGGTGGCCACCTGGAGCGGTGTCGCGGTCAATGTCCCTAAGGCCAGGGTCAGATTGTCGGGCATGCTGGCGCGATCAAAGCCAAAGCGCGTGGCGTAGTCGATGACGTCGGGAGTGCCGACGGCGCGCAACAGGCGGATGGATACCAGGTTGCGCGAGTGCACCAGCGCTTCGCGCAGGCGCGTGGGGCCGTTGAACTCGCCGCCTTCGTTCTTCGGACGCCAGGTTTGCTCCACGCCGCTGTCGGCGATGACGATGGGTGCGTCCATGATCACCGTGGCGGGCGTAAAGGCGTGCTCCAGTGCCGAGGAGTACAGGAACGGCTTGAACCCTGAACCAGGTTGTCGGTGCGCCTGCGTCACGCGGTTGTAGGCATTGGAGAAGTAGTCGAAGCCGCCGATCAACGCCACGATGGCGCCATCCTGAGGGTCGAGCGCCACCAGGGCGCCTTGGGCCTCCGGGATCTGCGCCAGCTGTGCCTGGCCGTGGCTGTTGGAGAGCACGTAGATCAGGTCGCCGCGCTTGAGCAGGGGGTCAGCCTTGGCCCCAGAGCGGGATCTGGCCCAGGCCAAGCCGTCGGCATCGATCTGAGCGAAGCCGCCACTGCGCACGTAAACACGCACGGCGTTGGGCGCCACGGATACCACCACCGCTCCCTGTAGATTTCCCACCGGCGGCAGCGTGCTCAAATGGGCCTCGAGCTGCGAATCGGTGGCGCCGGCCTCGAGCGGCACATTGCGCAGCGCGCCGCGAAAGCCGTGGCGCCGGTCGTATTCGATGAGCCCCAGGCGCAGCGCGCGATTGGCCGCCGTCTGCAGTCGCCCGTCGATGGTGGTGATGGCTCGATACCCGGCGTTGACCGCCTCCTCGCCGAAGCGCTCGATCACCTTCTGGCGGGCCATTTCGGCCACGTACGGGGCTTCGATGTCGAAGTGCGGGGCAAATTCCCGGGCGTGAATCTCCTCCAGGCCGGCGCGCCGCGCGGTGTCGGGGTCGATGTAACGGAGCGCGAGCATGCGCTGTAGAACGTAGCGGCGCCGTTCGGTGGCGTGCTGCGGACTGGTGACCGGATTGTACTTGGACGGCGCCTGGGGGAGTCCGGCCAGCATGGCCGCCTCAGCCACCGACAGTTCATTCAAGGGCTTGCCGAAATAAACTTCCGCCGCCGCTGCCACCCCATAGGCGCGTTGCCCGAAGAAAATCACATTCAAATAGGTCTCGAGGATCTGCTGCTTGGTGAAATCGCGCTCCATCCGCTGGGTCACGAACACCTCCTGAAGCTTGCGCGCGATATGTTTGTCCTTGGTCAGGAACATATTGCGCGCGGTCTGCATGGTGATGGTGCTGCCGCCCTGCGTGAACTCGCCGCCCCTTAAATCCACCCACACCGAGCGCAGGGCGCTCCAGTAATCCACCCCGCCGTGTGCGAAGAAATCCTTGTCCTCCGCCGCCAGGAAAGCCTCGCGCACCAGCACCGGTATCTCCTCGTAGGTGACCGGGACCCGGCGTTGTTCGCCGATTTGCGAAATCAACTCCCCACCGCGCGCATAAACCCGCAGCGGCACTTGTTGGGGCATGGATCGCATGCCTTCGGAACTGGGCAGTGAGGGGGCCAGGTAGACAAAACTCGCCAGTAGCGCGTAAATGATCCCCAGAACCACAACCAGACCTGTTGCGCCTAAGCCAATGAGCACACGCAGCGTGCGGGACTTCACCTATTCAGACTCCATGTGTTGCGCTCCACGCCAAGGCCATGTTGAACTGCCGGGGCCGTAGTTTGAATCGAACGAACGACTTAATCTGCCTGGGTGGGGCTTTAGGGGCAAATCCGTGAGACGACGCACGTTCAATTTAACCGACGACTGATATATATTTGCCCGGATATTTCCAAGAGAATACCACTTTGGCGTGTATCTTACTGATAAGGAAGGGAAAACGTGTTCCTGTTCTCGCGTAAGAGCCGCCAGTTGCTGGGGCTGGACATCACCACCTCGTCCATCAAGCTCATTGAGCTGGTCATGGCGGGGGGGCAATACCGTGTGGAATCGTATGCGGCTGAACCCACGCCGCCTAACTCCATGAATGAAAAGACGCTGGTGGATCCACAGGCGGTGGGCGAGGCCATCCGCCGCGCGATCAAGCGCTCGGGAGCCTCCAGTTCCGATGTGGCGATTGCCATCAGTGGCGATGCCGCCATCACCAAGGTGATCCAGATGCCGCGCGGTCTGCGCGATGCGGATATGGAAGCCCAGGTGGAGATGCAGGCCGACCAGTACATCCCCTTTCCCATGGATGAGGTCAGTTACGACTTCGAAGTGCTGGGGCCCTCGGAGAAGGACACCGACTCGGTCGATGTGCTGCTGGTGGCCTCACGTACCGATAACGTCGAGCAGCGCCGCTCGGCGGTGGCGGCCGCAGGCTTGAATGCGCGCGTGGTCGACGTGGAGGCCTTCGCGCTGGAGAACGCCTGCAAGCTGATGACCCATCAGATGCCCGACGGCGGCATCGATCGCACCATCGCGGTGGTGGATTTTGGCGCGAGCAGCACCACTTTCAGCGTGCTGCGCAACCTGAAAGTCATCTACACGCGGGATTTCGCCTTCGGTGGTCAGCAGCTCACCGAAGAGATCATGCGCACCTACGGCCTGACCATGGAAGAGGCCGGTCGCGCCAAGAAGGAAGGCGGGCTGCCGGCCAATTACCAGGCCGAAGTGCTCGATCCGTTCATCGACGACATGACCCAGCAGGTCAGCCGGTCCCTGCAGTTTTATCTCGCGTCCGGGAGCGGGCGCGAACAACCGGATAAGATTCTGATCTGCGGCGGCTGCGGCAATGTGCCGGGGGTCGCCGATGTGATTCAGAGCCGCGTGGGCATCACCGCGGAAAAGGGTGATCCGCTCGGCCAGATGAAGCTGTCCTCGCGTGCACGCGCTCAGGCGGTGCAGCGCGATGCGACAGCCCTGTTGACCGCCTGCGGCCTGGCGCTCAGGAGTTTCGACTGACATGCCACGCATAAATTTATTGCCCTGGCGCGACCAGCAACGCAAAGAGCGCAAGTTGGGATTCTTTGTGGCGCTCGCCGCTGCCGCGGTGTGCGCGCTGCTGGTGGCGTTTGCCGGCTACCTGATGTTCGAGTCGATGATCAGCGCCCAGGAGAGCCGCAATCAGCGCCTGAAGGCGGAGATCAAGACCGTGGATCGGCAGATCGAGGAGATCAACGATCTGGAATCCCAGAAGCAGCGTTTCATTTCGCGCATGCAGGTGATCGACAAGCTGCAGCGCTCGCGTTCGGAAGAGGTGCACCTGTTCGATGAGGTGGCCAAGACCATACCGGACGGCACCTACCTCACCTCGCTCAAGCAGAACGGGCGCACACTGAAATTCGAGGGCGTGGCGCAATCCTCGACCCGTGTTTCGACGCTGATGCGGAATATTTCCAGCTCACAGTGGATGAAGGATCCGGGGCTGGAGATGGTTGAGAACAAGTCGGGCTCGACTTCGGGTGACAGCTTCGTGCTCGATGCGGCGCAAGTGAGTACCACCGGCGATACCGATGCGGCGCCCACTACGGTCAGGCATTCGGTGCGCGCTGGAGGCGGTCAATGAGTCTGCTAGATGAACTGCGGACGCTGGATCCGCGCGATCCGGGTCGCTGGCCCTTTGCGGTTCGGGCCGGTGCCGTCGGCGCCTGCTTCCTGGTGGTGACGATTCTGGCCGGCTACCTGCTGGTCTGGCAGGATTTGAACCCGCAGCTCGAGCAGCTGCAGGGTCAGGAAGAACAGCTGCGCACGGAATTCAAGACCAAACACGCCAAGGCCACCAACCTCGAGGTGTACAAACAGCAGCTGGGCAATATCGAGAAATCCTTCGGCGCCATGCTGCGCCAGCTCCCCAGCAAGACTGAAGTGGACAGCCTGCTGGTGGATATATCGCAAACCGGCCTGGCGGCGGCGCTGACCCAGAAGTTGTTTCAGCCCGAAACCGAAAATAAGAAGGATTTCTACGCCGAACAGCCCATCAAGATCCGCTTCGTGGGCAGCTACCATCAATTCGGCCAGTTCGTCAGCGGCATCGCGGCGCTGCCGCGCATCGTCACGCTCCACGACGTGCAGATTACTTCGACCGACAAGAACAATCCGGATCAGTTGCAGATGGATCTGACCGCCAAGACTTACCGGTATCTGGATGACGAGGAGGTCGCGTCGGCCGAGGCGGCCCGACGCAAGGCGAATCCAGTCAAGCCAGCAGGCGCGAAGGAGGGTGTGTAGTGGATTTCACAGTGAAATCCGCCAGCCGGCAACGACTGGCTTTGGCCCTGGCGCTGCTCGGTGCCGTGCTGCAAACCGGCTGTTCCGGCCGCGACTCGGAGCTGGATCGCTTTCTGGAATCGACCAAGAAAGAGCCGGGCGGTAGAGTCGAGCCGCTGCCGGAAGTGAAACCTTACGACAGCTACGCCTACTCGAGCAGCGCACTGCGCTCGCCGTTCGTCCCCGGTGGCCGCGGCGCCGCCAATGGTCCGCGTCCGGAGACGCAGCGCAACCGCGAATTCCTGGAGCAGTTCTCGCTCGACACATTAAAGATGGTGGGCACCCTTAATTTGGGCGGCCAGAGTTACGGCCTGGTGCGGGTAGCCGACGGCCGCGTGCAGCGCGTGCTGGTGGGGAATCGTCTGGGTCAGAATGATGGCCGCATTACCGAGATTCTGCCGAACAGGATCAGTTTGATTGAGCTCGTGCCGGACGGTCTGGGCGGGTACATCGAGCGACCGGCTGCGATGCCGCTGAATGAGTGATGGCCGAGAGTATGGATAGGGAGACTATGCGAATGAAGCGACCAATCGCCGTGAAACCGCTGCGCAGCGTGCGGGCGCTCATTGTTCCCGTGCTAGCTGCGATGTTGGCAATGGGTGTGCGTGCCGCCGATGCCCCCGTCCCCGCCAACACGCTGCGTGCCATCGATGTGCAGACCATCGGTGGTCAGCAGGTGCAGCTCACTCTTCATCTTACGGCGCCAGCGCCGCAGCCCAATACCTTCACGATTGATAAGCCGGCGCGCATTTCGCTGGACTTGCCGGGCACGGCCCTGGCGTTGCCGGCGCGGCGCATCGACGTCGCCTCGGCGGGCGTGGACACGGTGCTGGCGGCGGAAGCCAATGGCCGCTCGCGCGTGGTGATCAACCTCGATCAGATGCGACCCTATCAGGCCACGGTGTCGGGTAACGACATCATTGTCATGATCGGCAGCTCGCTGAATGCGGCGCCAACGGCCAGCGTGGCGGCGGCCAGCTCCGCGCCCGCCAGCGCGGCGGCGCCGACCGGGAGCCGAGAGATTCGCAGCATTGACTTTCGCCGTGGTGAGGGCGGTGTCGGCCGGCTGATCGTGCGGCTGTCCGATCCGCGCACCCCCATCAACATGACGCAGCAGGGCTCCCAGCTCATCGTGGATTTCGCCGGCGCCTCGTTGCCGAAGAATCTCACCCGCCGTTACGATGCCGGCGATTTTGGTACGCCGGTCACCGGGTTTGATGCTTTGCGGGTCAATAACGATGCCCGCATCGTGGTCTCGGCTAGCGGCGACTTCCAGCAATTGGCCTATCAGTCGGATGATCAGTACGTCATTGAAGTGCAGCCGTCGGCCAAAGCCTCAGCCGTGATTGAGGAAAAGAAGCCCTATACCGGCGAGAAGATCTCGCTGGATTTCCTGGACATCGAAACCCGCTCGGTGCTGCAGATTCTGGCCGACGCCAGCGGTCGCAATATTGTGGTCAGTGATTCGGTGAAGGGCAATGTCACGCTGCGGCTCAAGAGCGTGCCGTGGGATCAGGCGCTGGACATCGTGTTGCGCACCAAGGGGCTGGATAAGCGTCAGGACGGTAACGTCATTATCGTAGCGCCCGCCGAGGAGTTGGCGAGCCGAGAAAAGGCGGACCTGTCCTCGAAGAAAGACATTCAGGATCTGGCGCCGATCCGCACGGAGTTCCTGCAAGTCAATTACGCCAAGGCTTCGGACCTGGCGGCGCTCCTCAAGGGTGGCACGGCCAATTCGGTTCTCTCCAGCCGCGGCAGCGCGGCGGTGGACGAGCGGACCAACACGCTCCTGTTGTCCGATACCGCCGAGAGCATCGATGCGGTACGCAAGCTGGTGGCGACGCTGGATATTCCAATCAAGCAAGTGTTGATCGAGGCGCGGCTGGTCATCGTCAATGACAATTTTGAGCGTGACCTGGGAGTCCGCTTCGGGCTGACCGGTACGCGTGGGAATGGCAAGAACGGGCTTTTCGAGACCTCGGGGACGGCGGCTTCCACGGACACGGGACTGAGCTCCGCAATCAGCAACCTGGCCAGCAATGGCACGGTCTACCCGGTCGGTGTGCCGACGGGAACAGCCGCTACCAATCGGTACAACGTCAATCTTCCCGTGTCCACGCCGGCCGGGAGCCTCGCTTTCATGTTGCTGGGTTCCGATTACATCGTCGATCTCGAGTTGTCGGCGGCACAGGCCGAGGGTCGGGGAGAGGTCGTTTCGGCGCCGCGCATCATTACGGCGAACCAGAAGGAGGCGATAGTTGAACAGGGCACGGAAATCCCCTATCAACAGTCCGCCTCGAGTGGAGCCACCACCATCCAGTTTAAGAAGGCCGTGTTGTCGCTCAAGGTCAAACCACTGATCACGCCGGACAATCGCATCATGCTGGACCTCGAAGTTCGCAAGGATGCCGTCGGCACGGTGGTGGTGACTTCTGGCGGCGTCAACGTACCCTCGATTGATACCCGCACAATGACGACGTCCGTGCTGGTGGGCGACGGGCAGACGGTGGTGCTCGGTGGCATTCTGGAGACTACCCGAAGCGATACGGAGAACAAGGTGCCGTACCTGGGTGACATCCCGGTGCTGGGCTACCTGTTCAAGAGTTCCATCAAGACGAACAAGAAGAATGAGCTGTTGATCTTCGTGACGCCGAAGATCTTGCGCGAAGGGGTGAAGGTCAATTGACCTGCCGCATTACTGTGGTAGATGGCTTTACTCTTTAAAATGATCAATTGCTCAGGTGATTAAGATGCGCAAATTTCGATGGTTGATGGCTCTGGCTACCATAGGTTTGGTCTCCTGCGGTGGCAGCAGCAGCTCGTTTTCTGGCAGTGGCACCGGCGGCACCGGTGGCACCGGCGGTACGGGCGGCACCGGCGGCGGCACGGGTGGCACTCTGACGGTGCAACTCGGGACCGGTACCGGCGCTGCGTTTCAGGCGGGCGTGATCGGCATCAGCAGTGCCAGCGTTGCGGCCGGCGGCAGCACCAGTCTGACGGTATCGCTGGTGCAATCGGACGGTACGCTGTACACGCAATCGGCGACTATTACCTTCAACTCGCCCTGCGTTGCGGCCGGCACGGCGGCCATTCAACCGGCACCGACGGCGACCACGACCACCGGCAGCGCTACAGTGACTTACGTGGCGAAAGGCTGCAGCGGCGCCGATGTGGTTTCGGCGACCACCACTTTGAGTTCGCTCAACTACACGGCTTCCGGCACGGTGACGGTGGCGCAGGCGGCAATCGGATCCATTGCCTTCGTCTCCGCGTCACCCACGAATATCGCGCTCAAAGGCACGGGTCAGTCGGGTCATCCTGAGAGCTCGACCGTCGTATTTCAAGTACACGATGCCTCCGGCGGCAATCGCAGCGGCGTGCCGGTCAGCTTTGCGCTGAACTCAACGGTGGGCGGGATCACTCTTACCCCGACCTCAGCCACCGCCATCAGCGATTCTCAGGGCCTGGTGCAGATTGTGGTGAATGCGGGCACAGTGGCCACGTCGGTGAAGGTCACCGCGACCATTTCGCCGCCTGCCGTTCCCACGGCGATTTCGACGCAATCCAGTCAACTCACCATTACCACAGGTATACCGACCGCGAACAATTTCTCGCTTGCTGTGCAGTGTTTCAACGTGGAGGGTTTGGACCACGACGGCACCACCACCACGCTGACGGCCTCCATGGCCGACCGATTTCAGAATCCAGTGCCGGATGGCACGGCTGTGACCTTTACCAGCAGTCACGGCGGCGTCGGCGCGCAGTGCGTCACCGACTCGTCGACGGCTGGGCCCAATGGTGGGATTCCAGGCATTTGCAGCGTTGCGTGGCGCAGCCAGGGTTCGCGCGCTCCTCTATTGGGCGGCCCGCCGGGTCGGGTGGCTGTATTGGCGACGGCCATCGGCGAGGAATCGTTCACCGACAGCAACGGCAACGGGGCTTTTGATTCAGGTGAGGCGTTCTTCGATACCTCGGAGCAGTTCCGCGATGACGCGGGGACCGGCAGCTACGTGGTGGGGGATTATTTTTACGACTTCAACACCAACGGGATTCGTGACGGCGCAGATGGCGTCTTTGAAGGGGTGTTGTGCAACGACCCGACACGGTGCGATGCCACGAAGAAATCCATTGGCATCGGCCAGCGGAACGTCATCATCATGTCGGGAAGCACCGCGGCAATCGACACCATCGACGGCTCCGGCAATATCGTGGCGGCGCCAACGACCATGAAGCCGAGCGCTAGCCTGCCGCTGCTGTTTTGGGTACGAGATGTCAACGGCAATGTGATGCCCGGTGGTACCACGGTGGGGGTAACCGCGGCCGGCGCGTCCAATTTGACGGTGGTGGCTCCCGCGTCCTTCGCTGTTCCGTGTACCGCGCCCATCAACAACGCCAAGATCGCCGGATCCACGGCTTTCCCATTCACACTGACGAGCACCGCTACCACAGGCGCCAGCGTCATCACGGTCACAGTGACGACGCCAGGCAAAGTGGTGTCGATCTATCAGTTTACGGTCACCGTGTAGTGGCCTGACGTTCCCGGTGAGGTTCACACTGCGGCCGCCCTCGAGGCGGCCGCTTTGTTTTTAGGCCCCAGTCACGGCATGCTAGCCGGGCAATGCGAGGCACTCAGAATATATTCCTGGTCGGGCCCATGGGATCGGGCAAGACCGCCGTGGGGCGGCAGGTGGCGCGAGTGCTCGCCATGCCGTTCATCGACAGCGACCATGAGATCGAGCTGCACACGGGTGCGGACATTCCGCTGATATTCGAGCGTGAGGGCGAGGCCGGATTCCGGCACCGCGAAGCCGAGGTGATCGCGGATCTGACGACGCGCACCGGCATCGTCCTGGCCACCGGCGGCGGCGCGGTGCTGTCGGCCGCCAGCCGAGTGTTCCTGGCCGAACGCGGTTGGGTGGTGTATCTGGAAACCTCCGTGGTGCAGCAGGCGGAGCGAGCTGGGCGTACCCGCCATCGGCCACTTCTCAACGGGGGCGATCCACGCGAGCGATTGCAGGCGCTCATGGACATACGCGAGCCCCTGTACCGGGAAGTAGCGGATTTTTCCGTCACCACCACCCGTAAGCGGGTCCAATTTGTGGCCGACCAGATCGTGCGTGAGTGGCGCGTTATACTGCGTTCTTAAGCGAAGATCGTCCGCTGTCAGGATCGCCGGCCGCATGCAGACACTCACTGTAGAACTGGAAGATCGCTCCTACCCGATCACAATCGGCTCGGGGTTGCTGCGGGCGCGGTCGCTGGTGCAAGCGGCGGTGCCGGCGCGCGACATTTTGTTGGTGTCCAATACCACCGTGGCGCCCCTGTATGCGGCGATGTTGCGCGAATCGCTCCGCGATCGGCGGGTGATAGAGGTGATCCTGCCCGACGGCGAGCAATATAAGACTCTCGCCACCGCCGGGCGGGTGTTCGACGTGTTGGTGGCCAACCAATTTGGCCGCGACGCGCTGGTGCTGGCACTGGGCGGCGGGGTGGTGGGCGATCTGGCGGGGTTCGTGGCCGCCTGCTACCAGCGCGGGATCGACTACGTGCAGGTGCCCACGACGCTGGTGGCGCAGGTGGACTCGTCCGTGGGTGGGAAGACGGCCGTCAATCATCCGGGCGGAAAAAATCTCATCGGGGCCTTCCATCAGCCGCGCGAAGTGTTGGCCGACGCCGACGTGCTGGCGACGCTTCCGGAACGCGAGCTGCAAGCGGGGCTGGCCGAGGTGATCAAGTACGGTCTGCTGGGCGATCCGCAGTTTTTCGAGTGGCTGGAGCAGAACATGGAGTTGCTCCGTCGCCGTGACGCGATGGCCCTGCGCCATGCCATCTATCGCTCCTGTCAGATCAAGGCGCAGATCGTGGGGCGCGACGAGCGGGAGCAGGGTGAGCGAGCGCTGCTGAATCTCGGGCACACCTTCGGCCATGCCATCGAGGCGGCTACGGGCTATGTCGAATGGCTGCATGGCGAGGCGGTGGGGGCGGGCCTGCTGATGGCCGCCCGCCTGTCGCAACGCTTGGGAGCGCTTTCGAGTGCCGATGTGACGCGCGTGAGTACTTTGCTAGAGCGGGCGGGGCTGCGTACCGTGGCGCCGCAGATGGGTGCGGCCCGGGCAGCAGGCTTCATGCAAATCGACAAGAAGGTGCAGGCCGGGCGCGTGCGCCTGGTGCTGCTCAAGAGCCTTGGCGAGGCCTACATTACCGGGGATTATGCAAACGAGGCACTGCATGCGACTTTGGTGGAGAATTTCGGCGCATGAGCGGGACGGGCAGCACCATCATGGCGATGCCGCTGGCGGCCTACGCTGCGCACGATGGGAAATCGCGTGGCCGGCGCTTCGCTGAGCCGCCGCCGGAGTATCGCGGTGAGTTTCAACGCGACCGGGATCGGATTATTCATTCCAACGCCTTCCGGCGCCTGGCGTACAAGACACAGGTGTTCGTCAATCACGAAGGGGACCTGTACCGCACGCGGGTAACCCATTCCATCGAAGTGGCGCAGATCGCGCGTTCCATCGCACGGGCGTTGAACCTGAATGAACCGTTGGTGGAGGCCATTTCGCTGGCGCACGATCTGGGCCATACGCCCTTCGGGCACGCGGGGCAGGATGCGCTCAATGAGTGCATGCGCGAGTACGGGGGGTTCGAGCACAACCTGCAATCGCTCCGGGTAGTCGATGAGTTGGAAGAGCGCTACCCAGATTTTCAGGGACTGAATTTGAGCTTCGAGTGTCGCGAGGGCATCCTCAAGCACTGTGCCCTGCCCAAGGCGCGCGAGTTGGGCGATGTGGGTGAGCGTTTCATTCTGCGCCAGCAGCCGGGACTGGAGGCGCAACTGGCCAACTTGAGTGATGAGATCGCCTACAACAATCACGATGTCGATGACGGCTTGCGCGCCGGCCTGATCACGCTGGAGGAGTTGTGCGAGGTGCGGCTGGTGCGGCAGCACTTCGAGGCGGTACGGGCCGCTTACCCGGCTTTGCCGGCACGGCGCTGCGTACACGAGATCGTCCGGCGGATGATCAACGAGGTGGTGGTGGATGTGATTCGCGCCAGCTCGGCGCTGCTCGCGGCGGCGGCGCCCGCGGATATCGACGCGGTGCGAGCCTTTGGGGGTCTGCTCATCAGCATGAGTGAATTGGTGCAGGAGCAGCATCTGGAGCTGAAGCGCTTTTTGCGCGAGCGGGTGTACCGACACCATCGTGTGCTGCGCATGACATCCAAGGCGCGGCGCGTGCTCGAGGCGTTGTTCGTGGCGTTCATGGACGACGTGCGCTTGCTGCCCGAGGAGCACGGCGAAGTGGCGCGGCGCAGTGAAGCCCAGGAGGGCCCGCGGGGCCGTGCGCGTGCGGTGGCCGATTACATCGCCGGCATGACTGATCGGTACGCCATTCTCGAGCATCGACGGCTATTTGATCCAGCGGAGCGGACGTGATCACCATACCGAGTCGTGAACGGTTGATCTTCGCACTAGATGTGGCCGACGCGGCGGCAGCGCGGGCGCTGGTGGAGCGCTTGGGCGAGGCGGTACAGTTTTATAAGATCGGACTGGAGTTGTTCATGGGCGGGGATTACTTCCCGTTGCTCGACTGGTTGGTGGCGCGGCATAAGAAGGTTTTCGTCGATCTGAAGTTCTTCGATGTACCGGCCACGGTGGCCGCGGCCGTACGCCAGCTGCGCAATCGCGGGGTCACCTTCACCACGGTGCACGGGAATCAGTCGATCATGCAGGCCGCGGCCGAGGCCAAGGGCGATGTAAAGGTATTGGCGGTCACGGTGCTCACCAGTCTCGATCGCGGCGATCTCGATGACTTGGGGTTCGCCTGCGACGTACAGCAGCTGGTGCTGTCGCGGGCGCGGCGGGCGCTGGAGGCGGGCTGCGATGGGGTGGTGTCGTCGGGGCTGGAGGCGGAATTGCTGCGCAGCTACATCGATGCCAGGCTGCTGGTGGTCACACCGGGAATACGTCCGGTCGAGAATCGTCCCTGCGACGACCAGAAGCGCGTGGTATCGGTGCAGCAGGCCTTCCAGTACGGCGCCGACTACATTGTGGTGGGCCGGCCGATTCGCGATGCCACGGACCCCAAAGCGGCGGCGGAGCGGATTCAGGAGCAGATTACTGCGACGTTGGGGTGAAGCGGGGAGCCGGCGCCGCCCGTCTAGACGCGGTTGGTTCGATTTTGAACTGGATGCATATCCAGCCCTAATTTGGCCTTCTGGCCACCCACGGGCCGCGGCCAGATAGCGCTGCCCTGGGTTCTCAAGGCCACAGTGCCGGTGGCCAGCGGCATCCAGCCGGCCAAAATGCGGCAAATCTCCAGGGTCCGCACCACTTCCAAAATATTGATGCTGCGCTGCGCGCAAATGGTTGACATAAGAGGAGGCAGGTAGTTAATGTAAAACACTGATTTACATTATGTTCAGGGAAGTCGTCGCCAGTGCCCACCTCGGTCTCCACTGAAGAAGAACGCACCGCCTGCCTCGAAGCCATCGAGGAAGCGCTCCGTCCCCTCATGCGTGTCGTGTTCGAGTACGGGTGCAGCTACCAAAATTTAGCCGACGTCATGCGTGGCGTGTACATCAGCGAGTTGCAGGCGCGGCTTGAAGCGCACGGGCGAGCGGTAACCGAGGCGCGACTGGGCCTGATGGCCGGGGTGACGCGGGGCGAAGTCGCGACCCTGCTGTCCAACCGGGAGAAGCGCGCGCAGCAACGAGCCGTTGATGCGAAGCGGACTGCGGAACTGGGTCAGCTGTTGTCGCTTTGGCACGACGACTCACGATTCTCGACGCCGTACGGAGCGCCACTGGATTTGTCGCTGCAGCCGGGCGGGACGTTTAGGACGCTGGATGAGTTGATTAAGGAGTCTGGGATTACGTTGGAAAAAGATTCCGTTATTCAGCACTTGGTGAAGGTGGGTTGTATAGAGGTTCACGGACGTGAATTTATTCGATGCGTCAGCCGAAGCATACTTTCGGCAAATGCTGACGTCACTCAGATTGCGCACCTTGGCAAGTCTTCGGCATCGCTGAATGCCACGCTCGTGCATAACTTACTTTGCGAAGATCCTGCCGACACATTTTTCGAGCGAAATTTTTTGACGGATTTCCCCCTGTCTGACGGAGGGAAATCCTGGTTGCAGTCGCAATTGAAAGTTGAGGGTACAGATTTCATTACCCAATTGGATCGATGGGTATCTGGCAAGGGCGACGAATACGCTGTCCAAAGTGGACGAAGATATGGCGTAACAATGTTTTTTTTCGATGACGGCCCAATGCAGAAGCAAGTTGCCTAGCTAGCTAGTGAGTCGGTTGGGATAGTTAGTTAGGGTTAGTTGGAAGACGGTCTTTATTTAGTATTGCCAAGGATTCCTTGGCGCGCAGGGGAGAGATAATGAAAACCAGAGTACTGATGGTTGCTAGTGCGATTACATTCTCAGTAATGTTGGAACAGTCGCTTGGTGCTCAGGAAATTTCTGCGCTAGTGTTAAGGGGACCAATCGAAGCAATAAACCAGGCCGCCGGTACCGTCACGGTTCTAGGCCAACAGGTCTCGGTCAGTGGTGCAATGGATTTTCGCGTTGGCAATATTGCAAACGTGTTTGGCAGGGTCGGCGCTTCGGGAATCATCGAAAGCCCCCGCCTTCTGTCTTTGGCGCAATTGGCTACTGGGTCTGAGCAACTGTTCATTAGAGGCAAGGTTGGCACTGTATCTCTACAACTCGGACGACTGACTATTGGATCCACTCAAATTGATTACACGTCCCTGTTGTCTCGGCCGAATTTCTTGATTCCATCCGCGGGCGAGGTCGCGGAATTTGTAGGAACTCAGCCGTCAGCTCATGGAATATTTCTTGCGTCCGGTTCTATCGATGGGGCGCAACTGGTGACGGGCAGCGGACTGAGCGCCAATCTCGTCACCGGCAGTGGGTTGAAGAACAATCTCGTGACGGGCAGCGGACTGAGCGCCAATCTCGTCACTGGCAGTGGGCTGAAGAATAATCTCGTGACGGGCAGTGGACTGAGCGCCAATCTCGTCACCGGTAGTGGGTTGAAGAACAATCTCGTGACGGGCAGTGGACTGAGCGCCAATCTCGTCACTGGCAGTGGGCTGAAGAACAATCTCGTGACGGGCAGTGGACTGAGCGCCAATCTCGTCACCGGCAGTGGGTTGAAGAACAATCTCGTGACGGGCAGTGGACTGAACACCAATCTCGTCACTGGCAGTGGGCTGAAGAACAATCTCGTGACGGGCAGTGGACTGAGCGCCAATCTTGTCACCGGCAGTGGACTGAGCACCAATCTTGTCACCGGCAGTGGGCTGAAGAGCAATCTCGTGACGGGTAGCGGACTGAGCGCCAATCTTGTGACCGGCAGTGGGCTGAAGAGCAATCTCGTGACGGGTAGCGGACTGAGCGCCAATCTTGTGACCGGCAGTGGACTGAAGAGCAATCTCGTCAGGGGCAGTGGACTGAGCACCAATCTCGTCACCGGCAGTGGGCTGAAGAGCAATCTCGTGACGGGTAGCGGGCTGAGCACCAATCTTGTGACGGGCAGTGGTGCTTCTGCCCATTGAGACCACGTCTGCACTTCCGGCAACGCCGACAGTAATTTGGGTGTACAGCGTGACGCGGCTGACCAGGCCGCCCTGCAATTTCGGGGCAGTTCATTGGCGAAGGGCATTGGCGCAGACCTGACCGAATAGTCGGTCGCTGCGATCGGCTTTCAGCGTTCCAACGAGTGCAATGCCCTCCAAATCCAAGCCTAAGCTATAGGCTTGCCGACTGCGTTTCTTGGCGTTGCCCAAAGTAAGACGCCCGGTATGCACATTTCGGTGCGCCTCGTCGGGTTAACCCAAAGCGGCTACTATTGGTCTACGATCTGCCAAAAATCCCGCTGGAGTACAGTTACTTTGGTCTCGACGCGAAGCCCTCCGACACCTATTGGGAAAACCCAACAGCGGCAGATCGAACTTGTCTTAGTGCCGATAATGGCATTTTTACTTCATTCCGGACTCAATGAATCGATGGTCAGATTGGCGTGTGATCTCGCAATTCAAAAGGCGAAGCGCATGAAGTCCGGCCCAAAGGTAATACATGTCGGTCAGACACTGGGTTGCTCAGAAGTAGTAGCGCGCTGGCTACGCGATCCTACCTATCTAAACGACGCCGGTCAGCCGCGTAGCTTGCCGCTTCAAGGACCGCAAAGCATTGCGTCATTGACCAAAGAATGCGAATTGCAAGTCTCGCCAAGCGCAATGCTGAATTTGCTCCTAAAGTTTAGAACCGTGCAGCGGCTCGCTGGCCGGAAATATATCTTAGTGAAGAAGTATCTGAGTTTAGCAGGTGCAAACGCACTGTCATTTGAATCAAGCATGCTCTCAATGAGCGACGCCGTAAAGGCCGCAACCCGGGGAATGGGCCTTGATCCTAAGCACCGCCGTTGCTTCTTTAAGCGAGCAGATAACTGGAATATCCCGAAGAAGTATGAGCGAGAGTTCTCGAGATTTGCAGAGCAGCGCACCATGACGTTCTTACATGAAATAGACGACTGGCTCGAGCAACACAGTCAATTGTCTTCTCCGAGAACCTCAGTCGTCAAACCGAGGTCCACCGCGCGCCTTGGTCTCGCGATTTTCGAAATTTCCTCCAGGCAAGAGTAACTTTGTGGTTACTTTGATCAACGACAAGTGAAAAGACTACCGCGCTCATTGGCGCCTGCGCATGCCAAAGAGCTGAGTCCAATTGTAGAAGCACTGCTGCCGCTCGCTCGCATTTGTTTGCAGAGCGGCAAGGGCGCAGGAGACTTGGCACTCGCCGCAAAAATCGCGTGTGTCAAAGTAGCATCCAAGGACGCCATACTGGCGCATCGCCTCAATCACTCCCAGATCTCTGCGGTGACTGGCCTTACGAGGAAGGAGGTTAGAACTCTAGCCGGAATCCCTGGACCGCAAACAAAGCATTTTGCACCTCGCGCCTCCAAGCAGCGAACTGACAGAGTTCTAATTGGATGGCGCACGGATCCAGAGTTTCTGGATCGCACTGGTCGGCCAATGGCATTGCAAATGAGGGATGGTGACGCCAGCTTTCATGTGCTTGTGCGAAAATATGGTGGCGATGTAACTCCAGTTTCAGTGCTAAAGGAGCTGCAGAGAATTGGAGTAGTATCAAAAATCTCCGGTAATAGAGTCCACCTGAAAAAGACCCATGTTCGAACAAAAGGATTTACGCAAGATACTGTGTTGGAGCTTGCGAATCGGCTAAGTGACTACGGTACCACTCTTGTCGACAATGTGTCCGGTAGTGAGAGACCAATATTTACCGGAGTCTTTGACGCACAAAACTTGCCCAGCGAAAAGGCCGCACTGTTTCTCGCCACTTTTGCCGAGCGAGCCGCGGCCCTGCTTAGCAGCGCAAAAGTCTGGGAGAATAGCCAAACTAGACTCAAGCAGAAGCCGGAGGCCGACACTGCGAATAATCGAGCCGACATTGGGATCGGCATCTATCTTGTGCGCAAGCGTTCGAAGCCGGCGCGCGACACAAAGAGGAATTAGATCGGCCAACTAGCCGGCAGTCCAACGCACTACCCCCCTGCTCCCCCCTCCCTCAACGCCCGTCGCAATATCTTCCCGACATTGGTCTTCGGTAGTTCGGTTCTAAAATGAATTTGACGCGGTAATTTGTATCCGGTCAGAGTTTTCTTGCAATGCTCCAGAATCGCCTCTGCAGTCAGGGTCGGATCCTTCTTCACCACGTAAAGTGCAACTACTTCCCCTGAGCGTTCATCGGGGGCGGCTACTGCGGCCACTTCTGCGACACCGGGAAGCTGGGCGACGACATCTTCCACTTCGTTGGGGAAGACCTTGAACCCGGAGACAATGATCATGTCTTTCTTCCGGTCCTCGATGTATACGTAGCCGCGCTCATCCATGCGGCCGACATCGCCGGTGCGCAGCCAGCCGTCGGGGAGCATTACCTTGGCGGTTTCATCGGGGCGCTGCCAGTAGCCGCGCATCACCTGTGGCCCGCGCAGGCACAGCTCCCCCACCTGATTGAGTGCCAGCTCCACGCCGGCGTCGTCGCGCACGGAAATCTCGGTGGAGGAGAGGGGTAAGCCGACGGAGCCGGTGAATTCCACGCCCACCAACGGGTTCACGCACCCAGCCGGCGAGGCTTCAGTGAGTCCCCAACCCTGCGAGACCACACAGCCGGTGGCTTTCTTCCATCGCTCGGCTACAGCGCGCTGTACCGCCATGCCACCGCCCACCGTGGCCACCAGGCCGGAGAAATCGATGGTGCCAAACCCCGGGGTGTTCATCAGGGCATTGAACAGCGTATTCACGCCCATGAAGAACATCGGCGGGTGACGGCGTAGCTCCTTGACGAAGGCGGGGAAGTCGCGAGGATTGGTGATCAGTTGGCCGGTGCCGCCCACCGATGTGAACAGCAGGCAGTTCGCCGTCAACGAAAAGATATGGTACAGCGGCAGTGCACACACATAGGTGGTGTTGTCGATCTGCACCTGGCGGAACCAGGCGCGGGCTTGCAGAATATTAGCAATCATATTGCCGTGAGTCAGCATGGCGCCCTTGGAAACGCCGGTGGTACCGCCGGTGTACTGGAGGTAGGCGATATCGTCGTGACTCACCTCGACCGGTTCAGGCTTGTCGGGCGCGGTCTTGAGCAGCTCGGCGAAGGCGTAGGCGCCGGCGATCTTCCAGACGGGTACTTTGTGCTGCACCGAGCGCAATACAAAGTTCACCAGTGCCCCCTTGGGGAAACCCAGCAAGTCGCCCACTGCGGTGACGATCACATGTCGCACTGAAGTGCCGGGAACGGCCACTTGGGCGATAGAGGCGAAATTCTCCAGCACTACCAGAGCGGCTGCGCCGGAGTCACGGAGCTGGTGTTCGAGCTCGGTGGCCGTATACAGCGGGTTGGTATTGACCACTACCAGCCCGGCACGTAGCGCTCCGAACATGGCAATGGGGTACTGCAGAACATTGGGCAGCATGATGGCGATGCGATCGCCCTTCTTGAGTCCGCGTTGCTGGAGCCAGGCGGCAAAGCGACCCGAGAGCTGATCGACCTCCGCGTAGCTCATGCGCTGTTCCATCTGCATGAACGCGTCGCGCGTGGCAAATTGCTCGCAGCTGCTCTCGATGAGCGCTTTGAGCGATGCGTATTCCGCGATATTGATTTCGGCGGGCGTGACGGGTGGATATTGGGCCAGCCAAGGTTTGTTCATTCCCCTACCCTCCGGTGGTCGAGCTTCCGCAGCAGGGGCTGCAGGCCCGCCCATACATTATCCAGCACCAGTGGCTGTCCGCGCTCGTTCGGATGCAGGCCGTCCGGCTGCATCAGGTCCGGGTTGCCGGCTACCCCGGTCAATAGAAACGGCACCAGGGCCGCGCGATGCCGGCGGGCCGCGGCTGGAAACAGGGCCGCGAACTCGTCGTTATAGCGTGCGCCATAGTTAGGCGGCATGCGAATGCCAAGTACCAGTATGCCGCGCCCCGGGGCCGAGATCAGCTTCAGCATGCCCTCCAGGTTCGCACGCGTCGTGGCCAGCGGCAGCCCACGCAAGCCGTCATTGGCGCCCAGTTCAAGCACCACAATGCGGGGCACATGCGCCTGCAGGGCCCGCGGGAGACGCGCCAGTCCGCCGGTGGTGGTCTCGCCGCTAACGCTGGCATTCACCACCTGGAATCCGTACCCTTCCCCGTGGAGCTTCAGCGCCAGCCGCTTGACCCAGCCGTGTTCGACGTCAATGCCGTAGCCCGCGCTCAGGCTGTCGCCGTAAACCAGGATGACAGGCGCTGCGGTTGGCGCCGGTGCCGCCGCGGCCGCGGTCACGGCCGCGAAGAACCATCCACACAGCAGGATTCCAACGATGCGCAACATGGTGCTCCAGGCACAACAACTCACCCGGCAGGTTAGCAGTCCCGAGGGTCTGCTGACCATTGTGAGGGACGTAAGCTTTGAAATCAGGGCGCGCGAGACCGTGGCCATCGTCGGCCCTTCCGGCGCGGGTAAATCCACGCTGCTGGCGCTGTTGGCCGGTCTCGATACGCCCACTTCGGGCCAGGTATGGCTGGCCGGCCAGGAGTTGACCGCCCTGGACGAAGACGGTCGCGCGGGTCTGCGGGCCGCGCATGTGGGCTTCGTCTTTCAATCCTTCCACCTCATCCCGGCGCTCACAGCACTCGAGAACGTGATGCTGCCGTTGGAGCTCGCTGGCAAGCCGGATGCGGCCTCACACGCCACCACGATGCTCGAGCGCGTCGGTCTTCGCGCGCGCGGCGGCCACTATC
>Ga0075015_100000145_pt1 | contig 20523 bp, 22 predicted proteins | sample AleBraG_ABR_2013_FD_71476 | JGI IMG/M metagenome (GOLD analysis project Ga0075015, IMG submission 71476) | Freshwater sediment microbial communities in response to fracking from Pennsylvania, USA - Alex Branch Run_MetaG_ABR_2013 | ecosystem: Environmental > Aquatic > Freshwater > Creek >...
CCCAAACGCGAGCGGTACCCGCCTCATAGCCATCCAACCCCACGAACGCACCCACTGCCCTCCCCGCCATACGCCGACCGGCCGCCCGAGATAACTGAACACGGCGGCCATCGTGGCCGCACCGCGCACCGCGCGCTGTCCGGGCGCAATGGCCATCTCCACGCGCTCAACCGTCCGCAAGCCCTCGCGCAGCTGCTCGATTACCGCGCTCGACAACGCTGGCAAGGTACTTGCCCCACTGATCGCCGCTCTGCCGGCCCCAATCGCCAGCTCGTGGTTCGCCCGTGCGAATCCCACCACGAAATCCCGCCCATCGGCCAAATCCAGGTAATGCGCCCCCACCGCCAGGGCCGCCCGCACTACCCGGTAGTCCTGCCCTTGAAACGGCCCCACCGTGTGAATGACCAGGTCCGGCGCCAATTCGCGCAGTCTGGCGGCGAGATTCTCCGCAAACACATCGAGCGCGACCGTCCGCACGTCGCCTCGGCCCGGCACCCCCCGACCCGAACGCGAAGCCGCCACCACCTCGATCCCAGGATCGTCCTTCAACCCTCGCACGATCCGCGCCCCGAAGTTCCCAGTGCCACCCAGCACCACGACGCGCACGCTCAGCGCTCCACGCCGGGCACGTAACACGTCGCGCGCTTCCCAAATAATCGATACCGATTGCGCGCCAGCAGACGATACAGCCCGTCTCTCCACGCTTTAGGGACACCCTTGAGCACCCGCGCCATTCTCCACGCGCCGCCCAGCGACGCCATCACGTGTATTGCGCCATCCGAATCCGTCAACACCAGCCCCTCATCCAACACCAAAAAGGTGGCCGGATCGTCCGGATCAATGCCGTGCCCGATTAGAAGTGCCCGCCCCTCCTCGCTCTGCACCGCCACATGGGCAAAGGGCGGCGTAACAGGATGACGGCCCATGAACTGCGCCCAGCCACTGCACAAATGGCAGTACCCGTCGTACACCATCACGCGAGTCAATGGCTCCACCGCCTGAGTTTCAGGCCTTGACGTCCCCCTTGTCCATTTCTACCGCACACCCGCGGATTCAGAACACTTTAGGTGCTATAGGTGACGCGGCGCTCAAGAGGCACCAGTCCCACGGACAGGAAAAGGCATCAACTTCACCGTCTGCTTTTGGCCAATGCCGTCGGTACCTACCTCCTCCGACAACGGCCGTTTAATTCTCGAAAGAACGGCCTGACTCCCCTAGCCCTTTCCCGGTCCGCCTCTTTGAGCACAATCGTGACGCCCTTTACCGGAGAGTCTCACTGTATCCCCAATACTCTGTATTCCCATTACCCTTGACATGGAATACATGAGCTCCTAATATGGAATCATGAAAACGACTGTAAATATTCCCGATAGCGACCTCGCGGACGCCATTCGGTTCACCAAGGCGAAGACAAAGCGCGATGCAATTGTCACCGCGATTCAGGAATTCAATCGCCGCAAGCGCATGGGCGAGCTCATCAAGCATGCGGGAACTTGCAAGGACCTGTTCAGCGTTGAGGATCTCTTGCGGCATCGTCGCAGGGGTTAAGTGGTAGTGATCCTAGTTGACTCTTCCTCCTGGATTCACATGCTTCGTCCGAATGGGGATGCGGCCGTCAGAGACCGCGTGACACGCGCGCTTGATGCCGGTGAGGCCTGCTGGTGCCCGATTGTCCGACTGGAGCTGTGGAATGGCGCGGGAAGCGATCGTGAAAAAAAGGTGCTTAGGGATTTTGAACGACTGCTGCCGGAACTCGCCATCAACAATGACGTTTGGACCGCGGCTTTTGAAATCGCACGTCGCGCCCGTTCAGCCGGAATCTCAGTCCCGGCCACCGACATCTTGATCGCCGCCTGCGCACGACACCACCAAGCCGAGCTAGAACATGCGGACACGGATTTTTCACACCTAGAGAAGCTTTAACTGCGCCCAGCCACAGCCATTCCAAAGATGGCGCAGCCATCGAGCAAGGCCTTCGGCCCTGCGTCCGCCCGCGAATCTCGAGCACAGGTCGCGTCATTGCCAATGCAGCGCAGAGAGTGTTCCTTTAACCGGGCGAGATACTATTAAGCCCAGTGGCGTCGATACGCATATTGGTCCCAGGATCAGCTCCTACGGACCCACCGTTTGAATCGCGATCCTGCCCTCCCGAACCACAAAGGTTTCCGTAAACGCGGGTTGCTTCGGATTGCCCGCCATTCCCGCGAATACCAAATAGCCGACCTCGCCAATAGACAGCTTTCGACTTGGCAGCATTGGCTTGGCGGCACCCCGTCCGCCTTTGAACATATCGACAAGCAACTGAGCTATGGCCCGCTTCCCTGGGTCCGCTTGATTTCGGTGCAATAACATACGGTAGGATTTCTCGGCAATTATAGTGGCCAGCGCCAGATTGTCTTTGCCGATCAGCTACTTGCTGTTCGTGATTTGGGCGATGCTATCGCACCCTGGTTTTCGGAGGGTGCAATAGACAACTGGCAATCGACGTTTTTTGGTTTGAAGCGCCTGCCGCGTGAACTGACGGCCTTCAAGATCGAGGCGTTCTTCACCTTTACGCGGGCCGAGCGGCAGCTGATTGAAGATCGTCGGCGCACCGAGCTCAAGTTGGGGCTGGCGCTGCAGATTGGCTTCCTGCGCATGAGCGGTCGGCTGCTCGATGCCGTTCCCATGATACCTCCTGCACTGTGGCGACACCTAGGAACCCAGTTTGCCGTTGCCGCGCCGGACGTGGCGTCGTTACGCGCCCTGTACCGGCGTGAACCGACCTTGATTGAGCATCAGCAGTTGGCCTGTGAGGCGCTTGGCTTCCGCTGGCTGAGCGAGCCACAACGTCGGGCGCTGGTACGGGGGTTGCGGCGGGAGCTGGCGCGTACCCGTGATTGAGAGCGGCTCTTGGGGTTTGCACGCCGCTGGTGGTATGACCATCAATTGATCATCATGCATGAACGGGCGCTGCGCTCGATTATCGTCAGTGCCACCCGGCAATACGAGGCCGCATTGGCCAGAAGCATCCATGCGCAGATCGATAGCGATCGGCTGGAGCGCTGGCGGCAGGCGCTGGTCGTGCCCCGTCAAGCGGGTCTCTCACAGCAGAGTTTGCTGTGGGCCGCACCGGCTAAGCATTCGCCGCGGCAAATTGAGGAACTGCTCGAGCGCATTGAGACGCTGTACAATCTCGGTGTCCAGCGCCATCTGGTTGACATGCCCGATGATTTGCTGCGACGCTATGCGCGTCGCCTGGCGAACCGACCACCCTCGATCGGTGCGCGTATCAAAGAGCCGGTACGCACGATCGAAGCGGCCTTCTTTCTGCGCTACTGTCTGTTGATCGGGACCGACCGAGTGCTGCTGATGGTGCGGCGGCGCGTCGCGGATCTGTGGCGCCGTGCAACCAAAGATGCCAATCAGGTTTTGATCCACTGGGCCGATTTGTATCGAGAGCTGCTCGCTTCGATTGGTGCGCTCGCCATTGACACAAGCGTCTCCGATACCGACCTCCGTGAACGGTTACGATTGTTGGTGGCGGAGCATCAACAGCGCAAACCCCCGACGCGTGCGCAGCTCGTGCGCGATCACCTGACCATCGAGATTCAACCGGTACGCTCGTTACTGTCGGCCCTGATGGCGTTGCCGTGGGAAGCGATACCGGTCCACCCCGTGTTGGCAGCCATGCAAACACTCAAGGCGCTGTATGAACACGGCGCGAGGGAGTTGCCAACCACAATTTCGATCGAGTTCGGCAAAGTATGGAGGGCGCGGTTATCCGGTACCGATCGGGAACAGGCGTTCCGTGCCTTTGAGGTTGCCACCTTACTCGCGCTGCGCCGGGCACTGCGCAACGGAACCGAATGGGTTGATCACAGCCTGGCATTTCGCAGCCGCGAACGACTGTTTATCCCGGCCGCGATTTCGCAACGGGAACGCGGGTTATACTATCGGCGCCTGTCATTGTCCGAGCGAACTGAAGTTTACCTCGAGCCGTTGATCGAACGCGCCCAGGCCGGTGTCGCCGCTGTTGCCAAAGCCGTCGAGGGCGGTGAACTGCGCATCGACGACGAACTGCATCTGACACCCTTGGCGGCCGAAGAAGAGGAGCCGGAACTGGTCAAGTTGCGCGCCGCGCTCGATCATCGGATCGGCGAAGCGCAGTTGCCTGAGCTACTGCTCGATGTCGATGCCAACGTGCGCTTCAGCTGGATCATGCTCGGTCGCGAACCGCGCTCCGACAAGGAGCTGCTGATGGTGTATACCGGCATCTTGGCGCATGGTACCTCGATGTCCGCGGCGGAGACGGCGCGCATGATGCCGCAGCTCTCGGCGGCGAGCGTCCGGCTAGCGATGCGCTGGGCCGGTGATGAACGACGATTGGCAGAGGCCAGTGCCGCCGTGCTCGGCTACCTGCGTCGTCATGCAATTTCGGCAAGCTGGGGCCGCTCGGATCTGGCCTCCTCCGACGTGATGAGCTTGGAGACTCGGCAACGGGTCTGGCAAGCGCGGCTCGATCCACGCCGCCAGACACCCTCGGTCGGGATCTACTCACATGTGTTGGCGAGCTGGGGGCATCTTCAACGCGCAACCCATCGTGCTCAACGAACGGCAAGTCGGCGCAGCCATCGAGGGCGTGCTGCGACAAGAGGAAATCGACATCGTACAACTCGCAGTCGATACGCACGGATACACCGATTTTGGAATGGCGTTCGCCCATGGGCCGGGTTTCGATCTGTGCCCGAGATTGAAGGCACTCAAGGATCGGCACCTCTTTCTGCCGCGTGGCTGCGAGGTGCCGCGGATATTGAAGCCGATCTGCGAGGCCAGCTTGAATTTCAGCCACGTTCCCAAGCATCGGGATCGATGGGTCCATCTGATCGCCTCTGCTTACAGCGGTCACACCAGCGCCATCAATGTGTTGGCGCGCTTCGGTTCCGCTGCCTGCGGCGACCCTCTCTACGAGGTCGGTGTCATGATCGGGCGCTTACTGCGGACGGTGTTCTTGGCAGGTTATTTCGTGAACCCAGCATTCCGACGTGAACTGCTGCGCGTGCTCAATCGCGGCGAAGCGACCAATGCGTTGAAGCGTCTGATCTACACCGGCCGCGTTCCCGGCTATCAAGCCAAGAGCGAGGATGAAATGCAGGTCGTCGCCAACGCGTTGAGCTTGCTCGCCAATATCGTGATGGCCTGGAACACCACAAAGAAGCAGGCGATCTTCGATTGCTGGGCCCAACGTCGCAGCGGAGCGGTACCGCCGGAATTGATCGGCAGGATCGCCCCGACGCGTACCGAGGGCCTCAATATGCGTGGCATTTTCAGCTTTCCCATCGAGCGCTACGCAGCGATCCTGCTGCCATCCCGGGCACCTGCAAAACTTCAGGTCTTGGGGCGATAAATCTGCGCGGACGGAGCCAAAAGAAAAACGCACACTTCGAGAGGTAACAGAAACAGCCATCTGATCAGTGGGTTGCACGAGCCACCATTGGAATCACCGGGGGAATAGTGGATGTTTCTACCGTATGTTATTGCACCGAAATCAAGCGGACCCCATTCAGCGCTTTCCTCGAATACGCGGCTGAAGCCGGATCAGTCGATTTGTATAGTCGAGCAGTACGCTTTCAAACTGTCCGAGGATGTCCATGCCCAGCAGCATCGCGGGAGTGGAGGTCCACCCCAGGTACTCGAACAGAGGCAGCTCCCCGTAGACGATTTGTGCCCCCAGAATCCGTAACGATCCCAGCTCCAGGGCAGGAAGCAGGTGAGGTGTAGAGATCTTCCCCCGTTCCGATGCTCCTGCCACTTCTATGTGGTTACTCGCATTAAGGTGTTGAAGTGTAATCGCTCGGCGCAGGGCGAGACTACCGAGCGCGCACTGAGCACCGGTGTCGACAACCGCTTTCACGGCTATCCCATGAATCCTGGTGTCAATAACTACAACGTGCTGGTGCGCCGGATCCATGCGCAAGTCCACACCGCCATGGAAGGCTCCCAATGGCCCCACGCCCTGGGGCAGCACCATTCTATTGCGCTGCATGTCGATGAGAATCCGCTCCGTCACAAAGTCGGTGAGGCTCAGGAACCCGTCGGCGGACCCCAATGTATTTCCAAGGACGGGCAGGGCAATCGCCGATGCGCGCAGAGGCCCCAGTGTCATCGAGTCGACTCGAACCGTGGGGACACAGCTACTGCCCGTCACGCCATGAACGAGAATAGGGAATTCGGCGTCGAGGGAGAGCCGCAATCGGCGGACCACGGACTCGCCGAGCGCGGACCGAGTGGCTCCGGTGTTCACGATGAACTCAAACGGACCCTGACCGTTTATCTTGACCGGCGCAAGCATTCTGCCGTCGGAATCTCTGCGCGTGGCAACCAGTACTCCGGTCCTCCGAGGGACGTGGTTACGCTTCCTCAGCTCAGCGCGCACCAGTGTCCCCTAGTGATACGCTCTCGACGGCTCCATGGCGGACGGCCCGTACGTCAGCACTACGGTACGAGTGCGCACCTGACCCAGCCGCGCACTCCCCCGCATGTGTGGTGAACGCCAAAACACCGAGGCGCCACGCCGTACAATGTGGCCGCGCACGTGATGGAGGCGCGGGCTTAGCCGGCTCGGCTCGCCCGATGCAACCCAACCTTTGGCCGGTGGCCGATCCAGAGGCGCCGAGAGTTCAATGTGCTCAAGGAGCGATGGTTTTCCGCCTTGATGGCGTATTCGATTGAGGCGCTCATGACGAATCTCCTGCCGCGGCAGCAGGTCGCGCGCACCGAGTAACAAAAAGAGTGCCATTAGAATGGGCGCGTCGAACGCGCATCCCCCCAGGCTCTTGTACAGCACAGCCGACCTAAAATCATCCGTGGGACACCGCGCGTGGTAGTAGGCCGCCCATTCCTCATCGAAATGACAGCGGAGATGATCGAGCAGTTCCTCGATGGCGGGCTCCCCCGGCATTCGTAGGAGGGTTTCTCCGCGCCATACTGTCGGATCGTCAGTCCTTGCCGGCGTGGGCTGCCCATCAAGGGCAAACGTCGTAACGATCGGTGAGAGATAGGCCCGTTCATCGGGCGCAGACCAAAACGTGCGAAGGTGACCGGAGCGGCCATCCGGCGCGGCCTCGATCAGTGCCCCACCGTGCCGAGATGGCGACTCATCCTGCACGTCAAGTGACGGAATCGACTTCAGCGCCTCGCGCCGCGGGGCATCCGCCCATTCCACCCACAATGATTGCGCGGGTATGCGAATCAGATCCAGGCACGCACTCAATCGATCCCCTTCTGCGAACGCCAACTGGGTCGCGCATCGCACCAATTCATCCGAAAGTACATAGCGCAAGGGACACGCCTGAATGGCCGCCGTGTATCGATTGGCACCGGGCAGTTCCCGGCCGTCGTCGGCAAATACATGAGCACCGTGCCCTTGAGCAATGAGATCAAGCAATCTCATCGGCCCGCACCCGGATCGAGTCGTGTATACGCTTGAGCGTTCACACGCCACCCGGGCGCGTGCGCAGCTGCAATTCGTGGCGACGATAGTCGATGATAAATACATCCAATAGACCCAGCGCATCCATCCCGATCAGCAACGCCGGCTCCTGGGTCAAGTGCCAATGCCCGAAGATGTGCATATCTCCGTAGGTGATGCGTGCGCCTTGAATTTGGAGGGACCCCAGCTCGATGGGCGGGCTTGGAAAGGCCATGCCATCCTGGGACGCCGTGGTCACATCGATGACTTCACTGGGTGTTCCCTTGGCCCGTCGACGCACCAACGCCTGACGCATGGCCTCGTTGCCGATGGTCGCTTGACCCCCGGTATCAACAATGGCGTGCACCCGCACGCCCCCCACCACGGCCCGGACCACCAAGAGACCAGCGCTGGAGTACTCCAGCGGGACCGCGATGAGATCGCCCGAGGCCCGAATGCCACGGGAGTGTGTGATGGTGATCAGGTCATGTTTGAAGTCGATGTAGAGCCGCTTGTCAGCGAATCCCTCCGTGCCCAAAACCCCCTCGGCTCCACCCAACGCGTCCGTGACGATGGGGAGGATCGCCGGGGTCACGATCACATCGCCCACCGAAAACGAAGTCACTCGGATCGTGGGCACCACGATGCTTCCCGTGACGCCGCGCAGCAGCACCGAGTGAGTGCTATCGGGGTCAATCCCGAGTCTCTGCGCGACTTGAGCGTTGATCGCCGATCGGCTGGCCCCCGTATCCAGCACCAGGCGAAATGGACCCTGACCGTTGATCACGACCGGCGCCCAAATCCGCCCGATCTTGTCCCGCCGCGTCGGCGCTACAAATCGAGGTTCGGGTGCCTCGATGATAATTTCCGACAACGGCCGGCTCGCAGCCAGCGGCGGCGGCACGCTTTGCGCACGCGCCGAAACACCAACGGCCGTCCCGCTCATAATTACCAGGCAGACCCCAAAGCTGTGGATTCTGACCCGATAGGTCATACGGTCTCCGCCCCTTGCCACTCCGACCCACCTTGGACGCCGGCAAATCTCGTCGCGGAGGTCGGCTGACCGATCGGTGTGATCAGCCGACCCTCCACAACGGTGGGCTAGAACTTGGCCGTGAAGGCCATAAACACTTGCCGACCCAAATAGTCATAGGTCGGATAGGAGTTGGCCGGGCCGCTGTTGCCCGTGATATCGGCCGACGGAATCAGCGGCGGATCCTTGTCGAACAAGTTGCTGATGCCGGCGCGCAGCTCCAGAGCATGCGTTGCGTGCCACACCGCCGTCAGGTCCAGATAGCTGTAGCCGGCAATGCGCGCGCTGTAAGCATCGTAGTACGGGGCGCTCTCGTTCGTTCCGTTCGATGTACTCTCTACCCCTTGCAGCAGGGGGTTGGTCGAGTTGTTATCGAAACTGGTCGAGCCGATGTAGCGCCACAGCGCGGATAACGTGAGATTCCACGGTGTGTCCCAACTGATGCGCAGATTATGCCGCCAATGCGGGTTCACCGAACCGTTCTGGCAACTACTGCCGAAGAGGCCGGCGCAGTCGTAGCTGCCCGAACCCGGGAACGGTGTGGTGGTATCGTGCTGCAAGTACGTGCCATTCAAAGCGGCGGTGAGCGATCCCCACGCGCCTGGTAGCGCATGACGGTAGTTCAACTGCAAGTCGATCCCTGACACGATCGAGACGCCCAGGTTAAAGTCCTTCTGCTGAATGTATCCGCCTCCCGCGACCGTGGCTCCGGTCAGCGCCCCCTGTGCAGTGCGCACGATTTGACTGCAGTACAGCGGATCGTTTTGGTTAAGACAGCCGTTGAAGATGATCGAGAACGGGTAGTTCCCAACCTGGTTGTCCAGTTCGATATGATAGTAGTCGATGCTCGCGTTGACGCCCGGCCACTCCACCGGCGTCAGCGACAACCCCAACGACCACGTCTTGGCCACCTCTGGCGTCAATTGGGAATTGCCCACGATGACTTGGCCGCACTGTCCTGAAACGCATTGCGTGATGTTATTGGCGTGGATCCCGTCCCCATATTGTGCGGGTGTCACCCCAGTACGCTCGCACTGCACCAACGTCGCGGTCGGAACCCCCGCACACGGATCGACGCCAAACACCGCTTCTTGTCCGTACGAGGGTGCCAAGAACAGCTCCACCAGGTTGGGTGCGCGGACGGCGTGGTCGAAGGAGAAGCGGAGGCGCGCATCCTGAATGGGCGCGTACTGCACCTCGAACTTATAGGTGTTGGTCGTACCGGTGGTATCGTAATTCGAATAGCGGTACCCGGTATCCATGGTCAAGTCGTAGACTCCCGGTACATCGTGAGCGATCGGCGCTCTCAGCTCTATAAAAGCCTCCTTGATACTGTCGGCCGCATCGATTGGCACCGAGGCTCCGCTAAATCCAGCCAAGTCCCCCGACAACTCTGCTCCGTCCGGCTTAAACGTCACGGAATCCGATCGGTGCTCGGCGCCCACATTGATACCCACGCCGTCTCTCGCCCAGGGAAATTTAATGCCGTAGGTGCTGAGATCGCCGGTCACATCAAAGTGCTCAATCGTCTCGGTGTTGTTGCCCGAAGACGTCCCCGGCGTTTGCAGGTAGCTCAGTTGCGCGGCGGTGACACCGCCGGTCTGGAAGAAATTCCACGGCACGCACTGGCCCCCGCTGATACAAACGGGGGTGCCGGCCGGACCCGTTATGGCCTGAAGCGCCAAGCCGGTCTTGGCATAGTCGAGGTAGTTATTGTTGGCCGAGAACGCGGTCGTGTAGTAGTACGATCCATACAGATCATACGTCCACCCGCTCGCCACTTCGCCCGTCGTGCCGACTACGACCCGGAAGTTTTGATGTTCATAGATCGATGTGCGTCCGCCGCCCTCGATATTGCGGCGACCGATCTGCACATCGGCACTGTTGCCCGGTGATCCCGGAACCGCCGTGTCGCCGGCAATCTGGGCGGGCGTGCAGATTAGTGAGCGCTCCTGCGCACTCAACAAGGGGTTGCTGCAATTGATGAGTTCGTTGTTGTCCGACGTAAACGGATTGCCCGCCACAAACAGTGCGGACGGCGCGACCACCGCCACCGTTCGGTCATCCATCCACCCAAATTCCATATACGGCTTGACGTGATCATTCAGGTCAATGTGACCCAGGAAGCCGGCTTGATAGCGCTGGTCTTGACGCTGCAGGTATTCGAATTCGTTAAAATCGAACACCGCCGGCGGGCTCGAACCGGTCTGCGGCCAGGGCAGAAATTGGGTGCCCACCACGCTATACCGAGTACCAAAACCGGCTGCGGCCGGGTTTTTCGGTGTAAAGCGATTGGAGTTCGAGCTGCCCAGGCATTCCAGCCCGGTGTAGGTCGGCGCGGCGATATCGCCGTTGGAAACCAATTGGCAGGCTCCAAAGTCGCGCGCTGAGGCCGTCACAGGCTGCTGATCGTGATAGACGAAATAGCCGGTTATGTTGCCCGCGCCGTCGGCCAGGTTCGTACCCATGACAAGTGAGATATCGTGCTTGTAACCATCCCGAATGCTCCCGGTGGGAGGTGGATTGGCCGTATAGCCGGTGTTGGGATCACCGGCACCCACCAGCCCCGCCGCATAGCTGTTGTGCTGATTGTGTTGGCTAAAACCGTACTGACCGTCAACTTGGACGCCTTGAAAATCCTTCTTCAGAATAAAATTTATGACACCCGCGATGGCGTCTGAGCCGTAGGTCGCCGACGCACCGCCCGTCACCACGTCGACCCGCTCCAGCAAGGGCGCTGGGATCTGGTCAATATCCGGTGCCACATTCTGATTCGTGGTACTGGGGTCCCCGGCGCCCAGTCGCCGACCGTTGACCAGCACCAGGGTGCGCTGGGGTCCAAGGCCCCGAAGATCCACCGTCGAAAAGCCACCGGTCGCGGTGAGTGGGCTCGAGGTATTGCCGAAATCGGCGTTGGTGCCGATGATGTTCTGCGGCAGCGCGTTGATGACATCGGTGATGTCAGTATGCCCTTGCAGTTGGATTTCCTGACCCGTGACCACCGTCGTCGGACTGGTCGCCGAAATGTTCGCCGGCACGGGAATGCGCGATCCGGTCACGACCACTTCTTCCAGCTGGGGCGCCTGAGCCGCCGCCGGTGTGGGCGCGGTGGCGTCGGCGGCCAAGGCCTGCCCCCCGAGCCCCGCTAAAAATAGTGCCGCCAGTAAGGCGCGCCACAATATTGACACTCTGCCCATGATCGTCTCCCCATTCGTGTTGTGATTAAGCGCGCTCGCCTGCCCGCGCCCGCCGCAGCTTTCGTTCAAAAACCACGACTCCCAAGCCATGGTGTTATGGAACACTGAAATTGGCGCCTTGCGAATCGCTGGAATTCGTACTCGTCCCCGCCACCATCGTATTCGTCCCCGTTCCCGCGGATCCTTCTCCAAAACGCGCGCCTGAGTGCGTACAGTCGACCGCGTGTATCGCGCGCACCACATCCATGAAAGAGCTATGGTCCCTCGCTTGCAGCCCGTGGAAGTGCCGCGCGTGGTAGACCGGTCAACAGGGGGCGCCGACAGAAGCCGCGCGCACGTCATGCGGGTCATCATTGTGGATACAGAAGTTGCCTCGCGCCGCACTCTGCGCGAGCTCTGTGCTCATGAACCGGATGTGGACGTCGTAGCCGAATTCTCGGACAGTGTTGTGGCACTGGAAGCGGCGCGTGCGAGCCCGCCCGATGTCCTGTTCCTAAACGTTCATATGACCCCTCTCTCGGGCGTTGCATTCGCCAAAGCCCTAGAGTCGTTTACCCCTACCCACATTGTCTTCATATCCGCCCATGATCGCTTTGCACGCGATGCGTTTGACGGCAACGCCACGGACTTTCTCGTCAAACCTCTTGACGGCGTCCGCTTCCGCTATGCGCTAACGCGAATCCGACGGCGTCTTGATCTGGAGCGCCTGGCGAAGCAACAGCTCGGGCTCTCCGATGTACTCCAACAAGTGGAGCAGAGCACAAGGACCCTGTGCCAACCACGTAGACGGATCATTGCGGACTCGGGCGGTCGGATGCATGTGCTGGATGTGGGAGACATCGAGTTGATCGAGTCGGAGAAAAACTATGTCACCCTGACCGTGGGACGTGATCGCTACACGGCGCGATGCACGCTGCTGCACGCCGAGGCCGCAATGGCCTCCCAGCGGATGCTCCGGATCAGCCGCTCGCGGCTGGTCAATCTTACCCACGTACGTGAGATCGGCCGCACGCCGCGCGGTGATGTCATTGTCTTGCTCGCAGGCGGCGTGGCCGTCACCACCAGCGAGCGCTATCGACACTCAGTTCGCCAGGAATTGGGGCGGATACAATTGAACACAAGGGAAGGATAGCGGGCGTGCGAGGGGCTATTCGCCATGGTGCCGTGGGAGAGGTCACGTGCGCAACGCGCCTGTAGGGGCTCATCATACAAGGCTCCTGTGCGCCGCCCCCATCAAAACACTTGGGGTTGCGCTGGCCGGGTTAGCCCTGTGCGATTGCGCCGCGCGCCCAGTGGCGCTTACGGCGACCGCTCCAGCGGGGCGAGCCGCCGAGGTCCAATGCCACGTCGAAACCGTCACGGGTTCGCTCTTCAAGCAGCGCGTCTGCTTGACCAAGCTGGAGCGCGACAAACGCCAAGGGGTGATCGATGACATGAAGAGCGGCCTCGATCGGCAGCGAAGCATCGCCTGCCCCAATGGCAGCACGCCGCCTTGCAAATAGCATGACTCGATTGTCGAACGCACTATTCATGGCCGCCGGCACAACTGCCGGATTCAGCCCACCTCCTGGCGATGTGCCCGAGGTTTACCTTGGCGGGTGGGTTACAGTAGGCGCCGATCGGCGAACTCCCGTACCCGATGAGGCCAACGGATGAATAACACGATGCCCTCCGGAATCGGTCCATCGGCTGCACTGGGGAACAGTGCAGGCTCGCTCTCCGAGGCCCGCCATCTGCCCTCGCCGGCCCTCGACAAGCGAACGGATCTCCTCTTGCTGACGGCTTTCTGGGCCTACGTCACCGCCACGAACGTGCTGTGGGGCACCAGCATGCAGGTGAGTCTCGCGTCCAGCGGTATCTCCAACGTCTTTGCCATGTGGAACGCCCGCCTCGCGCAACACGCGCTGCTTTTTCCTGCGCTGATTGCGGGCATGTGGGTATCGCGGCGCATCGGTTGGCGGCCGCTACGACGCGCCGTACCGCTGCAACTAATTCTCGGCGTTGGCTTCGCGGCACTTGGCGATCCGGCCATGGATATTGCCGAAGCGCTGGTTGGGTCCACTTCCTGGAATGAGCTTCACGTTCCCGGAGCCTGGACCCTCAATGATCACTTTCAAGGTACGCAGTCGCTGGCGTGGGTTGCCTCCGGCGCCACGTTCTTGACCAGCTACGCCTTTTCCCTCGCGCTCCTGACCGGCTTCGGCTACTATCGGCGGTATCGAGACGCGCAAGCGCGCACGCAGACCCTGGAACGCTCTCTCAGCGCCGCACACCTCGCGGCGCTGCGCATGCAGCTGTCGCCCCACACGTTGTTTAACTTGCTGCACACCATTCGAGGTCAGGTGCGATGGGATCCCGACGCCGCACAAGCCATGATTGTGGAGCTTGGAGACCTGCTGCGCCGAGCCCTCCGGGCCGGTGAACACGAGTTCTCACGGCTACAGGATGAACTGGAGTTCGTGCGCCTGTACTTGCACTTGCAGCAACGGCGTTTTGCCGATCGTTTGCAACTCGAGGTGCCAGATCCGGTCGGTTTGCCCGCCGTCTGGATGCCGAGCCTGATTCTGCAGCCGCTCGTCGAGAACGCCGTCGTTCACGGCCTCGCGCAACCCCAGTCCCAGCTTGCCATCCGCCTCGAGGTGGCGGTGGACGAGGAGACATTGATCGTACGAGTTATCAATTCGATGCCGGTGAACGATGCCGTCATCGACTCGGTTCACACCGGCATCGGCCTCAAGAATGTGCGCGAGCGCTTGGCGATCCAATTCGGTGGCCGCGCAAGTTGTCATTCCGGTCGTACCGACAATAACCAGTGGCGCGCGGAGCTTCGTCTCCCGATGCTGCATAGTGCCACATGACGGCCGTGACCCCATCTCGCATCGGCCCTGCATCAGCAGTCGACCCCCCGCTCACCGTAATGATTGTGGACGATGAGGTGGCGGCCCGGCGCGCGTTGAACGAGTGCTGTGCCGGAGAGCCGGATTTGCACATTGTAGGCGAATACGCCAACAGCGCGGAAGCCTTGGAGGCGATTCGCTCACAGCCGCCCGACCTGGTGTTTCTCGACGTCCAGATGACGCCGCTCAGCGGCATTGCGCTGGCTCGCGCCCTAAATCCGGCAACGCTGCCCCACATTGTGTTTGTCACTGCCTACGATCGTTTCGCTCTGGCCGCATTTGAAGTCAGTGCGGTCGACTACATAGTGAAACCCTTCAATGTGGATCGCTTTCGCACGGCGCTGACCCGTGTGCGCCGTCGTCACCAGGTTGAGACTCTCGCACAGCGCCAACTGGCGCTCGCCGACGTGCTCGCACAACTCGAGCAGAGCGCGAAGGCGCTGCGCGAGCCGCGGCCTCGAATTATCGGCGAAGCCGACGGTCGGATGCATGTGCTGGACGTAGGCCTCGTGGAAATGATCGAGTCGGACAAGAACTACGTCAGATTGACCATCGGGCGACAAGTCTATGGCGCTCGGAGCACGCTGCAACATGCCGAAGCCTCCATGAGTGCCCAGCCGATGCTCAGGGTCAGTCGATCCTGCCTGGTCAATCTCAGCTATGTGCGGGAGATCAGCCGCACCCCCCGTGGCGATGTCATCGTGCTCCTCGCGGGCGGTGCCACGGTCACCAGCAGCGAGCGATTTCGAGAAGTGGTTCGTGAGCAGCTCGATCGCATGCAGCTGTGGCCGCGCGAGTCGTGATGCAACATAAACAATATGTCGCCCATTGTCATCCACAGGGTTGAACCGGGAGCCTCCGTATGAAATCTGGACCGTGCAGTGGCGTTACATTCTCCTTGATTGCACTCGCAACGGGACTCTACGCGCCGTGGCCCGCGAAAGCGCAGACGTCCGAAGTGCGTTATGCGTCGATGGCTCCTCTCGCGAAGTACCTCGAGACCGATACCGAGACTGAAATTGCCGTGGCCCGGAGCGCCGCGCCCGTCGGCATCTCGGGTCATGCCACGGTGCTCGTACTCAGGTCAACCGGCTATCAGACTGCGGCGCGCGGCACCGGCGGGTTTGTCTGCCTCGTAGAGCGAGGCTGGATGGGTCCATTGGACTGGTCCGACTTCTGGAATCCCAAAATCAGGGGACCCATCTGTTTCAATCCACAGGCGGCTCGAACCGTCCTGCCCATCACCATGAAGAGGACGCAGTTGGTATTAGGCGGAATGAACAAGACTCAGATGGTGGCGGCACTTAAGACTGCGATAGATCACGGAGATCTGCCGACCCTGGAGCCGGGAGCAATGTCCTATATGATGTCCAAGGATGGCTATATGGGGGCCGAGGCCGGTCACTGGCATCCTCACTTGATGTTCTATGCCGCTCGCTCCGATGGGTCCGATTGGGGCGCGGATGTGTCCGGCTCGCCAGTTCAGCTAAACCCGCAATTTCAGGGCGCGCCGGAGCCGCTGACCACGTACGTCGTACCGGTTCCTAACTGGTCCGATGGATCGCAGGATGATATGCATGTGTGGACCGGCGTGCCATTCTGAGGCGGTAAGGGGACAGTTCCGTTCGCGTATCGGTGATCCTCGGGGACCGCGGTTGAATGGGAGTCGCCAGTTATGGCTAGGATGACGATGCTTCTATCGATCGGTGTGCTCGGCTTCACGGGCCTTGGGTGCTCAGGCCACCTCGACGCACCCATCACGCAAGCCGAGTTGGTCAAACGTACACAGGAAATCCTCGATGCCGCCACGGCGGGCAATGCCCAACCCTTTGAACGCTATTTCGCCGAGGACAGCCTCGATCACGATGAAAAAGGCCGCAGCATGGATAAGAAAGCGCTGCTGGCGGACATCACGCCACCTCCGCCGGACTGGTCCGGTTCGCTGGTGCTCAAGGATCCCCGGAGCATCATCACGTCCGATGCCGCGGTTCTAACCTACGATCTGGCGGAGACCGAAACCATCTCCGGTCAAACCATGCATGCCCGCTACCACACCACTGACACGTGGTTACGACGCGATGGAGTCTGGAAGATCGCGGCGGAGCAGGCGCTGCGCTATTATGAGGACCCGGCCGTCGGCACGGTTGAACCCGCAAGATTTCCCGAGTATCTCGGTGTCTACGAACTTGTGGTCGGCAAAACACTTGAAGTCTCTAGCGTTGGGAGCACTTTGTACTCGCAGCGCTCCGGAAAGGACAAGGTGCAACTTCTCCCCGAATCCGGGGACGTCTACTTCCGCAAAGGCGTCGAAGGCCGGTACCTATTTCGACGCAACGCTCAAGGCAAGGTGGACGCGCTCATCGACCGACGCAATAACGAGGACACGGTGTGGCGCAAGATCCACTATGACCAAGGCCCAAAGTGGCCCACTCGCACCGCGGATGGTGGGCCTAGGGTCTATGTCATTGACTACAGAGCAAAACGCACAAGTGATCTACACCAAGCGGCTTCGGCTTCGACCGGATCAGTTGAGCGACCTCGCGCGCTGCGTCGCCTGGTGCGATCACCGTGGCCGGAAGGCGTCCATGGTCGGGTGGCAGCTGCCACCGACGCTGACAGCGACGATTAGACTGTTTACTGTGACATCGCCAGAGTCCTGCAGTGCACCCTTCACCCGACGCACATCGCTAGCCCCTCACCTAAGCCAGTACAATTCGTCAATTGACGATGCGCCGAAACTGTGTATAATCTGCGCATGAACATCCAACCAGGTGACTTATGAGTGCTCGATTTAACCTAGTGTTATCGGATGATCTGAACGCGGCCATTGACGCCGTGGCGGCGGAATCCGAAACCAACAAGAGCGAAATCTTGCGCAAGGCCCTGCAACTCTTCCTTGCCGCGCGGGAAGGCAAGCAGCGTGGCTTAAAGCTTGGCCAGTTTGACCCCAAGACGCAAAAGCTTCAGCGCGAAATTGTAGGTCTGTGAGTCGAAGCGGTGGATGAGCACAACCACCCGCGCCTACCTGAACCCGCGGTCGATCTGCGCAGCCCACCGCCGGGACACACCTACACTTCGTCAATCACTCCGCAAGAGAACGAGGGCGATCAGCGCGTGCGTCGCTTCCGCGAATATACTGCGACCATTGTGACGCTCGTGCTGGTGGGAGTCATTGCGTGGTTGTGTGTAAGGACGCTCCTATCCAGTGATCCGGCGCGCGCGGAAGGGCAGAAATGGGCGATGTCTATTCTCTCAGCCGCCGCCGCCGGTCTCATCGGCTATTTGGTGCGCAAGTTAGCGCGCGATGCTTAAGGGTTGCTGGCCCGATTGTAGCGGCCCCTGATCCGGCCAACGGATGAGGATCCAAGCAAGCCTTTCGCTTGGCCATTGGCGTCCGTTGAATGACCGTTTACCTCGTCGGTTTGGAGTCGTTCCCCAGTACAATCGGCCCCACTCCGGACGGTGGAAGGCCGGAACTGGCTGCCACTTAGCCGCCATTCGCGTGCTACTGTAGACCAAAGGCGGGCACTGATCCGTTCGGTCAAGGGCAAAGGGAGGCGGCAGGCATTTAGGCCAACCCGAGCGCGCCTGTAAGCTCTCCCACCGGTAACAACGTTGAGAAGCAACTTCAAATGAAACGCCTGATCGCCACTATCTTGATCTGCGTATTTGCCTCTGTTGCAGGTATGCCTGGAGCGCACGCAGGTTCGAACACAGTCAAGCCGAAGGTCCGCACGATCACTGCCTTTTTGCGCCTCGATCGATCAAAGTACGAGGAGCAGATTGACGACGCGATGCGCGTGCTGAGCGCCGCAAAGGCTGAATTCGCACGGCGCGGCTACGAGACGCAGACCGTTCGAATCGTGACGCAGCCGTTCGCGGAGCTCGTAAAGGATCTCTCCGATGCGGAAGCCATTTCTTTCCTCCGCTCGCTCGACGATCTGTCGCAGAAAGACGGTTTCATGCCGAACGTCGGTCCGGCAATGCTCCACGACACCGATGATCCCGCGGCGATGCGCCTGCTGGCGCAGGTGCTCTCAACTTTGCCGCACCTTAATGCAAGTGCAATCATCGCGGATGACAACGGCATCCACTGGAAGACGATCCGCGAGTCGGCAAAGCTCGTGCGCTACATCGCAGACCACAGCGTACATAGCCAAGGGACGTTTCTGTTTGCGGCGACCGCGATGGTCACGCCGCTCGGACCGTTCTATCCGGGGGCGTATCACACCGGAGCCGGCAAGCAGTTCTCGCTGGGATTCGAAGGCGCTAGCGTAGTTCAGCAGGTGTTTGGATCGACGCATGGGGACTTCGATGCGTCTGTGGCCGAACTCACAAGGCAGTTGACGATCCACGCGCGGGTTGGCGAGGAAGTTGGCAATGCAATAGGCGCATCCAGCGGATGGGAATTTGTCGGCGTGGATCCTACGCCTGCGCCGTTAGGGGATGCGTCGATTGGGGACGCTATCGAGCAATATACGGGTTCCCCGTTCGGCTCGAACGGCACGATGACGGCAGCACTTGCCATTACCACGGCCGTCAAGGCGGTAAAGGTGAAGCAGGTGGGATATTCAGGCTTGATGCTCCCCGTGATGGAAGACAAGCGTCTCGCTCAGCGCTGGGCGGAGAACACCTACGAGATCGACTCACTGCTTGCGTATTCGTCGGTATGCGGGACGGGGCTCGATACCGTACCCCTTCCCGGCGACGTCAGCGAAGACCGTCTGGCAAAGATCTTCAGCGACGTGGCGTCGCTAGCTTGGAAGTGGCACAAGCCACTTACCGCGCGGCTGCAGCCGGTCACGGACAAGAGAGCCGGCGACAAGACCGACTTTGACAGCCAATACCTTTTCAATACCACACTGCATTCGGCTCATTGAGTATGACCACTTCGGGCCGACGGTCAGCTACTGCGACGCCCTTCAGCTCTTCCCGAGGCTCGATTGATGCGAGCTAAAGCCGCTCGTGAGATCTGCGTGTGAGGTGGCGGAGTGGAAGAAAATGGATTTCTCCGAAGCTGTCGTCGGCGGGCGGCGGCTCCGGGTCATCAACGTGGAAAAATCTCTGCGGCGCAGCATTTGACCAAGACTGACGCCGCCCGTCAGATCGAATGCCTGCCATGACAGCTCCTTACCCTAGTTTTTGCCTTTTCGAGGGGTTGGGCATTATTAGCCGAAATCCAGCCGGAAAGAAGCAGTGACTGCTGCTCCTTACCCCGGTTTTCCGTCCAGATGCTACTAAGACCCCACATTCTGGGAAGCTATAGTGCAATTTGTCGACAACGCATTCCTAGTGACGGGGCGACATCCAATGATCAATCGCCGAACATGGCTACGAGTTGCAGTGCTCAGCGCACTGCTAATAACAGCTTGTGCGGTTCCGCCGCTGCTGTCCGCTCGACATCGCACCTCGTTAGCTAGAGCATTGCTGCAAGTTCAGACCAGCCGCTCCGAAGCGGAGGTGACTGATAGGTTGGGGCCACCCAATGGAACGGGCATTTTTGACCCGGGCAGCAAAGCTCACCCCGTGACGATGAACTACTTTTCTAGAGAGAAGTTTTCAGATTTCTATGTGGCTGAGCCGCCGGATTTGTTTCAGACTCTGCCAACAAAAGCACGGCTAATATATTACATGTTCGAATATTCGCCGCACGTAATGGGCGATCTAAATTTCGCTGTTGACGGGCAAGGGCTGGTGCTGGGCTGGTTCTACTCGACGGCGCTCAAAAGCGAGGAAAATGAAGCGGGCTTGATTGATCACAATTGATCAGCCAATGCGGAATTGCCCCCGCAGTTGGCGCGTACGTGCAAAAGCTGCTGGCCGGTTAGAAGTCATTGGTGACCGGCAGGTTAGGGTCACGGGACTAAACCGCTCGCGCGGTAGGGTGGTTTCGCTGAGCGATTGATGTAGATGTGAGTTCTGTAGCTCTGTTTCGTATGTTGCGAG
>Ga0075015_100000146_pt1 | contig 20476 bp, 18 predicted proteins | sample AleBraG_ABR_2013_FD_71476 | JGI IMG/M metagenome (GOLD analysis project Ga0075015, IMG submission 71476) | Freshwater sediment microbial communities in response to fracking from Pennsylvania, USA - Alex Branch Run_MetaG_ABR_2013 | ecosystem: Environmental > Aquatic > Freshwater > Creek >...
CCTCGACGTCGAGGTGATCCCCGTGCAGCAGGACGAGCGCGGTCGCCTGACCGGCGCGGCGCTGCGTGCGGTGCTCGAGGCCCATCCCGAGGTGTGCGCCGTCGTCGCGAGCGCCGGCACCACCAACACCGGCACGGTGGACGACCTCGCGTCGATCTCTGCAGTGTGCCGCGAGCTCGGTGTCTGGATGCACGTCGACGGGGCGTACGGCGGCGCCGCACTCGCGGCCCCTTCGGCCCGCGGGCTGTTCCGCGGCATCGAGGACGCCGACAGCTTCATCGTCGACCCGCACAAGTGGCTGTTCGCCCCCTACGACTGCTGCGCGCTGCTCTACCGCGACCCCGACCTGGCGCGGGCGGCGCACGCGCAGACGGCGGCCTACCTCGAGGGCATCGACCGCGAGGCCACGAACCCGAGCGACCTCGCCATCCACCTTTCACGTCGTGCGCGCGGTCTGCCGCTGTGGTTCAGCCTCGCCACGCACGGCACCGAGAAGTACGCCGAGTCCGTCGAGCGCTCGCTCGCGACGGCCCGGGAGGTCGCCTCCTCCATCCGCGGCAGCGACCACCTCCGACTGCTTCTCGAGCCGATGCTCAGCGTGGTGATCTTCGACCGTCCCGGCTGGACCGAGGAGCAGCTGACGGCCTGGTCGAAGCACATGGCCGCGAGCGGGCAGGTGCTCTGCCTGCCCACCCGATTCCAGGGCGAGATGGCGCTGCGGATGGCCTTCGTCAACCCGCTCACCGAGACCGGGCGGGTCGTCGAGGTCCTGGAGACGCTGCGCTGACCGGTCGTGAGCCTCGGACCGAGCGCCCGCCACCCCCGAGCGGCACGGACGTGCGGAGGACCCGATGGCCGGCAAGGACCTGTTCACCGACGAGGAGTGGGCGCGGATCGCCCCGCTGCCCGGGCTCGTGATCATCGGAGCGACCGTCTCGGACGGCACAGGGCCGAGCACGTGCCGTGCGTTCTGCGCCCTTGTCGTGGCTGGTCGGAGGGTTGGATCGGCACGTCCGCCACGCTCTGAGCGGTCTGCCGGGCGCGAGCTCAGCGCACGCTGAACTGCTCCCAGCGGATCTGGCTGCGGGGGATCCCGTGGTGCTGGAAGCCGTCTGCCATGGCCGTCATCATCGCCGGCGGTCCGCACATGTAGACCGAGGTGGCGGAGGCGTCGGCCTGGTCGGCCATCGCCCGGTCAGCGGTGAGGTAGCCGTCGACGCCGGAGTCGACCAGGTGGAGTTGCAGGCTGGGGTGCGCCTGGGCCGCGGCGGTGATCTCCTCGAGGTACAGCGCCTCGGTGGCGTGGTTGACCGAGTAGTAGAAGGCGACGTCGCGGTCGAAGTCCTCGGGAAGGGACCGGATCCAGCTGATGAACGGCGTGATGCCCACGCCGCCGGCGATCCAGATCTGGTGCTGGGCGCCGTGGCGGTAGTCGAAGGCGCCGTAGGGCCCGGCGATCTTGGCGGGGGTTCCGGGTTGGAGGTTCTCGCGCAGGTCCCGGGTGTAGTCCCCGAGCGCGCGGATCGACACCTCGAGGCGGCCCTGGGACGGGGCGCTGGCGACCGTGAACGGGTGGCGCTCCCAGCCGTTCGTGCCGCCGAACGCGAGGAAGACGAACTGGCCGGGCTCGAAGGCGAGGGCGCGGCCGTCCGGCTCGAGGAACACGTCGATGGTGACGTCGTTGGGTCGCTGCACCTCCGCCACGACGTAGTCGTAGATCGGGACGAGGTAGCGGGCGAGGAGCTCCCGGTAGAGGTACGCGGCCACGCCGACAGCCCCGATGAGCAGGTAGGTCACCTTCAGGGTGGGTGACTGCGCGAGCACCGGATCGACCACGGCACCGTGGACGACGGCGGCGACGACGAACAGGCCGGTGAGCCGGTGCCCGGTCAGCCAGCGTTCGTGGCTCAGGGACGCGAGATGCCGGATGAACCTCGACCAGCGCGCAGCCTTCAGGCTGGGGGCCAGGGCCCAGATCGCGAGGAGCACGAGGCCGAGCATCGCCAGGCTGCCCAGCTTGAGACCGATCTGGGAGACGTCGGGCACGGGCGTGAGACCGGCGAGTGTGGGGTGCACGAGCATGATCACGACGCCGGTGACCGCGGTGTAGCGGTGCCATCGCGCGACCCGATCGAGCCCGTCGAAGGCCCGCTCGACCACCGGAAGGAGCGTCGCCAGGACCAGCGAGCAGGAGAACAGCAGGACGGCTTCGACGCCCACGATCTCCCCGACGTAGCGACCCCATGGCTGGTCGGCCGGGTGCAGCAGGACCCACAGCAGCAGGTTCCCGACGACGACGACGCCGAGCAACGAGGTCCCCCACGTCGGCGACTCCAAGCGATCCGACGCTCTCACCCGTTCGACCGTCCCGCCTCGGTGGAGTGCGTGCACCGGTCACCGGCACGCTGGACGACGCCCGTCACAGCGACGTCAGGCCCTTGATGATGAGGACGACCCCGATGACGGCGGCGACTGCCGCGACGGCCTGGATCTTGTGCGTGCCCAGCCAGATCGAGAACTCCTGCACCCGGGCCGTTGTCCTCTCGGGGGCGAGCGCATAGCTGATGATCGGCACCTCGACGACGAGGTAGGTGATCAGGCCGAAGACGAGGATGAGCAGCAGTTGCGTGACCAGACCGTACCCGTCGCGGACCATGAGCCCGACCGCGGCCAACGAGAACGGTGACGGTGCGCCGAGGACGACACCGACCAGGATCGCCATCCACACCGACCCCTGCTTCAGCGACTCCTCGGCCTTGGCCTTGGCGGCCCCGACCTTCGCCTTGGCCCGATCGCCTCGCGACCCCGTCGGCTGGGGATCGAGCGCCTCGCTCTTCTCGATCTCGCGGCCGATGAGCTCCCGGCCCCGCCGCGTCGAGGCGAACACCGCCACCGCCAGCGCGATCACCCCGACGACCAGATAGGCCGTCGGGCTCACCGTCGTCGACGTGCTGCCGAGGATCGTGCCCTTGGCCCGGAAGACCGCCAGGACGACGGCGGAGATGCCGCACAGCACGACCAGGGCACTGAGCCAGAACGCCCACAGCAGGGGCCGGGGTCGGGGCCGGGTCAGGATGACCAGGACCACGGCGAGGAGTTGGACGAAGAGGGACCCGGCATTCGCGAGCGCCAATCCGATGATCTGCTGCATGGCGCTTACGGCCTGCCGTGCAGGTCGTACACCGTCTTCGCCGCGTCGGCGGTCAGCCGCGCGAGCACAGCGGCTCGCGTTGCAGGGTCGAGCGACGCGAGTTGCCCCTCGATGTCGTCGACGCTCGCAAGAGCCACACTCCGCCTCTCGCGCCACGGGACGGCCGCGAACGCCAGCGCCACGGCAGCGGCGACCAGCAACCCCACCCGCAGGGCGGGTCCTGAGCCCAGCATCGATCTGCTCCGCACGTTCGACACAACCCGGTCGCTGCACGGGAACGGTGGTCATGCTGCCGCGACCACGACCCGGCCGACGGATCCGACTCGAACTCACATGGAATTCACACACTGATCCGGCTGCTGCCCGCGGTCGATTCGATCCTTCCGTTCGCGAGGAGTAGATCCTCTGGACGCCGATGTTGCCATCGCGCAGTGACTCGTCGTCGTCCACGACCATCACCAAACGCTCGATACTGGCCGTGGGAGCCTCACGTCGGTCGCTGCGCTCAGCCGGCCAGCCCGTGCAACGTGACGGCGACGAGGTCGCCGAGGGTGTCGAGGTGGTAGCCGCCTTCCTGCACCGCGACGGTGGGCAGCGCGAGCGACGCGAGGATGCGCCCCGCCTGCTCGTAGCCGTCGTGGGTGATCCGCAGCGGCGACTCGGGGTCGGCGGCCGCGGCGTCCACGCCGAGGCTCACCACCAGCGCTGTCGCGCCGTGGCTCGAGGCCGCCTCCGCGATCCGGGCGACGGCGGCCAGCCAGTCGCCGTCGCCGGTCCCTTCCGCGAGGGGCACGTTGAGGGTCGCGCCTACCCCGTCACCGCGGCCGGTCTCGTCGGCGAAGCCCGCGTAGTGCGGGAACCAGCCGGAGCCCGGGTCCACGTGGAGCGACCCGTAGAGGACGTCGGCGCGGTCGTAGAAGATGGCTTGCGTGCCGTTGCCGTGGTGCGCATCGATGTCGACGACGGCCACGCGCGGGTGGCCCGCGTCGCGCAGCGCCTCCGCGGCCACGGCGGCGTTGTTGAGGTAGCAGGATCCGCCATACGCCGACCTCGTCGCGTGGTGGCCGGGAGGACGCACCAACGCGTAGGCGAGCGGCTCGCCCGCCGCGACGAGGTCGACCGCGTCGAGCGTCGCGTCGACCGCCGCCCGCGCGGCCACCCAGGTGCCCGGTCCGACGAGCGTCATCGTGTCGTAGCAGTAGCGTCCGGCGGCCGCGTGCACCGCCACCGGTTCGCGCTCGGGCAGCCCGTCGAGCATCCCCGCGGTCGGCATCAGGTAGGGGACGACGCGGTCCTGGCCCGGCTCCGCGGGGAAGCCGGCCTCGACCCAGCGGGCGTACACGGTGCGCAGGTGCTCGACGAGCCGCGGCTCGTGGACGCGGAGCAGCACGGCGTCGTCGTGCTGCTCCGCGTCGGTCACCCGGTGTCCTGCCCGCCGCAGCACCTCTTCGATGCGGGTGGCCCGCTCGGGCAGCTCGGTGCCCGGCGTGCGCACGCCCACCCAGATCTCGGCACCGGGGACGTGGAGCAGGCAGGCGTCGCTGCGGACCACGACGGCGGGGGAGCGGCTCACCCGGGCAGCATGGCAAACGCGGCGCCGTCCCGGTGGGAACGGGGGTGATCCTCGCGCGTCACGAGGGCTGCGGGGCCGCCTGCTGAGGCAGGATGCGGACATGTCCTCGCCTGTTGACCTGGGGATCAGGATCGGCACGTTCCCGACCGGTCCCACCAACTCGGTCGTCGACGTGCCCGGCGCCGGGCTGGGTCACTCGACCGTGGTCTACGACGACGCTCCGCCGCCTTTCGGTCGTGGCGTCGCGCGCACCGGCGTCACCGTGATCGACTTCGGCGGCGACACCTGGCAGCGGCCGGTGGTCGCCGGCGTCTCCGTGCTCAACGGCGCCGGCGAGCTCACCGGTCGCAGCCAGATCGACGAGTGGGGCCTGCTCGAGACGCCGGTGTTCCTCACCTCCACCATGCAGGTCGGCAGGGTCTACGACGCCGCCTGTCGCCTGCTCATGGCCGAGCAGCCGCGGATCGGCGTCGACGATGTCGTCATCCCGATAGTCGGCGAGTGCGACGACTCGTGGCTCAACGATCCGAGGCACATGCACGTGACCGACGAGCATGTCGCCGCGGCGCTGCATGCGGCGCGCATGTCGGCGGGTTCGGGCCTCGCGCCCGAGACCGGTGCGGTCGGCGCCGGCACGGGGATGTCGTGCTTCAACTGGAAGGGCGGCATTGGGACCTCATCCCGAGTGCTGCCCGACGGCCACGTCGTCGGCGTCGTGCTCCTCACCAACTTCGGTCAGTGGCACCGCCTGACCATGGATGGCGTCGCGGTGGGTCGAGAACTGGGCGCGCCGGCGCACGCCGTGCCGCCGCCCGCGGGATCCTGCATCGGCGTCGTCGTCACGGACGCCCCGCTCGACCACAGCGCGTGCGAGCGGCTCGCCACCCGGGTGGGTCTCGGACTCGCGCGGACCGGCTCGACCGCGCACCACGCCTCGGGCGAGCTGTTCGTCGCCGCGGCCCTCGGTCTGCGCACCGGACGCGACGCCTCGTGGAAGGCTTCATCGATCTCTGGCCGCGCGCTCGACCCCTACTTCGAGGCCGTTGTCGATGCCAGCGAGGAGGCCGTGCTCGTGTCGCTGCTGTCCGCGCACGACGTCACCGGCGTCGACGGTCGCACGATCCCTGCACTCCCGGTCGACCAGACACGTCGGATCCTCGCGGAAGGACGCCACGCATGACCGAGACGCCCGAGAGCCCCGGCCCGGCCGAGCTGCGCCCGATCGTGTCGTTCGGGCCGGTCCAGGCCGTGCCGACACCCCGCGAGCCCACGCCGGTCGACGCGACCCCGGCCGAGCCCACACCCGTGGAGCCGACCCGTGTCGAGCCGGTGCCCGCGCCTGCCGCGCTCGAGCCCGGCCTCGAGGGGCAGCCCGCGGGCCCGGCGCCGGAGCCCGACCCCGCGCGGCAGGCCGCTGCGGACGACTCCCTGCGCGAGGTCGAGCCCGACCAGCCGCCCGAGACGCCCCCCGAGCGGTCCGAGCCCACGCAGGCGGTCGCGGCCGTCGATGGGGTCGAGGCGACGCAGCCCGTCGTCCCGCTCGTACGCGCGGGCACGAAGGTCGACGCGTGGATCCCGATGAGCGACGGCGTCTTCCTGGCCGTGACGCTCTACCTCCCGGACCAGGGCGCGGGTCCGCAGCCGTGCGTGCTCGAGGCGCTGCCCTACCGCAAGGACGACATGACGTCGTCGTACCGCCCGGAGTACGTCCGCCTCCGCGACGAGCACTCCTACGCCGTGGCCCGCCTCGACGTCCGCGGCACGGGCAGCAGCGGCGGGCGCGCGACCGACGAGTACCCCGAGGCCGAGCAGCGCGACCTCGCCGAGGTCATCGCGTGGCTCGCTGCGCAGCCGTGGTGCGACGGGAACGTCGGCATGTACGGCACGTCCTACAGCGGGTTCAACTCGCTGCAGATGGCGTGCGAGCGACCGCCGCACCTCAAGGCCGTCATCGCCATCTATGCCACCGACGACCGGTACACCGACGACGTCCACTACATGGGCGGGCTGCGACGCTGGATCGACCTCGTCGACTACTGCCATTACATGACACCCATGAACGCGCTGCCGCCGGTGCCGGCCGTGTTCGGCCCGCGGTGGCGCGACGAGTGGAAGGCCCGCATCGCCGAGCACGAGCCGTGGCTGTTCACCTGGCTGAGCCACCCGCGCGACGGCGCCTACTGGCGGCACGGGTCCGTGCGGCCGGCGTACGAGCGCATCGAGATCCCGACGATGATCGTCGCCGGCTGGGCTGACGGGTATCGCAACAACACCTTCCGCACCATGGACAAGCTGCGCGAGGACGCCGTGCCGCGCCGGCTCCTTGCCGGTCCGTGGTCGCACGCGGCCACGTCGTCGTCGGCGCCCGGCCCGCGGATCGACCTGGTGCCCGAGATGGTGCGCTGGTGGGACCGCTGGCTGCGCGGGATCGACAACGGTGTCGACACCGAGCCCGAGGCCATCTGGTACTCCCGTGCGTCGCACAGGCCGGAGCCGGACCTCGACACCGTGCCGGGCACCTGGCGTGCCGACACCTGGCCGAGCGAGCGCTCGTCGTGGATGGAGCTCCCGCTCGAGGCGAAGCTGCCCTACATCGTGAAGCCCGAGGTCGGCACCGCCGCGTGGATCTCCTGCGCCGGCCACCTGCCCTACGGCCAGCCGCTCGACCAGCGGCACGACGACGCCGACTCGCTCACGTGGGACGTGGACCCCGAGGGCCTCGAGATCGCCGGCAACCCGCGGGTCCAGCTCTCGGTCTCCTCGTCCGCGCCGGTCGCCACCGTGGCCGTCAAGCTCAACGACGTGGCGACCGACGGCACGTCGACCCTCGTGACCCGCGGAGTGCTCAACCTCACCCGTCGCGAGGGTACGGACACCGCCGTCCCGCTCGTCCCGGGCGTGGTCTACGACATCGAGGTCGAGCTCGAGGCCACGGCGTGGCAGTGGCGCCCCGGGCACAAGCTGCGCGTCGCTCTCGCCGGTGCCGACTGGCCCAACACGTCAGCGCCGCCCGAGCCGGTGACGCTGTCCGTGCGTGGCGGTCGGATCCTGCTCCCGGCGTACTCGGCCGCGGGATCGCCCGTGCCGCCGACGTTCTCGCCCGGCGACGAGTCGTCGTCGGAGAGTGACCACGGTGTGGTCTGGCGGGTGGAACGCGACGTGCTGGGCCGCACGACGGCCTGCGTGGTCGACCACGGCTCGGCGTACGACGCGCCCTACGGCTCCGTGATCGAGCACTACTCCGGACGAGTCTCCGTCTCGAGCCGCACGTTCGCGCAGGTCGCCGCCGCGGACGTCTCCTTCACGCTCCGCTTCGCCGACGACGCGACCGGCAACGCCACGTCGGTCGTCGCGCGCTCGGTGCTCGAGGTGCACGCCGGCCCGCAGACCTACGATGTGACCATCACCCTGGTCTGCAGCGAGGCCGGCGTCACGGTCGCCGAACGCCAGTGGTCCGCCCAGTTCCCGAGAGACCTCGCCTAGCCCGACCTCACTGACGCACTCGTCATGCCCAACGGCCGCCAGCCTTGCACTTAGGTCGGTGACGTCGTGGGCTGGGGGGGTGCGACGACGGGGGCGAGGATCACGATGCCGACGGCGAGGGCCGGCAGGATCCACAGCGCCGTGCCGATGCCGACCTGCTGGGCGAGCAGCCCGATCAGCGGCGGCCCGATGAGGAATCCGCCGTAGCCGATCGTGGACACCGCGGCGATCGCGTCGGCGGCGCGGCCCGGCTGCTCCCCGCCGGCGCTCATCGCGGCCGGGAAGACCAGCGCGGTCCCGATGCCCCAGCACGCGACGCCCACCAGGATCCCGGGCATGCCGCGCAGCGAGAGCGCCGCGGCGACGCCCAGGCCTGCCAGGACGCCCGCGATACGGATCGCGCGACCCCGGCCGAGGCGGGCGATGACCGGCGTGCCGCTGAACCGGCTCGTGGCCATCGCCATGGCGAACACGGTGAACCCGAGGGCTGCGGCGCTCTGCGACTGCCCCCGCTCATCGGTGAGGAAGAGCGTGACCCAGTCTGCGGCCGACCCTTCGAGCAGGGTGCCGCACAGCGTGATCACGCCGATGAGCACGATGCGGCGGGTCAGCAGCCGCGCCGAGCGCACCGCCACCCGCGCCTCGTCCTCGCCCACCACCACGACCTCGTCGGGCTCCCGGTCGTCGAGGTACTCGCGCAGCACGATCGCGATCGATCCGCTCACGGCGAGCGTCGCCGCGACGGCGAAGTGCACGCCCAGGGCGACCCCGGCCTTCGCCGCCAGGGCGCCGCACGCGGCCCCGATGATCCCCCCGACGCTCCAGCAGGCGTGGTAGCGCGGCATGTAGTCGCGGCCCGCCCGGCGGTCGACGAACGAGCCCTGGATGTTCATCGCGACGTCCCAGGAGCCGTACGCCGCCCCGAGGACGAAGAGCGCCACGCCGGTGCTGACCACGGTCGGCGTCACCGCGGCGCAGGTCAGCGCGACGCCGGCCACGATCGACGCGACGATCACCACCGGCCCGCTGCTCCACCGGTGCGCGATGCGCCCGACGAACGGCATCATCGCCAGCGATCCCAGGCCGAGCATGAGCAGCGTGAGGCCGATCGTGCGCGGGTCGGCCTCGAGCCGGTCGCGCGTGGCCGGCAGCCGCGAGATCCACGCGGCGATCACGGAGCCGTTGAGTGCGAACACCGCAGCCGTCGCGAGCGCGGCACGCCTTGACCCGTGCGGCGGCGCGATGTCGGCGGCGGCAGGGCTCGCGGGGGTCACCCGACGAATCCTGTCATCACCGCGGGCGTGCTCAGTCGGTGACGTGCGGCGCGATCCCGAGGTAGCCGCGCCCGATCATCTGCACCCACTGGTGCACCGCGTCCTCGTTGGGCGCGAACGGGCCGGGCGAGAAGTGCGGTGAGTTCAGGCCGCGTTGGACCAGCTCGCACGCCTTCCAGTCCTGGGAGTTCGTGAGGTCCCAGAACTCCATGGCGTAGGCCGGGTCGATGTCCGCACCGGGGAAGTACCAGCTGCACTCGATCCAGGTGCGGTCCGGCGCCAGTGGCAGCACCCGGTGCGTCATCAGGTAGTCCGGGTGCCCTGAGATGAGCAGGTTCGGGAACAGCTGGACGTAGAGCACGCTGTCCTGCGGGGCACCCTCGATCGGCCGTCCCATCGACGTGCCGTCGAGCGACATCGTGACGGCGTCGCCCTTGAAGTTCATCGTCCCGCCGACCCAGGCGCCCGGCAGCTCATGGTTGTCACCGGAGCTCGGGTTCGACACCTGGCACAGCTCGGGGTGGATCAGCGGGCAGTGGTAGCACTCGTGGTAGTTCTCCGAGACCAGCTTCCAGTTCGCGGCGATCTCGTAGCTGTGGCGACCGCCGAGCACGAGGTCCTCGGGCCGATACGGAGCCACGAGCTCGTCGAGCACCCCGAGGTGCTCCTCGAACGGCGCGGCGGTGCCGGTCGCGTTCACGAACAGCCACCCGTGCCAGAGGACCGACGGCAGCGGCACGAGGCCGTAGTCGTCCTTGTCGAAGAACTCGTTGTCGCGGAAACCGGGCGCGCCCTGCAGCGACCCGTCGAGGCGGTAGGTCCATGCGTGGTAGACGCACAGCACCGACTTGTTGGTGGAGCGCTCATCGTCCTCGAGCAGCACGTGCGCGCGGTGGCGGCACGTGTTGGCGAACGCCCGTACCTCGCCGTCCGCGAACGTCAGCAGCACCGGGACGTCGCCGACGAGCAGCGCGCGCTGCGTCGCACCGTCGGCCCCGAGCTCCTCGATGCGGCCCGCGCACGCCCAGGATCCGGCGACGAAGTTGCGCCGCTCCCACGCCAGCACGTCCGGCGCGGTGTACGCCTCGATCGGCAGCATCGTCGACTGGCCGAAGGGGAGCAGCGCCCTCGACAGCCCCTCCGGGTCGACCGGGGCGAGTGGGGACAGGGACGACACGTCGTTCACGGTGCTCATCAGGTGCTCCTGCTGACTCGCGCGACAGTACAGTCGCGATCGTGGCGAGACGAAAGGTCGAGGTGCGTCGCGAGGAGATCCTTGCAGCCGCGGAGACCGAGGTGACCAAGCATGGCTTCGCGCGCACCCGCGTCGCCGACGTCGCTGCGGCGCTCGGCGTGAGCACGGCGCTGGTCTTCTACCACTTCGGCACCAAGGAGAAGCTGTTCGCCGAGGCCCTCGAGCACGCCGTGAAGCGCGACCTCGACCGGCTCGACGACGCGGTGGCCAAGGCGTCCGGCCCCGTCGACGGCGTGCGCCGGATGCTGCAGCTGTGGTCGCCGCAGGGCGACGCGAACGGCTGGACGGTGTGGGTCGACGCGTGGGCCGAGTCGCTGCGCGAGCCCGAGATGCGCGCCATGAGTCGTCGGCTCGACGTCACCTGGAAGGAGGCGCTGGCCGACCAGATCCGGCACGGCAACGCCAGCGGCGTCTTCCACTGCGCCGATCCCGAGGGCGCGGCATGGCGGCTGTCGGCGTTGCTCGACGGTCTCGCGGTGCAGGTGATGGTGCACCGCAACCTGACCAAGAAGCAGCTCGCGCTCTGGGTCCGAGGCGCCGCGGCCGTCGAGATCGGCGTCGACGCCTCGCTGCTGGCCTAGAGCGGGTCCGGGGGCCGGTGCTCCGGCCGGAGGGATTGCCGGGGTCCCCGCGGGGCGTCCGTGAGGAACGGTCGTGGGGCGAACGCCTGAGCGCTCGGAGGACGCGGCACAGACCGGCGGACCCAGCGGAGCGAACGTTGATCCGCCGTCCGCGGTCGTTCGCGTGGACGGGCGGCGGCACGGTGCCCCGTCCCTCCGGGCGGTCCGGCGTGATCGTTGCGGGCCGCGATGCGTCGCCGCCCGTGCCGTGGCCGTCTCCGGCGTGGTGGTCATCAGACCATCCAGTTCGGGACGTAGGCGGGGTCGGTGAGGCCGGGGCGGTCGAGGGCGAAGGCGCTGATGTCGGCGTCCGTGGTGCCGTCGACGGCGACGTCGGTGAGCAGACGCCCGAAGGTCGCGGCGAACTTGTAGCCGTGCGCGGCCCCGAGCCCGACCGTGACCGGGGGGTGTCCCGGCACCCGGGAGACGACGAAGTCGCGGTCGGGGGGGAGGGTGTAGAGGCAGCGCTTGGAGCGGACCGCGGGGCCGGATGCGGGGAACGTGGCCGCCATGAAGCCGGCGAGGCGGGCGAGCATCTCGGCGTCCTCGACGCCGGAGCGGTCGTCGCCGGTGACGACGGGGCCGCCGCAGTCCTGCGCCGCCTTCACCGTGTCCTCCCCGTAGCAGGGGAAGCCGTAGTACGACGGCTCGTCCATCCAGATCCACACGGGGAACCGACCGGGGCGGAACGGCTCGGGGTCGGTGGGCCCGAAGTAGGTCACCTGCTCCTCGGTGACCGTGAGCGGGAGGTCCCAGCCCAGCGGAGCGAGCAGCGCGGACGTCCAGGCATCGGCGCTGACCACGACGCGCGCGGCCGACACGATGCCGTCGTCGGTCACGAGATCGACGGCGTCGCTGCGCGGGACGATCGCGCGTACGACGGTGCGGTCGTGCAGCACGGCGCCGTGCGCGGTCGCCCGGCGTTGCATGGCGGTGACGCCGCGCGCGGCGGGGACGATCGCGGTCCGCTCCTGGAACAGCACGCGGGTGCCGTCGGGAAGGGCGAGCTGCGGCCAGCGGGCGTGCGCCTCCTCGGTGCCGAGCACCTCGTGGGCGACGCCGCGGGCGTTCATCGACGTCGTGTAGTCGTCGATGCCGATGGCCGCACCGTGCGGGAAGAGGTCGACCCCACCCGTCACCGTCACGAAGGACTCGCCAGTCGCAGCCTCGAGGTCGGCCCAGTCGTCGTAGGCCGCGAAGGTGAGGTCGACGTACTCCGGCGTGTGGTAGCTGTGGCGCAGGATGCGGCTGGAGTCGTGCGAGGCGCCGCGCTCGTGTCCGAGCTCGAACTGCTCCAGGCCGATCACGGACAGGCCGCGGCGGGCGGCGTGCCACGCGGTGGAGGACCCGAGCGCGCCGAGACCGACCACGGCGAGGTCGAAGGTGTCCGTCACGCGGTGCTCCCCTGGGTGTGGCGCTCGAAGCGCGGGAGCAGCCAGCGCCGGATGTCCAGCGAGGCGTCCTCCATCGGCGCGTACCAGCCGTCCTGGTAGGCGCGCGAGGACATGCCGCGCTGCACCGACGCGCAGATGCGCCAGTCCTGCTCGTTCGTGAGGTGCCAGAGCTCCTCGGCGTCGCTCGGGTCGAAGGTCGCCTTGGCGACCTCGTCCGCGGCGAACAGCAGGTCGCAGGTGACCTCGGTGCGGTCGACGGCGAGCGGCCGCAGCACGAAGGCGGCGGCGTGCTCCGCCGAGAGCGAGAGCAGGAGGTTGGGGTAGACGAGCTCGCCCTTGTGCTTGACGCGCTCGTTCTCATCGAGGTCGGGGAAGGGGGCGCGGTCCGAGGTGCCGGACATCGTGAACGTCCAGGCGCCGTCACGGTGGGGTACTCCGTCGTCCCAGCTGAGGTGGGTGCCGCCGCCGGCGAACGCTGGGACGAGTCGGGACAGCTCCGGGTGCACCGGACCGCAGTGGTAGCACTCGTTGTAGTTCTCCGCGACGACCTTCCAGTTGGCGGCGACCTCGTAGACGAGCCGCCGGCCGAGCACGAGGGTGTCGAGCGGGTAGCGCACGACCTTCTCGGGAACCGGCGCCAGCGCCTCGAGCAGGGGCGCGGCCTCGGCCGGTGTCGCATGGAGCCACAGCCAGCCGCCCCACACGTCGGCGGCGACGGCGTGCAGGGAGAAGTCGCCCTTGTCGAGGTCGACGTCGTCGGTGTGCGGCGCGTGCAGGAGCGCGCCGTCGAGGGCGTAGGTCCACGAGTGGTACGGGCAGCGCAGCGACCGGGCGGCGCAGGGTGCGGGCGGCGGGGTGGCAGGATCGACCGGCACCACCTGGGACCCGCGGTGCCGGCAGACGTTGTAGTGCGCGTGCAGTCCCGCGCCGGTGTCGGTCGTGACGAGCACGGACTCGCCGTGCAGCTCGACCACGGCGAGCCGCTCCGGCAGCAGCGCCGTGGTGCCGGGCGTGGTGAGGCCGAGGTCGTCGAGCCGTGCGATGCAGGTCCACTCCCGGAGCAGGACGTGCTCGCGCTCGAGGCGGTGGGTCGCCTCGTCGACGTAGTGGGCGCGGGGGAGCGCCCCCTGGAGTCCGGTCACGGGTCAGGATCCGCTCGTGGAACCGAGCCCGGGGACGCGGGACTTCCACTGCGCCCGCCTGCGGTCGGCGAGCACCTGGTGGACGACGTTGCGCCCCGGTACGCCGGTCACGCCGCCGCCGCCGTGCGTCGCGGAACCGGCCTGGTAGAGGCCGCGGACAGGCGTGCGGAGGTCCGCATAGCCGGCGGCCGGGCGCGCGTGGAACATCTGCCCCATCGTGAGCTCGCCGTGGAAGATGTTGCCGCCGACGAGGCCGTACTCATGCTCGATGTCGTAGGGGCTCAGGATCTGGCGGTGCAGCACCGACGACGTGAAGCCCGGCGCGACCGCCTCCAGGCGCGCGAACAGACGGTCGGCGTAGGCCTCGAGCTCGCCGCGGTGCGGCTCGGCGTTCCAGGTGTGCGGCACCCACTGGGTGAACATGCTCATCACGTGCTTGCCCTCGGGCGCGAGCGTCGGGTCGAACACGCTCGGGATGCAGATGTCGGCGAACGGCAGCGTGCTGGCCGTGCCGGCCGCGGCCTGCTGGAAGGAGGTCTCGACCTCGTCGAGGCTCTCCGAGAGCACGATCGTCCCGCCGTGGACCTGCGGGTCGAAGCCCGGCTTGCTCGTGAACTCCGGAAGGCGGTCGAGCGCGACGTTGATCTTCACCGTGCCGCTGCGCGACTTGTAGCGCTCGATGTCGTCGACGAAGTCGGGGGGCAGGTCGTCGCGGTCGAGCAGTCGCAGGAACGAGATCTGCGGGTGTGCTGTGGTGATGACCGTCGACGCTGTGATCTCGGTGCCGTCCTCGAGCAGCACGCCGGTCACCTCGCCGGACCTCGTCGAGATGTGCGCGACGGGAGCCTCGGTGCGGATCTCCGCGCCGAACGAGAGAGCCGCCGACGCGATCGCCTGCGAGACGCCGCCCATGCCGCCGCGGGGGAAGCCCCAGGCCCCGATGCGGCCGTCGCCGAGGTCTCCGATGTGGTGGTGGGCGATCACGTACGCCGTGCCCGGGGTGCGCGGCCCGGCCCAGGAGCCGATGACGGCGGAGACCGACAGGACGCCGCGCATCGCGTCGGACTCGAAGGTGTCCTCGATGAGGTCGGCCGCGCTGCTGGTGAGCAGGCGGGTCAGGTCGACGGCCTTGCGCTGGTCGACGTCCTTGAGCCGGCGCAGCAGGAGCGCCTGGCGGGCGAGGTCGGCGGGCCTGCGCGAACCCACCTTCGGCGGGATCTCGCTGATGAGCGGACCGAGCACCTTGCCCAGGCCGTCCATCCACTCGTCCCAGCGCTCGACGGCGTCGGCGTCCTTGGTGGAGAACTTCGCGATCTGCTCGCGGCGGGCGGCCTTGTCGTCGGGCAGCTGCAGGTAGTTGCCGTCGACGCGGGGCGCGAAGTACGGGCCCTGCGGGTAGACGTGGTAGCCGTGACGTACGAGGTCGAGGTCGCGCACGAGCGTCGGGGGCAGCCAGGACACGACGTAGGACAGGCTGGTCAGCGTGAAGTCGGGGCCGAACGGCTGCTCGCTCACCGCCGCGCCGCCGACGACGGGCCGACGCTCGAGCACCAGGGTGCGCAGGCCCTCGCGAGCGAGGTAGGCCGCCGCGACCAGGCCGTTGTGCCCGCCGCCCACGATGACGACGTCGTAGTTCTGGGCCACGCCCGGACCTCCCCAGGATATTGACTCGTGAGTCAGTAAGTATGCGGCCGGGAGACCCTGTTCGGAAGGCTTTCCGCGGCGCGTCTTGGGCCACGGGTCAGCGCGTAGGGGGCGGCCTCGCCGCTCAGCGCTGCAGGTGGTCGCGGATGGCCCTCACGACGTCCTCGACCGGGCGGTCGCACTCGACGGTGAGGTGGGCGGCGGCCTGGAACACCGGGTCGCGCTGCTCGTAGGTCGCGGTGATGAACGGCAGCGGGTCCGCACCGATGAAGGGGCGGGCGGGGTCGGCGGCCACCCGCGCGGCGAGCACCTCCGGCGCAGCGCGGAGGTAGACCACGGTGCCGCTGATGCGCATCAGCGCGCAGTCGGCCGGTCGGTCCGCCACGCTGCCGGCGACGCCGGCGACGAAGGCGCCGATGCGGTCGCAGAGAGCGTGCAGCTGGCGTTGCTCGGCGGCGTGGAGCACCTCGCGACCCAGTCGCGACAGCTCGACCGGGCCCACGCCCTCCTGCTCGCGGAGCAGGACGTCGTTGTCGAGGTAGTCGACGTCGAGCTCGTCGGCGAGTGCCGACCCGATGCGGGACTTGCCGGCCCCCATCAGTCCCACCAGGAGGACCCGGACGGGGATGATGTCGGTCATGGCACGGCTCTCCGTCACGGCGCTGGGTGAGAGTCGGTCGCTCGGTCGACCAGGTGGCAGGCCGACGCGTGACCGCCGCCTGCGGGCAGCACCGGCAGACGCTGCGTGCGGCAGCGCTCCTCGATGCCGAGCCGGGCCGCCTCGCCGGAGGCCACGACGGGGCAGCGCGGGTGGAACCGGCAGCCGGTCGGCACCTTCGTCGGGTCCGGCGGCTCGCCGGTGAGCACGACCTGCTCGAGCCGTTCCATCTCGGGGACGACGGACAGCAGCGCGCGCGTGTAGGGGTGCTGCGGGTCGGCCAGCAGCTCCTCGGTGGGGCCCGCCTCGACGATCCGGCCGAGGTACATCACGGCCACGCGGTCGGCGATGTTCCAGGCGAGGCCGAGGTCGTGGGTGACCACCAGCAGCGACAGGCCGAGCTCCTCGCGGAGCTTGAGGAGCAGCGCGAGGATCTCGCCGCGCACCGAGGCGTCGAGGCTCGAGACCGGCTCGTCAGCGACGATGATGTCGGGCTCGAGCACGAGGGCCCCGGCGATGACGACGCGCTGGCGCTGACCTCCGGACAGCTCGTGCGGGTAGCGGAGGAAGAAGCGCTCGGGAGGCCGCAGGCCGGCGAGGGAGAGGGCGTCGGCGACGCGTTGGCGCTCGGCCTCGACGAGCCCGTGCACCCGCAGGCCCTCGGCGACCGCCTCGTAGACCGTGTGCCGCGGGTTGAGCGCACCGGTCGGGTCCTGCAGCACGAGCTGCACGCGGCGTCGGTAGGCCTTGAGCGCCCTGCGGCCGTACTCCAGCGGCCTCCCGTCGACGACCACCTCGCCGTTCGTCGGCCTCTCCAGGCCGAGCAGCGTCCTGGCGAGGGTCGTCTTGCCGCAGCCGCTCTCGCCGACGAGCGCGACGATCTCGCCACGGCCGAGCGTGAGGTCGACGCCGTCGACGGCCCAGGCCGTGCCGGCACCGCCGCGGCCGCGGAAGGACACCGCGACACCGCGTGCCTCGAGCGCCGGGGTCGGGTCCGACGTCGTCCTGTCGCCGGTCATGCCTGCACCGCCTCGTCCTGGGCGACGAGGCACGCCGTCTTGTGGTCGTCGATCGCGAGCAGCTCGGGCTCGGTCGCCGAGCAGCGGTCCTCGACGCGCGGGCAGCGCGGGTGGAACGGGCAGCCGCTGGGCAGGTCGCCGGGGAACGGCGGGTCGCCGGGCAATCCCGCGGGGGCGTAGCGGAAGCGCGTGTCGCCGATGCGGGGGAACGCGCCGGCGAGCGCACCGGCGTAGGGATGCTTCGGACGGTCGAAGACGTCGCCCGCGGGACCCTCCTCGACGACGCGGCCCGCGTACATCACGGCGATCCGGTCGCAGGTGCTCGAGAGCACCGACAGGTCGTGGCTGATGAACACCAGCCCTACGCCGAGGTCCTTGACCAGCGCCGTGATGACGTCGAGGACCTGAGCCTGCACCATCACGTCGAGCGCCGTGGTCGGCTCGTCGGCCACGATGAGCCGCGGCCCGCAGGCCAGCGCCATCGCGATCATCACCCGCTGCTTCTGCCCACCGGACAGCTGGTGCGGGTAGGCCTGCGCCCGTCGCGCGGGAAGGCCGACCATCTCGAGCAGCTCGCCCACGCGGGAGCCGGCCGCGGCCTTCGACGTCGTCGGGCTGTGCAGCAGGATCGGTTCGGCGAGCTGGTCGCCGATGCGCTGCACAGGGTTGAGCGCGTGCATCGCTCCCTGGAACACGACGGAGGCCTGCGCCCAGCGCAGCGCGCGCACCTTCCCCCACGACAGGCCCAGGACGTTCTGGCCGTCGAGACGTACCTCGCCGGTGACCCGCGCGGTCTTCGGTTGCAGGCGCAGCACCGTGCTCGTGAGCGTGGTCTTGCCGCAGCCGGACTCGCCAGCGATGCCGAGCGACTCGCCGGCGTCGACGGTGAGGCTGACGTTGCGCACCGCAGGCACGTCGGCACCCCGCGAGCGGTAGGTGACCGAGACGTCGTCGAACTCGAGGAGCGGCATCAGTGCGCGTCCCCACGCGGGTCGAGGATCTCCTCGATGGCACGACCGATCAGGTTGAACGCCAGCACGACCAGCACCACGCACACACCGGGCGAGCCGAGGTACCACCAGGCGCCCTGCGAGATGGCGCCGGAGGAGAAGCCCTGCTCGAGGATCGAGCCCCACGACACGTTGTCCGGGTCGCCGAGGCCGAGGAACGACAGCGTCGTCTCCGACAGGATCGAGATGGAGACGGCGAGCGTGGTGTTGGCGAGCACCAGCGGCATCACGTTGGGCAGCACGTGCCTCGACATCTGATGCACGTTGCCGGCGCCCAGAGCCTTCGCGCGCTCGAGGTAGGGACGACCCTCGACCGAGAGCGTCTGGGCGCGGATGAGCCGGGCCGTGCCGGGCCAGGACGTGACGCCGATGACGATGATGATGTTGAGCAACGAGCGGCCCAGCACCGTCGCGAGGACGATCGCGAGCGGCAGGTAGGGGATCACCAGGAACCAGTCGGTGACGCGGTCGAGCACCCCGCCGCCGAACCCGCGGTAGTGCCCGGCGGAGATGCCGACCGTCGTGCCGATGAGCATCGACAGCACGGTGGCGGCGAGCCCGACGAGCAGCGAGATGCGCGCTCCCCAGCACACCAGCGCCAGCACGCTGAGACCGGAGTCGTCGGTGCCGAGCGGGAACTCCAGCGACGGCGGTGAGAAGGGCTGGCCCGTGGCCTGCGTGACGTCGAGCACCGTGCGCGGGAAGAAGTAGGGCGCGGTGAGGGCGACCAGCACGAAGAAGACGAGGACGAACAGGCCCAGCATGCCGCTGCGGCTGCGGGCGAACCGACGGACGAACGTCGATGCCGCGGTGCGGCGCCGGGTCCAGACGATCGCACGGGCCGACGACGGGGTCGGACCCTCGATCTCCGGGCCCTGGGGTGCGGCCGGGACCGTGGGGGCGCTCACGTGCGCACCCGCGGGTCGAAGTAGCCGTAGAGCAGGTCGGCCGCGAGGTTCGCGAAGATGACCGCGGCCGAGAACAGCAGGAACAGCGCCTGCAGCAGCGGGACGTCGGGGCCGCTGAGCGCGTCGACCGTGAGCGACCCGAGGCCGTTGATGGAGAAGACGTACTCGATGGTGATCGCGCCGCCGACGACGAAGCCGAGGTTGAGGAACACCAGGGTCATCGTCGGCAGCATCGCGTTCGGGACGGCGTGACGCTTGCGCACCATCCGGTCCATGAGGCCCTTGGCCCGGGCCGTCTGCAGGTAGTCCTGCCCGGTCTCCTCGATGATCGAGGCGCGCATGATGAGCGAGTACTCGGCGAGGTAGATCACCGCCAGGGTCGTGACCGGGAGCACGAGGTGCCAGGCGACGTCGAGCCATCCCGCAGGTGTGCCCGTGTCGGTACCGGGCGTGGACAGCCCGCCGATCGGGAAGATGCCGGGGAACGGACCGACGCCGACGGCGAAGACGATCAGCATGATCATGCCGAACCAGAACTCGGGCATGGAGTAGAGCACCAGGGTCGTGCTGGTCGACACCTTGTCGAAGCGGGCGCCGCGGTTCCAGCCGCTGCGGATGCCGAGCCACACGCCGATGACGGTCGCCACAATGGTGGCCGTGCCGACGAGCAGCAGAGTGGGGCCGACGCGCGGGCCGATGACCTCCCACACCGGTGCGTGGTACTTCACCGAGTCGACGCCCTGGGAGAACGGGTTCCTCAGGTACTCGACGAGCTGCTGGAGGATCGGCTTGTCGAGGGCCGCGCGGAGCTGGCGGATCTGGTCGGGGTCCATGTTGCGGCCGCGTGTGTAGAGGCCGATGGGGTCGCCGGGCAGCACGCGGAAGAGGAAGAAGTTGAACAGCACCACGAAGATCAACGTGCTGATCGCCGCGATGACCCGGTTGATGACGTAGCGCGTCGACGGGCTGAGCGCCCCACCCGACCGCGGTGCCGCGGACGGGTGGGGGCTGGCTTCGGTGAGCAGGGCCACGGCTCGGTGCGCCTACTCGCGGTCGTCGTCGCCGGAGGCCAGGTCGCGGTTGCGCCCGCGGCCCAGCACGACGCCGACGACGAGAGCGAGGAGGATCAGTACGCCCACGCCGATGATCGCAACCCAGTTCGTGGACGACGCGGACGGGGCCGTCGGCGTGCCTTGGCTGATCGTCGTGCCGGGGCTCGGCGAGCCGGCCGTCACGGGCTTGATGTTCTCGTAGGACCAGGTGCCGTACTGGAAGAGCATCGCGCCCTTGGGGGAGGGCTGGTTGACGAACCCGGTGAAGCGGTCCGACCGGTACGCCTCAGGGT
>Ga0075015_100000147_pt1 | contig 20473 bp, 22 predicted proteins | sample AleBraG_ABR_2013_FD_71476 | JGI IMG/M metagenome (GOLD analysis project Ga0075015, IMG submission 71476) | Freshwater sediment microbial communities in response to fracking from Pennsylvania, USA - Alex Branch Run_MetaG_ABR_2013 | ecosystem: Environmental > Aquatic > Freshwater > Creek >...
GCCCGCAGCACCTCGTCGTCGGTGGCGTCACCGAGCACGTGCGGGAACTCGCAGGTGCCGAGCCGGTCCTCGTCCTTGTCGATCACGACCACGTTCTGCCCGGTGCGCGCGATCTGCTCCGCCGCGGCGCGCCCGACACGCCCCCAGCCGCAGACCAGCGCGTGGCCCTCGTAGCCGTCGATGTCGCGTTGCATGCGTCGTCTCCCCCACAGGTTGCCGAGCTGGCCCTCCATGACGAGCTCGAGGGTCATCGTCAGGGTGTAGAGCACGGTGCCGACGCCCAGCAGGGCGAGCACGATGGTGTAGATCTTCAGGCGCGCGTCGAACTCGACGACCTCGCGGAAGCCGATCGTCGTCACCGTGGTGACGGTCTGGTACAGGGCGTCGAGGACGTCGATGCCGAGCAGGACGTAGCCGACCGTGCCGAGCACGATGACCGCGGTCAGAGCGAGGAGCGCCAGTGCCATCCGACGGTTGTTGCGCGAGTGGTAGCTCAACGGCCGGACGGCGACGCTCGCGTAGTTGCGTCGACTCGACCGGGGCACGCCCCCAGCATGCCGGAGCGCTGTTGCGGTCGCGCGGCACCGGCGGGCGCAGCGCGCCCGTACCGGGCGTCAGCCCATGATCGCGTGCACGCCGCCATCGACGTGGATGATCTCCGCCGTGGTCTTCGGGAACCAGTCGGAGAACAGCGCGACGCACGCCCGCGCGGCCGGCTCCGGGTCCGACACGTCCCAGCCGATGGGCGAGCGGTTGTCCCACATGGTCTTGAACTCCTCGAAGCCGGGGATCGACTTCGCGGCCATGGTCCCGATCGGCCCCGCCGCGACGAGGTTGACCCGGACGCCCTGCGCCCCGAGGTCACGGGCCAGGTAGCGCGAGGTCGACTCGAAGGCCGCCTTCGCGACGCCCATCCAGTCGTACTTGGGCCACGCGACCGTGGCGTCGAACGTGAGCCCGACGACCGAGGACGTGCGGCCCTCACCCGTCATGAGCGGGAGCGCGGCCATGGTGAGCGACTTCAGCGAGTAGGCCGAGACGTGCACAGCGGTCGCGACGTCGGCCCACTCGGTGTGGAGGAAGTTGCCGCCGAGGGCGGCCTCGGGCGCGTAGCCGATGGAGTGCAGGACGCCGTCGATGCGCTCGACGTGCGCGCTGAGGCGCTCCGGGAGCGCCGCGAGGTGCTCGGGGTCGGTCACGTCGAGCTCGACGACCGGCACGGGCGACGGGAGCCGCCCGGCGATCCGGGTCGTGAGGGACAGCGCGCGGCCGAACGAGGACAGGACGACGTCGGCGCCCTCCTGCTGGGCCAGCCGCGCGACGTGGAACGCGATCGACTGGTCGGTGAGCACGCCCGTGACGAGCAGGCTCTTGCCCTCGAGGATTCCCATGGTCAGACCTTCTCCAGTTCTCGCGCTTCAGTGACCCATGCCCAGGCCGCCGTCGACAGGGATGACGGCTCCCGTGATGTACGCAGCGGCGTCGCTCGCGAGGAACACGACGGTACCGGCGACCTCGGCCGGGGTGGCGTATCGCCCCAGCGGGACGGCGCCGGTGATCTCGGCGCGACGCTCGTCGCTGAGCACCGCCGTCATGTCGGTGTCGACGAATCCGGGGGTGACGACGTTGGCGGTGATCCCGCGGCTGCCGAGCTCGCGGGCCAAGGACCGGGCCACGCCGACGAGCCCGGCCTTCGAGGCCGCGTAGTTCGCCTGCCCGGCGGAACCGAGGAGCCCGACGACGCTGGAGACGAAGATGAGGCGGCCGCGACGCAGCCGGACCATGCCCTTCGCCGCTCGACGTGCCACGCGCAGGGCGCCGACGAGGTTGGTGTCGAGGACGACGTCGATGTCCTCGTCGCTCATCCGCAGGATCAGTCCGTCGCGCGTGATGCCGGCGTTGGCGACCACGATCTGCACCGGTCCCAGCTCGGCCTCGATGCGGTCGAACGCGGCGTCGATGCTCGCGGAGTCCGTGACGTCCGCCCGCACGACCAGGACGTCCGTGCCGGCAAGCTCGGCGGGCAGCTCGCCCGACCGGGCCGTGATGGCGACCCTGTCGCCCTCGGCCACGAAGGCCGAGGCGATCGCCAGACCGATACCGCGGTTGCCCCCGGTGACCAGCACTACGCGGCTCACGAGTCGCCTCCTGTCCTCGCACCGCCAGGCGTCGGCGCGCGCCGTGACGCTATCCGTTACCGACCGGTACGGCCGAACCCCGCGCCGTGCCGAGTCGGTCTAGGGTCCTGCCATGAGAGCAATCCAGGTGCGGGAGTTCGGGGGCCCTGAGGTCCTGGAGCCCGCGGTCCTCAGTGATCCGGTCCCCACCCACGACGAGCTGCTGATCGAGGTGACCGGCGTCGGGGTGAACTACGCCGACACCCACCAGGCCGAGAACACCTACCTCTCGGGCAGCACGCTGCCCTTCGTCCCCGGCGCCGAGGTGGTGGGCTTCGTCGTCGACCCGGGCGGTCGGCAGCGGCGGGTCTGCGGGTTCGTGAGCCGCGGCGGTGGCTACGCCCAGCTTGCGGTCGTGCGCTCCGGGCTCTCCTTCGAGGTCCCGGGCAACGTGTCCGACGCCGCCGCGCTCTCGCTGCTGGTCCAGGGCCTCACCGCCTGGCACCTCGTGCGCACCTGCGCCCGCGTTCAGCCCGGCGAGTCGGTCGTGGTGCACGCGGCGGCGGGCGGGGTCGGCAACCTCGCGGTGCAGCTCGCCAAGCACGCCGGCGCCGGGCGCGTGATCGCGACGGCGTCGTCGCAGGACAAGCTCGACCTCGCCGCCTCGCTGGGCGCCGACGTCGGGGTCCTGCTGGAGGCGGGCGTCACCTCGCACGACGTCGCGCACCGGCTCCGGGAGGCGAACGGCGGGCACCGCGTGGACGCCGTGTTCGAGATGGTCGGCGGCACGACGTTCGACGGCAGTCTCCACGCGCTGGCGCCCTTCGGTCGCCTGGTCACGTTCGGGATGGCGTCGCGCACGCCCCCCACCCCGCTCTCGCCGTCCTCGCTCATGGTCGGGTCGCACTCGGTGATCGGCTTCTGGCTGATGGACTGCATGCGGGCCGACAAGGTCCACGCGATGGTCGGTGCGCCGCTGCACGAGCTCGTCGCGGAGGTGGCCTCGGGTCGGGTGACGCCGCTGGCGGGCCACACCTACCCGCTGTCGCACGCACGCCAGGCGCACGAGGACATGCGCGCCCGGCGCACCACGGGCAAGGTCGTGCTCGACCCTCGGCTCGACGAGGCGCACGCGTGAGCGGGCAGGTCGACGCCGAGTTCCTGGCGCTGCCGCTCGACGCCTGCGCGGACGCCGCGCTGTCGCGGGCGCGTGAGCTGGGCGCCGCGCACGCGGACGTCCGGGTCGTCTCGATCCTCACGGCGTACACGCGGGTGCGCGACGCCCGCATCGAGGGCTCGCTGCTCGACGACGACCGCGGGCTCGCGGTGCGGGTCGTCGTCGACGGCTGCTGGGGCTTCGCGGCGTCCGACCGGATCGACGTCGACACGGCGCGCGATCTCGCCGACCGGGCGGTCGCCCTGGCGCGGATCAGCGCGCCGCTGAGCAGCACGCGCGTGGAGCTCGCGCCGGAGCCCGTGCACGTCGGCACCTGGGTGTCGGCGTACGACGTCGACCCGTTCGAGGTCCACGAGGCGGAGCGGCTCGAGCTGCTGACCCGCAGGAGCGCGGCGCTCAACGCCCACGCCGCGGTGTCCCACTCGACGGCGTCCCTGCACGCGGTGAAGGAGCGCGTCCACTACGCCGACCTCGCCGGCACGCGCACCACCCAGCAGCGCGTTCGGGTCGAGAGCGACGTCACCGCGATCGCGGTCGACCCGAGGACTGGGTCGTTCGAGACGATGGGCACCACCGCGCCGCCCGCCGGCCGCGGCTGGGAGTACGTCACGGGCGCGGCCGCGACGGTCGGCGGCGCGCGGGCCTGGGACTGGGCCGAGGAGCTCGCGGCGCTGCCGGACCACCTGCACGAGAAGACGCTGGCCCCGTCGGTCGACCCCGGTCGCTACGACCTGGTGATCCACCCGACCAACCTCTGGCTGACGATCCACGAGTCCATCGGCCACGCCACGGAGCTCGACCGCGCGCTGGGCTACGAGGCCAACTACGCCGGCACGTCGTTCGCCACCCCGGACCGGCTCGGCTCCCTGCAGTACGGCTCGTCGGTCATGAACGTGACCGGCGACCGGCTCGTCGAGCACGGGCTGTCGACGGTGGGCTGGGACGACGAGGGAGTCGGCGCGCAGCGCTGGGACATCGTCACGGACGGCGTGCTCGTCGGCTACCAGCTCGACCGCAGCATGGCGGCCGAGTTCGGACTCCCCCGCTCGAACGGCTGCGCCTACGCCGACAGCGCGGGGCACACGGCGATCCAGCGGATGCCCAACGTGTCGTTGCAGCCGTCCACCGACGGGCCCGACCTCGAGTCGCTCATCGGCGGGGTCGAGGACGGCATCTACATCGTCGGCGACAAGTCCTGGTCGATCGACATGCAGCGGTTCAACTTCCAGTTCACCGGGCAGCGGTTCCACCGGATCAGGTCCGGGAGGCTGGCCGGTCAGCTCAAGGATGTCGCCTACCAGGCCACGACCACGGACTTCTGGGGGTCGCTGCGCGCCGTCGGCGGGGAGTCCACCTACCTGCTCGGCGGCGCCTTCAACTGCGGCAAGGGCCAGCCAGGCCAGGTCGCGGCGGTGTCGCACGGTGCCCCGGCGGCGGTGTTCGAGTCGGTCAACGTCCTCAACAGCGCGCGGGAGGCGGGTCGATGAGCACCCCTCAGGAGTTCGTCGAGCGGGCCTTGTCCGCGTCGTCCTCGCGGGCGTGCGTGGTCCTGGTGCGCAGCCAGAGCCTCGCCAACGTGCGGTGGGCCCGGAACACCCTGACGACCAACGGCGAGACGCTGGCCACGGCCGTCTCCGTCGTCGCGCTGGTCGACGTCCCCGGCGGCGTCGCCGCGGGCTCGGTCACGGTGAACAACCCCGGTCTCGACGGTCTGGCCGACCTCGTGCGTCGCGCGGAGCGCGTCGCCGTCGAGGAAGGACCGGCCGACGACGCCGCCGACCTCGCGGCCGACGTGGCGGCGTCGCCCGACTGGTCTCAGGGCCCCACCATCGCGACGAGCGCCGACCTCGCGGTGCTCGCGCCGCAGATCGGCGCGCTGTTCGCGTCGGGACGCGCCGACGGCATCGAGCACTTCGGCTACGCCGAGCAGTCCGTGACCACCTACTACCTCGGCACGAGCAGCGGGGTGCGGCTGCGCTTCGCCGACCCCGAGGGGCGCCTGGAGGTGACGGCGAAGAGCCACGGTCGCAGCCGCTCCACCTGGGCCGGTCGCGCCGCTCGGACCCTCGCGGGCATCGACCTCGAGGACGTCGACCGCGAGGTGCGCCAGGGGCTCGGCTGGCAGGCGAACCGCATCGACGTCGCTGCCGGTCGGCACACCGCCGTGCTGACCCCGAGCGCGGTGGCCGACCTCATGATCGACCTCTACTGGAACTCCGTGGCGCGCGACGCAGCGGACGGGCAGAGCGTCTGGAGCAGTCCCGGTGGCGGCACCCGTCGCGGTGCCACGGTCGCGGACCCCCGCGTGCACCTGTACTCCGACCCGGCGATGACCGGCCTCGAGGCGATCCCGTTCGTCGTGGCCACCGGCTCGTCGGGCTCGTCGAGCGTCTTCGACAACGGGCTGCCGGTCGCCGCCGTCTCCTGGATCCGTGCCGGGGTGCTGGAGGACCTCATCACCACCCGGCACACCGCCGCCGAGACCGGACTGCCGTTCCGTCCCGGTGCCGACAACCTCCGGCTCGACGTCGAGGGCGGCACCGGCGCCCTCGAGGACGTCGTCGCGCGCACCCAGGACGGGCTGCTCGTGACGTGCCTGTGGTACAACCGCGTCGTCGATCCGCAGACCCTGCTGCTCACCGGTCTGACGCGCGACGGCGTCTATGCGGTCCGCGGCGGCGAGGTCGTCGGCGCGGTGACGAACTTCCGGTTCAACGACTCGCCGGTGAGCGTGCTCGGACGCATCGAGGACGCCGGCGCCCCGGCCGCCACCCTGGCCCGTGAGATGGGCGACTACTTCAACCGGGCGGCCATGCCGCCGCTGGTGGTGCGCGAGTTCAACTTCTCCACGGTCTCCCAGGCCAGCTGAGCCGCTACCCGCGGCTCCCGCGCCACGGCCCGGGCGAGGGCCGGCTCGTGTCCCAGTGCTCCACGTGGGTGCCGCAGGGGACGAAGCCCCGGGAGCGGTAGTTGCGCAGCGCCGCCGGCGAGTCGAGCTCGCAGGTGTGCAGCCACACCCGTCGGGTGCCCTCGAGCGCCCAGGCGCGCTCGGTCGCCTTGGTCAGCAGCCACCCGCCGAGCCCGAGACCGGCGAAGTCGGGCAGCAGACCGAAGTAGGCGATCTCGACGTCGCCGTCCTGCGCCCGGTCGAGCTCGACGTAGCCCGCGGGCACGCCGTCGACCCAGCAGGTCCACAGCTCGTAACCGGGTGCGGTCACCCAGGCGACCCACTGGTCGTGCGTCCAGCCGATCCGGTCCAGCCAGTACCAGTCACCGCCGACCGACCGGTAGAAGAAGCGGGAGAGCTCCGGCGCGGGACGCCCCGCGCGGACGAACATCGCCTCGACGCTGGGATCCCGCCCGGGGCGAAGCTGGTCGCGGCTGGTCATCTCCAGGTCGGTGACGACGACGTCGACGACCCCGGGGCCAGGACCGTCGACGCGGGTCATGCATCCTCGAGTCGGAAGCCCACCTTCATCCCGACCTGGACGTGGTCGACCTGGCCCTCGCGGATGTGACCGCGGATCTCGGTGACCTCGAACCAGTCGAGGTGACGCAGGCTCTCGTTGGCTCGGGCGATCCCGTTGCGGATGGCCTCGTCGACGCCCTCGTCCGACGTGCCGACGATCTCGGTGACCCGGTAGGTGCGGTTGCTCATGACGCCATCCTGGCGCATGACGACCCGCGACCTCACGCCGCCCGCGGATGCCGGCGGCCGACGCCCGACGTAGCGTGTCCCCGTGAGCGCCGTCCCCGAGCCCGAGGTGCACCGCATCACCGATGCGGGCGTCCCCCTCTCGCAGGACCAGGCGGCGCGTACCCGGCGTTACCTGTGGGCGATGGGGATCCGCACCGCCTGCGTGCTGGGCGCGGTCCTGGCCCCCTCGCCGTGGCGCTGGGTGCTGGCGGTCGGCGCCGTCCTGCTGCCCTACCTCGCCGTCGTGATGGCCAACGCGGGACCGGGGCGCAGCGACGACGAGGGCATCCGCGTCGTGCTGCGGCCCAACCGCCGCGGCCTCGAGCGCGGGCGCTGAGGCGCGGGTCGCCGCCGACCCACCCGCGACGGCCGACCGCGCGCGCGGCGCCTACCCTCGCCCCATGACCAGCTACGCCTTCCTGCGTCAGCCGCGCTGGCTGGCTCTGGGGTTCCTGGTCCTCCTCGTCGTGCCGTCGTTCTTCGCCCTGTCGCGCTGGCAGTTCAGCCGGCTCGACCAGCGCCGCCACTACAACGCCAACGTCACCGCGAACGCCCAGCAGCCACCGGTGCCCGTCGACGCGATCCTGCGGCCGGGAGAACCGGTCTCCGCGGTCGGCGACCACCAGACGTGGCGGCCGGTGTCGGCCACCGGGCACTACGACGCGTCACGACAGGTGCTCGTGCGCAAGCGTCCGCTGCAGGGGGCGAACGGCTTCTGGGTGGCGACCCCGCTCGTCACGGGGTCCGGGGCGGTCCTGGTGGTCAACCGCGGCTGGGTCGCGGCGGCCGGTGGCGCCGGTGACGTGCAGCACGCGCCGGCACCCCCGACCGGCACGGTGACCGTCGTGGGACGGGTGCAGCCCTCGCAGGACGCACCGTCGCCGCAGCCGTCGGACCTGCCGGCCGGACAGGTCACCGACCTCGACGTCGCCCTGGTGGCGGGCCCGGGCGAGGTCTACCCGGGCTACGTCGACCTGGTCTCCTCCGACCCGCCCCAGCCGGCCGGTCTGACGCCGATCCCGCTGCCCGAGCTCGACGAGGGGCCGCACCTGTCCTACGCCGTGCAGTGGATCTTCTTCGCGTTGGTCGCCGTCACGGGGTTCGTGCTGTTGATCCGGCGGGAGCGCGACTACGCCGAGGGCTCCGAGCACGCGGACAGCCCCGCCACCCGTACGGACGTGGCGTAACTGTCGGGAGGCCGCTGCGACGGGCACAATCGGCACATGGACCTCGGCCTCTCCGATCGTGTCTTCGTCGTCACCGGCGGCTCTCGCGGCCTCGGCCTCGCCAGCGCGGAGGCGCTGGTCGCCGAGGGCGCGCGCGTCGTCGTGGTGGCACGCGACCAGCGGGGGCTCGACGAGGCCGTCGCCCGCCTCGGCGGCGGCGAGCACGCCGTGGGCCTGTCGGCGGACCTCGGCCAGACGCCGACGGCCGAGCGCGTGATCGCGGCCGCGGTGGCCCGGTACGGCCGGCTCGACGGCGCGCTCATCAGCGTCGGCGGCCCGGCCGCCGGTACGGCGATGACCACCGACGACGACACCTGGCGCGTCGCGTTCGAGACGGTCTTCCTCGGGTCGCTCCGGGTGGCCCGCGCCGCGGCCAACGCGATGAGCGGCGACCCCGCGGACACGGCGGGGTCCGGCGGATCCATCCTGTTCGTGCTGTCCAGCAGCGCGCGCGAGGTCGTCCCCGGGCTGACGACCTCGAACGGCCTGCGCCCCGGGCTCGCGATGATGGTGAAGGACCTCGCCGACGAGCTCGGCGCCCGGGGCGTGCGGGTGAACGGGCTGCTCCCCGGACGCCTCGCGACGGACCGGGTCTTCGCACTCGACGCCCGCTACGGCGCGCCGGACATGGTCCGCCGCCGCAACGAGGCGAGCATCCCGCTGGGCCGCTACGGCGAGCCGGACGAGTTCGGCCGGGTCGCGGCCTTCCTGCTCTCGCCGGCGTCGTCCTACCTCGACGGCGTGCTGCTCCCCGTCGACGGCGGCTCGTCGCGCTCGTTCTGAGCCGCAGCGCTCAGACCCCGGCGACCGTTCCGTCGGCGTCCTGCGAGGCGAACTGGGTGCGATAGAGGTTCTCGTAGGTGCCGCCGAGCGCGAGCAGCTCGTCGTGGCGGCCCTGCTGGGCGATGCGGCCGTCCTCGACCACGAGGATGGTGTCGGCCTCGCGGATGGTCGAGAGGCGGTGCGCGATCACCAGCGACGTGCGGCCCTCGAGCGCCGTGGCCAGGGCGCGCTGCACGGCCGCCTCGGACTCGCTGTCGAGGTGCGCGGTGGCCTCGTCGAGCACGACGACGTCGGGTGCCTTGAGCAGCAGGCGTGCGATCGCCATCCGCTGCTTCTCGCCGCCGGAGAGGCGGTACCCGCGGTCGCCCACGACCGTGTCGAGGCCGTCGGGCAGGCCCTCGACCAGCGCGAGCACCTGGGCGTCGCGCAGTGCGGCGTGCAGCTCGGCGTCGGTGGCGTCCGGACGGGCGTAGAGCAGGTTGGCGCGGATCGTGTCGTGGAACATGTGCGCGTCCTGCGTGACCACGCCGACGAGGTCGTGCAGCGACTGCTGGGTGACGGCGCGCACGTCCACCCCGTTGATCCGGATCGCGCCGGCGGTGACGTCGTAGAGCCGTGAGACCAGCGCGGTGATCGTGGTCTTGCCCGCGCCCGAGGGACCGACGAGCGCCACCATCTCGCCGGGCCGGGCCGTGAACACGACGTCGCGCAACACGTCGTCGCGCACCGGCGAGGCGTCCTGGCGTGCCACCGACTCCAGCGACGCGAGCGAGACCTCGTCGGCCGAGGGGTAGCGGAAGCGCACGTGGTCGAACTCGATGGTGGTCGGGCCGGTGGGGACGGCGACCGCGTCGTCGGCGTCCTTCACCATCGGCTCGAGGTCGAGGATCTCGAAGACGCGCTCGAAGCTGACGAGCGCGGTCATGACGTCCACCCGCACGTTGGCCAGCGCCGTCAGCGGCCCGTAGAGGCGGCTCAGGAGCGCGGCGAGGGCGAGCAGCGTGCCGACCGTGATGGTCCCGGCGATCGCGAGGTTGCCGCCCACGCCGTAGACGAGCGCGGTCGCGATCGCGGCGACCAGGGTCAGGGCGGTGAAGAAGATCCGGTTCATCATGGCGATCCGGATACCGATGTCGCGAACCCGTCCGGACTTGCCGGAGAAGGCCACCGCCTCCTCGTCGGGGCGGCCGAACAGCTTCACCAGCAGCGCGCCGGCGACGTTGAAACGCTCGGTCATCTGCGTCGACATCTCGGCGTTGAGCTGCATCTGCTCACGGGTGATGGACTGCAGGGTCCGTCCGAAGTAGCGGGCCGGGATGAGGAACACCGGCAGCAGCACCAACGACGCGAGCGTGATCTGCCACGACAGCCACATCATCGCCACGACGACGGCGACCAGGCTGATCGCGTTGCCGACCACACCGGACAGCGTGCTCGTGAACGCCTGCTGCGCCCCGATCACGTCGCTGTTGAGCCGTGACACGAGCGCACCGGTCTGGGCGCGGGTGAAGAACGCGACCGGCATCCGCTGCACGTGGTCGTAGACCTGGGTGCGCAGGTCGTAGATGAGGCCCTCGCCGATGCGCGAGGAGTACCAGCGCCCGAGCAGCGTCAGCCCGCTGTCGACGATGGCCAGCAGCGCGATGAGGATCGCGGTGGTCGTGACCACCTGGCTGTTGCCGGGCGTGACGCCCTGATCGATGATCCGGCGGAACAGCAGCGGCTGCGCCACGACGAGCACGGCGTCGAGCACCAGGGTCACGAGGAAGCCGATGACCAGCACGCGGTAGGGCGAGGCGTAGGCCAGGATCCGTCGCAGGGTGCCGTCGGCCAGCTTCGTCTCGGTCACCTTGCCGTCGCTGCGGTAGGACCGCAGGACGGCGTGCGGGTTGCCCATGGACACTCGGGTGAGACCTCTCTGACGACAGCGCAGGTACAAGGCCTCCGGTAACCGGTTTGTTCCCGGCTCCCCTACCCGGACCCCAGCATGCCCCGGATCAGCGGAACCTGCGTCTCGCGCTCGAGGCGACGCTGCTCGCTCACGTCGTTGCGCAGGGCGCCGCGCAGGACCGCCTTGGTGGCGCGCACCGCGGGGACGGGGGCCGCGATCAGCGCGGCCACCAGCTCGGCCAGCGCCCCGTCGAGCGCGGCGGGGTCGACGACCTGGCTGGCGAGACCGATCCGCTGGGCCTCGTCGGCGCCGACCCATCGGCCCGTGACGCAGATCTCCAGGGCGCGGGAGTAGCCGACCGCGCGGACGAGCGGGTGCGTGCCGGTCAGGTCGGGCACCAGGCCGAGCGAGGTCTCGCGCATGGCGAAGCGTGCCTCGGTCGTGCAGACCCGCAGGTCGCACGCGAGGGCGAGCTGGAACCCGGCTCCCACGGCGGCGCCCTGCACGGCCGCGACCGTGATCAGGTCGTCGCGGTCGTGCCACCAGGAGAACGCCCGCTGGAAGCCGGCGATGAGACCGGCAGCGCCGGCGTCGTCGGTGCCGGCGATGTCGACGAGGAGGCGCTCGCCGTCGACCCCCTCGGGGGTGAACGCGCGCAGGTCGATGCCGGCGGAGAACACGGTGCCCTCCCCGCGGAGCACGACGACGCGGGTCGCGTCCCCCAGGGCGGCGCCGACGCAGGTCAGGGCACGCCAGGTCGCCGGGGTCTGCGCGTTGCGCCGATCCGGCCGCGCGAGGGTGACGGTGACCACCGGCTCGCCGCCCGGCCCGCTCCAGGCGACCCGGACGCCGCCGGCCTCGAGGACGGCTGGATCCACAGGTGACGGGGGGATGGCTAGGACGCCTTCGCGCTCTTGCCGCGGGTGGCGCCACCGCGGCCGCGCAGCGTGGCGCCGGACTCGCTGAGGATCCGGTGGACGAAGCCGTAGGAGCGGCCGGTCGAGGCGGCCAGCTCGCGGATGCTGGCGCCGGCGGCGTACTTCTTCCTGAGATCGGCCGCGAGCTTGTCGCGCTCGCCGCCGGACACGCGACGACCCTTGCCGAGCTCCGCCACAACTGCCTCCCGTGGTGCCACCGAGTCCAGACGGCCCCCTACCGCAGAGCCACGGTACCGACCCGGAAAGGGCTCGCAAGCGACTCCGGGGAATCCGGGAGCAAGGCCAGACGGTCAGGCCAGGGCCACGAGATCGGCGTAGTCGGGGTTCCAGAGGTCCTCGACACCGTCGGGCAGCAGCAGGATGCGTTCGGGGTCGAGCGCCTCGACGGCCCCCTCGTCGTGGGTCACCAGCACGATCGCACCCGCGTAGGACCGCAGCGCGGCGAGGACCTCCTCGCGACTGGCCGGGTCGAGGTTGTTGGTGGGCTCGTCGAGCAGCAGCACGTTGGCCGCGGACACGACGAGGGTCGCCAGCGCGAGGCGCGTCTTCTCCCCACCCGACAAGGTCCCGGCGGCCTGGTGCACGACGTCGCCGGAGAACAGGAACGAGCCGAGCACCTTGCGCATCTCCGGCTCGAGCAGGTCGGGGGACGCCGAACGCATGTTCTCCATGACCGTGCGCTCCGGGTCGATCGTGTCGTGCTCCTGGGCGTAGTAGCCCAGGTGCAGGCCGTGCCCGGCCTGGACCTCGCCGGTGTCGGGCTGGTCGACACCGGCGAGGATGCGCAGCAGGGTGGTCTTGCCGGCGCCGTTGAGACCGAGGATGACCACGCGGCTGCCCTTGTCGATGGCCAGGTCCACGTCGGTGAAGATCTCCAGCGAGCCGTAGGACTTCGAGAGCTCCTGGGCGCGCAGCGGTGTCTTGCCGCAGGGTGCCGGCGTGGGGAAGCGCAGCTTCGCCACCTTGTCGCTGCGGCGGGTCTCCTCGAGGCCGCCGAGCAGGCGCTCCGCGCGCTTGGCCATGTTCTGCGCTGCCTTGGCCTTCGTGGCGGTGGCACGCATCCGGTCGGCCTGGGCGCTGAGCTGCTGGGCCTGCTTCTCGACGTTGTGGCGCTCGCGCTTGCGGCGTCGCTCGTCGGTCTCGCGCTGGGTCAGATAGGCCTTCCAGCCGACGTTGTAGACGTCGATGACGCATCGGTTGGCGTCGAGGTGGAACACCCGGTTCACCGTGGCCTCGAGCAGCTCGACGTCGTGGCTGATCACGATGAGGCCGCCGCGGTGCTGCTTGAGGAAGTCGCGCAGCCACACGATCGAGTCGGCGTCGAGGTGGTTGGTCGGCTCGTCGAGGAGCAGGGTCTCGGCTCCCGAGAACAGGATGCGGGCGAGCTCCACGCGACGGCGCTGACCGCCGGACAGCGTGCCCAGCGGCTGCTCCAGGACGCGGTCCGGGAGTCCCACGCTCGAGGCGATGGTGGCCGCCTCGGACTCCGCGGCGTACCCGCCCTGGGACAGGAAGTGTGCCTCGGCGTTGCTGTAGCGGCGCATCGCCTTCTCGCGCGTGGCGTCGTCGGCGGCGGCCATCCGCTGCTCCGCGGCGCGCATCCGGCGCACGGCCTCGTCCAGGCCGCGCGCCGACAGGATGCGGTCGCGCGCCAGCTCCTCGAGGTCGACGTCGCGCGGGTCCTGCGGGAGGTAGCCGATCTCCCCGCCGCGGGCCACCGTGCCCGAGGCGGGCTCACCCTCGCCGGCAAGGACGCGGGTCAGCGTCGTCTTGCCGGCTCCGTTGCGTCCCACCAGTCCGACCTTGTCGCCCGGGCCGATGCGGAAGGACGCGCCCTCCAGCAGGAGGCGGGCACCGGCACGCAGCTCGATGCCCTGGGCGGAGATGGTCATAGCCCGCCGATTCTACGTGGCCGCCCAGGGTCGCCGGACCACGCGGGCACGGCAGCGCACCCGGCGCCGGCACCCAGGTGCGGCTGCCGCGACGGTGCAGCGGCTCAGCCGGCCCGCGGATCGAAGATGCTGGCAGGCAGCCGCTCGCCGGCGAGGATCCGCGAGATTCGCTCGCCGCCGAAGACCGAGGGCAGGAAGCCCACTCCGTTGCAGCCGAGGTTGTAGAGCAGCTCGGGGTGGTCGGGATGCCGACCGACCACGCGCACGAGGCCGGCCGAGTAGCCCATCAGCCCGTGCCACTGGAAGTCGAACGGCCGCCCGTGCGGGCGCCCCGGTTGCGCGAACGCGAGGATCTCCTCGTCCATGGCGTCGAGGACCTCGCCGGGCACCGGCTGGGCGGGGTCGTACGGGCCGTCGAGCTCCCGCTCCGGTCCCCCCATGCAGGTCAGCGTCATCGTCTGCGACCCACGCTCGTAGGTGCGGCGCGTGACGTAGACGTAGGGCTCGTCACCGATCCCGACGCGGGGGTTGCGCAGGTAGCTGATGGCGGCAGGGGCTCGCGGCTCCTCCTCGGCGAAGGCGGCCATGTAGCCGACCAGTCCCGAGACCTGCTGGGCCGGAGCGAGCTGCACCTCGGCGCCCCCGAGGTCCTCGACGACGTGGTCCACGAAGCCGTTGGTGCACAGGACGGCCTCGCGCGCGGAGATCGTGTGCCCGACCGCGTGCGCCACCGCACGACCAGCGCCCACGGCGACACGCTGCACCGGCGTCCGGTCGACGTAGTGGAACCGGTCGGGGTGGGCCGCCTCCAGGTGCGCGAGCACCTGCTGGGTCAGCGCCGCGCTGTTCGCGCAGCCTTTGCGATCGGACAGGACGGCGCGGTAGGCGTCGCCCTCGGTCTCGAGCAGCGCGCGCACGCGAGCCTGCGGCACGACGTCGTAGAGCCCGTCGAACTGACGAGGGATGTCGGCGAGGAACTCGGCCTCCTCGGACACGGCGACCGTCTCCGTCGAGAGCCCACCCTCTCGCCGGAGCAGGTTGTTGCGCAGGTGCACGCGCACCTGGTCCAGGGTGAACATGCCCATGTGGCCGACGAACCGCTCGACGCGCACCGTCGAGCCGGCCTCGGCGGCCATGAGGTCGAGCAGGTCGTGTGCTCCGTCCAGGTCCGCCTGCGCCTGCAGCGCCAGCTGCGATCCGTGCTCCGCCGCGATGTCGTGCAGCGGCCGCTCGAAGTAGGTGGTGAGCTGGCCGGCGTTGTGCCCTGTGGCGCCCCGAGCGACGCGGTCGCGCTCGACGAGGACGACCTTCAGGTCCGTGGCGCGCAGGGTGAAGAACGAGGTCGCGACCCCGGCGATGCCCGCACCCACCACGACCACGTCGGTGGTGAGGTCGGCCGACAGTGTGCGGGCCGGGCCGGGCGGCTCGAGCTGAGCCACCCACGGCGAGGCGTTGGGCTTGTCGGCATGCCTGCCGAGTCCCACGACGGGCTCTCAGCAGCTCAGTGCGGTGGAGAGCTGGTCGAGACTCGCGGTGATCTTGGCACCGGCAGCGGTGAGCGAGGCCTTCGCCGTCGCCGGGTCGGTCTTGGCCTGCGCGATGGCGGCGTCGAGCTGGCTCTTGGCGGCAGTGAGCTGGTCCTGAAGGCCCGCCGGCACCTTGCTGCCCAGCGCGGTCAGGCCGTCGGTGACCTTGCCCACCGCGGAGCTGACGCCGTCGAGGCTCGCGGGATCGGCGTCACCGAGAGCCGCGACCTGCGTCTTGGCCTGGGCCACCAGCGAGCACGTCGCGGTGGTGACCGCGGCACCGACCTGTGACTTCGCGCTGTCGACGATGCCGCCGCACCCGGAGAGCACGAGGGCGAGGGACAGGACGGCAGGCACGATCCGGACGGGTCGCGTGCGCATGGTGGCTCCCTCGATCCGATCCCCGTGGCTGCGCGAACGCCGCGCCGCCTGGGCGTCAGGCTAGGGCGAGGCAGCCCGGTTCGCGAGGGTTTCGTGACCGAGCGGACCCGAGCGGGCCCGAGGTCGAACCCGACCGCCGGCCACGCGCGGGGCTCGACGCAGGACGCTGCGCAGGCACCCGGGCGCTCGGATCCTGCTGCCCCGCGGTGTCGATCCGGGGACGTCGCGTTCGTCGGTCAGGTGTCAGCAGCCGTCGGACCGGCCTGCCCGATGCAGTCGGCACCCGGCGACCCGCCCGCACATCGAAGGAGATCGTCATGGCCTACTCGTTCGCCTGCGCCGACACCGGAGCGCCCTGTCCTGGCTCGTTCACGACGCAGAGCAAGGAGGAGCTCATGGAGCACCTCCAGATGCACACGAGCAACGCCCATCCGGAACTGGCCGGCAACCCCGACGCGGCGACCGTCGTCGCGGGGCTGATCCGACAGGTCTGAGCTCGCGCACGGCGTCCCGACCTGCACCGGTCGGGCGCCGTGCCCCGCGCTACAGGTTGAAGCCCAGCGCGCGCAGCATCTCGCGGCCGTCGTCGGTGATCTTGTCCGGGCCCCACGGCGGCATCCAGACCCAGTTGATCCGGTAGTCGCTGACGACGCCGTCGAGCGCTGCTCGGGTCTGGTCCTCGATGACGTCGGTGAGCGGACATGCCGCCGACGTCAGCGTGAGGTCGATCGTGGCGATGTTGGAGTCGTCGACGGCGACGCCGTAGACGAGACCGAGGTCGACGACATTGATCCCGAGCTCGGGGTCCACGACGTCCTTGAGCGCCTCGATGACGTCGTCGTCCGGGGTGATGTCTCCCCCGCCGGCGAGGGGTGCGCTGGTCTCGGTCACGGTGCTACCTCCGGTGTCTCGCTCGCCACGGCCTGCGCGACCGCGTCCTTCCAGGCCATCCACCCCAGCAGCGCGCACTTCACCCGCGCCGGGTACTTCGCCACCCCGGCGAACGCCACGGCGTCGCCGAGGACGTCCTCGTCCGGCTCGACCTGCCCACGGCCCTGCATGAGGGCGAGGAACGCGTCGGTGGTGGCGAGGCCGTCGGTGACGGTCGCGCCGACGAGCTGCTCGTAGAGCACGCTCACCGATGCCTGCGAGATCGAGCAGCCCTGGCCGTCGTAGGAGACGTCGGTGACGACGTCGCCGACGAGGCTGACCCGGACGGTGAGCTCGTCGCCGCAGGTCGGGTTCACGTGGTGCACCTCGACCGCGAACGGCTCGCGAAGGCCACGTCCCCGCGGGTGCTTGTAGTGATCGAGGATGATCTCCTGGTAGAGCGACTCGAGGTTCACCTCGCCACCCCGAAGAAGCTCTGCGCGTGCCGCACGGCGGCGACGAGGTCGTCGACGTCGCGGGTGTCGTTGTAGACGTAGAACGAGGCGCGGGTGGTGGCCGCGACGCCGAACCTGCGGTGCAGCGGCCAGGCGCAGTGGTGCCCGACCCGGACCTCGACGCCGCGGTCGTCGAGGACCTGCCCGACGTCGTGGGCGTGGATCCCGTCGACGACGAAGGACACCGCCGAGCCGCGGGATGCGGTGTCGGCGGGCCCGACCACGCGGACACCCGGCACCTCGGCCAGGGCCTCGAGCGCGTAGGCGGTGAGTCCGTGCTCGTGCGCGGCGACCGCGGCCATCCCCGAGAGCGACCCGTCGGCGGAGCGGAGCGCCTCGAGGTAGTCGACGGCGGCGCCGAGCCCGACGGCCTGTGCGGCCATGGGCACGCCCGCCTCGAAACGCTGCGGCGGGGCGGCGAACGTGGACCCCTCCATCCGCACGACCTCGATCATCGAGCCGCCGGTGAGGAACGGCGGCATCGCCGCGAGCAGGTCGTAGCGGCCCCAGAGCACACCGATGCCCGACGGGCCGAGCATCTTGTGACCGCTGAACGCGAGGTAGTCGGCCCCGAGCTCGGCGAGGTCGATCGGCATGTGCGGGACGGACTGGCAGGCGTCGAGGACCACGAGGGCGCCGAGCGCGTGCGCGGCGTCGGCGACGCGTCGCACGGGGGTCACGGTGCCCAGCACGTTGCTCTGGTGGGTCAGCGCCACGACGCGGGTGCGCTCGCCCAGGACCGCATCGAGCCCGTGGACGGGGTGGTCGAGGTCGAGGCGTCCGTCGTCGTCGACCCCGATCCAGCGCAGCACCGCCCCGGTCTTGTCGCAGACCTCCTGCCACGGCACGAGATTGGCGTGGTGCTCCATCTCGGTGACCACGATCTCGTCGCCGGGCGCCAGGACGAACCGCTCGGCACCCTGCGGGAGCGAGCGTCCGTGCTGCGACTTCGCGGTGGCGTTGCTGAAGGAGTAGGACACGAGGTTGAGCGCCTCGGTCGCGTTCTTGGTGAAGACCAGCTCGCGGGTCTGCGCGCCGACGAACCGGGCGATCGTGGCACGCGCCGCCTCGTAGGCGTCGGTCGCCTCCTCCGCGAGGAGGTGGGCGCCGCGGTGGACGGCGGCGTTGTGGCGGGTGTAGAAGTCCCGCTCGGCATCGAGGACCTGCACGGGCTTCTGCGACGTCGCCCCGGAGTCGAGGTAGACCAGCCGGTTCCCGCCGCGCACGGTGCGCGACAGGATCGGGAAGTCGGCCCGCACCGCCTCGACGTCGAGGAGGCCGGACAGCGGGGCGTGCACGGCGGTCATGCGGATGCGGCCGCCTTCACGTAGACGTCGTAGCCGTCGGCCTCGAGCGCGTCGGCGAGCTCCGGGCCGCCCTCGGCGACGATGCGCCCGTCGACGAAGACGTGGACGAAGTCCGGCCTGATGTAGCGCAGGATCCGCGTGTAGTGCGTGATGAGCAGGGTGCCCACGGTGCCCGAGGACGCGACGCGGTTGACCCCTTCGGAGACGATCTTGAGGGCATCGACGTCGAGACCCGAGTCGGTCTCGTCGAGGACGGCGATCTTCGGCTGGAGGAGCTCCATCTGCAGGATCTCGTGGCGCTTCTTCTCGCCGCCGGAGAACCCCTCGTTGACGCTGCGCTCGGCGAACTTCGGGTCGATGGACAGAGCGTCCATCGCGGTCTTCATCTCCTTGACCCAGGTGCGCAGCTTCGGCGCCTCGCCGCGGACCGCGGTGACCGAGGTGCGCAGGAAGTTCGACACCGACACGCCGGGCACCTCGACGGGGTACTGCATCGCCAGGAAGATCCCGGCCCGGGCGCGCTCGTCGACGGTCATGGCGAGGACGTCCTCGTCGTCGAGGGTGACGGTGCCCTGGGTGATCGTGTACTTCGGGTGGCCGGCGATCGAGTACGCGAGGGTCGACTTGCCCGACCCGTTGGGGCCCATGATCGCGTGGGTCTCCCCGGCCCGGACGGTGAGGTCGACGCCGCGCAGGATCTCGCGGGGGCCGCCGTCGGACTCGACGGTGACGTGCAGGTCGCGGATCTCGAGGGTTGCCATGAACGGGTGCTCCTTCAGCGTGCGGCGGCGTTGACCGTGATGTCGACGAGGATGACGGCGTCGTCGCCCTCACCCTCGACGGACACGGCGTAGACGGGGACAGAGGTGGTGGCCGGCGGGCCCGAGGGCAGGCCGGTGCGGAGGTCGAAGCGCGAGCCGTGCAGCCAGCACTCGAGGGTGCAGCCGTCGACCTCGCCCTCGGAGAGCGCGACGTCGGCGTGCGAGCAGATGTCACGGACGGCGTGCAGCCCGCCGTCGCCGTCACGCACGACGGCCACCGGGACGCCGTCGACCACGACGCCGAGGGCGCCGGTGGAGGGGAGGTCGACGAGCTTGGCGACCTCGACGGCGCTCACTCGGCGCCCTCCTCGTCGCGCTCGCTCGCCTCGAACCCGAGCTCGGAGTCGATGCGGTCCTGCAGCAGGGCCTCCCAGGCGGGCAGCCCGACGCGTGAGATGACGTCGGCGAAGAAGCCGCGCACGACCAGACGCGTGGCGACGTCGGCCGGGATGCCGCGCGACTGCAGGTAGAACAGCTGCTCGTCGTCGAAGCGTCCCGTCGCGCTCGCGTGCCCGGCGCCGACGATCTCGCCGGTCTCGATCTCGAGGTTCGGCACGGAGTCCGCGCGGGTCGCCGACGAGAGCAGCAGGTTGCGGTTGAGCTCGTAGGTCTCGGTCCCGACTGCTGCCGACCGGATGAGCACGTCGCCGATCCAGACGCTGCGCGCGATGCCGGCGTCTCCCGCTGACGGGTCACCGGAGAGCGCACCCTTGTAGAGCACGTTGCTGCGGCAGTGCGGCACCGCGTGGTCGACGAGCATGCGGTGCTCGAGGTGCTGGCCGGCCTGGGAGAAGAAGATGCCCAGCAGCTCGGCATCGCCGCCGGGAGCGGCGTACTCGACGGTCTCCAGGACCCGCACGGCGGACCCGCCGAGGCTGGCCTGGAACGAGCGGAAGGTGGCGTCGCGACCCACGCGCACGGACACGTGCGCGGCATGCACGGCGTCGGCGTCCCAGGTCTGCAGGTGGACCAGGCGCAGCGTGGCGCCGTCGCCGACGACCACCGAGAGGTGCTCGCCGTAGGTGGCCGACCCGGTGTGCTCGAGGACGACGGTCGCCGAGGCGAAGGGCCGCACGTCGATGACGACATGCCCCCACGCCAGCGCGTCGGCGGAGTCGCCGCGCAGGCGCAGCACCACCGGCTCGGGGGCGGCGGACTCCGGGATGGTCACGCGGACGGCACCGTCGGCGTTCGCGACCGCGAGCGCCGAGAGCCGGTCGACGGGCAGCGGGAGACCCAGCAGCGCGGGATCGTCGCCGGCGAGCTCGTCGACGACGACACCCACCGGCGTCTGCGACGTCCAGGCGAGGTGCTCGCTCGACGCTGCGCCCG